>Ga0207662_10001342_pt1 | contig 11871 bp, 13 predicted proteins | sample KBSS33LmetaG_FD_184338 | JGI IMG/M metagenome (GOLD analysis project Ga0207662, IMG submission 184338) | Switchgrass rhizosphere microbial communities from Kellogg Biological Station, Michigan, USA - KBS S3-3L metaG (SPAdes) (version 2) | ecosystem: Host-associated > Plants > Roots >... | reverse complement strand
GCGGCGATGGCGATGCTGGAAATGTTTGTGCCCTACCCGATCGTAACGATGGTTCGCTTTGGTAAGTGGGAAGAGATTCTGGCCACACCTAAGCCGGAAGGCAGTTTGAAGATCACGACTGCTTACTGGCACTTTGCCCGCGGCATGGCTTACGCCTCAACAGATGCGACGACGAATGCCGAAACGGAGTTGAAAGCCTTTCAAGCCTTGGCAAAGGAAATTCCCGCGAACGGACCCTTCGGGAATAATGTCGTGGGCGATGTGTTACGCGTTGCGGAGAGGACGTTGCAAGCAAAGCTGACACTCGCCAAAGGCGACAAAAAATCTGCAATGGACCTGTTTACAAAAGCGGTGGAGGCTGATGACGCCGTGCATTACAACGAACCGGCTGATTGGGATTTGCCGGTACGGGAAATCTTCGGTGCTGTGCTTTTACTCAACGGTGATAATGCAGAAGCCGAAAAAGTATTCCGAGCTGAGATTGCCAAACATCAACGCAACGGTCGCGCGCTGTATGGTCTCGCTGAGAGTTTGCGCCGGCAGGGTAAGGACACTTCCGCACAAATGGTGCAACGAGAGTTTGAGCAAGCGTGGGCGACTGCTGACACAAAGCTGACCGTACGAGACTTAGCCGGGCTGAAAGAGTAATAGGATGACTGAACTTCCGATTACGTATCGAGGCGTCGTTTACCCGTGGCAGTGCGACCACATGAACCACATGAACGTGATGTGGTACGTGGGAAAGTTTGATGAGGCAACCTGGAATCTGCTGGCGCTCTTTGGAATGACTCCTTCGTCGTTAAAAGAAAAGGGTCTTGGTATGGTCGCCGTGAAGCAGGAGATTGTGTACAAGCGTGAAGTGTTGGCAGGCGAAACTGTGACGATTCGATCAGGGATTCTTGAAGTAAGAGCGAAGTCAGTAAGATTCTTCCACGAGATGACCAACAACGAATCGGGTGAAGTGGCCGCAGTCACAGTGCTCACCGGCGTGCAGATCGACGCCGGCACAAGGAAGTCTTGCCCGTTTCAAGAGGACGTGTTAGTACGTGGGCGGTCGATGGTGACTAACTACGATCCGGGAATCTAAGTTCCATAACCAAATTGATTTCGCCACTTTGAAAAGGAGCGGCTTGGTGTCGCGGCTCTGCCGCCTCCCGTGCGGAACTTCGCCTCGCGGCTTTGCCGCCTCCCGTGCGGACAGCCTCTGGCTTTCCGATAGTTGGTTTGAAGTTTCTTGAGGCTGCGCCTCGAGCGGCCTAGCCGCCAAAGAGTCGAGGGCTTGACGGAAAGCCAGAGGCTTTCCGCACGGGAGGCGGCGAAGCCGCGAGGCGAAGTTCCGCACGGGAGGCGGCGAAGCCGCAAATCAACTTCGCACGATATGCGGCAAAGCCGCGTAGACTACGACAACCATGCATCCAAAACGCAAGCACAGCTTTCGCACTCGACTCTTCCTAACAGTTTCCATAACAACCATCATGGCGATTGGTATCAACTCTCCCTTGTTGCAACGACCGGCTGCTCAAGTCAAAGCGGGCCGCTCAGTTGTACGCGCTCAACATGGCATGGTGGCGACCAGCCAGCCCCTGGCTTCGCAAGTCGGCCTCGAGGTTTTGAAACGTGGGGGCAACGCGGTCGACGCAGCAATAGCAATGGCCGCCGTGCTAAATGTGACTGAGCCAATGATGACTGGTGTCGGCGGAGATATGTTCGCGATTGTCTATTGGGCAAAAACGAAGGAACTGAAGGGTCTAAATGCCAGCGGCCGCGCCCCACGCGCACTCAGTCTCGATTACTTCGCAAAGAACAACATCAAGCGGATGCCCGAGTTCGGCATGACCAGCATTACAGTACCCGGCGCTGTTGACGGTTGGACTACCCTACGAGACAAGTACGGCACGATGAAGCTGGCCGACTTACTGGCGCCGGCAATTGGCTACGCCGAGAACGGCTTTCCGGTGATGGAGAAGGCTGCGGAAGACTGGAACGCCGAAGTTCAAAAATTGAAGCGCACACCGGCAGCCGCATCAAACTACCTCATCGATGGGCGAGCCCCCCGACCAGGTGAAATCTTTCGTCAGCCAAACCTTGCTCGTACACTGCGCACTATTGCTGATGGCGGACGCGACGCGTTCTACAAAGGACCAATCGCCAAATCGATCGTTGACTACATGAAAGACAACGGCGGTTTCATCACGATGGAGGACCTTGCGGCAACGAAGGCTGACTGGGTTGAGCCGATTTCGACAAACTATCGTGGCTATCAGGTCTATGAACTACCTCCGAACGGGCAGGGAATTACCGCGCTCATCGCTCTAAACATCCTCGAGGGGTTCGATCTTGGCGCAATGCGTTCGCAGCCGGCGCAGTACTACCACACAATGATCGAAGCGATGAAACTAGCTTTCGCAGATCGCAACCGGTACATCGCCGACCCGACGTTTTCGAAAGTTCCGGTTGCCGAGTTGCTTTCAAAAGACTACGCCGCCAAGCGACGCGCGCTGATTGATCCCAGGAAGGCGCTGGATAATCCTCCGCCGGGCGACATTAACCTGGGCAGTGATACGACATATTTCACGGTCGTCGATAAAGACGGAAACGCGGTCTCGTTTATCAACAGTCTCTTCGACGCGTTTGGATCTGGAGTTGTCGGCGGCGACACCGGCATCGTCTTTCAAAATCGGGGCAGTGCCTTCTCGTTGGATCCCAAACATCCGAACGCCATCGCCCCCGGCAAGCGTCCTTTTCACACGCTCATTCCGGCGATGGTTATGAAAGACAACCAACTGTTCATGTCGTTTGGTGTCATGGGTGGCGCAATCCAGGCGCAGGGTCACGTGCAAGTACTCGTAAACCTGATCGACTTGAAGATGGGACTACAGGAAGCGATTGATGCTCCTCGTTACAGATTTACAAGTGGACGTAGCGTGCTGCTGGAGGATGAACTTGGATCGAGCGTGATAGAACAGTTGTTATCGATGGGGCACGTCCGTGGGAAACCTCCGGGAGTGTTGCGGTCGTCGATGGGAGGTGGACAGGCGATCATGATCGATCCGGTTAGCAAGACCTTAATGGGGGCGTCGGATCAACGGAAAGATGGAATGGCGTTGGGGTACTAGCGCACTAAGGTTTCGAGATGAGAAATCGCATAGAAGTAGAAACGCTGACAAAAGAGATTAAAGTGGTCAGCGAGGGAGCTCGAAATGAGTTCGGCGCTTTGACGGTCGAACAACTTAACTGGAAACCGGGCGCAGAGCGTTGGAGCGTGGCTCAGTGTTTCGAGCATCTTGTCACCACCAAGGTTGGTTACTTTCCCGTGTTCGAATCGATCGCGAAGGGCCAGAAGCAATCGACATTCGTTGAACGACTGCCTGTGGTCCCAAGTCTTTGGGCTAAGCTGCTGATCAAGTCACTCGATCCAAAGACGACACGAAAACTAAAAGCACCGGCACCATTTCAACCTGCGACGAGCGATCTTCCCGGTTCAATTATTGACGACTTCGTCAAACATCAAAGTCGACTTGCCGAACTGATGGAAGCTACGGCCGACATGGATGTTGATCGAATCGTAATGACTTCACCGGCAGCGAAAATGATCACATACACCGTTATGGATGCCTTCAGGATTGTGGTCGTACATGAGAAACGTCATTTTCAACAGGCAAAGAGAGTGACGGAAGAAGGAGGCTTTCCGAGTTAGTCAGGTGTAGTAGGCGCGGTGCACTGGCCCGACTGTCAAGGAGGGCACCGGCCGTGATAGTGCTGTCAGAGCCCTCCTTGACAGTCGGGCTACTGCACCGCGGCTACTGCTGTCAGATTGTGATGGTTGACGACCTGTATGTCTCTCAATATCTTCAGACCATGCAAATGAAAAGAATAGAAACCCCAGACGCACCTAAGCCAGCAGGGCACTACTCACAGGGAGTAGTTCACAACGGATTGGTTTTTGTTTCCGGCCAACTGGCAATCGATCCGAAGACCGGTGAGAAAAAGCTTGGCTCGATCGAAGAGCAAACAGAACAAGCGCTCAGCAACGTTCATGGAATCCTGAAAGCTGCCGGTAGCGATTGGGACAAAGTACTGAAAATGACTTTGTACGTTTCCGACATCAATCTTTGGGGCTCAGTGAACGAAGTTTACATCCGGGTTCTCGGCGAACATCGACCAGCACGAGCAGTCATTCCATGTGGCCCGTTGCATTACGGTTTTCTAATCGAGATCGAAGCGATAGGCGCTGTTGGCGAATAACTCGTTCTAGAAATCTGTGGATGCATTTACCCTACAGTTGCGACAAGCTAAAGCTTATCGGACACCTTCGGAAATTCTTTGCTTGTCAAGAACACCCGTTTTCATTAGTGTAGCGGCGCTAGGTCAATTCTTATCTCTGATCAGGACGGCGGAATCTCCGATTTTCGACGTCAAAGGTCAATTAAATCGATGCAATTAACAAAAACCGAACCCTGGATGGCACAGTCATGAGTTTCCCCCTTAAACGGCGGCAAAAGAATCTACCTCCTCCTGTGATCGATACCGAAGGTCCAGCCGATGGCGGCCGGCTGATCGTGCTTACGGCTCCGCTGACCGAAGCTATTGACCACGCAGGCTACTTCATTCAAATGGCGATGGCTTCGCTCCCAATCTGGATGGAAGGCGTCATTAATCGGAAGTATCCAAAGTGGCGCGACGTTGAATACAACGACGACGGCTCCGCTCGGTACATGCCCGCAGGCGTCAGGTTGGTCGAGAAATCGTTGTCTCGCGAATATCGTAGCGATGATGTCGTTGCTTGTTTCCCAGCTGACCTCCATAAATTCGTTGGTCCGCGCACACGGGTGGTTGCTGTGTCGACCCACAACCCGCTCGGCGTTACTTTCGCGGCGGGTGTCTACACCTCAATCTTCGGCTCATCAAGAATGCCGATCAATTCCCACTACTCGCGCGAATTGTTTGCTTCGATAAAGGCGAATCCATTCCGTCAAAACTTCAAAGTGATCGTTGGCGGATCCGGCGGCTGGCAGATTGTCCAGACCAATACCTACGAAGAGTTGAGCATTGATTGCGTTGTTGAAGGACGAAGTGAATCGACCGACACGCTCGATCTCTTCCGCAAAGCGATTCAGGGAGAGGAACTGCCGAAACGCATTGAAGTAAAACACCCGCTCGACAGAGAAGGCATTTTGTTTCCGGATACCCGGACGACCTTTGGCGTTGTCGAGATGACCACCGGCTGTGGGCGACGGTGCAAGTTCTGTGTTCCAGATCTGAACCCGCAAATCGATCTACCGAAGGACAAGATCATGGAAGCCGTGCGCGCAAATGTGCGAAACGGCAATAAGCAGATCTCGCTCGCGACGGAAGACATGTTCATCTGGGGACAGGTGCATACTGATACGCCGTTCTATTTCCCTAATCGTGAAGCTTTGGTGGATCTGTACTCCGACATCGTTGACACTCCGGGCGTTGAGCAGCACGTGTTGAGTCACAGCACCATAGCGCCCGCAGTAGTTGACCCACTTTTGATCAAACAACTGTCCGACAAGTTGTTACCAAAGAGCCCGATCCATTTCCCATATCTCAGTAGCCATCCAGAAAAGAAAGCACTGGCGCCGTTAATCGGGTTGGAAACTGGCTCCGTTAGAATGGCCAAACAGATCATGTCGAGCAAAGGCGTGCCGTTTTCGATCGAAGACTGGCCCAGTGTCGTGCTCGAAGGTTTGCGCGTACTCAATGAAAACAACTGGTTTCCCGCAATGACATTGATTGTTGGCAATCCTGGCGAGACCGACCAGGATGTAATGGACACCATCGACTTGATTTACGAAATGGAGAAGCGCGGGCTCTTTGCGTTTCTGATTCCTTCCATTTTTACGCCATTGCACGATACGCGCATGGAAAAGGAAATGGGAGTTACGCAAACTAAGCAGCTGACTCCATTACAATGGCAGTTGATGATGAAGTGCTGGAAGATGAATCTACGTCCGGGTCAATACAGTTGGTGGGGACCAATGGCCTGGCGCGTCGGCTCAATCGGCATGTGGCTTTACAAACTACGCGGATTGAATGGTCCGAATTTCACCTGGCCGTTGTTGATGTTCTCCGGCGCTATCTCTGAAAAGAACTTACAGCGAATGGGTAAGATCTATCAGGGGAAACCTTTAAAAGTAAAAACACGTAAAGAATTGCTAGCATCACTAAAACCAAAAGACTGGCAGTTCCTACGTGCTGATAATGGCGACATGCCGGTCGATTACGTACCTGCAGTTCGGGCTCATGCGATGGCTGGCGATATGGCCTGAGTCAAAAACCCGAGTGCTTGTAGCTTGCCAACCTGAGATTCTGTAGTTTGGTAGTAAGGGAAGGTGAGATATGAATCGTTATGTTGTTCGCGCTCTGGTAGCTGTGCTGACTTTTTGTATTGGCGTTGCCGTTAGTTTTGGGCCTCGTCGTTCGAGACAAAAACAATACGACCGCTGCCACTCAAGGAAAGTCTTCAGACTGGACGCCCAGCCTCGCCATCACGGTCCTTCGTTTTCCGGACCATTTTTGTCGATCGATACTGCGCAGGATGATCCTCTGAAACTGACTTACTCTGCTACGATCACAGATCCGACTTTCACTCATCGTCAACACGTTGAGTTTGTCGCAGACAACATCTACGGACAACCAATCAACAACTATACGGTGAGTTACCAACCGGCCTGGGGGCAGTACCGCGGCCCTGTCTTAAACGTTTACGTAAAAAGTAAAAACGCGCCAGGAAACTTTGAAACAGTTTCGCTTGAGTGCGACGGCAATGAAACCCTGATCGTATGGATTTCAGAGGTCGACTTTAAGAACGGCACTCATTGGGAAAACCCTCGACACAAGAGTGGGCAATCGAATCTTTAGATCATCATTGATACGGCGAAGTGCTCGTTTTGCGTATGCGCTTGTTTTTCTCGCTACCCTCACTTCAATCGGCCATGGTCAAACCAGTCGAAGTTGGCTGCACGGATCGTGGGAAGGAACTGGTTATCAAATAGACGCCAACGAGACGTGGACGATGAACTTGCGCGTTCAGGGAAACAAGTTTGTTATCGAGTATCCCTCACTGAAATGTCATGGCGTTTGGCGTTTGCTGGATATGGATTCGCGTAACGCGCGGTTTAGAGAGCGAATTACCTTTGGTGTTTCCGGGTGCGCAAACAATGGAAACGTAACCATCGAGCGTCTCAATCGCAGACAAATCGCCTTTCGTTATACCTACGCCGACACCCGGGAAATTTCTGCTTCGGCAATACTCAACAAGAAGTAATTGTCGGAACATTTCCAACATGGAGCTCCCGTTAACTCCACTCGAATTCGCGCGTCGTACACGTAAGCTGTATCCGGAACGCGAAGCCGTCATTGATGGTGATTTGCGTTTCACCTACGAACAGTTCTTTTCGCGCTGTGATCGTTGGTCTAACGCCTTGCTGTCGCTCGGTGTAAAGCAAGGCGATCGCGTCGCGTACATCGCCCCCAATACTCACGCAATGTTGGAATCGTTTTACGCAATCCCGCAAATCGGCGCGATCTGTGTTCCAATAAACTACCGCCTAACACCAAAAGACTTTGTTTACCTCATCAACCATAGCGGCGCGCGAGTCGTTTGCGTCCACTCTGAATACCTCGATGCCGTTGACAGCATTCGTTCGGAACTTTCGAGTGTCACCGCATTCGTAGCCCTGGAAGGCGTGAGAGACGGCTGGCTTGATTACGAAACACTTCTCCATGACGCCGGCTCAGACTTCATACCCGCAAACATCGCCGAATCAGATCTGATATCGATCAACTACACCAGTGGCACAACTTCACGGCCCAAAGGCGTGATGATTACGCATCGAAATGCCTACCTCAATGTTATTGGCACGCTCATTCACCATCCGATGTCCGTTAGTGATCGATACCTTTGGACGTTGCCGATGTTTCATGCCAACGGTTGGACATTTGTTTGGATAGTTACAGCAGTTGGCGGTGCGCACATTTGTCTGAGGAAAGTTGATCCGGCAGAAGTATTCAAGTTGGTTCAGCGCGAACGAGTCTCGATGTTTTGCGCGGCACCGACGGTCTTGATTGGAATCGCCAACGCTCCCGAACAGATGCGATCGGGATCTCCAAGAGGTTTGCGGGTCCTAACTGCTGGAGCTCCACCGGCCGCTGCTACGATTGAACGCGTCGAAGGCGAATTGGGATGGATGATTACGCATGCCTACGGTCTCACTGAGACGTCTCCCTTCATCACTATTTGTGAACCACGACCAGAACACGACGCCTTGTCACCAGGTGACCGAGCGACCATCAAAGCATGTCAGGGTGTAGAGCTTTTAACTTCAGGCGAACTCACGGTAGTCGACGAGAACGACAAAGAAGTACCGCACGATGGCGAAACGCTTGGCGAAATAGTCGTCAGGGGTAATGTTGTGATGAAAGGTTACTTCAATGACCCCGATGCTACTTCACAGGTAATGCGTGGTGGGTGGTTTCACACGGGAGATGCCGCAGTGATTCACCCGAACGGCTATGCAGAAATCCGGGATCGCCTAAAGGACGTAATCATCAGCGGTGGTGAAAATATTTCGTCGATCGAAGTTGAAGGCGTAATGTTGCGGCATCCCGCAGTGCAGGAAGTCGCGCTAGTTGGTTTGCCACATGAACGTTGGGGCGAGGCCCCTCACGCGTTCGTCGTTTTGAAAACCGGTGCAACTGCGGGTGAGCAGGAGTTACGGGAGTTTGCTCGAGAGAATCTGGCGCACTTCAAGGCGCCTCACGGCGTGACCTTTCTGAGCGAGTTGCCGAAGACCGCGACAGGGAAGATACAGAAGTTTGTCCTACGGGGCAGACCCGCTATCGTAAAGCAGTGAAGCGACCTTGAAGATGACTAAAACAACTGAAAAGCTTTCACCTGCCAAACAAGTAGCGAGCTTCATCGCCAAGTTTGATCCGGCAATTGCGAAACTCACTCGCTCGTGTCGATCAGTTGTCCGCAAGCGTTACCCGTCGGCAATTGAGTTGGTCTATGACAACTACAACGCGTTGGCCATCGGATATAGCCCGACAGAGAAAACGTCAGAGGTTGTTTTTTCTTTAGCGGTCTACGCTCGTGGCTTGAACCTGTATTTCATGTATGGGCGATCGCTGCCGGATCCAAATGGGCTTTTGCAAGGCAGTGGAACTCAAGGAGCATTCATTCGACTCGAAAGCGTGGCCACGCTCGATGAGCCGAAAGTGATTGACCTGATCCAAAGAGCGGTCAAGCGACAAAAGCCCACATTCACAGCGAAGGGCAAAGGATATACAGTTGTTAAATCGATCTCTGCCAAGCAACGACCACGACGACCAAAATAACTTTTGGCAGTGCGCTTTGAGGTAGTTAGTTTTGAAACTACTGCTAGGAACAATTCTTGTTTTGTCCGTTGCGCCAGCGGTTGCGCTGTGCCAAGCACCGCCTGAAGAAGAAAGGCCAATCAAAGACCCGGCACCCCCGGCAATTCGACATGCGCTTGTTCGCCGTTGGATCTATGAATACCACTTCACTGCCTCTGAGAAGAAACTCCTTGAGCCCTCGGAACGCGATCTTCAAGAGGCCGCATCAGTTTTACATTTACCTGATACTGGTTTGATTCGACTCTATCCCTGGATGCGTAGGCGTCGGGTGATCTCAGTCGAGGACCTGGTTGATGGACGAACACCTGACTTTGGTTCACACGCCTGCCTGTTTTCATTTTCGAAAAGCAAGTACGGCAATGCACTGAACGGATTTGTCGATCCGCGGCTCGGTTGGGCAGAGCTGAAGCTTGTGGATGGGAGATTCTTCACAGGGTTCACTGGGGAGTCGCTTGGTGTGCTCGTCGCTCTTGGTAACAAGCCGCTGGAAATGATCACCCCCGACAGCGATGGGGTGACCGGATTAACTAACATCACACCCCCCGCTGATTTCATTGAAGCCTCGATTCTGAGCCGGCGAAACCGGGCCGGGTTTCAGATGGACCGGTTCAATTACGGTTCGTCGTTGCCAGTTGCGGCAAGCATGACTTACGTCTTGCGTTCGACAAGCAACAAGCGAGCGGACATTCTCGTCGGGTTTCGTGTCTTGCGAATGGGGACGGATGGGAGTGTGACGATTCTCTGGCGCAAGTTGAAGAGTTACCCAAAACCCGATTGGAAAAGATTTGAAGAATGAGATTTGGTTAGATGTCTCTCTGACCTCTGCGTCTCTGCGCCCCTCTGCGTTTTATAGAGTCCGACCAACAGTTAACGCAGAGATCACAAAGACGCAGAGGTCACAGAGAAGACTAGGTTCACTTCGCAAAAATATGTTTCTTCGTCCTGCTTTCATGTGCACACTCGCTTTGTTGGTGGTCGTGCCTGCGTCGCTCGCGACAAAGTTCGAGGACAAGTCGTGTCGAGAACACCCGAAGCTGGTTGGTAGTTGTTTCACTGTTCACGGAAGACTCTCGGTTTATAACGGAGCTCCCGCGCTTCGTATTTGGAAAGTCGGAACGAAACGAATCCTTGGGGTATCTGAACAGCGATTCGCGATCGAGGGTTATCGCAATGTTCCGGAAGAGGTCAGGTCGAAGATCGATCAGGACAAGGCGCTGTTGGGCGACTACCTTGTTTGTCCATTCACACGAAGTCGCAAGAATGAAATGCAGCTTGTATGTATTGAAAAGGTGAGTAACCCTGTACTCGAAGAGAAGTGAAGAAATGTCCGATAAGCTTTAGCTTGGCGTGATGAGGCGGTGCACGCTTGTTGCGATCGACAGCGACAAGCTAAAGCATATCGGACAAATCGTTCGTTTATGACAAAACAGAGTTCAATAAAGATCTTGCGTTTCATCCCCTTGGTGACTCTCGCGATTATTAGCCTGTTTGTCGCAGCCGGACTCTCCTTTCAAAGGCGTCCGTTCTATTTCGATTTCGACTTGTCGTCTTATGCCCTGCGAAGTTCGCTGCATAAAGTAGAGCACTTCAAAGCCACCGCACTCATCTTCCTGTTTGCCTGGCTAGCATTCGGTAATCGGCGGCTGAGCGTTGCTTTTCTTCTAACCATCCTTGTTGGCCTCGGGTGGGAGATTGCCGAGGCAACAGCTGTGGGCCATACTGCGAGACTGTCAGACCTGGCGCCGGATCTGGTTGCCGCCGTAAGTTGCCTTCTGGTTGCCGTGTTCCTTCGTCGGTCGAGGCTTAACACACTGACAGCGTCCAATGCGATGCGGCGATAATTCGTTCTGAGCCAACCAGAACAGATTACCTTCATTACTCTCATGCTATTTAAGGCGTTTCAAATCTTTCTGGTAACGTTCCTCGTGGTCTTCACAGCCGCAGGCGCCGTCTTGTTATTGTACGGCGTGTTATCGGTCATTCCTCTCAATCGTTCAGGCGGGATCGCATTTGTGGCGGGTGGTTTCAGTTTGAGCGCGGTCCGGATGATTATCGTGATCGCCTTACTACTAATCGTCGCCGGTGTCTCTTTGATAGCCCGCCGCCGCAGGTTGCGATAGGGATCGAAGACGGCTTGTAGTTGTGTCCAATCCGATGCGTATCCCGATTATCACCCGACGTCAGTTCCTCGAAGCGAGCGGTGTCGCGGCCGCTTGGACAATGGCTCCCACGACGTTGCGCTCCGCCTTCGCACTCCCTCAGATCAGCCATAAGTTCGACGACATCAGATCAAATCTTCTCCATTTGATCAACGAAGAACGTGAAGTTGAAAAGGCCCGACCATTAGAACTGGACGACTTCGCGACCAGCGTAGCTACGGCCCATGCTGAAGAAATGGCTAAGAATGAATTCGTAAGCCACTGGGGCAGGAACGGAATGAAGCCTTACCAGCGTTACTCATTTGCGGGT
>Ga0207662_10001340_pt1 | contig 11876 bp, 11 predicted proteins | sample KBSS33LmetaG_FD_184338 | JGI IMG/M metagenome (GOLD analysis project Ga0207662, IMG submission 184338) | Switchgrass rhizosphere microbial communities from Kellogg Biological Station, Michigan, USA - KBS S3-3L metaG (SPAdes) (version 2) | ecosystem: Host-associated > Plants > Roots >... | reverse complement strand
CGGCGTGCTTCAACGCGCCCGCCGTGCGCACGGTGCTCGCGCCGACGCTGACGCGCACCGGGTGGGTCATCGGTGGCGTGGCGCTGGCCGACGTGGACGCACGGACGGAGCACGCATACCGTTCGCACGACTTTCCCGCGCCGGCGCCCGGCGCGATGGCGTACATGCTCTCTCCGCGACAGTATCTGGTCGATGCCGATCCGCACTGGATGCCGCACCTGATGTTCTACTTCGACAAGTCGATGCCGGGGTCGGTATTCGGTGCCGCGGGAATGACGGCGCCGATCATCGACGCCTCGGCCGGTGACCCGCACGCGCCAGTGCTCACGATCTTCGTCCCCGTGCGCCAATGGTCCGACGGCAGTTCGGCGCTCGCGGTGGGGAGCCACTGAGAGTGACGACCTCCACGATCTCGGAGATCGAGCAGCCGTCGGACCGCGAGGTGGTGTTCTCTCGCGTGTTCGACGCGCCGCGCGAGCTGCTGTGGAAGGCGTGGAGCGACCCGAAGCACCTGCACCGATGGTTCGGCCCCACGGGCTACACGACGACGACGCACGAGTTCGCGTTCGTGCCGGGCGGCACGTGGCGATTCGTGATGCACGGACCGGACGGCACCGACACGCCGAACACGATCCTCTTCCGCGAACTGGAGCCGCCGTCGCGGCTCGTCTACGAGAACAGCTGGGAGCGGCCCGGGCTGCGTCTGGAGTTCACCGTCGTCGTCACCTTCGCGAGCGAGGCGTCGGGAACGCGGCTGTCGATCCACTTCTTCTTCGCGAACGCCGAAGCGCTGCGGGTCGCCACCGAGCAGTACGGTGTGCGTGAAGGGGGCGTGCAGACGCTCGAGCGATTCGGCGCGTACCTGCGGTCGTCGGCTCGGTAACCATCAAGAAGGGCGGACGCGCGCCGGCGGCCTGACCTGTGCACCGGGAGCGCCTCCATGGCAACTCCCCATCTCTTCACGCCGCTCCGCGCGGGCAAGCTCTCGCTCGCCAACCGCATCGTCATCGCGCCGATGTGCCAGTACTCGGCGGTCGACGGCCGCATGACCGACTGGCATCTGATCCATCTCGGCCATCTCGCGCTCTCCGGCGCGGCGCTGCTCACGATCGAGGCGACCGCCGTCGTGCCGGAGGGGCGCATCACGTACGCCGACGTCGGCCTCTGGTCGGACGACACGGAAGCGGCGATCGCGCGCACGCTCGAGAGCGTCCGCCGCTGGTCCGACATCCCGATCGCGATCCAGCTCGCGCACGCCGGCCGCAAGGCGTCGCACGAGATCCCGTGGAAGGGCGGGCGACAGCTCCTGCCCGGTGAGCAGAACGGTTGGCAGACGGAGGCGCCGTCCCCACTGCCGTTCGAGCCGGACGAACACCCGCCGGTCGCGCTCGATCGCGACGGTCTCGCCCGCGTGCGCGACGCGTTCGTCGCGTCGGCGCGGCGCGCGGCACGGATCGGCATCGACGCCGTCCAGCTTCATGTGGCCCACGGCTACCTGCTGCACGAGTTCCTCTCGCCGCTGTCCAACCATCGCGACGACGAGTACGGCGGCAGCCTGGAGAATCGGATGCGCTTCCCGCTCGAAGTGTTCGATGCCGTACGCGCGTCGTTCCCCGCCGACCGCTCGGTGAGCGTACGCGTGTCGGGCACCGACTGGGCGGACGGCGGCTGGAACGACGAGCAGACGGTCGCGTTCGCGAAGGCGCTCGAGGCGCGCGGGTGCGCCGCGATCCACGTCTCGAGCGGCGGCCTCACGCCGGAGCAGAAGATTCCCGTCGGGCCGGGATATCAGGTTCCGCTCGCGCGCGCGGTGAAGGCGGCGACGTCGATGCCGGTCGTCGCGGTCGGGTTGATCACCGACTACGATCAGGCCGACGCGATCATCGCGTCGGGCGAGGCGGACATGATCGCGCTGGCGCGTGGCATTCTCTACGACCCGCGCTGGCCCTGGCACGCGGCGGCGCACCTCGGCGCGAAGGTTCGGGCGCCGAAACAGTATCTGCGGTCGCAGCCGCGACAGTTCCGCGAGCTGTTCGACGAGGGGGAGTGAGCGACCGAGCGCGGACGCCACGCACGAGCAACGTCGGCGCGACGAGCACGCCGGTGCTCTGGCGTCGTCTCGACCTTCCGGGTCACGACGCGTGTCGCCTGGTGGAACAGCCGGGCGGCTGGCTCCTGCACGGCACGGCCGTCTATCGGCTGAAGGACGCGCCCGTGCGTCTGGACTATCGCGTCAACTGCGACTCGTCATGGCGCACGCGCACCGCGAGCGTGCGCGGCTGGATCGGCGTCGAGACGATCGCGATCGTCATCGCGCGCACGACGGATGGCCGCTGGCTGCTGAACGACGAGCCGGTGCCCGGACTCGAGGACTGCGTCCACGTGGACTTCGGCTTCACGCCGTCGACCAATCTCGCGCAGCTCCGGCGTGCCGCGCTCGCGATCGGCGACACGGCCGACGTTCCGGTGGCGTGGCTGGACGTTCCGCCCGGAACGCTCACTCGCCTGGAGCAGCGCTATCGCCGCGCGTCGGAGACGAGCTACGACTACGCCGCGCCGCGGCTCGAGTATCACGCCATGCTGGAGGTCACCTCGGCCGGCTTCGTCCGCCGCTACCCGGAGCTGTGGGAGATGGAGGGCTGATGCTGGACGAAGCGCCATCGACGCGCCGACCCAACCAGCATACCTTGGCGATCTCCCTCACTCCGAGCGCAGACCCCATGAGAGCACGCACCTCGAACGCCGCGCGCAGACCATGAGCGGCGTCGTGAACCCTCCCGCGCCGGTGAGGTGCACGATCGCGCCGATGCTCTCGGTACGTCGTGGCGCGCAGGCGGTGGAGTTCTACAGGTCGGCGTTCGGAGCGGTGGAGACGTACCGCGTCGAGAGCCCCGACGGGGCCGTGGTGTGCCGGCTCTCCGTCGATGGCGCCGAGTTCTGGGTGGCCGACGAGTTTCCGGGGCACGCGAACTTCAGCCCCGAGACGCTGAACGGAAGCACGACGCGGATGGTGCTCACCGTGGACGATCCCGATGCGATGTTCGCGCGAGCGCTCGCGGCGGGAGCGCGGCAGGTGGTGCCCGTGATGGAGAACTACGACTGGCGGCTCGGGCGAGTGCAGGATCCGTACGGGCATCACTGGGAGATCGGGCGCGAGCTGAAGGGCTGACGCCGGACTGGCGGCGCGTCCGTCGCCGGCTCATCATCCGAGCGTGCCGACGACGACTCTTCCATCATCAGCCGGTCGGCGCACGTGAGCGACGCGCTCCGCGAACAGCTCCAGTCGTCGCTCGGCGCTGCGTACACGATTGCCCGCGAGCTCGGCGGCGGCGGGATGGCGCGCGTGTTCGTGGCGCGCGACGAGCAGCTCGGGCGCGATGTCGTCGTGAAAGTGCTCGCGCCCGAGCTCTCGCAGGAGCTGTCGACCGAGCGGTTCGGGCGCGAGATCCGACTCGCCGCCGGCCTGCAGGAGCCGCACATCGTCCCCGTGCTCACCGCCGGCACGACGACGAGCGGGCTTCCGTTCTACACGATGCCGTACGTGGCGGGGGAGAGCCTGCGCGCGCGCCTCGACCGCGGACCGGTCCCACTCCCCGTCGCCGAAGCGGTGAGCGTGCTACGCGACGTCGCCACCGCGCTGGAGCACGCGCACGCGCAGGGGATCGTGCACCGCGACATCAAGCCGGAGAACATCCTCCTCTCCGGCCGCACCGCGGTCGTGACCGACTTCGGCATCGCCAAGGCGCTCGAGGCGTCGAAGACGCACACGCCCGGTGGGACGCTCACCCAGGCAGGCGTGTCGATCGGCACACCGATGTACATGGCGCCCGAGCAGGCGCTCGGCGACACCATCGACGCTCGCGCCGATCTGTACGCGTGGGGCGTCGTGGCGTACGAGCTGCTCGCCGGACGGCCGCCGTTCGTCGAGACATCGGCGCAGAAGCTGATCGTCGCCCACGTGCTCGATCAGCCGGCGCCGCTCGCCGCGCTGGCACCGGCAGCGTCGAGCGTGCTCGCCGAGCTGGTGATGCGCTGTCTGGCGAAGGACGTGGCGCATCGCCCGCAGACCGCCGCGGCGCTGATCGCTGCGCTCGACGGCGCGCCGGTCTCGGCGGAGATGAGCACGCCCCAGGCGCGAGGTGCACGTACCGCCGCGATCGCCGCCGTGGCCGTGCTGCCCTTCGCGAACCTGAGCAGCGATCCGGAGAACGAGTTCCTCTCCGACGGCATCACCGACGAGATCATCTACACCCTCGGCCGCGTCGAAGGCCTGCGCGTCGCCGGCCGCACGTCGTGCTTCGCGCTCAAGGGGCAGCAGCTCGACAGCGCCACCGTCGGGCGGCGGCTCGACGTGGGATGTGTGGTGAACGGCAGCGTGCGGCGCGCCGGCAACCGCGTGCGCGTCCAGGCGGAGCTCGTGAGCACGGGCGATGGGTTCCAGCTCTGGAGCGAGCGCTACGATCGAGATCTGTCGGACGTGTTCGCGGTGCAGGAGGACATCGCGGGCCACATCGTCTCGGAGCTGCGGGTGCGACTGGGCCGGGATACGGTGCCTCGCGCCGCCTCGCCGCCGACGCCGGATGCGGAGGCGTACGAGATGTACCTGCGCGGCCGGCACGCGCTCGCCAAGCGGACGACGACCGCCAGCTTCGACGCCGTGAAGCTGCTCGAGGAGGCGGTGGCGCGCGATCCGGGTTTCGCGCGCGCGTGGGCGGGGCTCGCCGACGCGTGCCTGACCGCGCCCGTGTACGCGGGGGCAGCGCCCGGGGAGGCGTGGCCGCGCGCGCGCGAGGCGATCGAGCGTGCGCTCGCGATCGACCCCACGCTCGTCGAGGCGCTCACGTCGCTCGCCTACGGCACGATGCTCTACGAGTGGAACTGGGCATCGGCGGAGGCCAGCTTCAGGCGCGCGATGGAGCTCAACCCATCGTACGCGCCGGCGCACCACTGGTACGCCGACTTCCTCGTGGGCCGGGGTCGGCTGGAAGAGGCGCTGCGCGAGATGGCGCGGGCGCACGAGCTCGATCCTCTGTCGCCGATCGTCCGCGCCGAGACGGCGTGGGTGCTGGCATTGCTGCGACGCGGCGACGAGGCGATCGCGGTGATCGACGCGCTCGTGCGCGAGGATCCGGAGTTCGCGCACGCGTACGTGGTGCGCGGGCTCGTGCTGCAGAGCGTCGGCGATCATCGGAGCGCGATCGCGGCGCACCGCACGGCGATGGAGAAAGGGGGGTTCTATTCCTTCTCGTATTCGGCCTTGATCTGTGCGCACGCCGCCGTGGGCGAGCGCGACCAAGCGCTGCGGCTTCTCGCGGGGCTCGAGGAGCGGGCGCGGAAGGAGCACGTGCCGGCGTTCGCGTTCGCGCTGGCGTACACGGGGCTGGGCGAGATCGAGCGCGCGTTCGAGTGGGTCGAGCGCGGGGTCGAGGCGCGGGACGAGATGATGGCGGAGAACTTTCTCGATCCGTTGTTCGATCCGCTGCGCGGCGATGCACGGTACGAGCGGGCGCTGGCGCGGCTCGACATCAGGGCGGGCTGACGGCGCGGCGCCCGGCGGCTCCACCACGCGGAGGGACGAGCTCGCTTCGCCCGCAGAACGGGCAATCCTTCAGCATAAGCGGAGGCGTCAGGGGGTCCATTGGACCCAGGTCTACTACCGGCGCTCGACTGCCCGCCGTAGGCTGCCCCACGGATGTGACTGTCGTTACCTCCCAGGGCGAATGACCGTGTCCGACAGCTCCGGCGTCGCGGACTGGATCGCGATAGTGGACGACGATCATTCGATTCGTCGGGCGCTCGCGCGCGCGTGTCGGGTGAGCGGAATCAACGCCACGACGTTCGAGTCCGCGGAAGAGTTTCTGGGCCGTAGCTCGCCCGACGAGCCGCGCTGCGTGGTGCTGGACGTCAACCTCGGCGGGATGAGCGGCTTCGCCCTCCAGGACCGCCTCGCGGCGCGAGGGAAGAGGATCCCGATCATCTTCATGACGGCGATGGACGAGATCGCGTCGTCGCAGCTCGCGAGCCGGTCCGGACCGAACGGGTATCTTCGCAAGCCGTTCGATACCAACATGCTGCTGACGCTCGTTCAGCGGCACCTGTCGGAGTGATCCGGCCCTCCAGACGGTCCGATACGCTCTGAGCAGCGCCGGTCAACCGGCCACGCCCTGCCGGCGGGGGGCCGTCACGGACATCTTCTGCCAGTGCGCCGCCCGCCTCGCGAACGGGCAGCCACGGCCGTAGAGTGTCACCCATCCTCCCGGAATAGAGCACCCGCAACCGACCCGACTCGGAAATGATCAAGCGACTCGGCTTTCTTCCCGCGTTCCTCGTCGCCGCCATCGCGTCCACCGCAGCGGCGCAGGCGAAGCGGCCGATGAAGGTGGATGATCTCCTCGGCGCGGTCAGGGTCGGTGATCCGCAGCTCTCTCCGGACGGACGGACCGTGCTGTTCGTGCGAACGACGACGGACATCGGCACCGGCAAGCGCAACAGTGACATCTGGCTCGTCCCGGCCGATGGATCGGCGCAGCCGCGCGCCTGGATCGAGAGCCCCGCCGGCGACGACACGCCGCGCTTTCTCCCCGACGGGCGCGTCGTCTTCGTCTCCTCTCGCGACGGGACGTCGCAGGTCTACCTCGCCGACAGCTCCGGCAGGGACGTGAAGCCGCTCACGAAGGTCGGCGCGGGAGTGCAGGCGCCGCTCGTCGTATCGCCCGATGGGCGCATGGTGGCCTACGTCGCCGACGTCGCACCCGCATGTGCCGACGAGGTCTGCAACGCGCGCGTGCGCGACTCGATCGCGAAGGATCCGGTGAAGGTGCACCGCCTGACGCGACTGCCGTTCCGTCACTGGAGCGACTGGTGGGAGTCGCAGCGCCATCACGTGTACGTCACGGACGTCGCCACGGGCGCAACGCGCGACGTCACGCCGGGCGACTTCGATTCGCCGCCGCACTTCTACGAGGACGCGGCGATCGCCTTCTCGAGCGACAGCCGCGAGATCGCGTTCGTGTCCAAGCGCGACGCGAAGGACAGCGAGATGTGGTCCACCAACCACGACGTGTTCGTCGCGCCGGTGACGGGCGGCGCAGCGCGCCGCGTGACGCCAGCGAATCGCGGGGCGGACATGCAGCCGACGTTCACGCCGGACGGAAAGTGGATGCTCGTGCGCTCGCAGCGGCGCGCCGGCTTCGAAGCCGACCGCTGGTATCTCGATCTCTACGACCGGAGCACGGGCGCGAAGCGGGTCGTCTTCGCCACCCCCGACCTCTCGGTCGACGACTTTCACCTCACGCCCGACGGCGGCACGATCTGGTTCACGGGCACGCGCAACGGCACGGTGAACCTGTACACGGTGCCGACCACGGGAGGCACGCCGAAGCTCGTGGTGCAGGGTGGTGCCGTGGGTGCATTCGCCCCCGGCAGATCGGTCACGGTGTACGCGAAGTCGTCGCTCGTCTCGCCCCCCGATATCTTCGCCGTCGATGGGCAGGGGAAGGAGCGCCAGCTCACGAACGAGAATGCAGCGTTGCGCGCGGGGGTGGACTTTGCGCGGCCGAAGAGCCTGACGGTGAAGGGCGCCGCAGGCGCGAACGTGCAGTACTGGATGATCGAGCCGCCGCAGTTCGATCCGACGAAGAAGTACCCGGTGGTGTTCCTCATCCACGGCGGTCCACAGAGCGACTGGGCCGACGCGTGGTCGAACCGCTGGAACCCGTCGCTCTGGGCGGCCCAGGGCTGGATCGTCGTCGCGCCGAATCCACGCGGCTCGACCGGCTTCGGCCAGAAATTCGTCGACGAGATCTCTCAGGACTGGTGCGGCAAGGCGATGACGGACCTGAACGCCGTGTTCGACGCCGTGTCGAAGTCGCCGAGCGCGGACGTGTCGCGGATGGGCATCGCGGGCGCGAGCTACGGCGGCTATGCCGTGAACTGGATCATCGGCCACGACAACCGGTTCAAGGCGGCGGTGAGCCACGACGGCGTGTTCAACCTCGAGTCGATGTCGCTGGCCACCGAGGAGCTCTGGTTCACCGATTGGGAGTTCGGCGGCGCGCCGTGGACGGCCACCGCGCGGAGGAACTTCGCGCGCTGCTCGCCGCACCTCGCGGCGAACAGGATCCGCACGCCGACGCTCGTGATCACGAACCAGCAGGACTTCCGCGTCCCGGTCGACCAGGGGCTGCAGCTGTTCACCGCGCTGCGCCGCAACGGTGTACCGTCGGAAGCGCTCGTGTTCGAGAACGAAGGGCACTGGGTGCTCGGCGCGCTCGACAGCCGGCGCTGGCACGAGACGGTGTTCGGCTGGATGCATCGGTATCTCGCGCCGATGACGCCGTAGGAGTCACGCTGCGCCACCTCGCATCATGACCTCCCCCGCGATCCTCGAGACCTACCGTCCCGCCCTCACCGGCCACTGCTACCGCATGCTCGGCTCCGTGCTCGACGCCGAGGACGCCGTGCAGGAAGCGATGCTCCGCGCGTGGAAGTCGCTCGATCGCTTCAAGGAGCAGTCGTCGATGAAGACGTGGCTCTATCGCATCGCGACCAACGTCTGCCTCGACACGCTGAGCAGCACGAACCGCACGCGCATCCGCCCGCTCGAGGTCTCGGAGACGCCGGGCACGGTCAGCCCCGACATGCCGCTGCCGCAGCGCAGCCGCGAGACGTGGGTCGAGCCGATCCCCGACAAGCTCGCGCTGCCGGCCGACGACGCGCACACGCCCGAAGAGCACGCGATCCTCAGGGAGAGCATCCGGCTCGCCTTCGTCGCCGCGCTGCAGTACCTGCCGCCGCGACAGCGCGCCGTGCTGCTGCTGACGCAGGTGCTCAACTGGTCGGCCGCCGAGACGGCGGAGGCGCTCGACATGAGCGTCGCGGCGGTGAACAGCGCGCTGCAGCGCGCCCGCGCCACGCTCGACACGCGCAACCCGTCCGTGGTGCCGCGCGCGCTGAACGCGGAGCAGCAGGATCTGGTCGCGCGCTACGTCGCGGCGTTCGAGGCGTACGACGTCGCCGCGCTCACGGCGTTGCTGCGCGAGGACGCGACGCTGTCGATGCCGCCGTTCGAGCTGTGGCTCCAGGGCCTCGACTCGATCTCGGCCTGGCTGCTCAGCTTCGGGCTGGGCTGTCGCGGCTCGGTGCTCGTGCCGGTGGAGGCGTGCGGCGGCACGCCGGCGTTCGCGCAGTACCGCCGCATGGGCGAGTGGCCGTGGGCGCTCCTCATGCTCGACGTCCAGGGCGACCGGATCACCGGGATGACGTCGTACCTCGACGTCGACACGCTCTTCCCGCGGTTCGGCCTGCCGATGCGCTGGGAGAGTTGAGCGCTACCTCGACCAGGCCGGATTGAGCGTCTGCTCGGTCGTCAGACGACGCAGATTGGATCCGTCCGCGTCGACGACGTACATCGCCTCGGCGCTGTCGCGCTCGGAGATGAGCGCGAGCCGCCTTCCATCGGGCGACCAGGCGTACATCCCCTCGTAGCGGTTCGACTTGGCCAGGGTCGAGCGCGCGTGATCGGCGACTCGCACGATCTCGACGTCGTAGTCGTTGCCGCCGTGCGCACTGTGGAACGCGAGCCGCGATCCGTCCGGCGACCACGCCGCGACGTCGGTGGTGACCGATGCGCCGACGGTGAGCCGCTCGAGCCGGGTGCCGTCCGGCCGCACGCGATACAGGTCGCGTCCCCCGCTCCGCGACGAGTCGCGCGACGAGACGAAGGCGATCGTCGACCCATCGGGCGACCACGTCGGACTCCCGTCCGCCGCGGCGTCGTTCGTGATGCGTGTGACGCCGGTTCCATCGGCGCTCATGACGTAGAGCTCCAGGTTGCCGTCGCGTGTGGAGGCGAAGGCGATGCGCGTCCCGTCCGGCGACCACGTGGGATCGCGGTCGGCACCTGGCGACGTCGCGACCCGTCGCAACTCGCTGCCGTCGGGGCGGATGGTGTAGAGCTCGGAATCGTCGCCACCGCTCCCGAACACGATGCGCGTTCCGTCGGGCGACCACTCGCGATGACCCTTCGCGGCGATGCCGCGGAAGAGTCGCCGCGGCGCCGTGCCGTCGGCCGCCATCGTCCAGAGCTCCCAGCCCCCGTTGGCCTGCACGCCGTAGGCGAGCGTCGCGCCGTCGGGCGACCAGAGCGGAAAGCGCTCCTGCTCGGGCCGCGAAGTGAGCCGCGTGGCGGGACCACCCTCGGCGGGCATGACGTAGACGTTCCAGTCGCCATCGCGGTGCGACGCGAACGCGAGGCGAGCCGGCGCCGAGGGAGAGTGCGACGTGGTGACACGAGCGATGCTCGGCGCGGCGGCGAGCGAGACGATGCACGACACGATCAACAGGCGGAACGCGAGTGGCGACATGATCGCTCGGCTCGAGACGGGTGAGGGGACGGCTCCAGGCTGCTTCGTATGGATGCCGCAGCGGCGGAGATCGCGTAGTCCGAGGCTGGCGTCCCCGGGGCCGGATTCGGGGCGCTCGCCGCACAACATGCTGTGCTGGAACCACTTACGAGCGCGTCGAAAAAATCTTCTCGTTCGACCGATGAGTTTTCGCGGCCGCGCCGGTCTAATCCTGCAAATCCAACAGGAGACGACAATGTCCGCCACGCTGCTCCGCTCCGCCACGTACGACATCGGTCCCCGCCGGACGTCCGACACTGCCTCTCGCCCGTCGCGCCGCGCCGTCATCACCGGCCGCATCCTCACGGGGATCGTCGCGCTGCTTCTCACGCTCGACGCCGGCATCAAGCTGGTGCGCGCGAAGGCCGCGGTCGAAGGCAGTGCACAGCTCGGCTTCACCCCGGATCAGGTGTTCGTCATCGGCGTGATCGCCGCCGTGTGTCTGGTGCTGTATCTCATTCCGCGCACCGCGCCCCTGGGCGCGGTGCTCTGGACCGGCTACTTCGGCGGCGCGATCGTGACGCACTTTCGGCTCGGCAACCCGCTGCTCACGCACGTGCTGTCTCCGATCTATGTGTCGGCGCTGATCTGGGGGAGCCTGTATCTCCGCGACCCGCGCGTTCGCGCCGTGCTCGGCAAGCGCTGAGGGACGCGGCTCGCATCGTGGTCACCGATCACCGATAAACCGACAACCGACAACCGACAACCAGGTCATTCAATGTCCACGACCCAAGCTTCCTCGCCCAGGCTCACCAACGTCGGCACCAGGCCGGCCACGCCGCGCAAGCTGTTCGTCAACATCCCGGTGAGCGATCTCCAGCGCTCGATCGACTTCTTCGAGGCGCTCGGCTTCACCTTCAACGCGCAGTTCACCGACGCGACGGCCACCGCGATGCTCGTCGGCGAGGACGCGTACTTCATGCTCCTCACCAAGGAGAAGTTCGCGAGCTTCAGCAAGCGCCCGCTCGGCGATCCGCAGAAGCAGACGGACGCGCTGTACGCGCTCGGCGTCGAGAGCCGCGCCGCGGTGGAAGAGATGGTGAACAAGGCGGTCGCGAACGGCGGCTCGCACGCGCTCGATCCGCAGGACCACGGCTTCATGTACGGCTGGAGCTTCTACGATCCCGACGGACATCACTGGGAAGTGTTCTGGATGGATCCGTCGGTGCCCGTGCAATAGCGCGGGTTCGCGGGTTCGGCGGTTCGGCAGTTCGGCAGTTCGGGGGTTCGCGGGTTCGCGGGTTCGCAACGACCTCGGGACGCACTCGCTTCCCGAGGAAGTTGCTTTAGTCACCCACAACTCCCCACTCCCCACTCCCCACTCCCCACTCCCCACTCCCCACTCAATGATCTCCCAACGCCTCACCCCATGCCTCTGGTTCGACACCGAGGCCCTCGAGGCCGCCGAGTTCTACACGTCGATCTTCCCGAACTCGGAGATCACGAACGTCAGCCACTACGGCGACGCCGGTC
>Ga0207662_10001338_pt1 | contig 11883 bp, 10 predicted proteins | sample KBSS33LmetaG_FD_184338 | JGI IMG/M metagenome (GOLD analysis project Ga0207662, IMG submission 184338) | Switchgrass rhizosphere microbial communities from Kellogg Biological Station, Michigan, USA - KBS S3-3L metaG (SPAdes) (version 2) | ecosystem: Host-associated > Plants > Roots >... | reverse complement strand
ACGATCGTGTTCACGCTTCCGCTTCCACCGGAATGTCGAACGGTGGCGCGCGACCCGTCGCAAGGCACGCGATGTCCACCGCGTATTGCAGCGTCAGGAGCCCGAGGCCGATCGGCATCGCCATGTACGGGATCCACAGCCGCGCGCGCCACATCGTGTCCGAGACCCAGCGGTTATCCCACGCTTCCTTCCAGAACAGGAACGTCATCGCCGTCAGCACCGCGCAGAAAGCAACCGACATCAACGCAGCGAACATCGCCAGCGCGAACCGGCCACGGGGGCCAAGATGCAGCGGCAGCACGTTGACGTTGACGTGACCGCGCGTCAGCAGCACGAAAGGGCAGCCGATGAACGTTGCGGCGGTGATGCAGTACGTGATGAGGTCGGTCTGCCAGATCGTGCTCTGGTTCAGCACGTAGCGGACGAACACCATGTGGCAGACGATAACGACGGCGAACGCGACGAGCCCCGCGGCGATGTAGCCGCACAGCACCGACACACGGCTCACCGCGCGCGCGATGCGGTCGAGCGTACCGGGCGGCCGCGCGCCTGACGTCATTTCATCGCTGCCCGGCGGTGCCGCTGCACAGGCGCCGGGCGGACTGCGGCGACTATTGGACCGCCAGCGCGGCGTCGATCAGCTTCTTCCCGTCCGGCACGTCCTTGGCGAACTCGACATACGAGCTCTGCTGCGCGACCTTCAGCCATTGATCGTACTCGGCGGGCGTGAGCGTGACGACTTCTACGTTGTGGTCCTTGAACGCCTTGACCATCTCGTCGTCCAGACCCTTCGCTTCCTTCGCGAAATATGCTTCGGCTTTCTTGCCGGCGGCAAGCAGCGCGTCCTGCTGCTTCTTGTCGAGGCGATTGAACGTCTTTTTCGAGATCAGCACCGGCTCGTACATGAACCACAGCGCGTTGTCGCCGGGCGCCGTGACGCATTTGACCTGCTCGTAGATACGGAACGACACGAAGCTGCCGCTGCTCGTGTCGGTCGCGTCGGCAACGCCGGTCTGCAGCGCGTTGTAGACCTCGTTGGACGGCACCGATACGATCGACGCGCCGGCCGCCTGCCACATCGCGGCGAACGTCGGACCCGCGGAGCGGATCTTCAGGCCCTTCATGTCCGCCGGCGTGCGGATGCATCCTTTCTTCGACGCGACGCCCCCGGCCAGCCACGCGTCGGCCAGCACGATGACGCCCGCCTGGTCGATCTTCGCGCGAATGTCCTTCATGAACGGCGAGCCGGCCATCCGCGCCGCGCGCGCGTGACTGCGCACGAGCCCGGGCATCAGCGTCGCGCCGAACTCGCGCACCTTGCCGCTCGCGTAGTCGAGCGGAAACGAAGAGATGTCGAGCTGGCCGTTGACGAGCGCGTTCCATTGCTCGTTCGGCTTGAACAGCGCGGCCCCCGGATACACCTGGACCTCGAGATCGACGCCGGCCGCCTTCGCGTCACGCGCAACGATCTGCACCATTTCGTCGCGGACGTCGCCCTTGCCACCCGGGAACTGATGGGATGCGCGCAGCACGAGGGGTGCTGCGAGAAGCGGACCGCTGGCGAGTGCCAGCGCCAGCGCGGCCAGAACGCCGCGGGGCGTGATTCGACTCATGACATTCCTCCGGAACAAGGCGATCGCGCTCGCCGCGTCGCCGTTTTATCGATCAATTATGGTTTTTGCCGCGCCGATTGAGAACCCGGCGCCCGGCCATTGTAATCGCGCACGCCGGGGGTTGGCACGCCCGACAGGACTCGAACCTGTAACCGCCGGCTTAGAAGGCCGGTGCTCTATCCAATTGAGCTACGGGCGCGGAGTTGCGGTGCGGATGATACGCCGGCCGCCGTGCGGCGGCAGGTCACATAGAGTAACCTTCCGGCGTTCTCGCCGAGGTTATCCTGTCGTGCAACAACCTGCCTCCGTCACGACGTTTCTCTTCACGGACATCGAGGGCAGCACGCGGTTATGGGAACGACAGCCCGACCGCATGCGTGCGGCACTCGCCCGGCACGACACGCTCGCCCGCGAAGCGGTCGAGAGCCTGCGCGGGCTGGTCGTCAAGACGACAGGCGACGGCATTCACGCGGCGTTCGAGGATCCGCTCGACGGCATTCGTGCCGCACTCAAGCTGCAGCAGACGCTGGCCGATCCCGACGCGACGGCCGGCGTTCCGCTCGCCGTGCGCTGTGGCCTGCACTCGGGGATCGTCGAGCGCCGCAACAGCGACTTCTTCGGCAGCGCCGTCAACCGTGCCGCGCGGATCATGAACGCCGCGCACGGTGGGCAGATCCTCGTGTCGCAAACGGCCGTCGACCTGATCGGTGATCGCGTTCCGAGCGAAATCGGCTTGCGCGACCTCGGCCTCGTACGGCTGCGCGATCTTGCGCATCCGGAGCGCGTGTACCAGGTCATCCACCCGGCGCTGCGCCAGACGTTTCCGCCGCTGCGATCGCTGGAGGCGACGCCGAACAACCTGCCCCAGCAGGTCACGTCGTTCGTCGGTCGCGAGCGCGAGTCGACCGAGATCAAGGCGCTGCTCGCGCGATCGCGCCTGGTCACGCTCGTCGGAACCGGCGGCCTCGGCAAAACGCGGCTGTCGCTGCAGGTCGCTGCCAGCGTCATCGACAACTATTCCGACGGCGTCTGGTTCGTCGAGCTTGCAGCCACCGCGGATCCGCGGCTCGTGTGCCAGGTCGTCGCATCAGTGCTCGGCGTTACGGAGACGGCGGGGCAACCCGTCGAGGACGCCCTGCTCGCGCACGTCGGCGAGCGCCACCTGTTGATCATTCTGGACAACTGCGAACATCTAGCGGCCGCCTGTGCGCTGCTCGCGAAGCAGTTGCTGCAGGCGAGCAACACGCTGAAGATACTCACGACAAGCCGCGAAGCGTTGAATATCGGCGGCGAAACGACGTACGCGCTGCCGGCACTGGCGTTGCCCGGGGACGGCGCACAGCGGGTGACGCCTGAAGTACTGCTGCAGTCGGAGGCTGCGCGGCTCTTCGTTGAGCGCGCGACCGCCGTGCACGCGCCGTTCTCCGTCACGACAGCCAACGCCCCTGCCGTCGCCAGGGTTTGCCGCCGGCTGGACGGCATTCCGCTCGCGCTCGAGCTCGCCGCGGCGCGCGTGCGCGCATTGTCGGTGGAAGTGATCGCCGAGCGCCTCGACGATTGCTTCCGGCTGTTGACCGGAGGCGATCGCACGGGCTTGCCCCGGCAGCAGACGTTACGCGCGCTGATCGACTGGAGCCACGAGCTGCTGACTGTCGCGGAAACAACGCTATTCCGCCGGCTGGCGGTGTTCGCCGGCGGATTCACGCTCGATGCGGCGGAAGCCGTCGGGCACGACGATGGACCCGACGCCGCCGACGTTCTCGACACGTTGATGCGGCTCGTCGAAAAGTCGCTCGTCGAACGCGACGCCTCCGGCGATCGCTACCGGCTGCTCGAAACAGTGCGGCAATATGCGCTCGAGCGACTTGCAACCGCGGACGAAGGCCATGCGCAGCGAACGCGCCACCTGGCGTTCTACCTCGAGCTCGCGCGCCGGGCACGCCCCAAGCTCATCGGACCCGAGCAGTCGGAATGGCTGAAGCGGCTCGATCTCGAACGCGAGAACCTGCTTGCCGCTCACGCGTGGTCGTGCGAGGCGGACCTGGCGGAGCAATACGGCCTGCAACTCGTGTCGTCGCTGCGGCGATACTGGATCTTTCGAGGCCTGCTCGCACTGGGCCTGACGATCACCCGCGAGGCGCTCGCTTGCCCGTCGGCACGGCAGCCGTCGCTGCAGCGATGCGAGGCGCTGCTCGACGCAGGACAGCTCGGGTCGTTCATGGGCCGATACGACGAGGCGCAGCAGGCCCTGGAGGAGAGCCTTGCGATTGCCCGGGCGACAAATGACAACGTGCGCGTCTCCGCCGTGCTGCAGCCGCTCGGCCTCGCGCTGCTCGGTCGCGGCGAATTCGCGTCCGCGCGCCGCCATCTGCAGGAGGGACTCGAGCTGGCCGAAACGCTCGGCACGCCGCGCGAAGTGGCCGGCGCGCTTAACGCGCTCGCGCAGACGGCACGCGCCGAAGGCGACCTTGCGACGGCCGAGCCGCTGTACACGCGCGTGCTGACGATCGCGCGCGCGACGGGCGACATCGACATCGTCGCCGTGAGCTTGCTGAACCTCGCGATGGTCGCGACCTTCCGCAAGGCGCACACGCCCGCACGGGCAATGCTGGTCGAAGTGCTGCAGATCGTTGACGAATCTGGGCTGCGCCCCGCCGCACAAGGGCTGCTCGAGGTTGCCGCAGGTCTCGCGGCATCGGGCGACGAGTGGGAGCAGTCGATTCGCCTCTTCGGCGCCGCGGAAGCGCAGACCGCGGCGACGGGCCTCGCGCGCGACCCGGCCGACGAGGCGTTCCTCGCGCCGTTGATCGCGACGGCCCGGCAGAAGCTCGGCACCGACGCGTTCACCGCCACGGCGGCGGCGGGACGAGCGCTAAGCTACGACGGCGCGATCACCGAGTTGCGGCGCTGGCTCGACCCAAGAGCCGCGGCCGCTCAGTAATTCACGACCCACGGATCGAGCGACTGCACGCCGCGCGGCCCGAACAGGCTGTCCTTCACGGTTACGTTGACCGAGTACTTGAAGATGCCGAAGTCGGGATGCGCGTCCTTGCAGACGAACTTGTCCTTGCCTTCGCTCTCGGGTGAGCACTGGAACACCGAGCTGTCGAACGCAATGCCGTTCGCGGCGAATTCCACGCCCTTTTCGCCGACGAGCTTCCAGCGAATGTCCGTCTGCTTGTTCTTGCCGGCGACGAACACGAGGTCGTAATCGACCGACACGTCGCAGCCCAGGTAGTGCAGGCAGTTCACGGTGACGGTCACCGTGCACTCCTTGCTGCCGTCGCAGTCGAGTTTTTTCGCAACGCGCTCGACGCGGGGGTGCATCGTCGTGCAGCCGGCGACGAGCGCACAGGCGGCGATCGCCAAGGGGATGAAGCGCGTGAGCATTCGTCGTTCTCCGAGTTGGACGTGGCGCGCAGCATTGTCGCGGAACGGCGACGGGTTGGAAAGCCGCTAGCCTACCTGTGTCGCATCAGCGTTCGCTACTCGTGCCGTGAGTCGGAACCGCTGCGAGCGGAAGCTCGGTCTTTCGCCTACACGGACGGCAACCTTACATCGCGAACTGGTCAAGCTGGGCCTTGGTGAAATCGCACGCATGTTGGATCAACGACTTACGATAGGCAGGCTCCTTGCATGGATGTGTGTCGTCCGGCGGTTCTCCCCGTCGTACGACCTTTCAAAGGAGTCGCGACATGATCCGCAGACTGAACAGCAATATCGCGTACGCGTTGATCGCCTCGGCGGTTGGACTGTCGGGATACGGTGTCGGCAACGCGGCGGACAACCCCACGGCACCCGACGGCGCATCGAAGGCTGCGACGACGCCGGCGACGCCGACTGCACCGCAGGCTCCTCCGTCCAACCCCGGCTCGGCGTCGACGCCCGCAGCGGGCGCAACGACCGACAGCACGATGGCGCCGCGGGGCACCAATCCGTCGGCCGCCACCAATGCGACGGCGGGTGCCGCCGACAGCCCCGCCAAGCGGATCTTCGACCAGCTCGACACCAACCATGACGGCTCGTTGTCGCTCGAAGAGTTTTCGCGCGCGACGTTCCAGCAACCCGCCAAGCAATAGCGAGCCCACGCGCCGCGCATCCGGCCAGGCGTGCGCGGCGCAAGCGCCATCAATACCGTGCGTTGCCCGGTGTCCTCGGGAACGGAATTACGTCCCGCACGTTTGCAAGACCCGTGACGTAGGCGACGGTCCGCTCGAACCCGAGACCGAAACCTGCGTGCGGCACCGTGCCGTACCGACGCAGGTCGCGATACCACCCGTAATGGTCGGGATCGAGATGCGATTCGGCCATTCGCGCGTCGAGCACGTCGAGCCGCTCCTCGCGCTGGCTGCCGCCGATGATCTCGCCGATGCCCGGCGCGAGCACGTCCATCGCCGCCACCGTCTTCCCGTCGTCGTTGAGGCGCATGTAGAACGCCTTGATCTCCCGCGGATAGTTCATGACGACCACGGGCTTCTTCGCGTAGGTCTCCGACAGATAGCGCTCGTGCTCGGACTGGAGGTCCACGCCAAAGCTCACCGGAAACTGGAACTTCTCCTTCGAGTCGACGAGCGCGCGTATCGCATCCGCGTAGTCCATCCGCACGAACTCGGAATCGACGATTCGCTGTAGCTTGGCGATCAGCCCCTTCTCGATCCGCTCGTCGAAGAACGCCATGTCGTCGGCACGCTCGTCGAGCACCGTCGTGAAGATGTGCTTCAGAAGCGCCTCGGCGAGCGTCGCGTTGTCGGCGAGATCCGCGAACGCGATCTCGGGTTCGATCATCCAGAATTCGGCCAGGTGACGGCTCGTGTTCGAGTTCTCGGCCCGGAATGTCGGCCCGAACGTGTAGACCTTCGACAGCGCCATGCAGTACGTTTCGACGTTGAGCTGTCCCGACACCGTCAGGAAGGTTTCGCGGCCGAAGAAGTCCTGCGCGTAGTCGATGCGGTTCTCGGCCGTGCGCGGCAGGTTGGCGAGGTCGAGCGTCGACACGCGGAACATCTCGCCGGCGCCTTCGGCATCCGACGTGGTGATGATCGGCGTGTTGATCCAGAAAAACCCGTTGTCGTGGAAGAACCGGTGCGTCGCGTGGGCGATCGAATCGCGCACGCGCGTGACGGCACCGATGACGTTCGTCCGCGGCCGCAGGTGCGCCACCTCGCGCAGGAATTCCAGCGTGTGCGGCTTGGGTTGAATCGGATACGTATCGGGGTCCTCGACGCGACCGACAACGTCGACGCGGGTCGCCTGCAGCTCGAACGGCTGGCCTTTCGCCGGCGAGGGCACAACCTTGCCGGTGATCACGACCGCGCATCCCGCCGTCAGGTGCGCGACGTCGTCGGCGTAGTTGGCGAGCGTGTTCGGCACGACGGCCTGCACCGGGTGGAAGCAGGAGCCATCGGACACGTGCACGAACGAGATGCCGGCCTTCGAGTCGCGCCGGGTCCGAACCCAGCCCTTGACAACGACGGGCGTGTCGGCCGGCGCGTTACCGGCAAGAATCTGCGCGCAAGTGAAGGCATTCATGGGCGCAATCCTATCAACAGGGGAAACCCAGCACGCGACACGGCGTTTCGAACAGCACGCGCCGCCGCTCAACGGGGTCGGGAACGAAGCGCTCAATCAGGTTCAGTAACGGGCCATAGTCGATGCGTTCCGGCGCGCGCAGAAAGGGCCAGTCAGACGCCCACATGCATCGATCCGGCGTGAACGCGTCGAGCAGCGCTTCGACGTATGGCCGCGCGTCGTCGTACGGGAACGGTGCCTCCGCGAACTTGACATAGCCCGACAGTTTCACGAACACGCGACCGGTTGCCGCGAGGCCGAGCAGCGTCCGGAATCCCGGCTGGTCGGGGCCGCCGGACGGTGTGGGACGGCCGCAGTGATCGATGAGTACGCGCACCCCGGAGCGCTCGAACATCGGCGCGAGTGCTGCAAGTTGCTCGTGCTGCACTTGCAGCGATACGCAGAGGTCCAGCGCCGCGAGCCTGTCGAGCAGCGATGCCGCATCGCGATAGTAGTCGACGCCGTGGAACGTCGCGTTGAACGCCACGCCGACAATGCCGGCAGCCTTCAGCGCCCGCAACGCATCGTCGTCGATGTCGTTGCGCACGACGGCGATGCCCTTGAACCGTCCGCGTCCGTTCGCGATCGCATCGAGCATGCAGCGGTTGTCCTGCTCATAGCCCGAGTTCGGTCCAACGAGCAGCGCGTGCCGGACGCCATAGGCATCGAGCACGCGCGTGAACTGCGCCGCCGTGCCGATCTCCTGGCCGGCCGGCCGGTACACGGAATCTTCGCCGTACGGAAAACGCGCCGGATCGAACACGTGACAGTGACAGTCGATCTTCGGCTCGTCGTAGATGCTCACCGGTTCACCGCCATTCGTCGACCGAAGGCACGATCATCGATTCGACTTCGGGAAGATCGAAACCAAAGTTCGCCGCGAGCAGCGACCGCAGCGCTGTCCTGTCGGCGAGTTGCGTCTCGTGAACGCCTTGCGCATCGACGCGTGTCACGTTGCGATTCATCACGGAGACCGTTCCATCCCGGGTGGCGGCGCGCATCATCAGCCGGTTGACGAATGGCGATGCGGGATGCGTCGCCGTGTAGTGGTTGCTGACTTCGAAGTCGACGCGATTATCCGCCTCGAGCGTCGACGCCCAGCAATCGACCGCCCTGCCGGCCGACCGTGCCCGCAGGATCCAGTGGACGCCGTCGCGCGCCATCCAGTGCGTTGCACGCTCGTCGGCGCCGTCGGCCAACGGCAACGGACGATCGGGCGCCAATCCGCCGAACCCGGGATCGACGACGAATGTCCGGCCTTCGATCGCCAGCGTCAGGAACATGTGCGTGCGGGGCGCGGCGGCCAATGGCGTGTACAGCACGACACGCGCCGTGTGCCGGACGGGCGAGAATCCGATGGCTTCGAGCATCGCGGCGACGAGCGTCGCATGCTCGAAGCAGTAGCCGCCCCGTCGCGCGGCAACGAGCTTTTGCTGCACGCCATCGAGATCGAGTCGAATGGGGCGATGCAGCAGCACGTCGAGATTCTCGAACGGTATCGCCAACGCATGTGCGCGAACGATCGCCGCGAGCGTCGCGTACGTTGGCGCCACGTCGCCGGCGAATCGAATCCGCCGCAGATAGGCGTCGACGTCGGGGCGATCGTCGCCGCTCATCCTTCCAGCCGGTGCAGGCACGCCTGGTAGCGAGCATCGACCCGCTGTGCGAACCATTCGGTCGTCAGCTTCCGCGTTATCTTGGGACCGTGCAGTTCGATGTCGGGCAGCGCGGCGCGTGGCACGCGCTTGCCGGCGGCACGATCGGCGAGTGCAAGTACGCGCGTGTACGCAGGGGTGCGCTCGAACCCTTCTGCTGTGCCAAGCTCGAGATCGTGCCGAATCGCGTCGTTGTCGAGGTCCAGCCGCCGCGAGAGCACCCGCACCGCCGTCTCCGTCGCACCGGGGTCGCGCGTCGGCCGGCCATTCTCGTAGCGAAGCAGGTCGCCGTCGAGCGTCAACGGGATGCCCGAAATCTGCGTCACCGCGCTCTGGAACGCCGCATTCCGGCTCGCGTAGCGGCCCGCATTGAAATCGGCGAACCGGTACAGGTAGCGATCGTACGGCGCGCGAAAATCGAGCAGGTGCGCAACGCCGAAGTACAGGCCGCCGCGGCGCGTGAATACCTCACTGCGTACGGATCCGGACCTCGGATACGGATACGGTCGTGTCGTCACCAGGCCTTCGGCGAACGCGACGCTGACTTGCATCGGCCCCGCCGTGTGCACCGGATTGCGGTCGGCGAAGAACGTCCTGCCGAGCGGCACACGGCCGATGAAATCCTCGAACAGATCGCTCATCTGCATCTCGGTCTTCACGCCGTCCAATCGCTCGCCATAACTGCGCCCGTTCGACGACGGCAGTGCCAGCGCTGCATCGAGCACGAGTCGCGGCACGCCGGCGCGCTCGCGCCGCGCTTCGATCTCCTTTTTCGCGATGGCGGCGAGTCCGGGCACTGCAGGGTCGACGCGAAACCCCGACTCCTGCTGAACCACGGCAATCGACGCGCAGATGTTTTGCGGTGTCGGCGGGATTTCCAGCGCGGCGAGGGCCGCATAGAGGTCGGTCGCCCAGCCGTTGCGGTCGGGCGTCGCGTCCGGCAGCAGCCGTGCGACGAGCGCGCGTCCCTCCGTGGCGGTCATCGGGGGGCCGACCGGCGATACGTCGCGCTGCGTCGCCGCGCATCCGGCCAGCACGACGGCGACGAGTGTGGCCGCCATGCGGCTCCGCCACGTCGAATGGTTGTGAGTCACGTTCGCCCGGTCGACCTGCAAGATACGGATAGTAGTGCAGCGAATCCGCGCGCGGTTCGTCACGTCGAGACGTAGGCGCGCTCCTACGCGATGCGCAGCGCTTGTCCGATACCTTGGATCCCGGCGTCGCCGCATATTGCGAGGATCGCGCGTCGTGCCCGCGTCCGGTGCGACTGCCTGTCAATTCCCGGAGGCCTCCTTTCATGCGGCAACTACTCGCTGCGCTTGCGCTTGTGCTCTGCTCGATCACTGCGCCGCTTGCGCAGGTGAGCGTAAACATCGGGATCAACCTGGGGGCGTATCCGCAACTCGTGCGCGTGCCTGGTTACCCGGTGTACTACGCCCCACAGGTGAATTCGAACTACTTCTTCTACGATGGCATGTATTGGGTTTACGCGTACGACAACTGGTACACGAGTACCTGGTACAACGGTCCGTGGGAGATCGTTCCGCCTGATTTCGTGCCGCTGTACGTGTTGCGCGTGCCGGTCCGCTACTACCGGCGTGCACCCGTTTATTTCAGAGGATGGCGCTCCGACGCGCCGCCGCGCTGGGGCGATCACTGGGGCAATACCTGGTACAGCAATCATCGCGGGTGGGACACATGGAACCGCAGCGCGGTACCTGCGCCCGCACCATTGCCCGTCTATCAGCGTCAGTACTCTGGCAACCGCTATCCGCGTGCGGACCAGCAGGTGACGCTGCAGACACGCAACTATCGTTACGCTCCCCGTGATGCGGAGGTGCAGCGGCAATACCAGGCGCGGCAGTCGATGAGCGCGCCGGCGGCCCCGACAGCAGGTGCATCGCGGCCGCCGTCACCACCGCCGGCGCACCAGCAGGCGGCGCGTCCGCCGAATCCACAGGCGCGTCCGCCCAATTCGCAACAGCCTCGTCCGCCGCAGACCGAGGCGCGCGTGCAGTCGTCGCAGCCGCCGTCCGGAAATCATCCTGCCGCCGAAAGACCTGCAGCGCCCGCGTCAAGGCCGCCGACCGCGCAGTCGCGCGACGCCGGTGCGCCCTCGAACGGCGCTCCGCCAGCGCGTGCGCAAAGCCAGCGACCGCCGTCCGCGCAGCCCGCGGAAAGGACCGCCGCGGCACCGCAGGCGCATCCGCCGCAGCCGACGGAGAGGACCGCCGCAGCACCGCAGGCGCGCCCGCCGCAGCCGAGCCAAGAGCAACACGGCAACGCTCCGAGCAACGAGCCGCAGGGCAACGGACGCGGCGCGCCGCCGGGCCAGGACAAGAAGGCCGAATGACCGACCGGGACTAATCGGCCGCCGGCGAGAGCGCCGACGCGCCCGGTTGCGTTACCAGCGCGCGCCGAACGTGCGGCGCAACTCGTCGATCGCCGCATCGGTCAACGGCTCGAGCAACGGACCGCCGAGCGCGACTAGGTGCGCGGTTTCCTCCAGTTCCTCGACGAGCGCCATCGCCTTCGCCGGCGAGTCGTGCCACACGTTGGGCCCGAGCCGGGACAGCATCACCGCGCGAATTGCGGTGCCGGCACTCCCGTACCGATCGATTGCCTCGGCGACTGCATCGCCGACTTTCTTCGATCCCGGCCGATGGTAGGCAATGAGCGGCACGTGACCGACCTTCATCACGAAATAGGGCGTAATCGGCGGCAACAGCTCGATTGCGTTCGAGGTCAGCGTCAGCGCCACGCAATGCGTGCTGTGGGTGTGCACGATGCACGCCGTCGCAGGATCGAAGCGCCGGGCTGCGGCATAAATTCGCGCGTGAAGCGACACCGTCTTGCTGGCCGGCTCGCCGCCGACCTGGCGGCACTCGGAGTCCAGCCGCGCGAGCCGTAGCGGATCGAGGAAGCCGAGGCACGCATCGGTCGGCGTGATCAGATACCCGCCGCCTTCCGCTTCGGCGAGTCGGACGCTGATGTTGCCCGTCGTGCCGTGCACGTAGCCGCGCTCGAACAGGCTGCGGCCCACGCGG
>Ga0207662_10001334_pt1 | contig 11907 bp, 10 predicted proteins | sample KBSS33LmetaG_FD_184338 | JGI IMG/M metagenome (GOLD analysis project Ga0207662, IMG submission 184338) | Switchgrass rhizosphere microbial communities from Kellogg Biological Station, Michigan, USA - KBS S3-3L metaG (SPAdes) (version 2) | ecosystem: Host-associated > Plants > Roots >... | reverse complement strand
AATCGCCCGTGAGCGTGACGAACGTGCCAACCGTGACGGTAATCCGGTAGTGGTAGAGCGTGGCCGTGGTCAGCCCGGTCAGGTTCACGACCACGTCGCCCGTGCCTGACGCAGGCGTAGCCGCCTGGCTACTGCCGTACGCGGTCGTGGTGCCGTAGTTGGCCGCCATCGCCGTGCATGGCTGATCGACTGTGAAGCCCAGCTGCGCAGTCGTGGCGGCGCGGCTGATGACACGTATGTTGCGGATGCTGGCGCCCTGGTAGGCGGCCTTGCCCGAGGCGATCAGGCTCTGGACGTATGCCTCGTCGGTGATGCTCGCGGCGTGGCCGGCGCCGTGGATGGTGGTGGCCGTCACTGAGTCCACCGCCGGCGCCAGGAACACGATGTTCGACATCAGGGTTGCTTCGCTTCTTTGGGTGCGGCGAAGAGCTCCGGTGGCGGCGGCCCATCGAGCAGCTCTGCTTTGCCCTCGAGCAGCAGCGACTTGATGTACTCGTAGTCTGCTTCCACGTAGTCCGTCTCGTGGCCAGGGCCGTACGTCGTCGCGGGATGGTCCGGTCGCGGGTCGGTCGACACGGCCAGGAAGCGCATACGCGGCATCAGGGCTTGCTCCGCTTCGGCTTGTCCTCGGCCTGCGCCTCGCCACCCGCTCCTTCACGGGTCATACGCGCCGAGTAGTTGCCCTCGTTGGCTGTCGCCTCAGCCTTCTTCTCGTCCTCGATAAAGGAGATCTTGCCATCCGCTTTCCAGTCGACAGCCACGTCGTCGGCCACGTCCACCTCAGCGCCGGCCGCAAACACCTCGGCCGTCTTCGGATGGGTCAGCGGCACGAGCGTGCGGATCTTGACCACGGTTACTTCCTCCGTTTGGAACGCCGCGCCTCGCTCAGGGCAATAGCGACCGCTTGTTTTTGCGGTCGCTTGCCACTCTTCATGAGTTCGCGGATATTCGCCGACACCGTTTTCCTGCTGGATCCCCTCTTGAGCGGAGACATCAGCCGGGTGGTGGTGCCGGAGCCGGCTCAGGTTTCGGCTCCGGCTCAGGCTCCGGTTCCGGGGGTGTGGGTGGCTTGGGATCCTCGAACATCAGCCCTCGCCTCCAGTGGACGCCTTCTGCTGCAGCGCGAAGAACGGGTAGCGGGACGCCTTGGTCGGCTGTTGGCGATTGACCGGGTTGGGGATCGCCCAGGCAAATCTGGCCGTCACACGCATCGCCACCATGTCTTGCTGGAGCAGGTTGAACTGGATGACCGGCGGCGATCCATTGTCGGTGATCACACCCGTATCGAACATCTCGACGTCGATGTCCTCCCTGATCGCCAACATCGATTGATCCCACTGACCACCGATCATCGAGTAGTTGGCCGCACCCGTGGCAAACCCGCTCAGGCCGGCATTGCTGAAGACGATCGGCTCGCCGTACAGCGAACCGATGTTGGCTTCGGCCGTAGGCGCCGTATCGGGGTAGTACAGCAAACCCTTGGTCGTGTCGCGCAGGCCGCGCAGCTTGGCCTTGACCTGGCGGCGCGCCCAAAAGCCGGTGATGTCAAAGCCATCCGACTCGACCGTGGCCATGGCGTTGTTGACGTCATCCAGGTAGTCGACCGTGGAAGCGCCGGCCAGGATCAGGTTGCCGGCTGCGTTAGCACCCGCCACGATCGAGGCCGGGAAGGTCGTCGGCGCGTTCACGCCAAAGAAGATGGCCTCGTCAAGCGCAACGCCGAACGCCTCGGTGACCTTCGGGCGAACTTGCGTCCAGAAGTCGTAGTCCATGTCCGACAGCAGGTTCTTGGCAATCGGCACGATGACCGCGATCTCTTCCGCGTTCAGGTAGACGTTGTCCCACTGCAGGGTGGTCGTCTGCTTCATGCCGATGTCGCGCGCGTCGAGCGAGGCGCCGGTGACCCAGTACGCGATCGGCAGCTGGGACATGACCGGGATGCGCTGCTGGGCGCGCTTCATGCGCACATGCGGCATCAGCCGTAACGCCGCTGATTTCTCTTCGATGGACTGGACGATTTCCCGCTGGACGTCCTCAGGGATGAGCGGGCCGCCACCTGGGGTAGCCCGGTTGCTGATCGAGTTGTAGGGAATCGGAGTGGCCCTCGTCAGAACGGGCCAACCCCGCGATTAGCTCAGCGGTTCGTCAGCCCAATCGGTAGTACTCGCGCAACAGGCTCGAGACGGTCTTGTCGGCTTCCGAAGCGCTGCCACTGGGCAGCATCTCCGGCTCTGGTGTTTGCCCTCGAAGCTCGCTTAAGACTTGTTTGCGAAAGGCCGGATTACGGCGAAGACGAGTCTCGGCGTCTTTGGCCCCTTCGGCTTTCCAGTGCTTCTCGAGCGCCTTCAGGCTCTCGCTCACAACCAGCTTGCGTCCTGCCAGACCCGCGCCTGCGCCATCGAGCTTCAGAATCCGTTCCTGCTCTGCCTTCGGCAGTGCGAAGAAAACCGGATCGACCGTTACCTTGTCGTGCTCGGCACCGAGATCAGTGACGAGCCGCTCGAGGTGGAAGTTGCCCTGCTGAGCTTCCTCTTCCTTGCGCTCCTGTTCCGCATATGCCCACGGATCGGAATCGCGCAACCTCTTGCGTTCTTCGGCCCGTTGCGCTTGCTGCCGTTTCGCCTCGCGGCGGTCGGTTTCCGCCTGGACTCGACGGTCTAACTCCTCCTGAGTCAGCGTGGTGGTCGACGCTGTGTTACCGGTGGACGAGTCCGCGTCAGACGGCTCTGCCTCCGCGGACTCACCTCGGCGGTGGAACAGGTTGCTCCACCAAGAGGGTCGTGAAGATTTCGCCTCTGGCTCGGCCGAACTCGACTCGGATGCGCTCATGGCATCGGCCGCTTGCGGCTCTACAGAAGAAGTTTGTGGTTGTTCGTCCGCCATCTTAGGTACTCCCTCCTGGGCAATCAATAGGTCGGCTGCCACTGGGTCTGAAGCTGCGAGTAATCGAAACCCGGCAAGAGCGGCATCACGCCACTGAACGCGCTCGGGTTGTAGGGCAAGGGACCGCTACCAGTCGCCATCGGCATCGCGCCAGCGCGCGGCATGCTGTTAAGGCCACCAAAGGGCATCCCAGCCTGCCCCGTGGCTGCGGCTGTTTGCTGCGAGGCAAGCTGGCGATTACGCGCCTGCATCACCGCCAGCATCGGGTTGGCGCCGATCGCCCCGAACGGAGCGTTCGCGGGGTTGGTGGCCGCGGCAGTCTGCCGACCGGCCGCCGCGATGGCAACCTGCTGCTCAGGCGTCGGACCGGGCGCTGGACTCGGTCCGACAGGACCACCCGGCGGTGGTCCGCCGGGCACCCACTGGTTGCGATTGAGCAGGCTCTGGAAGTCCACGCCCGCGGCGGGCGTGAGCGTCTGCTGCACGCTCTCGTCGATGCTCGGACCCTTGTACGTGGACCATCCGGTGCCCAGGTCAAGCGGCTTGTTCTCCACGCCTGGAAACTTTGTGTTAGCCGTCGACTGAACAAGTTGCTCGAACGCCTGACCGTAACCCGGGCCGACGCGGTACGGTGCCGTGCTCTGGATGGCATTGGCCGCCGCCGTCATCGCCTTCTGCGCTTCGTCGCGGGCGATTGCCTGCTGCTGCTGCTCGAGCGCACCGGCCTGAGGCGCGACGTTCTGGTCGTACCACTGGTTGAAGCGGGCTGCTTGCTGATCGGGCGGAATCGTCTTGTCTGCGGCGATCTTGTCGCGCATCTGCTGCGCCTGGGTCTGCAGCAGCGACACACGCTGCGCGAGCTCGACACGCGTGGTCGGCGCCTTCGGCCCCTGATAGTTCGGGTTGTCGATCGTGACCGGCTTACCCTGTTCGTCGGTCTGGACGATGAACGGTGCCTCGGTCGATGGCGTCAGCGTCTGGATGTCGCGCGGCGTGGCCCGTTCGCCCACCTCGGTCGTCGTCCACTCACCGCCGCGGTACGTCTGGGTGACCTTGTAGCCGCCGGCGATGTTCGGCCGCGTGTCGCCTTCCTTGGGCTGAGATGCCGTCTTGGCCGCCGCCGCCTGGGCTTCCGGACTCCACGCTTCAGGCTGGACAGACGGATCGACCTCGTACTTCTTGGTGCCCTCGTTCCAGTTCTTGTAGACCTTGTAGCCGCCCTCGATGAAGTAGCCGGGCGGGTGGCCACCCTGCTCGAGCCCTTCGGCCAACTTGAGCGTGCCACCACCTGGCTTCGAGGCATCGGCTACCCACTGATAGACCTTGCCCTCGAACTCCTTGAAGACCGGCGCCTCGGCCTTCTGCGGCTGCACAGGAATGCCCTTGGCCGGCAGCCAGCTACCGTCATCCTGCCGCTCGTAAACCGTGCCATTCTGCTCAAGCGTCTTGGGTGCAGGTTTGTCCTTGTCGCTAGCCGGCACCGCAGCGACACCCGGAATCGGCTCCCACGCCTTGGTCGCCGGGTTGTAACCCTTGAACACCTTCGAGCCGTCCGGCTGGGTCTGCCACTCGCCCTTGCTCTGCCAGTCCGCGGGCGGTTTCGACTCGGCCGGGATGTTCTTCTTCGGGCCCTCGAGAATCCTGAGCGAGTAGTCGGCTTCGCCCGGACCGCCGCCACCTTCCTCGACCGTGACCTCGTCCGGGTCGCCATCGGGACCAACGATCGACCACACCCACTGACCGGGTACAGCCACTCTTGTCGTCACACCGGCCCGATCGGTTTGGTTTTCCATCTTCGGCGCGCGACCAACAAGCGTCCAACCTGATCGCTTGATCGCGTCCAGCACTTGCTGTTGTGTGGTGAAGTTTGCCATCGGTTAGCTCTTCGCCTCCCCGGCCATCCCGGCTATAGTCGTCCCGTGCGTGAGGTACTGGGTGGGCTGATTCTCGGCGGACTGTATCTGGGACTGTGGTTCGTGGCCGCGTCGTCGCATGACTGGTGGTCGCTGCCGCTGATCCTGATATTGATCTTTGGACCGATCCTGGCCTTTCCACTGAGCGCTGGCCTTGACGTCCTGAACCACAGATGGCGACACGCCCCCGGTCCCATGAATGACTGCCTCGAATGTCGCGGCTGGCGTCTCGACGGACTGCGCGCCCTGCGCAAGCGACTGCTGCATCAAGAGTTCCACGTCCGCTAGCGCCCACTCACCGGGATACGCTCTGAACGTTCTTTGCCTTCACGCACACGCCGTTCATACTCGTCATTGCTCAACGCATTGAGCCACTGATTGCGCATCTCCGTCCGGGCACGTTCGATGATCCGCTCGAGGCGCCACGCCTTGTCGGTCTGCGAGAGACGCTGATAGCCAGGTTCAGCGATTTCTGCGGCAATTCGTTCCGCAACCAACGCTCCTGACCTGGCCTGAAGATCACGGCTTTCCTCAGGCTTCAACTCGAGCGGCACACCGCCACGAGTCACGACCTTTGGCGGCGGCGCAACAGTCACTCCGACGTTGTCCAGCTCTTCCAATACCGGGTCTGGCCGCACTGGATTGACCTGAAGAGGATTTAGTGCGCCGAGTCCCTGGCGCGGATTCGGCACTGGACGTCCAAGCACATCCTGAGCTTCAGGTACTTCCTCGCGTCCGCCAATGAGCGGAAAGTCTGGCGGCAACCGCGATTGAATTGCCTGTAGCGCATTGAATCCTTCAACTTTACGTTGTGTCGGATCCTGTGCCTGCGCCAGCGTATTCAACGCACTACCATATGGAACCAAGCTGGTCACAAGGTTATTAACGGCGGAAGCACCGTAGCGCTCCGGCTCAGTCAACCCCTTGTAAATCATGCCAATGCCCTGAAGATACGTCTGCTCTGTCGCTAGTTGACCAGTTCGTCGAACCCCATCAACGATCAGATCGCCTGCATCAGCACCAGGTTTCGCAAACTTCTGTGTCTCGGCTGCCGCTGCAGCCATCGATAGTGGGATTGACATCGGCCCCCAGTTGGCGTAACTAACCCACTGGTTACCAATCTTCACGCTATAGGGTTGCCAACCCTCTGACCGCAAGAGATTGCGATCAGCAGGATTATCCGGTCCAGCACCTGAAATATTGCCCGCCTGGGCTTGCATGTATATCGGGATAAACAGTGCAGTGCCCATCACGTTGTCGCCCAGGCGCTCGCCCAATGGGGTGACTCCTTTCGGCCGTGGCCCCTCACCACGCAACGCAGCAGCCAGCCCTTCCTTGGTACGTGGACCATAGGCGCCGCGCGCCACGTCGATTCCAGTTCCTACCAGGCCCAACGGGCTACGTTCGATTCCACGCGTGCTGATTTGATAGACAGTTCGCACGAACGGCAAAAGCAAGTTACCGATCAGCGGCACCCGACTCAGTCCTTCAAGTGCTCGCCCGAAATTGCCCATATCACCGTGGAACACCATCCGTTCGGCAATCTGATTCGCTTCTTTAGAAAGCGCAAGACTGGGCTCATTCAGAATCTCAGCTACTCGCTGATTCCAGGCTGCACCATCCAACCCCTCGCGACTGGCAATCTGGCCGGCACGACGACCAAGTGCCATGTGCTGAGCAATGGCAAGTGCCCACTGATCGGCCGCACCAAGCACTCGGCCAGGTGCGTCGATCGCAGTAGCAACTGCTTTGCCAACCGGATTCCTGACACGCTGTGCCAGTCCCTTCGGAAGCTCGCCTCGGGCAGCTTGCTCGGCACTGATGCCACTACTGAGCGTGTCCATGAACGCCTGATTCGCTTTACCCAGGCCGGCGAGAATGCCTTTGGCTTCTGGTCCGATCTCACCTAATCGACCGCGCAACGCTGAGGCGCCCGCATCTCGAGCAAGTCGCCAGGGCAACTCGGCCAGAAAACTGATCGAGTTGATCTCTGCTGTCCGCGGTCCCGAAAGCATCGAGTTGTAGCGGATCGCCTTGAGCCACTCGAGCCAGTCGTCTGGATTTGTGATTTTCATCGGCGGGTTCTTCAGATCGGACCAGAACTGAGCCTGCTTGATCGGCCCAGCACCACTCTCGAGTAACTTCTGATATTCGCCAATTGCCTGTACGAGACGGTCACGGTCGCCACCCAGCAACTTCGAGATCTGCGCGACCGCGTCATTCGGTGCCAGATCGATCAGTCGCACCGGCTGATTGAACGCACGACCAGCCCGCCCCCACTCTGCACGACCACCCTCGGCAATCGTGACCAGTCGCTGGAGCTTCTCCTGCTCGTTCCAGAACAACTGAAGCGCCGCGCTCGAGTCGTCACCTTTCTGAATCGCCGCTGCAGCGTCTGCCACGCGCGCGGCCTGGGCGCCAGTGGCGCTCTGCAGTGCGCGGAGATCCTCGGCGTTGTACGCCTTGCCGGCTACACCCTGACGAATGACCTGATCGAGCGTGTGGTCTTGCGCCCACTCCTCCGCCAGTCGGTTCGCCTCTTCGTCCGGAATGACACCACGCCGTTGCTGACGGGCGAAGTCGACGTTCTCAGCCGCTTCTTGAATGGCCGGCCGGACTTCCTCAGGAAATTGTTCGAGGCGCAGTCGTTCGACTTCCTGGCCCGGCGTAAGCTCGATCGGCCGTGCACCCTCAGGCAGTGGACGCTCCGGAATCTCCGGGACTCGGCCGAGCGGATTCGAAGGGCGTTTTGCTGCCTCGGCGGCCCGCGCGCCCTCCGGGTCCAGACTGAACTCGGCCTGCTGACGCGTACGCAGCAATGCCTGTCCTTCAGGAGTACGCAGATACTCGAGTGCGCGTGCGCTGCGATTGACTCCCAGCGGTGCTGCGATACCACCGGCCAGGCCGCCAAGCAACTCTGCCCCGACCTGGACGCCCTCGGGCAAACCCACCTGCTGGGCGAGCGTTTTCGCACCCTGGCCACCTACCCCAGCGCCAATGATCGACGCCGTGCCGCGGACGAGCTGCAGCAACGCCGGACCTTCGCCCGCCGTCAGCACCGACAGAAGAACGTTCGACGGAGTCGCCGTGGCGAGCGCGTCATGGACAAACCGCTCGGTGTCAGGATCGGCCTGCCAGCCCATCGCCTTCGCGCGCGCAACCGTTGTATCGGCCAGCGCCTGACCGGCCGCGATATCAGCCCCGTAGAGCTGACCAGGCGCTTCGCGCTCCTGCGCACTGCGCTCGATGACGGCTTGCCCAACATCCTCGACCAGCCCCTGCGAGGTCGGCCGGTTCGCCTCGATCTGTGCCTGACGCGCGGCGCGCGAAGCCTCGTCCAGACCAAGTGCCTGGGTCGCCTGGTCAACGATCGTCGGCTGGGGTTCGATACCCAGGTCGCGCACGTCCTGACGCACCGGCAAGCCCGGTTGTGACGGTTCGGTGACAGCCCGCAACGCACTTGGGTCGTAGCCACCGCCGGGCGCATTGACCGGCTGGGCGGCCTCACCGCCGATGCCGAGACTGCGCAAGCCGCCGCCGATCGTGTCGCCCAGCACCTGGAGCGGGTTCCGGGACTGCTCACCGGCCACCTCGATCGGACGCGCCTCGCCAACTGCGGCCGCCTGCTGATCGGGCCCGATGCCCAGCGTGCTGGAGATGTTGCTGATGACCGACGAGCGCTCCGGCGACACGGCCTCGCCTTCGAGCTTGGTCGGTTTCGACGGGGCCAAACTATCGGCCAGGTCCTGACGCATGTTGTCGAGGAACTTGCCCGGCGCAGCTCCCTCCGGCGGGGGAGTGCTCGGATCGAGATGATCGGCCACATTGACCGACGCTTTCACGTTGCCCAGTGCCGTCTCCGCACCAGCGGCACGCCGAAACTCGAAACTACCGGGGCCACCGAGATCACCGATATTGACATTGCGCTGGACGCCCCCGCCCGACTGGATGATCTTGCCGTCGCCCAGATAGATGGCGATGTGCTGGACGTGCGGGTCGGGGTCACCCATGTTGTAGAGCACGACATCGCCTGGTCGTGCCTCCGTTGCGGAAATCGGCCTGGTCGCGTCGTACGCCGAGGCCGTTTGGGCCGGCAGCTTGATGCCGAGCGCGTTCTCGTAGATGTACGACACGAATCCCGAACAGTCGAATCCACGCGGAATGCCCGTCGCCGGGTCAATATCACCGGTACCGCGTCCACCTGCCCCTGAACCGGAGCCCCAGATATACGGTTTGCCGATCTGCGCCTCGGCCAGACGCAGCCACTCCGACTTGTTGGCTTCCCCCAGCGCTGCGCCAGCACGAGCAAGACCTTCGGGCGCAGTCGGTAGCGGCGACGTCTTGCCACCCAGGATGGTGCTGACGTAGCGCTGGGTTTCCTCGAATGGCGGTACCCCGCCGTACTTGTCGACCGCGCCACCACCGGCGTTGTACGCGGCCAGCGCCTTCGCATAGTCGCCGCCGTACTTGCCCAGGTTGGACTTCATCAGGTTGGCCGCGTAGTCCAGGCTGGCGTACGGGTCGCTGGCGTCGACACCGGGGTGGTACTGGGGCACGATTTGTGCGACTCCGGTGGCACCCGCGGGACTGCGCGCGTTCGGGTTGAACCCACTCTCTTGCTGGATCTGACGGACGAAGACGTCCGGATCGACGCCGGCCTTCTGGGCAACCTGACGCGCGTAGTCCTGGAGCGGGCCACCGGGTACAGGCGCGCCACCCGTGGCTGGTGCCACCGCGGCCGGTCGCATGTTCTGCAGGAAGCGGTCGACGTCACCACCGGCCTGAATGACCGCGTTCATCGCGTCGAGCGCCCGATCGCCTGAACCGGTGCCCAGCCCGGTCAGGAACGCACCGGCGTCCGCGCCCGCGGAGGTCGCCGCCTGGAACGCGTTCTGGAGCCAGTCGCCCGCACCAGACGCAGGGGCCGGCGACGGCGCTGCTGCAGAGGAGGTTGGGGAAAGCGCTGCACCGCGGCTCGTAGGAGAAGCCACGGGCGCCGCCGCCGGCGCTGCCGATGCTACCGCTTCGGGCGGCGCTTCAGGGACCGCCTCCGCTGCCGGCGGGGGTGGTGGACCCTCCGGCGCGGACGTCTCGGCCCACACGCCGATGCGCGCCAGGTCGGCAATGCGGTCGTTGGCCTGGTGGGTGAAGCCGATGCCCTGGATCTTGCGCTCGGTGTCTTCGGTGTACAGCTGATTCTGCCACTGGTCGTAGCCACTCTCGTCAACGTCTGGTAACGGTTGGGTCACAGGCGCTGCTCCTCGCGTTCGACCGCGCGGTCCGCGGTCGGCACGTCGCCATCGTGACCACCGATGAACGCGAGCTGGCAGCGCAACTGGGCCGCCGCGCGGGCCATCTCGGGCGTCAGCGACTCGAGCTCGCGCACGGCGTGCAGCAGAGCTTCAGCCTCACGCCTCGAGATGATCAGCCACGGGCGACGGTCCGCCCCGTGTATCGACATATCACCTGAGTCCCCACGTGCCGGCCGTCGGCGCATTGCTGGCGTACCGTGGCAACGCCTGATTCATGAGCGCCTCCACGTCTGGCTTGTGCCAGCCGGCAGCCTCATACTGACCGAGCAACATTTGTTGCTGGCTGGGCGCCATGTTCTTCCACGACTGGGCGGCGATCTGGTTCGGCGCCGGCAGGTTCATCTGGTTCTGCTGGGCCGCACCCAGGGTGTTGGTGCCATCGCCCGCAGCCGGCGGCATCTGCGTGTTCGGATTGGTGGCGCCCGCCCAGCCGCTGTAGCCGATGCGCGAGCCGGTCTCGTTCGGGCTGAAGGCGTAGTCGGGCACACCCGGCTGAGCTGCTGGCTGAGCCGCCTGGGCGTTCGCGCCAGCCGGCGTGAAGTTCGCTGCAGCACCGCCCGCACCCATCGGCGTGAACGTCGCCTGCGGCCAATTGGCCCCACCACCACCAGGTTGGTACTGACCGTACTGCCCGCCGCCGGACACCTGACCATAGAGGGTGTTCAGGTTGGCCGCTTGAGGTTGCATGCCGGTCGTTGCGCCGCCGCCGGGGATGTACTGGCCCATCGCTGCAGCGGTCAGATCACGCATGCCACCCGGCGTGGCGCCCAGCACCTCCTGATATTTCGCCCAGTCGGCTGGCCCGCGCAGATTGCTGAGCAGCGTCAGGTACTGGTTGGCCGTCTGCTGCTGGAGGGCCTGCTGCTGACGCGCCTCCTGCTGCTGGCCGAGCCACTGGTTGTATGCCTGCTGCTGGGCCGTGAGCGTTTGCTGGCCGGCGGTTGGTGTCTGACCCGGCGCGTAGTACTGGCCGTACATCTGACCGAGCGTGGCGCCCTGACCGAAAGTCTGGGCCTCACGGCCCATTGTTTCCTGACCAGGCTGCGGACCACCCGGCATCCAGGTACCGAACTGCTGGGTAAAGAACTGCTGGGACGGAAATGTCCACGCGTCTTCGAACTTGCCGGTGAGCCCGGCGCGGTCCATCGTCTGCTGCCAGGCAAACTTGGCCGCATTGAGCGCCCGGTCCTCGCTCTCACCAGCCAGCTTGGACGCGTTGTACCGCTGGGTGGCGTTATCGTTGGCTGCTTGACGTATCTGCTCGTTGTTGAAATAGCTCGTGTAGTCAGCCGTCATGGGCGGATTCGGAACCGTCATGCTGGCGGCACCTCCGTCATCGGATTGGCGGGCGGCTTCCACTCCGGATGCGCGGCCACGACCGCCTTGTACACCTGGGCAAAGCGCTCCACGCCCAGCCTCGCCTCCTCACGCTGACGCCCTTGCTGATTCGGTGAGCCGTCCGGATTGAACAGCGCTCGGGAGTAGTAATCCATCTTCTGGTCTTCGGTCAGATCTGCAGAGAAGGGAGCTCTCCCAGGTGCAAACGCGAGCGCCACCTTGGTCGTCACATCATCGATCCAGAAAGCCAGGTCATTCGCTACTTCATCGAGCTGAGTCTGGCGCTGTGGAGTCCGGCGGATACGTCCAGTTGGCGGAGCCGACTCGGTTGTGGACTCCGACGGAGCCTCTTCAGGGACGTCGTAGGACATCGCGGACGACTCAGCCACGCCGTCTCCGGTCACGCAGACAGTACCCGCCCGCAACGCCAGCCAGCACCACGAACCAGTAGTAATACCTCG
>Ga0207662_10001332_pt1 | contig 11912 bp, 8 predicted proteins | sample KBSS33LmetaG_FD_184338 | JGI IMG/M metagenome (GOLD analysis project Ga0207662, IMG submission 184338) | Switchgrass rhizosphere microbial communities from Kellogg Biological Station, Michigan, USA - KBS S3-3L metaG (SPAdes) (version 2) | ecosystem: Host-associated > Plants > Roots > Rhizosphere... | reverse complement strand
ATGCCGACGAGCCGGTAGCCCATCGGCTTGCCCATCAGATACATCGGCAGGTGCGCGATCACGCCACCGATGACGAGCGCGACGCCGACCCAGAAGGCGGCCGGATGGCCGAAGGTGACTCCGCCAAGGCGAGCTTCACGCTGGCGAGACGATTCCTGCATACGCGCTCTCTCCCGATCCGACGAATGAGTGGCCGACGAGGGTAAGAAACTCGACGGGCCGGCGCCCTGCCAGCGCCGGCCCGTCGACTACCTCACTTCTCGCCCGCTACGACTCGCCGACGACCCTGGCCCGCGCCGGCGGATCCGACTGCCGCGTGAACTTGAGCGGCGTCACGCCGCGCGCGATGAAGCGTCCGCGGCGGCGCATCGAGGCGGCGTCGAGCAGCATGCGGCCCGCCCACCGATAGACGTTGAACTCCTGCAGGAGCGCGCGCATGAGCCGCATCCGCGCGCGCTGCATGCGGACGGACATGCCGAGCGCCAGGTCGAGCGCCTCGGCGCACTGGTCCGCGTCGTACGGGTTCACGATCAGCGCTTCGGGAAGCTCGCGTGCCGCGCCGGTGAACTGGCTGAGCAGAAGCACGCCGGCCTCGTCGTCGCGCGCGGCGACGAACTCCTTCGCCACGAGGTTCATCCCGTCGTGCAGGCTGCTGACGAAGCAGAGGTCGGCCGAGCGATAGTACTCGTAGACCTCGTCGGCGTCGTGGTGCGCGACGAGGAGCACGATGGCCGGCGCGCGCCGGTTCGCGAACCGCTCGTTGATGCGCCCCACCAGCGCACGCACACGATTCTCGTAGGCCTGGTACTGCTCGATGCTCGTGCGCGTGGGCGCGGCGATCTGGACGAAGGTGAATCGTCCGATCCACTCGGGATGGAGCTCGAACATCCGCTCGACGGCGCGGAACCGCTCCTCGAGCCCCTTGGTGTAGTCCATCCGCTCGATGCCGATGCCGAGCGCATGCTCTGCCGGAAGCCCGTGCCGCGCGCGGATGATCGCGCGGCACGCGTCGACCGGCGGTGCCGCCAGCGCCGACGCGGGAGGCCACTCGACGGAGATGGGATAGCGCTTGATCAGCGTGCGCTCGCCGCGGTACGACACGCCGAAGGTCTCGCGATCGACGCGCGCCTCGAGCTGCCGGTCGACGGTGTCGAGGAAGTTGTTGCAGTGGAACTGCGTGTGGAACCCGAGGATGCTGCTGCCGAGCAGGCCGTCGAGCAGCTCGTCGCGCCACGGACAGATCGCGAATGCCTCCGGGTTCGGCCAGGGGATGTGCCAGAAGGTGATGATCGTCGCGTCGGGGAGCCGCTCGCGGATCATCCGCGGCACGAGCGCGAGGTGATAGTCCTGCACGAGCACGACGGGATCGCTCGTGCGCGCCTCGGCGACGACGGCGTCGGCGAACCGGCGGTTCGCCCGCTCGTACTGCTCCCAGTCGCTGCTGCGGAAGGTCGGGCGCACGTGCGCGACGTGGCAGAGCGGCCAGAGCCCCTCGTTGGCGAATCCATAGTAGTAGCCCTGCTCCTCCTCCGGCGCGAGCCAGACTCGGCGCAGCGCATACCCGGGCTCGTCTCCGGGTGCAGCCACACGATCGTGCGCATCCACGACCTCGCGGTCCGCCGAGCCGCTGCCGTGGGCGATCCACGTGCCGGAACAGGCGCGCATGATCGGCTCGATCGCGGCGACGAGGCCGCTCGCGGGGCGCTGGATGACGATGCTGCCATCGGCGCTCCGCACGTGGATGAACGGCTCGCGGTTGGAGACGACGATGACGTCGCTGCCGCGGAGCTCGCGCTCGAGGATGTCGCGCAGCGTCTTCGGCGTCCACGCGATCTGCTCGTCGTCGCGCATGCGATGCTCCGACTCGAGATCGCGGATGAGCGCACGCAGATCGTCGGCGATCGGCTGCAGCTCGCCCACCGAGGTGCGCCCGGCGGGCCGGAGCAGTCCCTCGCCGCGCAGCAGTGCGCGCATGCCCTGCACCCAGCCGCGCCAGCTGAGCTGCGCGACGACCACGGTGATCAGCGAGATGAGGATGCCGAGTGCGACGAAGAAGTAGAACAGGTACCGCCGCGTCTCCTCGTTGCGCCGTTCGGCGAAGCTCATGTCCTGCACGACGACGATGCTCGCGCGCGCGCCGAACGCGTCGTGGATCGGCTTGGCCGAGATCAGCAGCGGGCCGTGCGCGTCGCGGACGACGCGGCCGGAGGTGTTCGCCTTCTCGCCGATCGGCGCGCAGCGCACCGTGGCCGGCAGCGTCGACGTGCCTTCGGGGCGAACCGCCCCCTCGGCGCAGTAGCCGATGGCGAACAGACGCTCGTCGAGGATGAGCCGCGCGAAGTAGGCGCGCAGTGCGTCGGGATCGGCCTCGAGATGCTGCACGGGCTCCTCGACCGTGCTCGCGATGAGGCTCGCGCGCAGGTCGAGGTCCTTCATGAACCAGCGGAGCGTGAGCTGGTCGACGAGCGGCATCGACGCGAGCGTCAGCACCGCGAGGACGAGGATGAGCGGAACGAGAAATCGAAGGGACAGCTTCACGAACGAGCCTCGCGAACGTGGATTGACCGTCGCTACCGAGCGTGCGTCCGCTCAGGCGGTCGGCCGCAGCGGCGTGATCTTGAGCGGCGGCTGTACCGTGCCGATCGACGACAGCGCCGCATGCACGCGCCGGGTCGCGCCGACATCGGTCAACGTCCGCTCCTCCTGCCAGTCGCGATGCGCGTTGGCGGCGGCCTGTACCTGCTCCGTCCACGCGACGACGGCGCGCGCGAGACGCACGGCCTCGGGCTGCATGTTCTCGGTGCAGTGCACGCCGCGAAGATGGGCGGAGGCGGCTTTCGCGAAGCTCTCGAGCTCGTGCGCGAGCGCGGAGGAGGCGGCGATGAGATCGCGCTGCGTCACGAGCCGCTGCGTCTCCGCTGCCGGATCTCCGAAGCGGCCGCAGCAGGCGACGGCGGCTTGCTCGAGCTCGCGTGGATCGAACAGAGTGGCGAGAGGTGGCGTATCTTCCGACATGAGATGCTCCTGAAGTTCGGGAGTGATGACCGAGACAGGGTACGCCGGAGCCGTCAACTGAACCTCATGCAGTTCTCAACTGGCTCCCGAGACTGAGGGGAAGTGCTTAGGCTGCACACGTTTGGCGGTGTGCATGTATCGGACGGCGAGGGACGGCCGCTCTCCGGTGCGGCCACCCAACGTCGACTTCTTGCACTGCTGAGCGTGCTCGCCGCATCGGGCGACGCCGGTCTCAGCCGCGACAAGCTCGTCGGACTGCTGTGGCCGGATGTCGAGCCCGAACGAGCCCGCCATTCACTCACGCAGTCTTTGTACTCGGCGCGTCGCGCGCTGCGGGATGACGGCCTGTTCGACGTGACGAGCGCGAGCGTACGCCTCGATCCCACGCACATCACGAGCGACGTCGCCGAGTTCCTGCAGTCGCTCGAGAACAACGAGCTCGAGCATGCGGTCGAGCTCTACGAGGGACCGTTCCTCGACGGCTTCTTCGTGACGGGCGCGCCGGAGTTCGAGCAGTGGAGCTCGGCACAGCGGACGCGCCTGCGCGACCTCACCGTCGGGGCGCTCGAGCGGCTCGCGTCGGACGCCGAGTCGCGCGCCGACAGCGCGACCGTCGTGCGCTGGCGACGTCAGGCGGCCGCGCTCCTTCCATTGGATGCGACGCGCACCGTCCAGCTGATGAGCGCGATGGCGGCCGCCGGCGATCGGGCCGGCGCGCTCCAGCACGCGCGCGTCCACGCCGCGCTGCTGCGCCAGGAGGTGGGGCTCGAAGCCGACCCGATGGTCGAGGCGTACGCCGAGACGCTCAGAGCCGAAGCCGTGCAGCCCCCGAGCGAGCCGACCGCGAGGGCATCCGCGGCGGCCGACGAGCAGCTCGCGACGACGTTGATGGTGGAGCCCGCCGTGATCCACGACGTCACGACGCCGGTCGACGGAGCCGCGACACACGGGCTGGCGCCCGCGCCGCCGGATCTGCGCATCCCGCTCTGGCTGCGCTGGACGATCCTCTCGGTCGTCATCGTCGTGCTGCTGGGGATCGGTGTGCTCATCGGGAGGGTGCGACGCGAGCCGAGCGCCGAGGTGGCGCCGCTCGCGCTGCGACAGCACGTGGTGGTCGCGCCCTTCCGCGTCGCGGGGGCCGATCCGTCGCTCGCGTATCTGCGGGACGGCATGGTCGAGCTGTTGTCCGCACGACTGGCCGACGACTCGCTCGCGCGCTCGGTGGACGCCGGCGCCGTCCTCGGCGCGTGGCGCTCGGCGGGGCTGTCGCCGGCGGTCGACGTGCCGCGCGACACGATCGTGAAGCTCGCCACACAGCTCGGCGCCGAGCGCGTCGTGATCGGCAGCGTCGTCGGGTCGCCGACGCGCACGGTGATCACCGCGTCCGTGCTCTCGCTTCCCGCCGGTACCGTGAGTGGGGAAGGAAGCGTGGCGGGACCGATGGACAGCCTGACCACGCTGATCGATCGGCTCGCGGCGCGACTGCTCGTCTCGCAGGCCGGGCAGGGGGACGATCTGTCACACTTCATGTCGTCGTCGCTGCCCGCGGTTCGTGCCTACCTCGGCGCGCAGGCAGCGTTCCGTGCCGGCGACTTCGGTGTCGCGATCCGCGGCTATGCGACCGCGCTGCGCCAGGATTCTACGTTCGCGCTGGCGGCGCTTCACGAAGCGCTCGCCGCCGATCGCATCGCACGCGAGATCCCGCTGCGACACGGCGTCGCGCTCGCGTGGGCCGCGCGCAACGACCTCGGCGATCGCGATCGGGCGCGGCTGCTCGCGCTCACCGGACCGCGCTATCCCGCGCTGCCCACCGGCACGGAGCTCACCACCGCCTGGCAGCACATGGTGGATCTCGCGCCGCAGAACGCCGAGAGCTGGTACGAGCTCGCGCTCCGCGTGCTGCACGACGGCGCGGCGGCGGGACTCGCGGATCCGCGGCCACGCGCCATCGACGCGCTGCGGCGCTCGCTGGCGGTCGACTCCACGCATCGCGTCGCGCGCGATCTGCTCGCCGCGCTGATCGCGCGTGGCGACAGCGTGCGGGGCGATCCGGAGAGCGCGTGGCGCGCACTGGAGCGAGCGTCGAGCCGCGCGACCGATGCATCCGAGCGGATCGATCTGGCGCTCGCGCAGCACGACGTGGCGCTCGACGCGGGGCGGATGGATCGCGTCGCGGAGTCGAGCGCGCGGTTGCGGCGCCTGCTGCCCGGCCCGCGCGCGTGGCTGCGGCTCCGCGTGCTGGACGGACTGTACGGCGACGCGGACAGCGCGGCGGCGGCGAGCGCGGCACGCACGCTCGACGACGCCGTCGGCGACGGGCCCGTCGTGGGGAGAAGCACGTCGGAGGGATGGCTCGCCGACGCCTGCGTGCTCGCGCAATGGCGCCTGCACCACGACGACACGACGCAGGTGCGTGCCACGATCGCGCGGCTCCGCGGCTGGAGGCGGCGGCTCACGTCCACGGCGGTGACCGCGACCCCCGCCGCGTGTGCGGAGCTGCTCGAGGCGTCGCACGCCGTCGTCGCGCAGCAGGGCGACGGGCTCGCCCGGGTCGTGCGGCTGGATTCGCTCGCGTTCACGGCGCAGGGGGCGGGCGACGCGGCGGCGTACGCGCCGATCGTCGTCGCGCGCCTGTTCGAGCGGCTCGGCGACGTCCCGTCGGCCCGGCGAGCGCTCCGCAAGGCGCAGCCGATCCTGGGCTGGCCGCGGTATCGCGCGGCGGCGGCCCGCTACGAGCGCGCGCTCTCGCAGCGCTGACCAGCCTGGCCTCCGCGAGTCGCGGAGCGCCGGATCGCCGGGTCCGCCTCGGTGGCGCGATCGCCCCTGGGATGCAACCCTTTCCGGGAGCCCCGTGTCCTGAGGGCGCAACGGAAGCCGATCCGGGAACGCCAGCGGGCGATCAAGGGACGGCTGGAGATGGCCCGGTACCCGGACGACACATGGACGGTCGGTAGGTGGACGAGCGCGAGCTGACGGCCCGCGTGAAGCTGGGAGACGAGGCGGCTGAACGCGCGCTGTACGATGCGCACGTCGACCGCGTCTACTGGACCGCCTATCGGATGAGTGGGCGCCACGATCTGGCCCAGGATCTCACCCAGGACGTGTTCATCCGGGCGTTCGATCGGATCAAGGACTATCGCGGCGATGCGCCCTTCGGGGCGTGGCTGCACGCGATCACGACCTCGGTCGTGTTGAACGGGCTCCGCAAGGTCAAGCGGTTCGACCAGCGCGAAGCGGTGCTCGAGGAAGCAGGGATGGTGACGTCGCCGGTGCGGGAGTCGGAGCCGGACTTGAAGGAGCGGCTGGCGCAGGCGATCGAGGCGCTGCCGGAAGGATGCCGGGTGACGTTCCTGATGCACGACGTGGAAGGGTTCACGCACGAGGAGATCGGCGCGGCGCTCGGCACGACCGCGGGCACATCGAAGGCGCAGCTGTCGCGGGCGCGGGCCAAGCTCCGAATCGCCTTGGCGGACTTCGTGGGAGACTGGGTACAATGACCGACAATCGACCGGACGACGACATCCTCGACGAGCGCATCCGCGCGCTGACGACGGCGCAGTACCACGCGCCGGAGGGCAGCGTACCGCGCGACGCGATGTGGGCGCAGATCGCCGCGGCGCGGCGGGCGGCCCGTGCGGGAGCGGGAGCGGCGACGGATGCGCCGGTGCACGACGCGACGGTGATCCCGCTCGCGCCGCGGCGCCACTCGCGCACCGTGGTGTTCGGTTGGAGTGCGCTGCTCGCGGCGGGACTCGTGCTCGGCGTCGTGCTCGAGCGCGAGGTGATCCACAAGGATGACGTGAGCGCACCGCGAGTGGCGGTGGCCGTGCCGACCACCGATTCGGTGCCGACGGTCGCGCCGGCCGAGAGCACGGGCATCGACAGTGCGCACGGCGCCACGCCGACGGTCCGCAGCACGACGCCGTCGCCCGCACCGCGGGTGCGTGAGGAGATGGCGCCGCACGCGACGCAGCGGGTCGCCGACGCCGCTTCGCGCACGAGCACGTCCGAGCCGCGCGACCTGCCCGCGCTTCCCGACTCCACCGTGCAGACCTTCTACCGCACCGCCGCGCTGCAGACGCTCGCGCAGGCGGAGGCGTTGCTCACCACCTATCGCCACGCGGAGAACGTGCGCGATCCGCAGGCCATGCAGCAGGCGGCCCGCTGGGCGCGCGACGTCCTCTCGAGCACGCGGCTCCTTCTCGATTCCCCCGCGGGCCGCGACCCGCAGATGCGCACGCTGTTCTCCGATCTGGAGCTGATCCTGGCCCAGATCGTTCAACTCTCGGGCATGCCGCTGCAGGCGCGCGAGCGCGAGCTGATCGACCACGCGATGCGTGACCGCGATCTGCTCCCGCGCATCCGCTCCGCCGTGCCCGCCGGCCTGGCCACTTCGTGAAGCGGCCCTCAACCAACACGCACGAGCAATGATGCTCCGACACATTCTTCTGGTGGCGACGATGGCCACCACCGGCACTGCCGGCGCCTGGACGACCACGCTCGACAGAGCCCCGGTCGACACCACCATCGCGGTCGCGAGCGAGTTCGCGACGCGTCCCCCCGCCGCATGGCAGGCGGACGATCCCGCGGACTCGCTCTACCGTGCCGGCCGCGAGCAGCTCAACCGCGGCGACTATCGGCGGGCGACGCGCACCTTCGAGCGCATCGTCGACCGCTATCCGAAGTCGACGTACGCCGGCGACGCGCTCTACTGGCAGGCCTACTCGCTGTACCGGATCGGCGAGCGCAGCGAGCTCCGCGAGGCGGTCCGCCTGCTCGACCGGCAGCGCACGGAGTACCCGCGCGCCGCCACGCGCGGTGATGCCGATGCGCTGGGCGTTCGAGTGAAGGGTGCACTGGCGCGGGGCGGCGATCCGGGGGCGGCGGAGGACATCGCCAAGCGCGGCCGCACCACGGCCGACCAGCCGTGCCCGCGCGGCGACAATGACGACGAGCGCGCCGAAGCCCTGAACGCGCTCATGCAGATGAACGCCGAGAACGCGATGCCGATCCTCAAGGCGGTGCTGGCCAAGCGCGATGCCTGTTCGGCCGCGCTGCGGGAGAAGGCGGTCTTCCTCGTCTCGCAGAAGCGCACGAGCGAGACGGAGGACCTCCTGCTCGGCGTCGTGCGCGACGACCCGAACCAGGAAGTGCGGAAGAAGGCGGTGTTCTGGCTCGGCCAGGTGAACACCGATCGCGCCGCGCAGGCGCTCGTGCAGATGCTCGAATCGAGCACGACGTCGTCGGAGCTGCGCGAGCAGGCGATCTTCGCGCTGATGCAGCAGCGCAGCGAGCGCGGTCAGGCGGCGGTGCGACGCATCGCCGAGGACAACGGCGCGCCGAGCGAGCTGCGCGAGAAGGCGGTGTTCTGGCTCGGCCAGCAGCGCTCTCCCGCAAACGCGCAGTACCTGCGCGGACTGTTCGACCGGCTCGCCAACGCGCCCGCCGGCAGCAACGGCGAGACCATCCGCCAGAAGATCCTCTTCTCGCTCTCGCAGATGCGCGGCGAGGGGAACGACCAGTGGCTGATGCAGGTCGCGGCGGACCCGAAGCACTCGGTGGAGACGCGCAAGCAGGCGATCTTCAGCGCGGGTCAGGCGGGCGTATCGACGGCGGACCTGATCGCGCTCTACGGAAAGGTCAACGAGCGCGAGATCAAGGAACAGCTCATCTGGGTGCTCTCGGAGAAGCGCGACGAGGCGGCGTTCACACGGCTGATGCAGATCGCGAAGAGCGACCCCGACCGCGAGCTGCGCAAGAAGGCCATCTTCTGGCTCGGCCAGTCGAACGATCCGCGCGTGAAGGACTTCCTGCTCGAGATCATCAACGGCCCACGGTGACGACGATGCGGCACACCCCACTGGCGAGCCTCGCGCTCGCCCTGATGCTCGCGCCGGCGCTCGGTGCGCAGGCTGGATCCACCATCGCGCGGCGCGTCGCCGCCGCACCCGACGGCGAGGTGCGACTCGCCTACGCCACGCGCCCCGACGTCTGCGGCGACGGACGCGACGGCATCTCGGTCGGACACTCGATGACGTTCTACGACCGGGGCGAGTCGTACGGCTCCTGGGGCCGGATGCGGTGCGTGGACGGTCCGGCGCGCGTGACGCTCACCGTGCGCGAGCACAAGGTCGCCGGCGTGCGGGCGCGCGTCGGCGGCACGTGGTCGAGCGCCGCGGGCGAAGCGACCGATCTCGGACGCGTCGGTGCCCCGGAAGCCGCGGCGTACTTCATCTCGCTCGCCCAACAGCTCGACGACGGCAAGCGCCAGAACCCGCTGCTCGCCGCCGCGGTGGCGGACAGCGCGAACGTCGCGCCGGACATGCTGCGGCTGGCGCGCATGACCACCCTCTCGCGCGACACGCGGCGGCGCGCCGTGACCTGGGCCGGTGTGCTCGGCGACGCCTCGATGGTGGCGCCGCTCACCGAGCTCGCGCGCGCCAGCGGCGGTGAAGGCACGTCGGCCGACGACGTGGGCCCGGGCAATGGACTGTCCGGGGCGGCGGTCGGCGCGCTGGGGATGATCCCGGACGGCGCGGGCGTGCCGGCGCTCATGACGCTCGCGCGCGACGGTTCCGAGACCGTACGCAAGGCAGCCGTCTTCTGGCTCGGCCAGCGCGACGAGGAGAAGCCGCACGCGCTGGTGCGTACCGTCGCCGGCGACGACAAGGAGACCGAGGCGGTCCGGCGCGCGGCGATCTTCGCCCTCAGCCAGGGCGAGGGCGCTTCGGCGGCGGACTTCGCCTTCCTGAAATCACTGTTCGACCGGACGTCGAGCGAGCGGCTCAAGGACCAGGTGTTGTTCTCGGTGTCGCAGCGCGAGTCGTGGGACGGCAGCCGCTGGCTGCTCGAGAAGGCGCGCGACGAGTCGCAGCCGATGGAGGTGCGGCGCAAGGCGGTGTTCTGGGCGGGACAGGGGCACGCGAGCGTGGCCGACATCTCGGCGCTCTACAAGAGCGCGAAGGACCAGCGGCTGCGCGAGCACGTGATCTTCGTCCTCTCGCAGCGCGACGAGGAGGCCGCGACGACGCAGCTCATGTCGATCGCACGCGAGGATCCCGACCGCGAGATGCGGAAGAAGGCGCTGTTCTGGCTCGGGCAGAAGAACGACCCGCGCGTGACGAAGCTCATCACCGACATGGTGCTGCACTGATGCGATGCGCGACGATGCTCCCGGCGGCGGCGCTGGCGCTGCTCGCGACGGCGTGCGCGTCGGAGCGCACGGAGGCCCAGGCGCTCGCGCAGCGCGTGCGTGCCGCGGGCGACGGTCTGATCGAGATGCGGTATGCGACGCGCCCGGGGATCTGCGGCAACGGACGCCGGGGCTTCTCGATCGGTCGGCATTCGTACTACGGTGAGTGGAGCAGCGACGACGACCGCACCGGGATGCGGGCGTGTGTCCCCGGTGCTCGCGTCCGACTCCGCGTGGAGCAGGGCTCCGTCACCGACGTGCGCGTGGCCGTCGGCCAGGGGCCGGCGCGCACGCCGGACGAGCGCGCGACCGACCTCGGCGAGGTGTCGAGCGTGGACGCGGCGGCGTACTTCCTCGATCTCGCCGCGACGGGCACGGCGGGCGGATCGCGCGCGATCACGGCGGCGGTGATCGCCGACAGCGTCTCGGTGTGGCAGCGACTGTACGCCATCGCGACGGACAGCGTGCGCGCGTCCGGCTCGACGCGTCGCGACGCGATGTTCTGGGTGAGCCGCTTCGCCGCGGCGAAGGTGACCGGCCACGGCGAGGACATCGCCGCGTCGGAGGAGGACGACGACCGGAGCGACCGCGACGACGCGCGCGACGCCGCGGTGTTCGCGCTGTCCCAACTGCGCGGCAAGCAGGGCGTCGAGCCGCTGCTGACGATCGCGCGGACGCACAAGGATCCGCAGGTGCGGCAGAAGGCGATCTTCTGGCTGGGCCAGAGCGGCGATCCGAGAGCGGCGCAGCTGTTTCGGGACATCCTGCGCGGGTGAGTTGGTTGGTTGGAGGGTGAGGTGGTGAGGAACGGCCTCGGGAGGCAGCAACTTCCCGAGGCCGTTCCTCATGATCCCACGATCCAGCCAACCAACTCACCGTCTTCCAGGCACCATTTCTGCCTGACCGACGCCCATGGCCATCCAGGCGCGTCCAGACGTTCAGCAGGGACTGCGGGCCGCGTCGCCGGCGCTCGTCATGCTCGGGCGTGCGGGCTACGCGGCGAAGGGGATCGTGTACGTCGTCATGGGAGCGCTCGCCGCGAAGGTGGCACTCGGCACCGGCGGGAGGACGACCGACACGCGCGGCGCGATCGGGGTGATCGGCGACGGACCGATGGGGACGATCGCGCTGGTCGCGATCGGCGTCGGGCTGCTCGGCTACATGCTGTGGCGGCTGATCGCGGCCGCGAGCGACGCCGAAGGCGAGGGAGACGAGCCGACGAAGCTCGTCGTGCGTGGCGCGCAGGCCGCCCGCGGGATCGCGTACGGCGTGCTCGGCGTCCAGGCGCTGCGGGCGCTCGGAGGCGACGACGTCGGGTCGCAGGGCGCCGCGGCGCGGCACTGGACGGCACGTCTCCTCGACATGCCCTTCGGCCGAGCGCTCGTCGTCGGGGTCGGGCTCGGTGTTCTCGGTTACGCGGCGTACCAGCTGTATCGCGCCTTCTCCGACAAGGCGAGGAAACACCTCGATCTCGCCCAGGCCGGTCCGACGCAGGCGACGTGGATCGTCCGCCTCGGCCGGTTCGGCATCGCCGCGCGCGGCGTGGTGTTCGCGATGATCGGCGTGTTCCTCGTGCGCGCCGGAATGCACGGGGACTCGGGCGAAGCGGGCGGCATAGCGCAGTCGCTGCAGGCGCTCGGGAACGCGAGCTATGGGAGGCTCGTGCTCGGCGCGGTCGCGTTCGGGCTGATCGCGTACGGTGCGT
>Ga0207662_10001330_pt1 | contig 11915 bp, 7 predicted proteins | sample KBSS33LmetaG_FD_184338 | JGI IMG/M metagenome (GOLD analysis project Ga0207662, IMG submission 184338) | Switchgrass rhizosphere microbial communities from Kellogg Biological Station, Michigan, USA - KBS S3-3L metaG (SPAdes) (version 2) | ecosystem: Host-associated > Plants > Roots > Rhizosphere... | reverse complement strand
ATGGCGGTGGTGGTGAGAATCTCGGAGATGAACAGCGCCGCGAGCCAGCCGACGCGCTTGCGCACCATCTCCAGCAGGCCGACCTGCAGGTAGGGAGCGCCGAGCGCCTCGGTACCGCCGATCTTCTGGATGTCCTCGGTGGCCTCCTCGCGCAGCACGTCGACGATGTCGTCCACGGTGACGATGCCGCGCATGCGGCCGCTCTCGTCCACGACCGGGATCGCCTGCAGGTCGTGGGCGGCGAAGAGCCGGGACAGCTCCTCCTGGTCCATTTCCGGGCGCGCGGTCACCAGGTCCGTCGACATGATGTCGCGCACGGTGCGGTCGCTCGGGGCCGCGAACAGCTCGCGCAGCGAGACGACGCCGACGAGCTTGCGGTCGGCGTCGTTCACGTACACGTAGTAGACGTTCTCGAGCTTCTCGCGCGCCTGCTTCCGGAGATAGCTGATGGCCTCGTCGACGTTGACGTCGGCGCGCACGTTCGCGTAGCGCGGGTTCATGAGGCCGCCGGCCTCGTCCTCGGCGTAGGCGAGCAGCGCCATCACCTCGCGCCGGGTCTGCTCGTCGAGGAGCGCCAGCAGGGCCTCGCGCTCGTCGTCCCCCGCGCCCTGCACCAGATCGGCGGCGTCGTCGGGCGCCAGCAGCCGCATCCACGAGCGGCGCTGCTCGGGCGGGATCGCGCGCACCATCTCGTACTGGTCGCGCGAGGACAGCTCGAGGAAGAAGTCCTCCGCCTCGGGCCGCGGCAGGTCGAGGAACGCCTCCACCCGGTCTTCGGGGGCGAGCAGCCGCCAGCTCTCGCGGAGATCGTCGGCCGCGAGGCCGCTCTCGCTCTCGGCTTCGCGACGGAGGCTCATGGGCACGCTCCTGGCGGGCGGGGAGGTCCATCCGTGGAGCGGATGGCGTTCCGTAGCAACCTACCGTCAAGCGCGCGCGAGCGTCCAGCGCGAAACGGGTTTCAAGGCCTCCGTGCGGGCATCGGACCCACGCCTGACGCGAGTCCGGCGTGCCTCACCGCGGGCGGCGCGGTGGTGATGAGCAGCACCGCGGCGAGCACCACGGCCGCGGCGGCGAGCGTGCGCGGCGTGAGTGACTCGCCGCCGAAGAGGAAGCCGAGGAACATGGCGACGATCGGGTTCACGAACGCGTACGTCGCGACCACCGACGGCGGGTGGTGGCGCAGCAGGTAGAGGTAGGCGCTGAAGCCGAGCACCGAGCCGAACGCGGCGAGGTAGGCGAGCGCGAGCCAGGCGCCCGGCGGCGTGGCGGCGGCGTTCCAGCGGTGGAAGTCGCCCTCGGCGAGCGCGAGCAGCAGTGAACCCACGCCCGCGGCCACGAGGCCGACGCCCGTGGACATCATCGGCGAGCGCGGCAGCTGGGCCCGGCGCGACCACAGCGAGCCCCACGACCACGACAACGAGCCCGCCACCGGCACGAGCGCCCAGAACGGCGACAGCCCCGCGTCGTGCCCGGGGATCAGCCCGGGCCCGATCAAGAGCGCGATGCCCGCGAAGCCGAGCACGAGCCCCATGAGCGCCTGGCGCCCCGGCGGCTGGGCCTCGGGACCGAACGCCGCGAGCAGCGCCATCCACAGCGGGATCGTGGAGACGAGCAGCGCCACGAGGCCCGAGGGCACGTGCGCGACGCCGATCGTGACCGAGACGTTGCCAACGCCGGGCAGCAGCACGCCCACGAGCGCCGCGTTGCGCCACTCGATGCCGCGCGGCCACGCGACCCCGGTGAGCCGCGCCCATGCGAGCAGCGCGAACCCGGCCGAGAGCAGCCGGAAGGCGCACATGAGCACCGGCGGGATGCCGCCGATCGCGACGCGGATCGCGAGGAACGTGCTCCCCCACACGAACCAGATGCTCGCGAACGCGAGCATCGAGAGCGTGCGCTGGCGCGTGGTCCACTCAGGCACGGAGGCGTTCCTTCTCGGGCATGGGCAACGGCTCGACGGGGAGCGACCAGTGCTCCTTCAACGTCTCGAGCGCGATCGTGCTCATGGTCGAGCGCACGCCCGGGATGGCGCCGAAGCGCTCGCGCAGGAGCCTCCCGAGCGACTCGGGATCCTTCACGCGCACCTTCACCAGGTAGCTGTCCTGGCCGGCCACGTGGTGCACCTCGAGCACTTCGGGCACCCCTGCGAGCTGCGCGCCGGCAACGTTCTCGCCGGTCCTCTCGTCGGTGCGCACGAGGATGAACGCGAGCAGCGAGCGATCCAGCGCGCGCGGATCTAGCTGCGCGCCGTAGCCGCGGATCACGCCGTCGCGCTCGAGCCGGCGCACGCGTTCGAACACGGCGCTCGGCGCCATGCGCACGCTGCGCGCGAGATCGGCGTTCGACATGCGCCCGTCCTGCTGGAGCAGCGAGAGCAGCTTCCGGTCGATGGCATCGAGTTCTTCGAGCATGGCATCCCTCCGGGTACGAACTGATGATGCTTCTACAATCGGACGGATTCAAGAGAATATTCATCTCGACTTGCATTGTAATGACGAAGAATCATCGTCCATTCTGCGTGCGCCTGGTGACCCCGACGTCGCATGTGCGCGAAAATCACGCGCTCGGCGAGAGCCGGCGAGGGGCTAGAGTTTCCGCATGCGCCCCACGTCCGAACGTCGTTCGCCGCGCGCACGCGCGGTTCGGGCGACCGCGCTCGCGTGCGCCCTCGTCTGCGCCGGCACACCCGCGGGCGCCCAGGTGCCGTCGTGCGCGTGGGGCAATGGCGTGGCGCTCCCGGGCGTATCGGGTCGTGAAGCGCTCATCACGGACGACGGCGCTGCGGGCGTCGTGGCCGTCGTCTGGACCGCCGTCGGCAACGGCTTCCCGTCCCAGAACCAGCTCCGCTTCTTCCACGTGCTCGAGCAGGGGACGCTTGATCCGAGCCTGCCTGCCAACGGCGTGCTGCTCGTCGACGGCGGAGTCGATGTGCCGGAACGGCCGGAGCTCACCGCCTTGCGCATCCTCGCCGACGGCCAGGGTGGGGCCTACATCCTGTTCATGAACTGCAACTCCAGCACGGCCCACTTGCGCTGCTACGAGCTCGCGGACATGCGACTGCTGCACGTGACCGCGGCGGGCATGCCGGCGCCCGGCTGGCCGGCGCTGGGACTCGTGTTCGATCCGGCGCCAGGAGGCTACTTCTCTCCCCCGCGCACGATCGACATCGTTCTCGACGGTGGCTCGGCACCGGGCGCTCCCAGCGGCGTGATCGTGGCGTGGGTCCCGTACGGAACCACCGCGCCGGTCCTGGCGCAACGGTTCGCCCCCGACGCCACGCCGTATTGGCCGGGCGGGACCAGCGGGATCACGGTCCTGGACGCGCAGCCGTCACGTTACTACTTGGCGATCGGCGCCGATCACGCCGGCGGCTGCGTCGTGGTGACGCAGCAGCTCTTGAACGCTCCGTCCACGCAGGTCGAGCTCCGTGCCGGCCGCGTCTCCTCGACCGGCACTTCACTCTGGACCACGGCGGGCAAACCCGTCTTCAATGTCCCCAACTACTCGGCGTCCTCGGCGGCGGTGGCCACGGACGCATCGGGGCGCACGTTCGTCAGCCTGGTGATGTTCCCCGCCACGACCGGCCAGCCCCATTACTTCACCCAGCTCCTCACCCCCGCCGGCGCCCGCGCGTGGGGACTGTTCGCGATCGAGCTGGGCCTCAACGCATACACTTACGAGGGCAACACAGCGCTCGCAGGACCCTCCGGGTTCGTGAGCATGCACACGGACCCCGACGGAAGCCCTCGATTCCAGCTCCAGGATGAGTTCGGCACCACGTACTGGGCCGGCGCGGACGGCATCCCTGCCGGCTGGACGTCGCCTCCCGTGCCCCAGGTCCCGTTGCTCTCGGTGGATGGCCACCTCATCTCGTTGTTCCCGAGCACCGATGCGGTGACGTCCGGCGTGCGCGCGATCGAGCTCGATGAGGGCGGCGATGTCGCTCCGGGCTGGCCTGCGGATGGCGTGTCGATCTGCGCCGGCGTGCCCGACCAGTACGTCACCGGGGCGATGGTGAACGACAGCCACGTGTTCGTGGCGGTGGGCGGGGGCTACGGCGCGCCGGTCGTGGTGCAGTGGCTCTCGCGCTCGGTGCTGGCCGCCGGGGCAGACCTGCCGGGCCGGCCGCTCGAGTTCTCCCCGCCCGCTCCCAACCCGTCGCGTGGCGACTGGGTCGTGCGGCTCGCGCTCCGCGCCGAGTCGCGCACCACGCTCGAAGCGTTCGACGTCGCCGGCCGGCGCGCGCTCACCGCCGACCTGGGGACGCTCACCGCGGGCCGCCACGCGCTGGCCGTGCCCGGCGGGGCGTCGCTTCCGCCCGGCGTCTACCGCGTTCGCGTGCGGGCCGGCGCGTTCGCGGCGGAACGCGTGCTGGTGCGCGTGCGCTGAAAGCCTGCTCCCCTAGTCGTCCATCTCCTTGATCACGACGCTGTCCACGCCGTCGATCTCGAGGAGCTTGACGCCGATCACTTCCTTCTTCGACGTGGGCACGTTCTTGCCCACGAAGTCGGCGCGGATCGGGAGCTCGCGGTGCCCGCGGTCGATGACCACGGCGAGCTGGATGGTGCGCGGCCGCCCGAAGTCGATGAGCGCGTCCATGGCCGCCCGAACCGTGCGGCCGGTGTAGAGCACGTCGTCGATCAACACCGCGACCTTGCCGTTGATATCCACCGGGATCTCGGTCGTGCCAACGACCGGGTGGTTCGCGACCGTGGACAGGTCGTCGCGGTAGAGCGTGATGTCCAGGCAGCCCTCGGCGGGGGCGCGGCCCTCGAACTCCTTGATCTTCTCGCCGATCCGGTTCGCCAGCGGCACGCCCCGGCGGCGGATCCCCACCAGCACCAGGTCGTCCACGCCCTTGTTCCGCTCCACGATCTCGTGCGCGATGCGGGTGATGATCCGCCGCAGGCCGTCGGCGTCCACGATCTCGGCCTTCTCGCGCAGCGACATGCGTCCTCCAGGGAACCGTGGGTCAGTTGCGTGAAACGGGAGGGCACCATATCCGGCAGCGCGAGGGGGCGGCAAGCGCCTGGAAACTCGGCGGAATTCAGGTCCGAAGCAGGAACGCTTGCGTTCGGCACGCCTGCCCGGGGTCGCCGCGGCCCGAACATTGTTGGACTACGGTTATCACTGGAGTCCGACGCGCCCACCCGGCAGAATGCCACGCTGGAGGTCGACGTCGCGTGCGACACCTGCTCCCCGGACTCGTGCTCTGCATCCTTGCTCTCGCCCCGACGGCCTCGGCTCAGATCGCCATGCCCGATGGCGTGGCACTGTCCCCGTTTCCAGTCCTCCAGAGCCCCGTCGAGTACACGACCTTCGAGGACACCGGCGGCGGCATCTGGGCGGTGTTCCTGGGCGCCCAGTCCGGATCCGGCCTCTATGTCCAGCACATCCGCGCCGACGGCTCCTTCGAGAACGAATTCTCCGCCGCCGCCCGCTGGTACGCGAAGAGCGGCACGCTCGTCAACAACATCTCCCCGGCGCCCGACGGTGTCGGCGGCGTGGTCGTGACCTGGTTCGGCGTCAACGCCAAGGACTCCACCTCCCAGTACCTGGCGCTGCGCTTCACCCACATCCTGAACGACGGCTCGATCCCGGGGACCACCATCCCTGACACGGGCATCGTGGTCTCGACCATCGCCAGTGCGGCCATGGTGATCGGCGACGGGCTGGGCGGAGCCTACGTGGTGTGGGAGGAGTTGAAGGGGCCCTCCAACCCGGACATCTACGCCCAGCATTACGACTACTGGGGCCATCCGCTGTGGACGCCGCTGGGCTCGCCGACCGGCATCCCCGTGTGCGCGGTGGTGGGGCTCCAGAGACTGCGCGCGATCCACTCGGACGGCGCCGGCGGCGCCTACGTGGTGTGGGCGGACAGCCGCGTCGGCACCACGGCACCACTCTACGTGGCGCACCTCGTGTCCGGCGGCGTCCAGGCCGGCCCGTGGACCGCGAACGGCGTGCGCGTCTCCCCCGCCACGCAGGGCATCCGCATCGTCGGCTCGGCGGTCTCTCCCACGGGCAGTCTCTGGCTCGCCTGGCGCGACCTCAACATCCCCGGCCAGTTCTACGCGCAACAGGTCGGGGTGGACGCTGCGTTCGCCTGGACCCCGCTCGGCGCGATCGTGGCCACGGTCCAGCCGCTGCGCGCCGAGTTCGCGCCGGGAACGAGCGGGAGCACCTTCGTCACCTGGGGCGGGAGCGACGTCCGCTGCTCGCGGCTCGACGCCTCGGGCGTGCGCGTGTGGACGACCGAGCCCGCGGGACGCGTCCTCGCGACCCCGGTGAACGGCGCCGATGTCGCACACACGGCAGCCGACGGCGCCGGGGGACAGCGTATCGCGTGGTCCACCGATGTCGCAGGCCAGAGCGACGTCTACAGCCTGCGCGTGGACGGCGCCGGTGCGCCGGTGGCCGGGGAACCTGCGGGTGGCAACCTGGTCGAGGCCGGCCCCGCGGCCCAGGCACCCGTGGCGTGGTACGACGCCGCGACCGCGTCGCCGGTCATCGTCTGGCTCCAGGACGGGCAGCTGCGCGCGCGCCGGCTCCTCAACTCGACGACCAGCGTCGAGCCGCTGCTCGGCAACGGCCCGGTGGTGCTCGCCGCGCCATCGCCCAACCCGTGGCGCGGCGACGCGCTCCTCGCTCGCTTCAAGGCGCCGCGCGGCGAGGCGACGCTGTCGTTGTTCGACGTCACCGGGCGCCGTGTGCTGGCGCGATCGATCCGCTCGGAGGGCGGCGAGCAGTCCGTGTCGCTCTCCGGCGCCGGCGCGCTCGAGCCCGGGATCTACCTGCTGGCGCTGGACGCGGGCGGGTACTCGGTCGCGCGCCGCGTGGTCCGGACGCGCTAGCCGGCCGCCTTCTCGCCCTCGACCACGACCCGCGACAGGTCCCAGCCGCGCAGGAACAGGTCGCGCACGTCGGCGAGGAGCCTCAACCGGTTCTGGCGCGTCGGCGCGTCCTCGACGTTGACCATGACGTGGTCGAAGAACGCGTGGATCGCGCGCTCCATTTCCAGGAGCTCCGGCAGGATGCCGGCGTAGTCACGCTTCTCCCAGCGCTCGGCGGTGCGCGCGCGCGCCAGCTCGCACGCGGCGAGCAGCGCCTGCTCGTAGGCGTCCAGCAGCCGCGCGGTGTCGAGCTTCGGCGGCAGCGGCTCGGTCGCGGCGCGGAGGATGTTCGAGACGCGCTTGAACAGGATGACGAGCGGCTCGAAGCGCGGATCGTCGCGAAAGCCGGCGAGGGTGCGAGCACGCGCGAGCGCATCGGCGGCATCGCACCACCCCGGCCGCTCGGAGCCGCCCATGCGGATGCGCGCCTCGAGCGACGCGTCGCGGATGTCGTAGGCGAGGCCGCGCTCCTCGAGCGCGGTGTCCACGCGCGAGCGCATGAACTCGCCCAGCTTCTTCATGATCTCTGCCTGGGCGAGATCGGGATCGGCGGCGAAGTACGGCCGCGTGATCTCCATCGCAGCGGCGCGCAGGTCCAGCGACCAGTCGCGCTCGAGGAGGATGCGGATGGCGCCGTTCGCCGCGCGGCGCACGCCGTAGGGATCCTCGGAGCCGCTGGGAGCCTTGCCGGCGACGAACGCGCCGGCGACGTGGTCCAGCTTGTCGGCGAGCGCCAGTACCGCGCCCGCGGCCGAGAACGGCGGCTCGTCTCCGGCACCGCGCGGCCGGTAGTGCTCGGCGATGGCGTCGGCCACGGCGTCGCTCTCGTGCGCACGGCGCGCGTAGTGGCCGCCCATGATGCCCTCGAGGCTCGCGTACTCCTTGCCGCTGCCGATCATCTCCGAGAGCAGGTCGGTCTTGCACAGCAGCGCTGCGCGTACCGCCGCATCGCGCGCCGACGGCGCCAGCCGCTCGGCGAGCCACCCGGCGAGCGACTCGAGCCGCTTCGCCTTGTCGCGCAGCGTGCCCAAGCCCTCCATCCACACCACGCCCGCGAGCTTCTCCACCAGGTCAGCCGGCTTGTGCTTCAGGTCCGTGTCCCAGTAGAAGCGCGCGTCCTCGAGCCGCGCCACGAGCACGTCCTCGTTCCCCTTGCGCACGGTGGCGAGCGCCGCGGCGTCGCCGTTCCGGACGGTGAGGAAGCAGGGCTTGAGCGCCGCGTCATTAGAGCCTTCCACGGCGAAGAAGCGCTGGTGCTCGCGGAGCGCGGTGACGATGACCTCGCGCGGCAGCTCCAGGTAGCGCTCGTCGAACCCGCCGGCCACGGCGGTGGGCCACTCGATCAGGTAGTTGACGATGTCCACCAGCTCGTCGTCGGCGACGACACGGCCCGACTTCTCGCCCGCCGCGGCCGTGATCTGCTCGCTCACCGCGCGCCGGCGCTCGGTGGGATCGGCGAGGACTTTCGCCTTGCGCAGCGACTCGACGTAGCTCCCGGGCTCCTTCACCTCGAGCGGCGCCGGGTGCAGGAAACGATGGCCGTACGTGCTGCGGCCGGCATCGAGCCCGAACGCCTGCACCGGCACGATGTCCTTGCCGAGCAGCGCCACGAGCCAGCGCACGGGGCGGCCGAAGCGATAGTCGCCCGCGTCCCAGCGCATCGACTTCGGGAACTGGAGCTTCATCGCCACCTGGCCGAGCATCGCCGGCAGCACCTCGTGCGCGGGCTTGCCCTTGTGGTGCACGGTGACCGCGACGTACTCGCCCTTGGGTGTCGACACCTTGCGCACCGCCGAGGGCTCGACGCCCTTCCCCGCGCAGAAGCCGAGCAGCGCGCGCGTCGGGTGGCCGTCGGTATCGAACGCCACGCGCGTGGCGGGCCCCATCGCCTCCTCGTCGAAGTCGGTCTGGCGCTCAGCGAGCCGGTGCACGATCACCGCGAGCCGCCGCGGCGTGCCGTGCGTGACCACGCCGCCGAATGAGAGACGCAGCTCCTCGAGCCCCGCGCGCACGCCGCGCTCCAGCTGCTCGAGCGCCGGCGGCGCGTAGCCCGCGGGCAGCTCCTCGACGCCGATCTCGAACAGCAGCTCGCGCGCGCTCACCGGCGCGCCTCCTCATTCGCCGGTGCTTGCGCGGGCTTCGTCGCCGCGCCGTCCTTCGCCGGCTTCGCCTTCCCCGCCGCCTTCGCCGCGGCCTCGTCGCGCCACTGGAGCCAGCGCGCGCGCTCGGCCTCGTCCTTGATGAGCGGGTAGCCCAGCTCGCCGCGCAGGTCGGCGTACGCCTGCGCCGCGCGCCGCGCCAGCTTGCGCACGCGGCCGATGTAGCCCACGCGCTCGCTCACCGAGATCGCGCCGCGCGCATCGAGCAGGTTGAAGACGTGCGAGCACTTGATGACGGCGTCGTAGCCCGGGTTCACGAGCTTCAGCTCCAGGAGCCGCGCCGCCTCGGCCTCCCAGATCTTGAACATCTCGAACAGCTCGGCGACCGGCGCCTGCTCGAAGTTGTAGGTCGACCACTCCCACTCGTTCCGCAGCCACAGGTCGCCCCACGTCACGCCCGGCGCCCAGTGCAGGTCCTGCACCCGGTCGGTGCCCTGGAGCATCATGCCGATCCTGTCGAGCCCGTACGTGAGCTCGGCGGAGACGACCGGCAGCTCGAGCCCGCCGCACTGCTGGAAGTACGTGAACTGCGAGATCTCGGTGCCGTCGCACCACACCTGCCAGCCGAGGCCCGCGGCCCCGAGCGTCGGGCTCTCCCAGTCGTCCTCCACCAGCCGCAGGTCGTGCTTCAAGGGATCCAGGCCCATGGCCGCGAGCGACTGGAAGTAGGCGTCCACGACGTCGGCCGGCGCGGGCTTGAGCAGCACCTGGTACTGGAAGAACTGCTGGAAGCGGTTCGGGTTCTCGCCGTAGCGGCCGTCTTTCGGACGGCGGGACGGCTCCACGTAGCCGACGCGCCATGGCTCCGGCCCGAGCGAGCGCAGGAACGTGGCCGGATTGAACGTGCCCGCGCCCACCTCGGAGGGGTAGGGCTGCTGGATCACGCACCCGCGCTCGGCCCAGAACTGCTCGAGCGCGAGGATCATGTGCTGGAGCGAACGGCGTGGCTCGGGTGCGGGCATGCTTCGGCGGGCTCCGGACGTACGGATGGCGAGTGAACGAGCGAGTGTATGCGGCGCGCGGGAGGCTCGCCAGTCGCAGTTGGCACTCCTGCGATCCGGCGGCAGATGGTAGAATTCGCCGCAGCGGACACCCCCGACACCTCGACCGGACGGAGAGGTCGCGAGCGCGACCCCGTCCTGATCGACGCGAGGTCTGGAGGTCATCATGCGCGTGTCGGCGCTGGCGCTGTCCCTCGTGGTTGTCCTGCCCGGCGCTTCGTTCGCGGCCTGGCCCAGCGACCCGCTGCAGAACGTTCCCGTCTGCACCGCGAACGCCTATCAGGGCCCCCCGTACCTGGTCACCGACGGCTCGGGTGGAGCGATCCTGGTCTGGGCCGACAAGCGCAACGCCCCCTCCGGACAGAACAATTTCTTCTCGATCTACGCCCAGCGCGTGGATGACAACGCCTTCTCGCGCTGGGCAGTGGATGGCAGTCCTGTGCTCGCGAGCATCAACGACGTGGCTCTGGACGCCGCGTGCTCCGACAGCTCGGGTGGCGCCTACGTGGCGTGGCTGAGGAACTCGATCACGGGCAGCACCATCTGCATGCAGCACATCAGCGCGACCGGGGTCCCGAGTTGGGGCGCGAACGGGCTCGACATCGGCGCCAGCGCGGTGACCGGCTGGGGGATCGGCCTGGCGGTCGTCGTGGTCCCCGACGGAGCGACGGGTGTGCTCGCCGTGTGGAGGAGCAGGGAAGGCGCTGACTCATACGGGATCCGGGCGCAGCACCTGGATGCAAGCGGGACGAGCGGCTGGGGCCCCAGTGGGGTCTTGGTGCGCAGTGCAGGTCCCGTCGTGCCGGAGACTCCACTCGCCGTCGGGGACGGTCAAGGCGGTGTGTTGGCGAGCTGGGTCCAGAGCGGCTCGGGTGGAACGGTCTCGGAGATCCGCTCTCAGCACGTTGGTTCATCAGGCGCGATCGCGATGGATCCCCTCGGCCTGGTACTGGCGAGCGGCGCGAACGTGTATCGGCTCGCGTCGGCCACCGATGGCGCCCACGGCGCCGTCGTGGCCTGGTCGGTGCGGGAGTCCGCGACCCTCTCGTGTGTCCGCGCGCAGCGCGTCGCTCCCGACGGCCAGATGCTGTGGCCGCTTCCGGGGCTGTTGCTCGGGACGAACACGTTCACCACCCCGAACTACATCCTCGCGTGCCCTTCGCTCACGGGAGACGTCATCGTGGCGTGGAAGCAGGCGGACCTGAGTGAGGTGCCGACCCGGATCCAGGCGCAGAGAGTCGATCCGACGGGCACGCCTCAATGGCCCGTTGGCGGTGTCACGGTGAGCCGGCCCACCGTCGTCGACCTGTTCACGATCGTCATGTGCAGCGATGGAAGCGGTGGCGCGATCCTCGCCTACGGGGACCAGGCGGGCTCGCCGCCGGAGGGAATCTACGAGTACGACCTTGCGGCGGCTCGAGTCACCGGAGAGGGCGATACGCCGTGGGGGCCGTACGGCGTCACCATCTCGAATGCACACGGCCCCCAGGAGTTCCCCGGGATCACCGCGGACGGCACGGGTGGCGCGATCATCGGCTGGCGGGACGAACGCTGGGGCGCACCTCAAGCGCCCGACGTTTACGCCCAGAACATCCACGCCGACGGAACGATGGGCGGCGGAATCGCCGGCGTGGGGCCCGACGCGACGCTGTCCCGGGCGCGCGTGTGGCCGCAGCCATCGCGATCGCACGTCGATCTGGCGTTCTCTTCGCCGGGCGGTATCGCGGCGGTGACGATCCTCGATCCCCAGGGCCGCCGGGTCCGCGAGCTGCTTCGCACCACCGTTCCCGCCGGCGAGACGCGACTGCGTTGGGACGGGCTCGATGACTCGGGCGCACCCGCTCGGGCCGGGCTCTACTTCG
>Ga0207662_10001328_pt1 | contig 11926 bp, 14 predicted proteins | sample KBSS33LmetaG_FD_184338 | JGI IMG/M metagenome (GOLD analysis project Ga0207662, IMG submission 184338) | Switchgrass rhizosphere microbial communities from Kellogg Biological Station, Michigan, USA - KBS S3-3L metaG (SPAdes) (version 2) | ecosystem: Host-associated > Plants > Roots >... | reverse complement strand
ACAAATTCCTGAACTTACGCATTAAGGCAGCGAGGGAAATGTGGAAGCGCACGAGATCGCCGAGCGAATCCATGAGGACGCGGAGAGCCACGCGCATGCGCGCCCGGGCCATGAGAGCATGTTCCGCCGGCTCACCGCGATCAACGCCGCCTTCCTGGTGTGGGCGGCGCTGGGCGGCTGGCTGCTCTTAAAAGCGCAGTGACAGTCCGGCCGAAAGGATGACCGGGTTGATGTCGAACTTCACGGTCTCTTCACCGGTGGTCCGCGTCGCGCGCGCCGACGATTCGAGCGGGACGTACTTGGCGTCGAGGGTGATGCCGAGGTTGTTCGTCAGCTTGATGCCGAGTCCCGCGTTCAGCGCCAGGCCGACGTCGTCCTTGAAGTCGAGCTTCTCGAAGTCGATGTTGTTCAGCTCGTCCGGCGTGTCGACGTCGTCGATGAGCACGTAGGCCGCGCCCGCGCCGACGTAGGGATCGAATCGCCCGTTCGGCGCCAGGTGGAACTGCAGCACGGCCGTGATCGGCATCATCTCCGCGTCAGCGTTGCCGCTCGTACCGCCGACGGCGCGCCGGCGGAAGTTGACGTCGCTGTTCACGCGCACGATCGCGAACTCGGTGGAGATGTGGTCGCCCCAGAAGATGTTCGCCCCGATGCCGTAGCCGAGCGTCCCGTCGAAGTTGACGTCGACCGGGTTGCTGGTGGTGTCGTCGAAGGTGCCCTCGCTGCTGGTATCGACCCACGCCGCGTACGCGGTCAGGTCGAAGGCACGGCTCTGGGCGGACAGCGGTACTGCACAAACGAGAAGAAGCAAGAGAGAGATCGGGAAAACGCGCTTCATGTGAAAACCTCCGGCGGAGGCACGAAGCAGCAGCGATACCAATCCTGGCGGGCTCGAACGTTTGCGCCGGACGCAACCGGGTGCGCGTCCGGCGCTCACGAGCGCATTACTATTACTGGCCGCGCGCGGACGCTGTCTTCGCGTAGAACTCTTCACCGGGAACCCACATCGGGAGCTGCGGCGCCTGCGCGGCTTCGTAGCCGAGCCAGAGTGCGAGTTGCCCGACCTGGACGGCCGAGGCGAAATCCCACGACGGATCGTACTCGTCGCTGGCCTGGTGATAGTGCTTCTCGCGGTACTCCTTCGACTTCGCCTCGCCCCAGCCCGCCGGCTTGTTGCGGACCGCCAGCCCCTGCTTGATCGAGAACGCTGGCACGCCCGCCTTGGCCAGGCTGAAGTGATCGGAGCGGTAGTACGAGCCCTGCTCCGGCGCCTGGTCGGGGACGATGGTCAGGTCCATCGCCTTCGTCACCGCCTGCGCGGTGGGGAAGAACGTCATGCGGTCGAGGCCGATCATGGTGACACTGGTCGTCTCGCCGAACAGGTTCAGCGCGTCGAGGTTGATGTCGAGGCCGATCTTGCCGGCGGGGATCACGGGATGCTCGCCGAAATAGCGCGAGCCGAGGAGGCCCTGCTCTTCTGCGGCGACGAAGGCGAAGAGGATGCTCCGCTTCGGACGCGGCTGCATCCGGCTCCAGGCGCGTGCCACCTCGAGGATCGTCGCGCACCCGCTGGCGTTGTCGATCGCACCGTTGTAGATGCGGTCCGTGGGATCCGCGTCGTCCGGCGTGCCGATGCCGAGGTGATCGTGATGCGCGCTGTAGAGAATCGCCTCGTCCTTCAGCTTCGGGTCGCTCCCTTCCAGGCGCGCCACGACGTTCGTGGTGTCGAACGCGCGGATCGTGCTGGTGACGCTCCCCTGCAGCTTCATGTTCAGCGGCACCGGCTTGAAGTCGCGCGAGTGCGCGGCCTTCGTCAGCGTGGCCAGGTCGTAGCCGGCAGCCTTGAACAGATCCTGCGCCACCTTCGGCGTGATCCAGCCGGCAAACGACAGCGCGTGATGGCCGGGGGCGTTCTTCACGTAGGCCTGCTCGCCCGTCCAGGAGTTCCGGACCACCTGCCACCCGTAACCTGCCGACTCGTCGGTGTGGACGAGCAGCACGGCGTCCGCGCCGCGCGCGGTGCCGATCTCGTACTTGTACGTCCAGCGGCCGTAGTACGTGCGCGCTTTCCCCTTGAAAAGATCCGGCTCCTTCTCATTCGCCGGCGGGTCGTCGACCAGCATCACCAGCGTCTTGCCGTGCAAGTCGACGCCCTTGTAGTCGTCCCACTGATACTCGGGCGCGACCACGCCGTGGCCGACGAAGACCAGGTCGGAGTCGAGCGTGACCTGCTCATGCTGCGACTGATTGCCGCCGACGAATTCGTCGCGATACTTCAGCGGCGCCATCGGCGTGCCGCCCTTCGAGAACGCCAGCGTCGACTGGTCGGCGACCGTGCTGATGCCGAGCAGCGGGACTTTCTGGAAGTAGGTCCCCTCGTCGCCGGCCGGCTGCAGGCCCATCGCCTCGAGCTGCGTGGCCAGATAGCTCGTGGCCAGCGCGTCGCCGCGCGTGCCGGGCCCGCGCCCTTCGAGCAGGTCGCCCGACAGGAACTTGATGTGCGCCCGGATCGCCTCCGGCCGGATGTCCGTGAACGACTGCTTCACCGCCACAGGCTGGGCCGACAGCGGGACCACCGCCGGCGCGAGCGCGACCGCAAGAACGAGAGTCGTCAGAAATCGATCCATCCCCATACGATAACGGAAACAGAAGCGGGTGATGCAGGGGAGTGGCGGCCATCGCCCATCTCATCAGAATTGGTGTGATTCTTCGATGCGTGGAGCACGAGTGATCATCAAGATGCCCTTCACGCCCTCCGTCACAGAACTGTAACCGCAATATCCTGCATTGGGGAGGGTAGGGATTTCGGTACATAAATCACTCCTTAGCAGAGTGAATTACAAAGCGCCAATCGAGTTCGACGCGATCAGTGCCGTACACCTCCCGATGTCCGAGCGTGTGCTCGACAAGCTGGCCGACATCCTCTTTGCCACGGACGAGATCCTCGACATGATCCGTGTGGAGGAACGCCTGCCAGACGCGACCACGGTCGTCGTGGAGAGCTCCGTACAAAGGGTTTACGATCAGATCAACGATCTGATGAAGAAACTCGCTGACTGATCCCTGCCGGCTCCCGCACATTCCGAAATCACCCCTTGACGTTTCGTCGCCAGGTACTTAACTTAACGATGTTAAGTATCGGAGGGACGTTTGGGACCGAAAGAACGAAGGGAACGCGAGCGTGAGGAGATTCGAGGCCTGATCCTCGACGCCGCACGGGAGCTGTTCGCCAACGAAGGGGTGGAGTCGGTCACGATGAGGCGGATCGCCGACAAGATCGAGTACTCCCCCACCGCCATCTACTTCCACTTCCGGGACAAGGAAGCATTGCTCGCCGAGCTCTGCGACTCCGACTTCCGGGCCTTCGCCCAGGGGTTCACCGAGATCGCCCGGATCGCGGACCCGGTGGAGCGCCTGCGCGCCGCCGGCCTGGCCTACGTGGACTTCGGCCTGAACAACCCCAGCCACTACCGGCTGATGTTCATGACGCCCAAGCCGGCAGACCCCAAGAGCACGGTCACGAAGGGCAACCCGGAAGAGGACGCCTACGCGTTCCTCAAGACGGTCGTCGGAGAGTTGATGGCGGCCGGCCGCTTCCGCGATGAGGTCACGGACCCCGACCTCGCGGCGCAGGTGATCTGGGCCGGGATGCATGGCGTGGTCTCGCTGGAGATCGCCAAGTGCAACGACGAGTGGGTGGAGTGGCGGCCGATCGCCGAGCGTACCCGCATCGTCATCGACATGATCGTCCGCGGGATGCTGAAGGAGTCGTGATGTCCGTCGATCTGGCAACCAAGTCTCTGCTCCACGACAAGCTCCGCTTCTTCATCACCGTCTCGGGCGTCGCGTTCGCCGTCACGCTGGTGTTCGTCCAGGTCGGCCTTTTCCTCGGCCTGATGTCGAACGCCTCGCTGACGATCGACCAGATCGACGCCGACCTCTGGGTGACGTCGCGCAACACGCCGAACGTCGACTTCGCGCACACGTTCCCGGAGACGTACATCAAGCGCGTCCGCGCCGTGCCGGGCGTGAAGCGGGCGGACAACCTGATCGTCTGGTTCATGAACGTGAACCTGCCCACCGGCGCGGTCGAAGGCACCGAGGTGTACGCGCTGGAGAGCTTCGAGCGTTGGAACTTCCCGCAGAACGTCGCCGAGGGCAACCTGGCCGACCTGCGCCGCGGCCCGTACATGGTGCTCGACGACTCGGCGAAGAAGCGCTGGGGCGGATTCGAGATGAATGACTACCGGGAGGTGCTCGGCCGGCGGCTGAAGATCATTGGGCGCACCGTCGACGCGAAGTCGTTCACCACCACGCCGCTCACGTTCATGGACTACCGTCTCGCGCAGAGTCTCAACGAGAGTGTGCTGCGCGGCAACACCACCTACATCCTGGTGAAGCTCGCGCCGCACGCCGACGCCGCCGCGGTCCGCGCCGAGCTGCAGCGCCGCCTGCCGCACAACGACGTCTACACAAAGGACGAGTGGGCGCGGCGCTCGCGCTCGTACTGGATCGACTCCACCGGCCTTGGCCTGAACATGTACATCACGGTCTTCCTCGGCTGCCTGGTGGGAATCGTGGTCGTCGCGCAGACGCTCTACACCTCGACGATGGAGCACATCCGCGAGTTCGGCACGGTGAAGGCGATCGGCGGCGGCAACGGCGACATCTACCGGATCCTCGGCAAGCAGGCCACGATCGCCGCCATCGCCGGCTTCGCGCTCGGCGCGCTGCAGGCCTTCGCGCTCCGGCCGGTCATGGCGAAGATCGATTTGAAGCTGATCATCCCGACGGAGTTGTACGTCGCCGTCCTGGCCGGAGCGATCGCACTCTGCCTCGGCGCGGCGCTGATCTCCTTCCGCAAGGTCGCCGGCATCGATCCGGCGCTCGTGTTCCGGACTTAGCGACAGGCGAACCGCTTTCCCTCCCGCGTGCAAACCGGCCGTCAGACGGCGGCCCAGGAGACTTCCATGTCCATCCTCCATACGAGGCGTGTCGAAAAACATTTCCAGGAAGGGCGCGAGTCGATCGCGGTGCTGCGCGGAATCGACTTCAACGTCTCGACCGCGGCGAGATCGTCTCGCTCGAAGGGCCGTCCGGCTCCGGCAAGACCACATTCCTCTCCATCCTCGGCTGCATCCTCACGCCGACGAAAGGCGAGGTGGTGATCGAAGGGAACGAGGTCAGCGAGAAACGGCTGGCCGAGATCCGCCGCCGCTCGCTCGGCTTCGTCTTCCAGCAGTTCAACCTCTTCCCCTCGCTGACCGCCGTCGAGAACGTCGAGTACGCGCTCAACGTCAAAGGCGTGAAGGGGAAGAGCGCGCGCACCGAGGCGGAGCGCGTGATCGAGGCGGTCGGCCTCGGCGACCGGCAGCACTTCCTGCCGCGCGAGCTGAGCGGTGGCCAGAAGCAGCGCGTGGCCATCGCCCGCGCGCTGGCCGGCAGCGCGCCGATCCTCCTCGCCGACGAGCCGACCGCCAACCTCGACTCCACCGCCGGCACCCAGATCCTCGACATGTTCCGCGCGCTCGCCAAGCAGGAGAACCGCGCACTGGTCATCGTCACCCACGACCCGAAGGTCCGCGCCATCGCCGACCGCGTGGTCAAAATTCAGGACGGAGCACTCGTATGAACCGCATTCTGTATCCCATCCTCGGCATCCTCGTCGTCATCGCCACCGTCGCGCAGGTCAGCGCGAACCGCCCGAAGGCCAACGCGCATCCGGCCGCCGCCGTGCACGCCGATCAGCAGCCGCGCGTCGTCGCGGAAGGACGCGTGGTCACCTATCCCGGCGCGGAAGTCACCGTCGGCACCGACGTCGCCGGAACCATCGAGCGGCTGAACGTCGAAGAGAAGCAGTCCGTCCGGCGCGGCGAGGTGCTGGCCGTGATCCGCGCCGACGACACCCGCGCCGCGCTGGCCGTGGCCCGCGCCGAAGTCGGCGTGGCCGAGGCAGACATCCGCCTGTATCAGGCCGAGGTCGAGCGCGCCGACCATCTGTGGCAGCAGGACGTCGGCTCGAAGCAGGCCCTCGACAAGGCCGGCCGCGATCTCGACTCCGCCCGCGCCCGCGCCGCCTCGGCCGCGGCGGAAGTGCGCCGCCTGCAGGCCCTCGTCGCCAAGACCGTCATCACCGCGCCGATCGACGGCGTGGTCATGACCCGCCACGTCCAGCCGGGCGAGACCGTCGACACCGGCGCGGCGCTGCTGACCATCGCCGACCTGCGCAAGACGCGCGTCGAGGCGGAGATCGATGAGTTCGACACCGCCCGCATGCACCTCGGTGCCGCCGTCAATGTCACGGCGGAGGGCTTCGACCGCACCTGGCGCGGCACCATCGAGGAGATCCCCGACGGCGTCGTCAACCGGCGCCTCAAGCCGCAGGATCCGTCGAAGCCGATCGACGCCCGCGTCCTCCTCGTCAAGGTCGCCTTCGCCGAACCGACGCCGCTCAAGCTCGGCCAGCGCGTCGAGGTGCGCATCGACGGGATGTGAAGCGGCTCACCTGCGTCTTCGCGGATCCGGCTGCTGCTGCAGTTCCGGATGCGGGGTCTCGCCGCGGCGTCTGCCGTTGGCGGCGGGACCCTCATCCGCCGGAGGCACGATCTCGACGCCGTGCTTGCCGCGGCGGCCGGCGCCTCCGCGGCGCGCCTTCTCGAGCGTCATCAGGAACCCGAACGCCGGGTCCTTGAACTGCAGGTGCCGGAGCATGTGCCAGTGCTTGCGGACGTACTCCTGCAGGAACGCCAGCACGTGGCCGAGGCTGATGATGCGGCAGGGCGGCACGGGAGAACCGGGCGGGAACGATCCGAACGCGATCAGGCGCACCGAGAACGACGGCGGGATGGATGCGGAGCCGGTCTCCAGCAATCGGTCGACGACTTTCCCATCGTCGACTTCACCGAAGCGGTCGACGACCGTCTTCAGCACTTCCGGATCGCGGATGCCGGTGTTGATGCCGACGCGGCCTTCCTTGACCTCGCCGATGATCATGTCGATCGAGTCGGTGGGGACGGCCAGGCCGGGATCCAGGCCGGTCACGTCGAGACCCTTCGGAGCCTTGCGGCCGTGGCTCGCCATCGGCTCGCCGGTGGGAAAGCGGAAGGCCAGGATGTCGATGTCGGTGAGCGTGCGGAACCCGTTACGCGCCGTTCCGGCGATGATGGGATATTCGGCGGAGGTGAAGTACCCGTTGAGCTGCAGGTACGCCTGCACCAGAGCGACGGCGTGGTCCATTGCTGCACATGTTAGCGTGCAGCGCCGTCTTTCCGTTCGACGGAAAGCGCTGAATTGGTGGTGCGATCGAGCCCCGCTTCGTCGAACCAGCGCAACGCGGCCTCGTCGCCGCGCAGCCACGCGCGCAGGAACGCCGCCGTCACCGAGATGATGGCTCGCTGGCGGCTGTCGGCGATCACGAACGAGTTGTGCGTCCCGCCCTGCAGAGTCACCAGGTATTGCCGCGCCGCGTGCGTCTGCTCGAACGGGATCCGCCGATGGCGCGGGAAGGTGCGGTAGATCAGGCTCGTGTCGCACGTGCCGGTCATGTTGAGCAGCGGGATGGCGATGGCGTCGTAGCCGCCGGGCGGCACCACGCCGTCGAGGCGGGGCATCGACATCGCCACCGCGACTTTGACGCGCGGGTCGCGCAGCGTCTCGCCGCCGGTGACGCGGAGGCCCGCCACCGCGAACGCGGTGAACGCGCCGGCTGAATGCCCCGCGACCGCGACACGTGCCAGGTCGGCGTCGGGACGCGCACCGAGACGATCGAGCACGAAGGAGACGTCGAGCGGCCGGTTGACCCAGTTCACCTTCTCCTTCACCGCGCGATAGAGAAACCGGTAGCCGCGCTTCAGCACCGCGCGGTCGGTTCCGGCGTGGGTGACGTGGACAGTGAGGAAGCCCCGCCGCGCGAGCGCCTCTCCGAGCCAGGCGTAGGAGTCGCGGTCCTCGCCGATGCCGTGCGAGAAGACCACCACCGGCAGTCTGCCCTGCGCGCCGGCCGGCGCGTAGATCGTCACCGGCACGTCGCGTTGCCTCTTTTCGTCACGCCACGATTCTCGCGTGGTCACGACCTCCGCGTACTCCGGCGGCGGCTCCGGCAGCGCGATGCTCTTCGCGCCGAGGCGGGGCAGGCGCGTGCAGCAGGCGCCGGCGAAGAAGCTCGCCGTCACGACGGACATCAAGACCAGCCTGCGCATCAACGCACACCTGGTCGCGCTTGGTCGTACTTGCGCATCGCGTTACACTTCACGCAAAACCCATGACCACCACCGAAACGGCCCCGCCGAAGCTCTCGTACGATTGCCTCAAATGCCCGGCGTACTGCTGCAGCTATGACCGGATCATCGTCGAGAAGAAAGACCTCACCCGGCTGGCCAGGCATTTCGGAATCGACGTCGAGACCGCCCGCCGCCGCTTCACCAAGGTCACGGAAGGCGAGCAGGTCCTCCGTCATCAGAAGGACAAGATCTACGGCAGCATCTGCATGTTCATCGACCTCAAGACGCGGAGATGCTCGATTTACGAGGCGCGTCCCGGTGTCTGTCACGAGTATCCCGACCGTCCTCGCTGCGGCTACTACGAATTCCTGAAGTGGGAGCGCCGCCACCAGGAGGACGAGGACTTCATTCCCCTCAAGATGGGATGACCTGCAGTCTCTCGACAGATCGCAGATGCCGTGCGCGGGTGAATAGCTGAGCGCTTCACGAATGTTATTCGCACCATGAAGCGTCTCCTCACGCTGCTCGTGGCCACGGCGCTCCTGAGCTTTCCTCGGGCGACCGCACAGCAGCAGACTCCGCCGGACAAGCCCGCCCAGGCCGACCCGTTCACCGAGCAGGTCTCGGTCAGCTACGTGATGGTTCCGTTCACCGTACTCAGCTCGAAGGGCGTGCCGATCACCGACCTGAAGGCGAAGGAAGTGTCGCTCCTCGTCGAGAATCGTCCGGTCGCGACCGACATGTTCGAGCTGTCCATGAACGCGCCGGTCTCCTGGACGATCCTCCTCGACGGCTCCGGCTCGATGGGACTGGCCGGGAAGATGGAGGCAGCCCGCGCCGCCATCAACGCGCTCACGGCACGGCGGAAGCCCGGCGACGACTTCGCGCTCTTCGTGTTCGATTCGCAGGGACACGCGAACGAGCTCGTTCCCTACACCGAGAACCCGGCCGCCATCACCCGCGCGCTGGACGTGGTCAAGCCGTGGGGCAAGACCGCGTTCTTTGACGCGCTGGCGGAAATGCCGGACCGCACCGAGCTCGGACGGAATCCAACGCAGGCCATCATTCTCCTCAGCGACGGCATCGACAACGCCTCGAAGCTGACGCCGGCGGACGTGGCGAAGCGGATGGAGGGAGTCTCGATCCCGGTGTACGCATTCGGCCTCCGCGAGCCGGCGGAGCAGGGGATCGGCAAGATCGCGCCGCTGACCGAGGAAATGTCGAACATCGACCTGCTGGCGGAGCTGGCGACCGCGACCGGCGGCAAGTTATTCGTCGGCAATCGGCCGGAAAGCCTTGCAAATGCAATAGATGGGATCGAAAAGATCCTGCGGGCCCAATATTTGATTGGGTTTTCCCCGACGGGAAAGGGTGCAGTAAAGTACCGCCGCATTTCGCTGAAGCTCGCGGGACGCGTTCGCGCTGTCAGGGTTCGGGCCGGCTACCGCGGTACCGAGCCTCCGGCCGTGAGCGCCTCATCCAGCGGGCGAAGCAAGCGCAATGAAAGGAAGAAGAGTAGATGATGAAGTTTACCCGGGCTGTATCCGCAACCGCGCTGGCCGCGCTCCTCGGAGCGTGCGCGACCTCGAAGTCGGTCGACCAGAAGATCGCCGCCTCGCAGGCCACCACCAACCAGCGCATCGAATCCGTCTCCTCCCAGGTCGAAGACCTCCAGCAGAAGCAGCAGCAGACCGACGTCCGTCTCGACCAGCTCAGCCAGTCTGCCCAGGAGGCGCTCAAGCGCGCCCAGGAAGCCGGCGTACTGGCCAAGGGCAAGGTCGTCTTCGAGCAGTCATTCTCCGAGGATCGGGTCAAGTTCAAGCTCGACTCGTATGACCTCGACGCGAGCGCCAAGACCGCGCTCGACGAATTCGCCAACCGCGTGACCGCTCTCGATGCGCAGTACTTCGTCGAGATCCAGGGCCACACCGACGACAGCGGCGGCGAGCGTTACAACGAAGAGCTGGGGCAGCGCCGCGCCGATGCGGTGCGCCGCTACCTCTCGCGCGAGCACAAGCTCCCGCTCGCGCGCATGTCCACGATCTCGTATGGCGACACCCTGCCGATCGAGTCGAACAAGACCAAGGCCGGCCGCAGCGCGAACCGCCGCGTGGTGCTGGTGGTCCTCGAATAGTCGCTCCGTCATCGTTGAAAAAAAGCCGGCGTAGTCACGCCGGCTTTTTTGTTTTTGGGCCGTCGGTAGCGGCCCTGATGGAAGGCGGAATTGGGAAATTGAAAATTGAAAGAACGGACAAAGTCGCACTACGCGAGTTGAACGTCCGATCTTTCAATTTTCAATTTTCAATTTTCAATTTGTCGGCGCTACCGTCGACGTCAGTCGAAGGTAGCGACCACCGGCGCATGATCGCTGGTGCCGATCTCGCGGTACGAGGGGCAAGACACGGCGCGCTTCGCGAGCGCGGTGCTGGCCAGGACGTAGTCGAGGCGCCAGCCGATGTTGCGCTGGCGCATGCTGCGCCACGGCGCCCACCAGGTGAAGTAGTTCTCGTCGTCGGGATAGAGCATCCTTCCCACGTCGACCAGGCCGCCTTCTTCGATCAGCCGCTCGAGCAGCTCGCGCTCCTGCGGGAGCTGGCCGATCGTGCGCGGCTTGCGCTCCTTCGGATGGACGTCGCGCTCGGTGCGGGCGATGTTCATATCGCCGCAGAGCACGAGCTTCAGTCCGCGCGCACGGGTCGCGGCGGCATAGGCGATCAGCGCGTTCAGAAAGGCGATCTTCGCCTCGAAGTCCTTCCCGCCGTTGGGAACGTACACGCTGGTGAACACAGTGTCCTCGATTTGAGCCTGCACGATCCGGGTCTCGAGATCGAACTCGGGGTGGGTGTAGTCGACCTTCTCGCCCATCGACTGCCGGACGTGCAGCGCCACGCCGGAGTAGCCGCCCGCACCGTGCCAGTAGCACGTATACCCCTCAATCGAACAGGTTTGCGGGATCTGGTCGAGCTTGGCCTTGATCTCCTGCAGGCAGATGACATCGGGCTGCTCGGCGGCGACGAAGTCCACGAATTGCTCGTGGCGGGCGCGGATTCCGTTCACGTTCCAGGTGGCGACTTTCATGGTCCGCGGATTGTATCGACGAGCCGGGTGGAGTGGGCAGCCGGGAGCCGGCCGGAGGGATGTTCCGGCGGCCGCCGATTGCCAATGACCGGCAATTTCACCCAATTTCTGGAGGTACACCTTGCGCAAATCGTTACTGATCTTTCTTCTCCTTACCGTCACCACCACGGCGTTCGCCCAGGGCCGCGATGACGACTGGCGCAACCGCCGGGCGCGCCGCGATGCCCCGCGCGAGAACGCGTTCGAGCTCACGCCGTTCGTCGGTTATCGCTGGGGCGGCACGATCTTCACCGACGAGACGTTTCTGTTCGGTGAGGACGTCAACGTGGCCAGCAGCGCGAACTTCGGTGTCAACTTCGCCCTGCCGCTCGGCGATACAGGTCTCAAACTGGAGTTGATGGCGAACCGCCAGGCCTCGGAGCTCGAGACCGAGAGCGGCCTGTTCGAGCCGAACGACGAGGTGGCCGACGTCGACGTCACCTACCTCCACGCCGGCCTGCAGATCCCGTTCGCACGCTCGCGCAACGCCACTCCCTACTTCATCGTCAGCGGCGGCCTCGCCAACATCGACCCGCAGGTCACCGGCGTCTCCGCGGAGAACAAGTTCTCCGTATCGGCCGGCGTCGGCG
>Ga0207662_10001323_pt1 | contig 11937 bp, 7 predicted proteins | sample KBSS33LmetaG_FD_184338 | JGI IMG/M metagenome (GOLD analysis project Ga0207662, IMG submission 184338) | Switchgrass rhizosphere microbial communities from Kellogg Biological Station, Michigan, USA - KBS S3-3L metaG (SPAdes) (version 2) | ecosystem: Host-associated > Plants > Roots > Rhizosphere... | reverse complement strand
AGAGGATTCGGTGGCGGCACTGGCAACTCTCCATTAGGGAGCGGCGAAGCAACAGGTATTGGCATGAAGACCACAGGCTTGTCTATCGTTGAGACGGCGTTCCAGACCAATCCTTTTCCCATTCGCTCCATCTTATTATACGAAGAGGAGGCGGAGTTTGAATTTACTCGATAAGCCACGAGCGAGAGCGGGCTTTGCGAGCCGCCAGTCGACGGAGTGCTGGTGTCATCGATTGTCGTTGCCGAGACTGGAGTCTTCGATGCAGTGTCGGGACCGGTCCAATTGACAACCTCCCCGCCCTGATACGTCTGAATGGTTGGCCAGGAGAGAGAAGTGCTCTCCTTCGGGTTCACAGCGACGAATGGAAATTCAACGAACCGCTCTTTGGGAAGAACGCCAGTCCAGACCGCACCAATGATCGCCTTTGCGCTGTCCGTAAGTACCTGGAGGTTCCAGCCGGGTACGTCACTGAACGAGACGACGCGTAAGCCCTCGGGAAAGTGCAGCTCTACTCTAATTGTCGGCACGTCGCGCTCGTTGGGCACGCGCAGCACATACTTCTCGTACGCTCCGGGCCTGGACGTCTTCGGATAAACGACGGCGTGTGCAAGCGCGACTGCGGGAACAATCATCGCCAGCAATGCCAGCATCAGCGGACTTCGCTGTGACGCGTTGCGGAGCCAACCTTCCGGTCCAGTCATTATCAAGTCCCCGTCGTAGTCGGTGAAGCATCCGCAATTGGCGGCGTCGGCACGTACGCCAGAAAACCGCCAATGATGATTACTATGGCTACCACTGCGATCTCCTGCTTGGCCGAGCGCGCCAGACGTTGGGTGGCGCCGCCGCTCTCGAGCCTGGGCAGCAGACTGAATCGGTTGTAGGCGCCGAAACCGACGAGGATCAACAGACCCACAATCTTCGCCAGCACCAGACGCCCATAATCGCCTCGGACGAGATCCGAGGGAGTGTTCAGGAAGAGCGCCGTCTGCAAGAGTCCCGAAAGAACGATCAGGATTACCGAGACGAGCGCCACCGACGATACTCGTTGTGCCTCGACCCTGACCGCGACTTCGTCGTGTCGCGCCACCCAAACGAGCCAAAGTAAACCACCAAGCCATGCGGCTCCGGCCAGCAAATGCAGGATCTTCGCTGGTATTGCGAGGAATGGGTGAAGAGCCGCGGGATGACCCACTGCACCGCTCACGATCAGGCAACCGATGCCCAGGCCGAGTGCAATGTGCCGATGCTTTGCCAGCGCAATCGCCCAGAGTGCGAGCGCCGCGAATGCTATGCGCAGCAGCTCCACTCGGCCCAGGGTGGATCCGAGCATCGACGAGAGAAAGCTTCCGGTGAGCCCGGTGGAGGAAGCATGCTCGAGCCATGCGATCGCATGAACCATCAGCAGCAAGGTCCCGACGCCGATTAGCGTAGTTACTACTGCTCCCGGGATTAGAGCGCGTCGCTCGCCAGCTGTGACTCCAAAGAAAAGAATTCCTACTCCCGCCATGAACGCGCCGAGCCCTACACCGCGAAAGAGCGACGCGAAGATCGGAATCGGTTTCTCCTCGGGCTCTGCTGCGGCGGGAGCGGTCACTCCACTCGCGGAGTTCCTCATACTTTCGCCCGCCGGCACTGGCGTACTCGACGCTGTCGCTGCGCCACCCGCGACATCGAAAGCAACGTTTCCGCTGACGGGATGCCCGTCCGCTGACAGCACACGCCACACGACGCGACACGATCCGGCGAGCTGAGCGCCCACGGGACCGGTCAGAACGTGCACATCGTGCGGATCGTTGGCGATTTTCAGCTGCACACTGTCGCCCCGCGCGCACACAACCGCGATCTGACTCAGCGAAGGCACGACTTGCTCGCTGAAGACCAGTCGGATTACCTCAGGCGATTTGTCGAGCAGGCTGTTCGCTGCCGGTGTCGATCGCAGAAGAGTCGCGTGCGCCAAAGCGGCGCGCGGTGTCGCGAGACCGATAATGCAAAAGGCAATCGCCGCCACTCTCAGCAAGTGACGGCGATTCGATTTCAGAGTGACTAACGCGGTGACCAGCGGAGTCCGGCGTAGAAGGAGCGGCCGTCTGCAGGCTCGAAGAACTTGCCCGCTGCATTGTCCACCTGCACCGACTGCGAGAAGTTGCGGTTGGTGAGATTCTGACCGGCCGCAAACACCGTCATACCGTAAGAAGTTGACCATTCGGCGCGCAGTGACAAGTTGGTCCAGCCGTTGTTTTCGATAGTGTTTTGACTGTCGACAAAATACGCCTGTGGAATCCACTCGACACTCGGTGTCAGTGAGAATCCCGAGGGATGACTGTACCTGATCTCGGTCGCCAGAACCTGGCCAGGCGCGCCGGGAATGTCGTTCCCCTTGTAGTTGGGATCTTCGACGTAGGTGTAGCGAGCAAGTGTGTACGAGGTGCGGAGCGACAAATGATCCGCAATATCGCCGCGCACGAAAACAGCGCCGGGAAGCTGATAAGTAAGGCCGGCTTCCAGACCCGAATGTCGTGTCTTCGGCGCATTGCGATACGTCGGTACCGTGAATGGCGCGCCCGGGAATGGCTGGACGTTGATGTTCAGAATTTCGTTCTTCAGCTCGACGTCGTACGCCGATACATCCCAAGTGAGGCCGACCTTTCTGCCGCGAGCGCCAAGCTCATACTGCCAGGCGCTCTGACCATCGAGATCGATGTAGCCGGGAACGGTCACGCTATTCAACTCCAGCAGAAGCGGCGGCTCGTAGCTGCGACTGGCGTTGCCGAAGATCTGGGAATTCCCAGACCGCAGCGAATAGATGAACCCGACCTTTGGGCTCACCGGACTGTAAGTGCGCTCGTCCGACTGATCCCCGTTCGACAGAAAGTTGTCTCTGGTCTGACGACTCGCCCGCTCCGCGCGCAGGCCGAGCACCGCCGAGAACTGCGGCGTGAGCGAAAGGACGTTCTCGGCGTACAGCGCGACGGTCTTGGCATGATCGTGCTGGTCCTTCGTCAATGCTCCGTGCTCGCCCTGATTGTTCACGTACTGCCTGTTGAGCAGTGACTCGTAAGCGGGCTGAAATCCCAGCGTGAACCGGTTGTCCAGCAAGCCCAGGGCATGTGTGTTCTCGTACCGCATCTCGGCGCCGTAGTCGTGACTGATCTGCGAGATCACCTCGAAAATCGGGTGATCGATGTCCCGGTACTGCATGAACGGACTTATCTCGAGGCGCTGATTCGCCGACAGTTGCGCGCGCACCTGCATGCCGACGTGATGCAGGTTGTAATCGCGCCCCCACCGGTTTGTAACATTGTTGGGATCGGCCATGCGCGGGTTTGTCTCGAAGTCCGTTCGGTTCAACGATCCCGGCAGCTCTTCTTTCACGTGCGCGAAGAAGTAGAACACGCGCGCATCGGTGCTCTCGGCCAGACGATAACCCGCGTGAAGATTCACCCGGTCGCGCTGCTGGGCCGCCCAGTTCCGATATCCGTCGAGCGAAGTCCGACCGTAACTGGCGTAGTAATCAGCCGCCCCACGCGCAGCTCCTGATTCAAGCTGTGTCTTGTAGAAACCGAAGCTCCCGCCCTGACCGAAAAGCGATACGGGACTCGAGCTATAGCCGGTCTTCGTGTCGAGATTGATCGCACCGCCGAGCGTCGACCCTCCGTAACGAAGTGCGTTCCCGCCTTTATAGACCTCGATCGACTCGGTGGTAAGCATCTCCAGCGACTCGAAATCGGTAAAGCCGTCCGCATTGCGATAAGGCATTCCGTTCACGAGCAGATTCACGCCGCGCGCATGGAAGTTGTTGCGCAGCCCCGACCCGCGAATCGATATCTGGCTTTCGTCAGCCGCACCGAATCTCGGCTGCACATACACGCCGGGAACGAACTGAAGAACATCTTTCAGGTTCGCCTGCCTGGTGGCGCGAATCTGTGGCGCTTCCACCATCGCTACCCCGCCGGGAACCTGCGCCAGCTGCTCGCGTCGCTCCGCGAGATCACCACGCGATCCGATGACCGTCACCTTCGCCAGCGTGGCCACCTTCGCGTCGAGGCTGATGCTGAGATCGGCGGCAGCGCCCGATGCGACCACGACCGAATCGATATGCTCGACGTAGCCTGACCGACGGACGTGGATGATGTGGGTACCGACGGAGATATCAGCGACGCGAAATTTGCCGTCGACATCGGTCTGGGCGACTGGAGCCGCGTCGTCGACCGAAATGAAAGCGCCGACAATCGGCGAGCTGCTCGATGTAACCCTTCCGGTCAGCTCTCCAGTGGATTGAGCCTTGACCAGGCGGGGATTCGATATGAGCGCAAGCGCCACGATGCTGATCGCGGACGCCATGCGTTTGAAAAACCCTGAATGGGACATGCTTCCTCTTGCCCTGAGTGGCGGGCGCGTCGTGGCATTTGCCGCGAATGTCGACCCGCTGGTGGATGGAGCTGGGCCGCGCAGCCGAATCGGCTAGGCGCGAGAGGAAGAGCTGGGTGGGCCGTTAGAGAAAGGAAGGAGCCGCTCTGTCGCGACCGAAGGCGACACGTAACTGAAGACTGCCGGATCGCGCTCGGCTGAAATGGATGCGAAAGACTCTGTGGGAACGACGAGTGCGACGAACACCTTGCCGGTGCTGTTGCAGTCGCCGAGGCAGCTGCACTGTCTGGATTGACTGTCCTTGCTCTGCTGCTGTGATTGCCCCGATAGAGCGTGCGAGGCTGGACCGTGCGCGTGGGTGCCCTGATGACCGGCTGTCGAATGCGGGTTGATCGCCAAACCGCCGTGCATGACGCACGTGTGCAGTTGTGCCGGCTCTGCCAGACAGATGGCAAGCCAGACTCCGATAAGCCCGGTCAGGGTCCTGGAAAACCAGTTTCGACGCACGGCTCGAATATAGACGGGAAAACCCTCATGACCCAGTACCGGCACGGTGGGCGGCAGCTAGGACGCGGTATCCGGATGGGCGCGCGCAATTTTTCCCAACGCGGCGATCAACTGCGGCTGATCTTCGGGGAGCCACTCGATCAGCCAACGAAGCGTGTGCCGGAACCATTCAGCGTCGACTGACCCCCGCTCAGCGCTTCGAGCTTGCTCTGCTTTAAGCTCTGCCTCGAGCTGTTTGAGGAGGGGCCGAGCGTCCTCCCCGGACCCTGTCTTCATCCCGGCTCTTTGGCTCTTACGAATGAGCGTGAGCGCGCCATCGAACGCTGCGTCCAGCTCGGCCTCTTTGGTCATGTCGCCGATTTCGTTGCAGATTTGTGGAAACGCGCGTGTAAGTAAGTGACTACTTGCATCGCTATCCAGCCTTTCGTAATATCCCCGCCATGAACCGTCGAGACGAAATTCTTAACGCCGCCGCGGGCGTCTTTGCTCAGCATGGGTTCCGCGGCTCAACTACACGCCGCATCGCCGATGCCGCCGGCGTCAACGAGATCACGATCTTCCGCCAGTTCGGATCCAAGGAAGCGCTGATGCGTGAGGCGATGCAGCACATGACGCAATCGGCTGGCCTGGCGGCGCTTCCGGAAGTTGCCGTCGATCCGGAAAACGAGCTTACGACGTGGAGCGAGAGCTTCATTCAACACCTGAGACTTCGCAACTCAATTATCCGTAAGACCATGAGCGAGATCGAGGAACGACCGGAGATGAGCGAATGCGCCAGCTGTGTACCGCGCCAGGCATCGAACGATCTCTGTCTATACCTCACCGATCTGAAGCGGCAGGGGCTGGCGATGGAAGACTTCGACCCGAAATCAGCGGCCGCGATGCTCATGGGGGCGATCTTCGCCGATGCCATGGGGCGTGACATGATGCCCGATGTCTATCCACAGCCGGCCGGAAGTGCGGCGCACATGTACAGCCGACTTCTCTTGCGAGCGATCGGTGTCGAAATAGGCCCGGCTAAAGCGACGAATAAACAGAACAAGCGACCAAAACAACTTTCAGCCTGAAAAGTGTTCTCTACACAAACCCAGTACCGGATCCGCGGATTCGGTCGAATCCTTGAATCGTCCCTGATTCTGGCGTTGGCCCTGGCACCAGCGGGTGTCGGCGCACAGGGTGTTCCATCCGCACCAACGGTTCCGATTACGGGAAGAGCGCCGCGGACGCTCACCCTCGATGAAGCCGTTCATATCGCCGAGTCGCACAGCGAGGCAATTCGGATTGCCCGCGCTGGAGTCGATCGTGCTCACGGAAGGCAGTATCAGGCGCGCAGCCAGTATTTGCCACAGATCAACGCCGGTCTGTCGTACACCCGCACCCTGGCGTCCCAGTTCGAGAGTCTCGGCAGCGCGGCACCGGTTGACACCACTAAACCCGTGCCGCCACCGGGTCCATGCGATCAGTATTTGCGCGATGAAACAGCCACTACCGACGAGCGTCTTGCCGGACTCGAGGATGCGAATCGCTGTGCGCTGGGCGGAAATCCGTTTTCATCGTTCGGCAGCCTCGGTTTCGGCGCACAGAATCAGTACAATCTCGGCCTGAGCTTCTCGCAAAATCTGTTTGCCGGCGGCAGGATCGTCGCGCAGAATCGCGCCGCGAACGCGGTAAGACGCTTCGCCGACATCGAGCTCACCGCGCAGCGGGCGCAGCTTCAGCTCGACGTGACGGAAGCATACTTCGATGCGGCGCTTGGGGATCGCCTCGTTGCGCTGGCTGAATCCTCGTCGGTGCAGACGGAGAGCGTGCTTCGACAGACGCAGCTCGCGCGTTCCGTGGGCAATGTCTCCGAGTTCGAGCTTCTCCGCGCCCAGGTAACGAACGCGAATCAGCGCCCGATCGTGATAGCCAGACAGGCTCAACGCGAAGTCGCGTATCTACGGCTGAAGCAGCTCCTCAATTTTCCGCTCGAAGCACCGATTCAGCTGACGACAGTTGTCGACGACACGGTTGCGACGCGAGCAGCGCTCGCCGCCGCGGGAATTCCTGATACTCTGGCAGCCGACCGATCCACGGTCAGGCAGGCGGCGGAAGACATCGAGGCTCAGCGTGCGGCTGTGACTGTTGCCAAAGGACAACGGTGGCCGACGCTCGCATTGACCTCAAACTATGGCAAGGTCGCGTTTCCGCTGACGGGACTTCCGCAAGGCGGTGATTTCCGCACCAACTGGACGATAAGTCTCAGCTCGCAGATCCCGATTTTTACCGGCGGGCGAATCAAGGGTGATCAGATGGTGGCGGAAGCAAATCTGCACGAGGCTCAGGCGCGCTACGATCAGCTCCATGAGCTAGCGGCCCTCGATACTCGCGTGGCAATCAACAACCTGATCCAGGCTCGCGCTGCCTTCGATGCCAGTCGCGGCACCGCGGAGCAGGCTGCTCGTGCCTACTCGATTGCCGATGTTCGATATCGCGAAGGCATTTCGACTTTCGTGGAGCTCAGTGATTCGAGAATCCTGCTGGAGCAGGCAGTGGCACAGCGCGCGATCGCGGCGCGAGCGCTCCAGGTAGCGAGAGTGCGTCTGGCACTGCTGCCAGATCTTCCTTTGACTCAGACCGGCGCCAATACATCGGTGCAGCTCGATCAAACCACGACCGAACAGCAAACGCAACCGATTCAACAGCAGACTCAGCCAGGCGCGACTGGCGCTCCAGTTCAGGCAGCATCGCAGCAAACCGGCGGCGTCCCACAGTAGAACATCGACGAGATTTCATATGAAGAAACCCAATAACAGAACACTAAAAATTGTCGGCGCAGTTGTGGTCGTTGTCCTTCTGCTGCTGATCGTGATGACGCGCAGCAAGAGTGACAACGCTTCTGCGGCAGAGACGACCAAAGTCGAAACGATAAACGTCGGCACCGAGAACATCGCGGTGGCTACGACTGGCTCGATCATGTCGGGGCCAACCATCTCCGGCACTCTCGAGCCCGAGCGTGAAGCAGTATTACGGGCGCAGGCGACAGGCAGCGTGCTCCAGACCTATGCGGATCAGGGTCAGTCGGTAGGAGCGGGGACGGTGCTCGCGCGCATCGATGCGTCCGGCGTTCAGGATGCGTACACTTCGGCACGGGCGCAGGTCGTAGCCGCGCGGAACGCAGCCGACATCGCTGCCCACGACCTCGCCCGCAACGAGAAGCTTCTCACTGCCGGCGCGATCGCCGAGCGCGACATCGAGCAGTCGCGTCGCGCCTCGATTGCGGCCCAGGCCGCGCTCGAGGATGCCAACTCGAGGCTTGCCGGCGCGCAGAGGCAGTACCGGAATACGACGGTCACGTCTCCATTCGCCGGTATCGTGAGCGAACGGCCAGTCTCGCCGGGTGATGTCGTACAGCCGGGTACCGCGCTGTTCACCATCGTCGATCCATCGAGCATGAGACTCGAAGCGTCAGTGCCCGCCGAGCAGCTGTCGATGATTCGTGTCGGCCTGCCGGTGGCTTTCACCGTCAGCGGATATCCAGGCAGACAGTTCGTCGGACATATCGTGCGCGTGAACCCGACCGCGGATCCAACGACTCGTCAGGTCCGGATCTATGTGTCGATCCCAAATGCGGGGCGCACACTCGTTGGCGGTCTGTTCGCCAGTGGCCGCATGTCGAGCGATACGAAGACCGGGCTGGTGGTGCCGGCGACCGCCGTGGATGTTCGCGGCACTGCTCCCTTCGTCGTAAGAGTGAAGGGTGGAAAAGCGGAGAAGGTACAGGTTCAGCTCGGACTGAACGACAAGACGTCCGAGACGTACGAGATTCTTTCAGGTTTGCAAGCGGGTGATACGTTGCTGGTGGGGGCGGCGCAGGGAATTACTCCCGGCACGCCGGTCAAGGTGACGCTGCCTGCAACGACGACGACCACGAGCAGCAGCGGTACGAGGTAACAGTATGGTCATTTCGGATTTTGCGATCAAACGTCCCATGATCACCGTGGTCACGATGGTGGCCCTGGTGGTTTTCGGACTGTTCGCTCTGTGGCGATTGCAGACGGACGAGTTTCCGGACATTCAGCAGCCGGTCGTGCTCACATTCATCCCCTATCCTGGCGCATCGCCTGAGGGGGTCGAGCGCGAGGTCCTCAAGCCGGTCGAGGATGCAATCAAGGGAATCTCCGGCGTCGACCAGATCTTTGGCTCGGCGGGCGATGGCTACGCGCAGATCATCACCCTGTTTCTGTTCGAAAAGGATCCTCAGGTCGGGACGCAGGACATTCGCGATGCCATCTCCGGAATCAGGGCGGATCTGCCGAGCGAGATGAAGGAGCCGATCCTGCAGCGCTTCGATCCGGCGGACATCCCTATCGTCTCGATCACGATGAATTCGCAGACGATGACGCCGGCACAGCTCACGCGACTGGCCGACCCCGGCATCACCAGCAAGCTGAAGGGAATTCCGGGAGTCGCTCAGGTGCAGGTTGTCGGCGGTGTTAAGCGCGAGATGACGATTCAGCTGAAGCCGGAAGCGCTCCAGGCAGCCGGCATCAGCGTCGGCGAAGTCGTGTTTGCGCTGCAGGCCCAGAATCTCGCCGCTCCCGTTGGGCGCGTGAATGGTGACTTGCAGGAACGCACCATCCGCCTGCAGGGGCGTCTCGAAGGACCGCAGGACTTCGAGAATCTGGTGGTAACGGAGCGCAACGGTCAGGTCGTGCGGCTCGGTCAGATTGCCGATGCGATCGATGGCACTCAGGAGCAGCGGTCACTGTCGATGTACAACGGTGTCGAAGGCATCGGCATCGACATCGTCAAATCGAAAGGCTACAGCACCACCGATGTCAGCGACAAGATTCGCAAGCAGATCGCTGACATTCAGGCGAACAGTCTCCCCAAGGGTGTGAACATGAAGATCGTCCGCGACGCCGGAAAGCGTGTCGCGGATTCGGTGCGCAACGTCGAGGAAGCGCTGCTCGAAGGCGCATTCCTGACGGTTCTCGTCGTGTTCATCTTCCTCAACTCCTGGAGATCGACGGTAATCACCGGCCTGGCGTTACCGGTGTCAGTCCTCGCCTCGTTTATCGCGGTGTGGATATTCGGGTTCACGCTCAATACCATGTCGCTGCTTGGCCTCTCGCTCGCCATCGGAATTCTGATCGACGACGCGATCGTGGTGCGCGAGAACATCGTGCGACACATCGAGATGGGCAAAGACCACGTGACTGCGTCGCACGAAGGCACCGACGAGATCGGGCTCGCTGTCGCGGCCACGACATTCTCGATCGTGGCGGTGTTCGTGCCGATCGGGTTCATGTATGGAGTTGCGGGGCAGTGGTTCAAGCCGTTCGCGCTCACCATCGCTTCATCGGTGCTGGTGTCGTTGTTCGTATCCTTCTCGCTCGACCCGATGCTTTCCGCATACTGGCCGGACCCTCAGGTAGAAGCGCACGAGCGGCGCAATCCCATTGCGCGTACGCTGGACAGGTTCAACGCCTGGTTCAACCGACAGGCGGAGTACTACAAGAAGCTGGTTGCCTGGGCGCTCGATCACCGTATCGCGATGGTGTTGATCGCAATCGGCTCCTTCGTCGGAGCGCTGGCGCTACCCGCACTCGGGTTGGTCGGTGCGAGCTTCTTCGGCACCGAGGATCAATCGGAGGTCATTGTCGCGATCGAGACTCCACCCGGGTCGAACCTCGCTTACACGCAGATCAAAGCCGAGGAAGCAGCACGCATCGCGCGGTCTCACAAGGATGTGGTGGATTTCACCTACACGACGACGGGTGGCCAGACTGGAGACGTCAATGTCGGTCAGGTTTACGTGCGCCTCTTCCCGAAGAGAGATCGCGACATCGGAGCGGAGGACTTTGGCCGCCAGCTGCGCGGCGAGGTCAGCAAGATCGGCGGGGCATCGATGTCGGTGTTCACCAACAGCTTCGGCGGCGATCAGAAACAGATCCAGATGCAGCTGCGCGGCGGGACGATCAAATCCATGACGCCGGCGGCGGAGCTGATCGCGGACCAGGTTCGCAGCGTGAAAGGCGCCGTCGATGTCGGACTTTCGACGAAAGGTCAGAAGCCCGAGCTCAGCGTCGACATCAATCGCGGTCTCGCCGGAAGTCTCGGCGTCACCGTTGCCCAGGTCGCGCAATCCTTGCGGCCGGCGTTTGCCGGAATCAAGGCTGGCGATTGGGTAGATCCGAGCGACGAGACTCGTGAAGTGAACGTCAGACTCGCGCCCGAAGCGAGGAGGCGTGCGGCCGATCTCGAGCAGCTACCGATCGTGGTGATGGGTTCGGATGGGAGACCGCGTACGCTGCCTTTGGGTCAGATCGCGACGATCACGCAGTCACTCGGTCCGGCGCAGATCAGTCACCTTGATTCCGATCCTGTAGTCACGGTGCAGGCAAACACGTCCGGTCGTCCGCTTACCGAGGTCATGCGTGACATCAACGCCAAGACCTCGAAGATCACGCTGCCCAACGGCGTGCGGATCACGCAGGGCGGTGAAGCGAAAGATCAAGCGGAGGTGTTCGGACGCATCTTCTCCGCGCTCGGCATCGCGGTGATGCTGATGTATCTGATTCTGGTAATGCAGTTCGGCTCGTTCCTCGAGCCGCTTGCGATCATGGCCTCACTGCCGCTGTCGCTGATCGGTGTGATGCTGGCGCTGATGATCACCAACACCACGATCAACATCATGAGCCTGATCGGAGTGATTCTGTTGATGGGAATCGTGGCCAAGAACGCGATTCTGCTCATCGACTTCGCCAAGTGGGCGCGTGAGAAGGAGGGCGTGCCCCGCCGTGAAGCGCTGATTCAGGCGGGCGCGATTCGTCTGCGTCCGATCCTGATGACGACACTGGCGCTGATTGCCGGCATGATTCCAGTTGCGCTCGGTGTCGGCGAAGGCGCCGAGTTCCGTGCTCCGCTCGGGCGTGCGGTGATCGGTGGCGTGATCACTTCTACGTTGCTGACACTCGTGGTCATCCCAACGTTCTACGAGATTCTCGACGAGTGGAGAGAATGGGTTCTGACCAGGTTCGGCGTCTACAAGCGTCGGACGGCTGAACATCCAATCCC
>Ga0207662_10001320_pt1 | contig 11950 bp, 8 predicted proteins | sample KBSS33LmetaG_FD_184338 | JGI IMG/M metagenome (GOLD analysis project Ga0207662, IMG submission 184338) | Switchgrass rhizosphere microbial communities from Kellogg Biological Station, Michigan, USA - KBS S3-3L metaG (SPAdes) (version 2) | ecosystem: Host-associated > Plants > Roots > Rhizosphere... | reverse complement strand
CTGAAGACCGGACACTACGGAGAAATACCCTGCGGCGTCACCATGTTGGCGTCGCGGAAGACGACCCAGCGGCCGTCGGGTTTCTTGCGGAGGATAGACATCGACGGGCCGGCCATGCGCATGGGTTCGCCGCCGCCTTCAGGGGTGACGGTTACCGACAGCTGGTTCCACACGTAGGCCCAGTCGCCGAACACGCGGACTTCCTGTGTCTCGACCGTGCCATCGACGCGCGCCTTTCCCTGCCGCGCGCGCGACAGTTCGACGAACGGCGCCTTGCCGCGCATCACCGGCCGCCCGGCGCCGATGAACACCACGTCGTCGTCGATCAGTTCGAGAATGCGATCGAGATCTTCGGTCCTGGTCGCTTCCATCCACGTCGCGACCAGCGTTCGAATGGCCTGTTCATCCTGCGTCATATCAACTCGCCGGCTGGTGGAGAAGCGATTCGATCCTGGCGGCGGTCCGGAGCAGGCGAGCCTCGTCGCCGTGCGCGGCCGTCAACTGGAGACCGAGCGGCAAGCCAGAGCGAACCGGCATGGGAATCGTAATCGCCGGCACGCCGAGCGTGGTCCATGGCGCGTTCATGCTCGAATCGCCGGTCGACTCGAGGCCGAGCGGCGCCACACCGGTCGCTGCCGGCACGAGGATCACCGGCGTCGTCTGGTAGATCTCGGCGGCGCGCGCCCGCCATCGATCGACGGCACGCCGGGTCTCGTCGTAGGTCTGCGCCGGAATCTGCAGCCCCTCGCGAACCAGCGCGGCCATGTGCGCGAGCCGTTCGCCGTACTCCTTGTAGCGCTGCTCGTGGAACCGGGCGCCCTCGTAATACATGATCGTGTGGTTCGCGGCGATCAAATCGTCGAGCATCTTGATGATGTCGATCGGCACCAGCCGCACGCCGGTTGCACGCAGCCGCGCAATCGTGTTGGTGAACGTCGCCGCCATCGGCGGTTCGACCTTCGGCAACGGATCGGCGACCGCGATTGAAAACTCCTCGCTGCGACCGACTTCAACGCGCAGTCCCGGAGTGATTGTCGCGCGGCCCATCGCCTCCCAGAGCGCACTCATGTCGGCCGCCGTGTGGGTGAAGAAGCCGAGCGTGTCGAGGCTTTTCGCAAACTGTAGAACGCCGTCCAGCGGCACCAGACCGTAGGTCGGCTTGAAACCGGTGACGCCGCAGTACGACGCCGGCCGCAGCATCGAGCCGCCGGTCTGGGTGCCGAGCGCGAAGGGAATCATGCCGGCGGCGACCGCCGCCGCCGAGCCGCTCGAGCTGCCGCCGGGCGTGTGCGCGAGATCGCGCGGGTTGCGCGTCGGCGCCGGCGTTCGAAACGCGAACGAGGTGGTGTGCGTCTTGCCCATCACGACACCGCCGCGGCCGCGCAGGTCGCGCACGATTGCGGCGTCCTCGGTGCCGACGCGACCCTTGTAGATCGGCGATCCGTACTCGGTCGCGAGGCCCTTCGTCTCGATGATGTCTTTCACGCCGAACGGGATCGAGTCGAGCGCGCCGCTGCCGGTCGCCGTTTCCGGGGCAATCTGCACCCACGCGTGAATCGGCCGATCGAGTTCGCGGATGCGCGCCGCCAGCGGCTGCAGCGCGCGCTCGCGGTCGGCGCGCGAGGCACGCTGCCAGTCGCGAAACGTTGTCAGCCGTGGCGCATCGACGGCGGACGCGAACGAGGGTCGGACCATACAGGCTCCGACACCGGTCAGGAAGGTTCGTCGATTCATGTCCCCCGTCGCGCGAACCGCGGCGTCTCGCAGCGCAGGCCTTCAGGCCTGCCTGACCGCCGCGGCGCAGCCCTGAAGGGCTGCGCTACTTTCCAGGATGGTACTGGCGTTCGACATGCTTCTCGACGTCGTCGCGGTAGAACCAGACGTCACGCAGATTCCCGGTCGCGTAGCGCTCGGCCTGATCGCCGAAATGCTTCGACTTCGGGTCGCCGCTCTCGCCGCCCGCGGTAATCGCCCTGGCACGTACACGGTCGCCGAACTCGACGACGGCGACGAAGCTGTTGCCGGTGGTGCCGTACATCTTCTTGGTCCCGTAGGTGCGCGCACCGAAGGAGGCGAGCGAGCCCCACCGCGCCGAGGTGAAGCCGACCGGAATGCTCGGCTCGCGATCGTCGAACGGCTGGACGATCTCGCCGTTGACGCGCTGGTAGCGGTTGATTTCACCCCACGGGATCTTCCAGCTGTCGAAGTCGCCTTCCATCTTGTCGACGGCGGTGGCGAGCGCCTGCAGCAGCTGCTCGGGCGTGCCCTTCGCGGCGGCGTAATCGTCGGCCGACATCCCGGCCTTGCGGGCGTCGTCGTTGACGCGGCGGCCGATTTCTTCGCCCCAGTAGACGGCCACCGACGTCGGCACCGACGACACCGACCAGCGGCGATCCCACGCCTTCAACATCGCGATCGGCTCGGCGAGCTTCGACTTCAACGGGCTCGCGGCCGGAGCGGCGTCGTAGGCGTTGAAGAGCGGCGGCAGCATGACGTCGAATTCCGGCAGGTAGCTGTCGTACGCCGCCGCCACCAGCGAGTCGACGGTGAAGTCCTTCTTGCCGTCCAGCACCTTGATCGCGTGGACGCCGCGCGGGTTCTCGCTGTTGCGCTCGACGTAGCGCGGGAACTTGTCCTTCTTCGGGCTGTTCGCGCCGGCGGCGGTCCATGGCCAGTTGTTGGTGTTGTACAACCAGCCGTTCGGCGGGTTCAGCAGCCCTGGCGTTTCGTCGATCGAGAGGACGCCGTGCCACTCGGTCGCCGGGTCGCTGCCGTCGACCGGTTTGGTCCAGTCGAATTTATCGTCGCGCTTGGGGATGAAGTTCGAGTGGAAGTAGGCGATGTCGCCGTCGGCGTCGGCGAAGATGGTGTTGTTCGACGAGTTGGTGTGCAGCTCCATCGTCTCGCGGAACGCCTTGTAGCTCTTCGCCTTGGTGCGCAGGAACGACTGCTGCAGCGCCTTGAGCGGCTCCTCCATCAAGCGCACGCTCACCCATTTGCCGTCGGCTTCGCGGACGATCGGCCCGTGGTGAGTGCGATAGACGGTGAACGTTCGCTTCGCCGTCCCGGTGCTCGTTTTGTACGGCACGGTGATCGTGCTCGCCGTCACCGGCCGCTCTTCGCTCCCGTACTTGTAGAAGAAGCGGTCGCCTTTCTTGATCACCGTCTCCAGGTACTCGTCGATGTTGTCGACGCCGCTCGAGGTGTGCATCCAGCCGGTGCGATCGTTGAAGCCCTGGTAGACGAAGAACTGGCCCCACGTCAGCGCGCCATACGCGTTGAGCCCCTGCTCGCTGACCATCTGCGCCTCGGCGCGGAAGAAGAACGAGGTATGCGGGTTGATCAGCAGCAGCGAGTGCTTGCCGGTGGTGTTCGACGGCGCGACCGCGGCGCCGTTCGACCCGGTCGGCTCGACGTAGACCGGCGCCGGTGGTTCGATCGACGCGCTGGTCTTCGCCGCGCCGCCGTAGAACTTCTCGAGCTGGGTGAGGTTGACCCGTTCGATGTCGCCGCCGATGCTGCCCTCGCTGAAGGTGAGCGCCATCCACGGCTCGAAGTGCGTAATCACCCGCGGCTTCACCTGCGGATGCGTGTGCAGGTAGAAGTTGAGGCCGTCGGCCCACGCGTTCATCAGCGGCTTCAGCCAGGCTGGCGCCTTGTCGTACTGCGCCTTCATCGCCGCCGGGTCGATGAACAGCTTCATGCGCAGGTCGCGCCAGATTTCCTTCTCGCCGTCCGCCTCGGCGAGGCGGCCCTGCGAGTTGATGAAGTTGGTCTCGACGCGGTTGAAGTCGTCCTCGGCCTGCGCGTAGACGACGCCAAACACCGCGTCGGCGTCGGTCTTGCCGTAGACATGCGGGATGCCCCAGGTGTCGCGGATGATGGTGATGTTCTGCGCCTGCTTTTCCCAGGCGGCAACGTCCTTGTCGGCCGCCGCGTGGCCCACCCACGAGACGCAAGTGAGCGCGGCAACGATCGTGAGCTTTCGCATGAGTTCTCCCTGAATTCCGGTGCGGCGGATGGTAACACGCACAATCGGCCACCCTGAAAGGGTGACCCTGCAGACGTAGGTTCGCCCTGTCAGGGCGAACGGTCAGGCGGTTGACGGCTTTGGCACGTTGCGCTGGAGGAAATCCACGATCAGTGCGCTGACGCGCTCCGGCTGCTCCTGCTGGACCCAGTGCCCGGCGCCGTCGACCAAGTGCGTGCCGGTCATGCGCGTGCACGCGGTTTTCTGCATCCGCTCCAGGGCGCCGGGATTCTGATAGGCGCCCCAGTCGCTGCGCCCGGCGATGAACATCGATGGCTGATCGATCGTCCGGCCGGCGAAGACCTGCAGATCGCCGTTGAACCGCCCGCTCGATCCGACACGGTAGGACTGCAGTCCGCCCTGGAATCCCGTGCGCCCGTACTCGCCGCTGTAGACGCGCAGTTCCGCGTCCGGCAGCCACGTGTTAGCGGCGATCGCCGACGGGGGCGGCATCTCTGGCGCAACCGTCTCGGCCATGCCCTTGTTCAGATCCATAACGTAGTAGCGCGGCAGTTTTGCCCACTCCGCCGCCGTTCGCGCGGCGAGCGGCGCCGGATGGTTCTCTTTCCAGTCGGCGCTCTTCACGTGGTAGTAGGCGCGGAGAAACGCGTGGACCCCCTGCGGCGCGTGCCACATGTTCTCGTTCGCCTCGCGGGTCGAGTAATAGCGCTGATAGTGCTTGCGCGGCGGCGCCAGCTTCGCCAGCTCGTCGTAGATCGCGTCCGCCGGAGCGGTCGGCGCGTTCGATTGCGGCGCGTCCGCCGTGTTGAACGGCATCGTCGCCGTGCCGCCGAACGGCGCGCTCATCAGCACTACCGATTTGAAGAGGTCGGGCCGCACCACGGCGGACCAGGCGGCGACCGGCGATCCGAAATCGTGGCCGACGACCGCGGCGACCGAGCGCCAACCCAGCGCCGACACGAGCGCCACCATGTCGGTGACTTCGTTCAGCGTGCGCCACGGAGTAAGGTCGTCGTCGAACGTCACACCGGTGCCGCCGCTGCGGCCATAGCCGCGCAGGTCCGGCGCGACGACGTGATAGCCGGCGGCGGCAATCGGCAGCATCACCTTGCGCCAGCTGTACGCGAGTTCCGGGAACCCGTGCACCAGTAGGACCGCGGGGCGCCGCGCCCGCTCGTGTCCCGCTTCGAGCACGTGCATGCGGATGCCGTTGATGTTGTCGAGCACCCGTGCGCGGATGCCAGCCGGCAGCACCGCGGCGGGCAGCGGGCTGGTCGCGGGCAGCGGTGGGGCGCCCGGCTGCGCGGCGACGCGCGAACGAATCGCGATCGGCGCCATTGCGCCGACCGATTGCAGCAGCTGACGGCGCGTGATCGCGTGCATGACCTTACCTCACGGTTTCGTCGAAGGAGCCGATCGGATCGACGTCGATCGGGACGTCGCGCGCGGCATCGAGCGCCTGCTTCAGCGGCGCCGGCATCACATCGTACTTGGTGAACCACGCTTCGGCCCGGGCGCGATCGCCGGTCGCTTCCTGCTCGAGCAGTTCCTGCGCCAGCTTCTGGATGACTGTCGGAATCTTCGCGTAGTCGACGCGGTAGCGCCCACCGTTCGCGGCGACCGCACTCTGTGCGGCGAGGTAATTGAACTCCATCATCTCGGCACGGCCGTGTGCTTCGCCGGTGCCGAACCGGACCGTTCGGAAGATGCCGGCCACGTAGGACGCGTAGTACTCCTCGAGCCGTTCTTTCTTCAACACACCCTTGTCGGCGAGCCACTTCAGCGCGAACATGCCGACGACATCGGCCTTGGCTTCCTCGAGGCCGGAAAAATTGCCGGCCATCGCTTCGCGGATGCCGATCTGTTTGCCGTCGCGGCGGGCGAACGCCGGACCGAGACCGTGGCAGATCTCGTGCAGCACCGTCGACGCGAGATAGCCCTCGGCCGACGCCTGCTTCGCCTGCGCCGGGTCCATGACTTTGGCGGCGAGCGGCAGGATCACTTCCTGCACGCGCGCGTCCATGAAGTTCTTGAAGAAGATTTTCTTGGTGCCCTTCTCGGCGTGGATGCGCGGATCGTTCGGCAGGTTGTCGGCGACCGCCTGGTAGCCGTGACGCAGGTCGCCGGCGCGGAACGGTGTGTCCATCACCTCCATCGGCGTCACGTGCCCGCGCACGTCCGGCTTGTCAGCTGCGGCAAGCGGCAGCGCTTCCTGAATCTGCGGCACCCAGCGCTCGTAGAGCTCGAGGTTGCGGCTCTCCGCTTCGTTGCGAATCATCACCGCCGCGCCATACGACGTTTTCACGCCGAGCAGGTCGTCGAGGTAGGTTTCGTACGGCGCGAAGATCACGTCGACCTTCGGATTCTTCAGATCGACCCACGCGACGTCGCTCGCGTAATAGTCGTCCGAGAGCAGCGCGTCGGCGCGCAGGCGCAGGAACCGCGCGAAGGCGGCGTCGGCCGACAGATCGGCCGCTTTGCGCAGCGCGTCGCCCGCGGCCTTCAGGAACGGCGCGAACGCGTCGTGATACTTCCGTGCGCTGAGCGTCGACCCATCGCGGCGCACGACCGTATACGGATCGAACAGCGCCGCCTTCGCATCCGGATGCGCCTTCACGTACGCGTCGGCGGCCGCCCGCGTCAGGTCGGGCGGGTACAGATAGTGGCCCCGCGGCATCTTCTCCGCGCCGACAAACGGCGCGTTCTCGCGGACGAGATCCCAGCGGCTGCCGTTGATGAACAGATAGTGGCGGACGCTTTTTGCAACCGGCGTATCGACCGCCGCCAGGGCGTTATACAAGGCCAGGCCAACCGGGTCCGCCTGGCGCCAGTAGATGCTCTCGAGCTCGCGCGACGCGGCGACGAGGTGATCGATCATCTGGCGCTCGCGGTCGCTCAGTCCCGATGCGTCGAACGGCATCCGCACCGGCTTGAACTGCGCGATCCGGGCGTCGAGGTCCGGGACCGCTGTTTTCAGCATCGCCGTGGCCTCGACGGGCGGCAGATCGACCGCCGGCCGCGCCGTACCGCGCTGGGCGCGGATCCCGATCGGCGCCGCGACCGCCATCGTCACGAGCAGCAGAACGGCGGCGACATCGTTTCTCATCGATTACGACCTCGTGATCCCTCATGACAGAGACGGCAAGGGACGGACTCGTTCATTCTGCTGCGCGATCGCCGTTCGTTACAACCGCAGCGCTCGTTCATCTGTGCGGAGCAGCCAATGGCCAAGCGGTATCGCTTCGATGCGTTCATGTCCTACAGCACGGCGGACGCCGCGGCCGCCGTCAAACTGAAGCTCGCGCTCGAGGAGCGCGGGGTGCGGGTCTGGATGGACCGCGACGAGATCCGTCCCGGGAATCACTTTGTCGCCGATCTCGAAGCCGCGCTCGAGATGTGCAAATCGTATCTGTTGCTGGTCTCCCCTTCGGCCGTGAAGTCGCGGTGGGTGGCCGAGGAATACCAGCGGGCGGTGTCGCTGGCGAAGCGCAAGGATCGGCCGCTGCAGCTCATCCCGGTGATTCTCGGCAAAGCCGAGCTGCCCGGTTTCCTCGCCACGCGCAACTGGGTCGAGATCGTCGACGAGAGTACGTTTCACGACAATCTCGATCGGCTGGTGTGGGGCATCACCGGCACGAAGAAGCGGCCGCGGCTGGTCCCTGTCGTCGACGACGCAGCACCGCTGCCGGCGACCAGCGCGCCGACCAATCCGTACATCTTCGAGCGGCCGGCGCTCGGCAGCCTGTTCTTCGGCCGCGAGAGTGAGCGCAGACGCCTCGTCAACGCCCTCAAGGACGGTCGCAGCGTCGTCGTCTACGGCCTGCAGCGCGTCGGCAAGACCTCGCTGGTCAAAGAAGCGCTCGACGGCGAACTGCTGCCGTCGGACCCGACCATCCGCGACGTGCGGCTCGACATGTACGAGTCGGCGGACAACCTCACCAGCTACATCGATTTCTTCGAGACGTTCGTCGACCGGCTCAGCGACGACCTGTCGCCGGCCGAATACAAGAACGTGCGCCAGCAGGCGCGCGAGATCCTGCGCGCCGCCAGCGACGCCAAGGAAATGCGCACGCTGATCAAGAACTTCGTCCGCGCGCTCGGCCGGAAATACGGCCGGCCGCTGCTCTACATCGACGAGTTCCAGGACATCTCGAAATCGTTCCGCAAGGCCGACCAGCTGAAGACGGTGACGCATCCGCTCGATTCCGGTTTCGTCAAGTACCTCGGATCGCTGGTGAAGGACGGCTACGTGCAGCTGCTGTGCTGCGGCCGGTATCAGATTCAGATGCTCGACGCGCAACTCGACTGGCAGCTTCTGAAGCTGATGGTGCCGATCGAGCTCGGCGCGCTCGACGACGCCAGCGCGACGCGGCTGATCGAGGAGCCGGCGCGGGATCGCTTTCAGTATTCAGCGGCGGCGGTGGCGCAGCTGCTCGTGTTGAGCGGCGCCTACCCGTATCTCATCCAGTATCTCTGTTACGAGCTCGTCGAGCGTGCGCGCGGTTCGGGCCGCACGACGATCGAGGTCCACGACGTCCAGGCGCTGGCGGAAATCGTCCGCGAACCGCAGCTGCGGCTGCTCTACAGCGACTTCCAGGAACTCGATGGCGGGATGCCCTGGCGGCTGCTGCTGTCGGTCGCGCATCACGCCGAGGCGGAGCGGCAGGTGGTGCCTTGGGAAGCGATCGCCGACACCTGCGGCACGGCGTTCGGCGTCGCCGCGTCGCACGCCGTCTGCTCGCACGCGCTGACCTTCCTGACCAATTCGCGGATCCTGGCGGAAGCGTCCCTGCCGGATACGTTCGGGTACTACATTCAACCCGACATCCTGCGGATCTGGCTGCGGCGGAAGAACTACTTCTTCAGCGAACGCATTGGCGCGCGCAGCCAGCACAGCGGCGCGGTGCCGCGGCCGTCGTTTGCGTAACCGTCGGTCGGCACCGGTCCGCGACCGCAGGGCGAAGAACGGCTTTACTTCCGATCGAGCTTGACGGCGAGCGTCGCGACGCCTTCTGCGACGATGCGGATGTCGTCGCGGATGCTCTCGAACTGGATATCCGCGTGGCGGCAATTGTCTTCGACACGCTCTGCGAGCCGCTGAATCTCGCCGCGCACGTCGACGCGGATTCCGGTCATCTCGGACCGCAGCTCAGCACCTTGCGCGGCCATCTCGGCACGCAGTTGGGCAGTCTGCGCAGCCATCCCGGCGCGCAGCTCCGCGCCCTGCTGCGCGATCTCGGCGCGCAGCGACACGCCTTGCGTGGCTATCTCGCCGCGTAGGTCGAAGCCGAGCGCGTCGACGCGATTGCTCAGACCCTCGATTGCCTCTGATGTTTCAACGTCCATCGCCGACGACGCATCGTAGCATCGTCGCCGGCGACGAAAATCGGCGGCCGCGCATTTTGTGCAAGGCGCAATGCGGCGACCACGTTCCGGCGAAAGCGATCACGGTCCGGCTAAAGCCGGACACTACGGGAATCGACGCGGCTCGTGAGCGCGCGCTTGATGCGATCCGGCGTGAACGGCACCTCGCGGATGCGGACGCCGGTCGCATCGAAGATCGCGTTGCCGACGGCGGCGGCGACAATCGTGATCGCGGTCTCGCCCGCGCCCATCGCTTCGACCCCGTGCGTGTCGATCAGCACGCTTTCGATCACCGGCGCCTCGGTGCCGAACGGCAGGCTGTGATAGGTGCGCCAGTCGACCGAGGTGATCGCGTGATCGTCCCACGTCACTTCTTCGCCGAGGGCGCGGCTGAGCCCCTGCAGCGCGCCGCCTTCGAGCTGATTGCGCATCCCGTCCGGGTTCGAGACCGGACCGCAGTCCTGCGCCACGACGAACCGCTTCGGCTGGATGCGGCCGGTCGAATGATCGATCGCGATCTCGGCAACCATCGCGACGTAGCCGTTGTCGCCTTCGTAGGCGACGCACGCGATGCCGCGTCCCGTCGCCACGCCGCTGCGCGCCGTGTTCGACCGCGGCGACGGTCGGGCGTCCCAGGAGGCCGCTTTCGCCGCCGCGCTGACCACCGCCTTCAACCGCGCGTCGCTCAGGTGCCGCAGACGGTAGGCGACCGGGTCGGCCTTGAGCTGCGCCGCGATCTCGTCGAGGAACGATTCGTGGGCGAAGGTGTTCTGCAGGCGCGACGGCGAGCGCAGCGGCCCGGTGAAGAACGGCGACGCGACCGTGTGCGTGAGCACGCGCTCGCTGGCGATCGTGCCGGCGCCGCCGGCCTTCCGCGCCACCCGGCCGGACACGTACGAGGGTGCGGCGTTGCTGCCGTTGCGGAACTCGCCCGCCGGTTCGGCCGCCTGCGATGGACGGAACGGCTGCGGCTCGTGCCCGGCCAACACGCCCGTGATCACGTTGCCGGGCCGATCGTATCCGGGGCGGCCGCCGCGCGATGGAAACCACGCCTCGTAGTCCCACGCGACGATCGTCCCGCTGCCGTCGACGCCGGCCCGCTGCTCGATCACGTAAGCGTAGCCGTAGTTCTCCCACGCCATTTCGTCTTTGCGCGAGAGCTGCACCCGCACCGGTTTGCCGACCGCCTGCGACAGCAGCGCGGCGTCGAGCGATACCGTGTCGGCGCCGTTCAAGCCGTAGCAGCCCGCGCCGCGCGTGAACACGACCCGCACATCGTCGGGCGGCAGGCCGAGCAGCGCCGCGACACAACTGCGCGTGCCGTACGCCGACTGCGTCGGCGACCACACGGTGGCTTTCCCGTTCTTCACGTCGGCGACGGCACACGACGTCCCCATCGACCCGTGCATCTGGTACGGGTGGAAGTACGTCGCCTTCACGACGGTCGGCGCCTTGGCGAGCGTCGCCTCGACGTCGCCCGAGTTGACCACGAACGCGTCACGCGACGGCTGCTTCCGCAGGTACTCGTAGTAATCGCGTTGCGGCGGCAGCGCCGGCCCGGCCGTCCAGGTCGCCTTCAGCTTGCCCGCCGCCTGCAGCGCCTGCCACGGCTTCTCGCACACGACGCCGACGAAGTTCTTCTTCACGACCACTTTGACGACGCCGGGCAGGCCGGTGAGCGAGCTCTCGTCGACGGTGGCCAGCGTCGCGCCGACCGATGGCGGCCGCACCACGGCGCCGTGCAGCATGCCGGGGACGCGGACGTTGTGGACGAACTCGAACGTGCCGGTCGCCATCGCGACCATGTCGAGGCGGCGCGCCGGCTTGCCGAGCACCGCCCACGCGCTCTCCGTCTTCCGCTTCGCGTTGGGATCGAGCTGGACGTTCAGCTTCTTGCCGGCGACGAGATCGGCGTAGGTGACGCGCTTCGATCGATCGCTCGACCAGCTTACGGCACCGTCGGCGGCCGTGAGCTGATCGACCGGGACGCCGAGCCGTGTCGACGCCAGCTTCAGCAGCGCCTGGCGCGCCGTTGCCGCGGCCAACGCCAGGTTGCGCTCGTTGAAATTGGTCGGCGTCGACTGGCTGCCCGACGTGGTCCCCTGATCCGGGCAGACGTCGGTGTCGCACATGATCACGTTCACGCGATCGAGCGGCACCGACAGCTCCTCGGCGGCGAGCTGCGCCTGCGCGGTGAGGATGCCCTGGCCCAGCTCGCACTTGCCGGTGTAGACGGTGACGCGCCCGTCGGCAGCGATCGCGATCCACGAGTCGAGCTGCGACGGATCGATGTGCGAGGCGCGTGTGCCGAACTGCCCCTGCGCCAGGCCGACGCGCTCGACGAGCGACGCGGCGCCGAAGGACACCACCAGCGCGCCGGAGGTCTTGAGAAAGTCTCGACGTTTCATCACGCCTTCTCCGCTGCGTAGCGCTTGATCGCCTTCCACATCCGCGCGTGCGTGAAGCAGCGGCACAGGATGCTGGACGTCGCCTGCTGCAGTTGCGCGTCGCTCGCCTTCGGGTTGGCGTCGAGCAACGCCTTGGCGGTGAGAACGACGCCGTTCAGGCAGAAGCCGCACTGCGCGGCCTGTTCGT
>Ga0207662_10001319_pt1 | contig 11950 bp, 10 predicted proteins | sample KBSS33LmetaG_FD_184338 | JGI IMG/M metagenome (GOLD analysis project Ga0207662, IMG submission 184338) | Switchgrass rhizosphere microbial communities from Kellogg Biological Station, Michigan, USA - KBS S3-3L metaG (SPAdes) (version 2) | ecosystem: Host-associated > Plants > Roots >... | reverse complement strand
CCCCGGCGCCGAGCGAGTGCTCCGGGTGATAGTGCGTCAGCACGACGTAGACGTCGGCGTTCGTGCTCACCTTCTTCATCTCGCGGACGATCGTCTCGCCGTTGCGCGGGCCGAGTCCGGTGTCGACAACCAGCGTCGCCTTGCTGCCGACGACGATGCCGACGTTGGGGACGAGACCGACGTTGAAGTCGGGAATCGCCCAGACGTGTTCGGACAGCTTGACGGTGGCGTTCTCTCTGACCAGCGGCGGCGCCGCCGCCGGCGTCTGTTCCCCGGCGGCGATCGGCGAAGCACGGCCAGCCATGATGGCGATCGAGATGAGCACGGTGCTGCTGAGGGCGACGGCTCGCGTCGGAGTCATAGCGCAGAGCCTAATCCATCGGCGCCCGGCGCATGCAGCAATTGCTGGACAGACCGCATGCGGTCGGTTACCTTGTCGGCGTGAAAAAGCTGTGCGGATGGGCGGCGCTCCTGTTGATCGCGCTGGCAGCTCCGGCGGATGTCGCCGGACAGGCCGGCCGCCTGATTCTCTTCGGCGACGTCGTCTACTTCTATCCGCCCGGGCACGTGAAGAACTGCCTGCTCAACAACCAGTTCAAGCGCGGCGAGCCGGTCGGCTTCCGGATGAACGCGGTCGATCCGACCACCGGCAAGCGCGATCGCGCCACCGAGCTCGTCGTGCACATGAACTACGCCGGGAAGAACATCGACCTGCCGATGCGCGATCGCCAGAACGAGCGGCAGCCGGAACGCGAGTTCTGGGTGGCCAAGTGGGTGGTCCCCGACGATGCGCCGATGGGCATCGTCCGCTACACGGTGACTGCCAAAGACTCGCAGGGACGTACCGGCGAGTTCAAGCCGTTCGAAGTCCAGGCCTCTCAGATCACGATCGTTCCGTAGGGCCGGAGCACCGAGTGGCGTCGACGCGATCGATGGCCGCGCGTTTCCGATTGTGCGCGGTCGTGATCGTCGCGGTCGTGTCACCGGCCTGCTCGCGATCGTCGATCGGCCATGCTGCCGGCGGCGCCGCATCTGCGAACGCACCCGTCGCAACACTCGCGCTCGCCTATGACCAGCCGGCGATTGCCGGCACGCTCGCGCACGCGACGGCGACCGGTTTGCCCGCGCGACAGACCATCGATCTCGAGTGGGGCACGGTCACCGGCGGCTGGGTGATCGAGGACTACTACCACTTCCGCGGCAAGAAATACTCGGAGTCGACGACGCCGCTCGGACGATTTCCGGTCGACGCCAGCGGACGCCTCGAGGCGCGCTTCGTCGTCCCCGAAGACTACGGCGGCGTGCACGAAGTGATCGCGCGCCTCGGCGGCGCGCCGGTCGCGCAGGGCGCGATCAACGTCACGCAGACGTTCGCGATGACGCCGGCGTCGGGCCCGCCGGGCACCCCGATCGAGTTGAAAGTGACCGGCCTCGGCTGGCGGACGATGGAAAGCACCTGGGTCGTCAACTGGGACAACCAGGAACTCGGGTTCGTGTCGGCGGCCGGCTCGCGCGGATCCGCGGTCGCGCGATTTCGGGCGACCGGCGGCGTCGGCGACCACGTCGTGAAGCTCTACACCGGCTGGCAGGGCCTCGGGTACCTGAATTACGAGCAGTCGCCGGTTGCCGCGCTGCCGCGCCCGCAGTTCACCTTTCACACCACGTCCGGCGTCGCTGGCGAAACCGCGTACGTCGAACCGTATCAGCCGCAACCGATCCCGAAGGTCGAATCGACGGCGGGAAGCGCACGGCTGACGCTCTCACCAACGCAGGGCGCCGTCGGCACGCGCGTCACGTTGAAGGGTGAAGGCTTCACGCCGGGTGCGGCGCTGCGGCTCGTCTGGGAGACGGCCGTTGGCAGCCGCGTCACCGACGCGGGCTTCACGCCGCAGGACAACGCGCTCGGCGACGTCGTCGCCGGCGCCACGGGGCGCTTCGAGCGGGCGCTGACTGTTCCCGACGATCTCGGCGGCCTGCACGGCGTCGCCGTCCGACGCGGAGACGATCTCGTCGCCCGCGCGCACTTCGTGATCGAGACGAGCCTCGTCGACGTGTCGCCGCGATCGGGCCCGGCGGGCACGCCGGTGACGATTCACCTGAAGGGCGTCGGCTGGACCGAGTACGACAACATCTACGTCGCGACCTACGACAACGCGTACATGGGATACGCCTGCGGGTTCAACAGCCACGGCGACGTGGTGATCAACTTCACCGCCAGCGGCGAGCCGGGGCCGCATCTCATCGATCTCTATCCGGGCATCTACCAGGGGCCGGCCACCGAGCCGCAACAGCTCTATCGCCTGCCGCAGCTCACCTACCGTGACGATCATCCTGGCAACAAGATTCCGGCGATCCGGATCCTCTTCGAGGTCACCGCGCCGCGAGCACCTCGGACGACGACCGCCGCGTTACCGTAGCGCAGCCCTTCAGGGCTGCTCGCGCGGCGTCGGCAGGCCTGAAGGCCTGCGCTACAGAGCCCGCGCGTATTTTGAAACGCATTCTGACTCACCGGCTCGACGCCGTCGAGCGCATCGGCCGCAGGACGATTTTCTGGACGCGCCAGTTGGAGCTCTCCGCAACATAGATCTCGTTCTCGGTCGGACAGGCAATCGCGTGTGCGCCGGAGAATTGTTTCAGGTTGCGGCCGGACTTTCCGATCACGCCGATGACCGTGCCGTCGAGCCTGAGCTTGAAGACACGGCCCGGCCACGTGCTCTCGCCGAGAAACATCACCTCGTTCTGGTTGGGCGGGATACACAGTGCGTTCGGCGCGCCGACGCCTTGCGTGCTGCCGGCCGGCGGCGTCGACCCGTTGACGGCGCGCGTGGTGAAGTCGGGCGCGACGTCGACGGTCCACTGCCGCAGGAAGTTGCCGTCGCCGTCGAACACCTGCACGCGGCGGTTGCCGCGATCGCCGACGTAGATGTGGTCGTCACGGTCGATCACGATGCTGTGCGGCGTGTTGAACTGCCCCGGCCCGCTGCCTTTCGTGCCCCACTGTTTCACCCAGTCGCCGTTGCGGTCGTACTTGGCGACGCGCGAATCGACGTAGCCGTCGGTGATGTAGATGTTCCCGTGCGAATCCCACGCGACGTCGGTCGGCTGGCGGAAGAGGCCGTCGCGGGCGGGCAGAGGCGGGTCGACGTGTGCCCACGGCTTGGCCTCCTCGGCGGACTCCTGGCGCCGGCCGAACACCCACTGGACGCGGCCCGCCGGGGTGAACTTGATCACCATGTCCGACCCTTTGTCGATCGCCCAGATGTTGTCGTCCTTGTCGATGCGCACGCTGTGCGCGAACGACCAGCCGTAGAGTTGCCGGCCGACTTCGCGGATGAAGGTCCCCTTCGGTCCGAACTCGAGCAGCTGCGCCGCCGTCGGTCCGTAGGCGGGACCGTAGGCGCTGTTGGATCGCGTGAAGACGAAGATGTGCCCCTTCGAGTTCACGGCCACGCCGGGCACTTCGCCGAAGTTCATCCCGTCCGGCAGCTTGAGGAAGTCTGGGATCGAGTCGAACGGGATGTCCGGCGCCTCGGTCATTCGCACCGCCGGCGGCGCGTTGTCGGCGGCGCCGCGACCGCCGCGCCCCTGCGCCCATGCGATCGCCGACAGCGACAGGGCGATCAGTCCAACGGAGACGAAGCGCTTCATCGTGACCTCCACGCGGTTTGGCGCAGCGCGACCTGCCGCGGTCCGCAGTGTCCGGCTTCAGCCGGACCTTTGTCGCGCGCCACCTGCCGCGCCGCAGTAGGATGACACGCGTCGACCATCGGAGGAGGACCCATGCGCCTGACGCTGTGCGCCGCTGCCGTCTCGGTCGCCGTTCTCGGCGGCGGGCTGACGGCACGAGACCAACCGCCCGTCCTCGGCTACGACGATACGCCGATGCAGCCGGACGGGCGGTGGCATATTCACGACGCGCGCCGGCCGCAGCCACCGATCGTCACGCCGGCACCGGCGCCGGCGGCGCCTGCCCCGGCACCGAGCGACGCGATCGTGCTGCTCGGCGCGCATGAGGATCTGAGCGCGTGGCAGATGATCGACGGTTCGCCGCCGACGTGGAAGATGGCGAACGGCGTTCTCCAGACCGGCAAAGGTTTTCTCCGCACGAAGGCCGAGTTCACCGACATCCAGCTGCACGTCGAGTTCGCGACGCCGTCGGACGTGAAAGGCGACAGCCAGGGCCGCGGCAACAGCGGCGTGTTCCTCGCGGGCGTGTTCGAAATCCAGGTGCTCGACAGCTACCACAATCCGACCTACCCGGACGGTCAGGCCGCGGCGATGTACGGTCAGCACCCGCCGCTCGTGAACGCGTCGCGCCCGCCCGGCGAGTGGCAGACCTACGACATCGTGTTCACTGCGCCGCGCCTCACGCCGGCGGGGGCGCTGGATCATCCGGCCGTCGCCACCGTATTCCACAACGGCGTCCTCGTTCACCACGCGACGCCGTTCTGGGGACCGACGCAGCACAAGAAGATCGATCCGTACACGCCGGCGTCGGCAAAGGGGCCGCTTTCCCTGCAGGATCACGGCAACCCGGTTCGGTATCGAAATATCTGGATCAGAAAGCTTGATGCGATGTCGCGCGTAGAGGGCTGACATGTTGATTCGACTCGCGGCCGCACTCTTGACGTTCGCCATGCTGGCGCCGCAAACGGTGAGCGACGCCGATCAACTGCTGCGCGGCGCGATCGACGTCCACGTGCATTCCGATCCCGACAACGTGCCGCGATCGGTCGACGGCATCGAGGCGGCGAAGCAGGCGCGCTCGAAGGGCATGCGGGCGATCGTCCTGAAGAACCACTACGACCCGACGGCCGGTCTCGCCTACCTCGCGCGCAAGGAAGCGCCGGGGCTCGAGGTATTTGGCGGCATCGACCTGAATCTCACCGTTGGCGGCATGAACGCTGCCGCCGTCGAGCATCTCACGCAGGTGGCCGGCGGCTGGGGGCGCATGGTCTGGATGTCGACGTTCGACGCCGAGAATCAGGTTCGCTATTCGAAAGAGAACCGTCCGTTCGTCAGCGTCTCGCGCAACGGCGCGCTGCTGCCGGACACGAAGGCCGTGATCGCGGCGATCGCGAAGCACCGCCTCGTGCTCGCAACCGGCCACGTCTCCGCGGCCGAGGCGCTGCTGCTGCTCCGCGAAGGCCGGCAGCAGGGGGTCGCCCATATGATCGTCACCCACGCGATGAACCCGCCGGTGCTGATGGACGTGGCGCAGATGCAGGAGGCGGCGCGGCTCGGCGCGTTCGTCGAATTCGTCGGCGGCTCGCTGACCACGGCCGACGCACCGGCCCGGATGGACCGCTTCGCCGACGCGATCCGCCGCATCGGTGCGCAGTTCTGCATCGCCTCGTCCGACCTCGGCCAGAAGGGCAACGCGCTGCCCGCCGACGGGTTCGCCGCATTCCTGCTGGCGCTGAGGGCCCGCGGTCTGTCGGCGGCCGATGTCGATCGTCTCGCGAAGCAGAATCCGGCCGCGCTCCTCGATCTGCCGTGAACGTCCCAGCCCTGTCGGCAGGCCGAAGGCCTGCGCTACGTCCCAGCGCAGTCGGCAGGCCTCAAGGCCTGCGCTACGTCCCAGCCCTGTCGGCAGGCCTGAAGGCCTGCGCTACGTCCCAGCCGCTGTCGGCAGGCCTGAAGGCCTGCGCTACATTGCCCGCGGCGGCGCAATATCTCGTAGCGCAGCCCTTCAGGGCTGCCCGCGCGCGCCGACGGAACAAGTAGCGCAGCCCTTCAGGGCTGCCCACTCCGGCACGTAGCGCAGCCCTTCAGGGCTGCCCGCGCGCTCCGGCACGTAGCGCAGCCCTTCAGGGCTGCCCGCGCGCGCCGACGGAACAAGTCGTAGACGTTCTACGTCTGTAGCCGTAGACTGTCTACGACTATGGCCAAACAGCCCGCCGACCAGCGCCTCGAGTTGCTCCAGGGCACGCTCGACATGCTCATCCTCAGGACCCTGCAGTGGGGGCCGCAGCACGGCCACGGCATCGGCCAGGCGATCCGTGCCCAGTCCGACGATCTGCTCAAGGTCGAAACCGGCTCGCTCTACCCGGCGCTGCACCGGCTGGTGAAGCGCGGCTGGCTCAAGGCCGAGTGGGGCATCAGCGAGGCCAACCAGCGCGCCAAGTTCTACCGCCTCACCGCCGCCGGCAAGGCGCAGCTGTTGCGCGAGCGCGATCGCTGGTCGCAGCTCGTCACCGCGATCGGCCGAATCATGAATCCGGCGCCGGCGAGCAAGGAGTAAGCGATGTCTCCAGACCAGGACGAGCTCGACGACGAGATTCGCGGCCACATGGCGATCAGCATCAAGCAGCGGATCGAGCGCGGCGAGGATCCCGAAGCCGCGCGCCTCGCCGCGTTGAAGGAATTCGGCAACGTCACGCTGACCCGCGATTCGATGCGCGCCGTCTGGCGCCCGCACTGGATCGAGAATGCCGAGGCGCTGTGGCACGACGTCCGCGTCGCGCTCCGCTCGCTGCGCCGTGTGAAAGGGCTCGCCGCCACTGTCGTCGTCACGCTCGCCCTCGGCATCGGCGCCAACGCGGCGATCTTCAGCGTCGTTCGTGCGGTGCTGCTGCGCCCGCTCGTCAACCGCGACGAAGATCGCCTGATCTACATCCGCCAGCTCGCGCCGGCGATCGGCGCCGAGAACATGACCTGGTCGGTGCCTGAAATCGACGATTTCAAGTCGCGAATCACCTCGGTCAGCGCCTTCGGCGACTTCTCGACCGTCGATTTCGCGATGGTCGGTCTCGGCGGCGAGCCGCGGATGGTCAAGGCGGGTGTGGTCGGCGGATCGTTCTTCGACGTGATGGGCCTGCGCCCGGTCCTCGGCCGCCTGCTCAACGCGCGTGACGACGGGCCGCACGCCCCTGGCGCGGCCGTGCTCACCTACCGATTCTGGACCAAGTCGCTGAACAGCGACCCGTCGGTCGTCGGCAAGACGGTCCGCCTCGGCCCGCGCACCGCGACTGTCGTCGGCGTGCTCGAGCCCGCCGTGCCGTATCCGGCCGACACCGAAATCATCGCCAACGTCGTCACCAGCCCGCATCACCTCGGCGCGACGATGGTGACCAGCCGCGTGCATCGGATGACCGAGCTCTTCGGGCGTCTCGCGCCTGGCGCGTCGGTGGAATCGGCGCGCGCCGAGTTGACAGCGGCGCACGCGGCGATGATCCGCGAGCATCCCGAGGCCTACTCGCCGAAGGCCAACGTACAGCTGACCGTCACGAAGCTGCGCGATCAGATCGCGGCGCCGGCGCGAACGATCCTGCTCGTGCTGCTCGCCGCTGCCGGGGTCGTCTTCATCATCGCGTGCTCGAACGTCGCCAACCTGATACTCGCCCGCTCGGTGCGGCGCGAAGGCGAGCTCGCCGTGCGCGCCGCGCTCGGCGCCGGGACCGGCGCACTCCGGCGGACGCTGCTCGCGGAGAGCCTGGTGCTGTGCGGCGCCGGTGCGGTGCTCGGAATGCTGCTGGCGCGTCCGCTGATTGCCATCGTCGCGCAGTATGCCGCACGCTTCTCGGTCCGCGCTCTCGACGTCAGCGTCGACACTACGGTCCTCTGGGTCGGCGCCGGCCTGGCGATGGCGGCGGCCGTCTTGCTGGCCTACGTACCGCGACTGCCGTCGCCGCACGCGCCGGCCGGCCTTGGCCTCGCCACCGGCGGCGTGCGCATCACGCCCGGCACGAACCGCCGCCTGCGCGTCTTTGCGACGATGCAGATTGCGTGCTCGTTCGTGCTGCTGGCTGGCGCCGGCATGCTGCTGGCGACGCTCGTCGCGCTGCAGTCGGCGAAGACCGGCTTCAACGTACGACAGGTACTCGCCTTCGACATTCCGGCGCCGGTGATCGGCGTCGACGATGGGAAAGTGCTGAACTTCTACCAGGAAGTGACGCGCCGCGTCGGCGCACTGCCTGGTGTCGACGCCGTCGCCGTCGGCAGCAACGTGCCGTGGCGCGATGCCGGTGGCCCTCTCGGCGGCGGCGGCTTCCAGTTCGCAGCCGAAGGCTATCAGCAGGCCGACGGTGAAGCGAGCCCGCGCGCGCGGATGCGCATGGTCGGATCGGGATTCTTCGACGTGCTCGGCGTCCCAATCGTCGCGGGACGCGATTTCACCGACGACGACCGCGGCGGCCGCGAGCCGGTATCGATTGTCAGCCAGAGCATCGCGCAGCGGCTCTTCCCCAACGGCGACGCCGTGAACCGCCACATCACGTGGACCGATCCGGTCTTCTCGCTGTATGGCAAGCCGATCCCGCGTCGTGTCGTCGGCGTCGTCGCCGACGTCGACGACGAGAGCGTCGTCCCTGGAGCGCCGCTGACGATCTATCAACCGGTGCGGCAGATGGGGCTCGCCGGCCGCCTGTTCGTGCGCACTGCCGGCGATCCGTATGCGGTGGTGCCGTCGGTGACGCGCGTCGTTCGCGAGCTGTCGGCCGATCAGCCGGTCGAACGCGCGGCGACGCTCGAGGACATCCGCGCCGAGGTGATGTCGCCGGAGCGGGTCAACGCGTTCGTGTTCTCCGGATTCGCCGGCATCGCGCTGCTGATTGCGGTGGTCGGCGTGGCCGGCGTGCTCGCGTTCTCGGTGAGCGCGCGAACGCGGGAGTTCGGCATTCGGCTGGCGGTGGGATCGGCGCCACGGCACCTGCTCGGACGGGTGCTGTCAGAGGGCGTCGGCATCGCCACGATTGGCATCGTCGCCGGCGCCGCCGGCGGCTACGCGCTCACGTTCCTGGCCGGAAGACTCTTCGCGCACGTGCAGCTGCCAGGCGCGCTCACCGTGATCGTGTCCGCCGCCGTCCTCATCACCGCGGCCGTCGTCGCCTCGTTCATGCCGGCCGCACGCGCGTCGCGCATCGACGTGCTGCAGGCGCTTCGTTCGGAGTAGAGATGCGAATCACCCTGATGACCGTGCATATCTTCACCGGCGGGCTCGGCCTGCTGTCCGGATTCGTCGCGCTCTACGCAGCGAAGGGCGCGAAGCTGCACCGCGCCAGCGGCACGGTGTTCGTCTATTCGATGGTCACGATGGCGATGCTCGGTGTTGCGATCGCGGCGCTCTGGGGCCGGGCGGCGTCGGTCAACGTCCCCGCAGGACTGTTGACGACGTACCTCGTGATCACGTCGCTGACCACCGTCACCCCGACGCACCCGTCGCGCCGGACGCACGTCGCGCTGTTGCTGGTCGCGCTCGCGGTCGCCGCGGCGATGCTGTGGCTCGGGATCGGCACGATCCTCCGCGGCAAGAGCAGCGCGTTCGTCGCTCCCGCGTTCATCTTCGCCGCAGTCGCGCTGCTCGGAGGCGCCGGCGACGTTCGCGTCCTCCGCTCAGGTGCTCTCACCGGTGGACGACGGCTGGCGCGCCACCTGTGGCGGATGAGCGCGGCATTGATGATCGCCTCGCTGTCCTTCAGCGTCCGGCTGCCGCGGATCCTTCCCGCGCCGCTGCGGACGCCGGTCGTCTACTCGCTGCCGACGCTCGCCGTTCTGGGGACGATGATCTACTGGCTCTGGCGGGTGCGCTCCAGACAATCGCGGCGCGGTCGCGTCGCCCTTCCGCGAGCGGATGCCCTCGCAACGGGAGCCGTATGACTCGGCTGGTCATCGTCTTGATGCTTGGCGCGCAGGCCGCGACCGCAGTCGTCGGCAAGACGCCGCGCACCGTGGACGGCAAACCGGATCTGCAGGGTGTCTGGAACTACAGCTCGGATGTCCCGCTCGAACGGCCGAAGGAATACGCCGACCGGACGCTCGTGACGCGTGACGAGCGCGCGAAACAGAATGCGGCCCGCGAAGCGTCGTTCGATCGGCTGCTGACCACCGGCGTCGGCGCGCACGACAAGTTCTGGCTCGACTACGAGGCGCAGGTCGAGGATCTGCGAACCTCGCTCATCACCTATCCCGAGAACGGCCGGCTGCCGAAACTGGTCGACGGCGTGCAGCGCGTCGGCGGGTTTGCCGCGATCTTCAACGACGTGACGGGCACGCTGCCGGTGCGGTTCTTCGCCGGCGGAATCGGCAAGGACGGGCCGGAAGATCGCGGCCTGTTCGAACGCTGTCTCGCCGGCCCGAACACCGGTCCGCCGCTCACGCCCGGCGGCGACAACAACTACCTGCAGATCGCGCAGACCGACGACTATGTGATGGTGCTGACCGAGCACATTCACGACGCGCGGATCGTCCCGCTCGACGGCCGGCCGCACATCGACAGCCGCATCCGCAGCTGGAACGGCGATTCGCGCGGCCACTGGGACGGCGAAACGCTCGTCGTCGAGACCACGAACTTCAGCCCGTTGACGCAGAGCTTCAACGACTCCGGAACCGGCGCCGGCAAAGTCGTGACCGAGCGCTTCACGCGCATCTCCGACGCGACGCTCGACTACGAAGCGACCATCGTCGATCCGGAGACCTATCAGGTCCGGGAGCCGCAGGAGACTGCGGCTCCCGCCGCGGAGGCACCCGGAAACCCGACAGCAAGCACGGTGGAGGTGGACGAGCTGAAGATCGCGCTGGCCGAACGGACGGCCGACTTGCAGCGGTTGCAGGCCGAGTACGTCAACTACAAGCGCCGGGTGGATCGTGATCGTGATCTTGCTCGCAAGGTGGCGGTCGAGACGATGGTCAAGGACCTGCTGCCGGTGCTCGACGACATCCGATCGGCTCGTGATCATGACGAGCTGACCGGTGGCTTCAAGGCCGTGGCGGACGAGATCGATCGGATCACGACCAAGTACGGACTGGAGTCGTTCGGCGAGAAGGGCGATCCTTTCGACCCGCACATCCACGAGGCGTTGCTGCACGCGCACGCCGAGGGCATCGACGGCCCGACCTGCGTGGAGATCCTGCAGCCCGGCTACCGGATCGCGGATCGGATCCTTCGCCCGGCCCGGGTCGCCGTGGCCGAGCCGGACCCCGACGCCGAGAAGGTCGTGCCGGAGCCAGTCGGCCAGGAGGCGGGAACGGACCAGCCCGCCGACGATCAAGATCAATAGGTTCCGATGACCGAGACGAATTTCCGCACAACCGTATTTTCCCTGATAGCCCTCGTAGCCGTTGTTGGAGCCCCTGCCGCCTTCGCGCAGCAATCCGACACGCCGAAGGATACGGCCAAACCCGCGACGCCGGCGAAGCCTGCGCCGGCGAAACCCGCGGCCAAGCCGGCCGCGAAGCCTGCAGCGCCCAAGGCCGCGGCCGAACAGCCGATCCTGCTCGGTCAATACGGCGACTGGGGCGCCTACAAGGCGACACCGGGCGGCAAGACGGTGTGCTTTGCGTTGGCGAAGCCTTCGGCGGCGGTTACGACGCCGGTTGGCCGCACCAGGGATGCGTCCTATTTGTTCGTCTCGTCGCGGCCGTCCGAGAAGGTCAAGAACGAGGTTTCAGCGATTGTCGGCTATCCGCAAAAGGCGGGCGCGGACGCCACTGCCGCGGTCGGCAGCGCGAGTTATGCGATGTACACACAGGCTGACGGCGCCTGGATCAAGAACGCGGCCGAAGAGCCGCAGCTCATCGACGCCATGCGCAAGGGCAACGATCTTGTCATCAAGAGCGAATCCTCGCGCGGCACGCATACGACCGACACCTATACGCTCAAGGGTCTGGCCCAGGCGCTCGACAAGGTGGCGGAGGAGTGCAAGTGACCCCGAAGGGGTCATCACCGGGCCACCGCGTCAGCCGCGAGACCCGGTGATCCCGATCAGATAAACTGCGTCTCTCTCATCGAGATCGCCGGGACAAGCCCGGCGAGGACAACCAATTTGCCAATGACCTCGCTCGATATCGCAATCGAAAAAGCGCCGATCGAGCGCTACGTCGCGCCGATCAAGCCGTCGCTTATCGGGATGTCGCGTGCCCAGCTCGCGCAAGCGCTCGGCGCGCTTGGTGTCGCGCCGTCGCACGAGAAGATGCGCGTGCAGCAGCTTTGGCACTGGATCTACGTGCGCGG
>Ga0207662_10001318_pt1 | contig 11952 bp, 8 predicted proteins | sample KBSS33LmetaG_FD_184338 | JGI IMG/M metagenome (GOLD analysis project Ga0207662, IMG submission 184338) | Switchgrass rhizosphere microbial communities from Kellogg Biological Station, Michigan, USA - KBS S3-3L metaG (SPAdes) (version 2) | ecosystem: Host-associated > Plants > Roots > Rhizosphere... | reverse complement strand
ATGGCCGGCTCGGACGTCGTCGTCATCACTTCGGGTGTGCCGCGCAAGCCGGGCATGAGCCGCGATGATCTGCTGCAAGTCAACTACAAGATCATGCAGAGCGTCACCGAACAGGTGGTGAGGCACGCGCCGGACGCGATTATCGTGCCAGTAGCCAACCCGCTCGACGCGATGTGTCAGGCCGTTTATCGCTTGAGCGGCTTCCCGCGCGAGCGCGTCGTCGGGATGGCCGGTGTGCTCGACTCGGCGCGCATGCGGACGTTCATCGCGATGGAGCTGAACGTTTCGGTGGAGAACATCCACGCCTTCGTGCTCGGTGGCCACGGCGACACGATGGTGCCGCTGCCGCGATACTCCACCGTCGCCGGCATCCCGATCACCGATCTGCTGCCGAAAGACCGCATCGACGCGATTTGCAAGCGCACGGCCGACGGCGGCGCCGAGATCACGAAGCTGGTCGGCACGAGCGCTTGGTACGCGCCGGGGTCGGCCGCCGCCGAGATGGTCGAGATCATCCTCAAGGACAAGAAGAAGATCGTCCCGTGCTCGGTGTTCCTGCAGGGAGAGTACGGCGTCAACGATCTGTTCGTCGGCGTCCCGATCAAGCTCGGCGCGCGCGGAATGGAGCAGATCATTCAGATCAAACTGACCGCCGAGGAAGACGCGGCGCTGAAGAAGTCCGCCGCGGCGGTGAAGGAGCTCACGGACGTGATCAAAGTCTGACGCCCGTCGGTGCTAGGGTGCTAAAGGTGCAAGGGTGCTATAGGTGCTACAGGTGCACCGTGGCACCTTCAGCACCAGCGGCGAAGACTCTTCGCACCAGCACCCTTAGCACCCACCCGCACCTCTAGCACCCTTAGCACCGACACGGAGCGAAGCTGCCGCGTCACCGTCCGCGCAGCAACGTCGCGCGGACGTATTCGCGGTTCATGCGAGCGATGTTCGTGATCGGGATTTCCTTCGGGCAGACGGCTTCGCATTCCCCCTCGTTCGAGCAGCTCCCGAACCCCTCCGCGTCGTGGCGGTCCACCATGTTGACGACGCGCGCGTCGCGCTCGACCTGGCCCTGCGGCAGCAGCGCCAGGTGCGAGACCTTGGCGGAGGTGAAGAGCGCGGCTGACGCGTTCTTGCACGCCGCGACGCAGGCGCCGCAGCCGATGCAGGCGGCCGAGTCCATCGCCTGTTCGATCGTGGGGCGGGGAATGAGGATGGCGTTGGCGTCGCGCGCGCCGCCGACGTTGATCGAGGTGTAGCCGCCGGCCTGGATGATCCGGTCGAAGGCGCTGCGATCGACGACGAGATCCTTGATGATCGGGAAGGCGCGGGCGCGCCACGGCTCGAGCGTCAGCGTGTCGCCGTCCTTGAACGAGCGCATGTGGAGCTGGCAGACGGTGGAGGCGCGCATCGGCCCGTGCGCGAGCCCGTCGATCAGGAACCCGCAGGTGCCGCAGATGCCCTCGCGGCAGTCGGAGTCGAACGCGATCGGATCGTCCCCCTTCCTGATCAGCCCTTCGTTGACGACGTCGAGCATTTCCAGGAACGACATGTCGGCTGAGACGTCCTCGGCCCGGTAGTCGACCAGCTTTCCCGGCTTGTCGGGCCCCGACTGCCTCCAGACTCGTAGATTGATGCGCATGGTTACTTGTAGCTGCGCTGCGACGGCTTCACGTACTCGAAGTGCAGCGCCTCCTTGTGCAGCTCGGGCTTGGCGCCGACGCCCGTGAACTCCCAGGCCGCCGCATACGAGAAATTGGCGTCGTCGCGCAGCGCCTCGCCGTCTGGCGTCTGGCTCTCTTCGCGGAAATGGCCGCCGCACGACTCGGTGCGGTGCAGCGCGTCGAGCGCGAGCGTCTCGGCGAACTCGAGGTAGTCGGCGACGCGGCCGGCGTATTCCAGGTTCTTGTTCAGGTTGTTCGGCTCGCCCGGCACCGACAGGTTCTGCCAGAACTCGTCGCGCAGCCGCGGAATCTCGGCGAGCGCGTGGTGCAGGCCGGCGGCGTTGCGCGCCATGCCGACGTGATCCCACAGGAGCTGGCCGAGGCGGCGGTGGAGCTGGCGCGGCGTCTCCTTGCCCTTGACGCGCAGGAGCATGTCGATGCGCTGCTGGACCGAGCTCTCGGCTTCCTTGAACGCCTCGTGCTCGGTCGTGATCCCCTGGAACAGGGTGCCGCCCAGGTAGTTGGCCAGCGTGTAGGGAATCACGAAGTAGCCGTCGGCGAGGCCCTGCATCAGCGCGCTCGCGCCGAGGCGATTGGCGCCGTGGTCGGAGAAGTTCGCCTCGCCGAGCACGTGCAGCCCCGGGATCGTGCTCATCAGGTTGTAGTCCACCCACAGGCCGCCCATCGTGTAGTGGATGGCGGGGTAGATCCGCATCGGCACCTGGTACGGATCCTCGTCGGTGATCTTGCGATACATGTCGAAGAGGTTGCCGTAGCGCGCCCTGATGACGTCGGGGCCGAGGCGCTTGATGGCGTCGGCGAAATCGAGGTAGACCGCCAGGCCGCTCTCGCCGACGCCGCGTCCCTCGTCGCAGACGCTCTTGGCGTTGCGCGAGGCGACGTCGCGCGGCACGAGGTTGCCGAAGCTCGGATACTTGCGCTCGAGGTAGTAGTCGCGCTCCGCCTCGGGAATCGACTGCGGCGCGCGCTTGTCTTCCTGCTGCTTCGGCACCCAGACGCGCCCGTCGTTGCGCAGGCTCTCCGACATCAGCGTGAGCTTCGACTGGTGCGTGCCCGAGACGGGAATGCAGGTCGGGTGGATCTGGGTGTAGCAGGGGTTGGCGAAGAACGCGCCGCGCTTGTGCGCGCGCCAGGCCGCGGTGACGTTCGAGTTCACCGCGTTGGTCGACAGGTAGTAGGCGGTGCCGTAGCCGCCGGTGCACAGCAGGACCGCGTGCGCCGCGTGCCGCTCGAGCGCGCCGGTGATCAGGTTGCGGCAGATGATGCCGCGCGCCTGCCCGTTGGCCACCACCACGTCGAGCATCTCGCGATTGGGGTAGGCGGTGACGGTGCCCTTCTCGACCTGGCGCATCATCGACTGGTAGGCGCCGAGCAGCAGCTGCTGGCCGGTCTGGCCGCGGGCGTAGAACGTGCGCGACACCTGCGCGCCGCCGAACGAGCGGTTGTCGAGCAGCCCGCCGTACTCGCGCGCGAAGGGCACCCCCTGCGCCACGCACTGGTCGATGATGTTGACGCTCAGCTGGGCGAGGCGGAAGACGTTGGCCTCGCGCGACCGGTAGTCGCCCCCCTTGACCGTGTCGTAGAACAGCCGCTGGATGCTGTCGCCGTCGTTCTGGTAGTTCTTGGCGGCGTTGATGCCGCCTTGCGCGGCGATCGAGTGCGCCCGGCGCGGGCTGTCGTGGATGCAGAAGCTCTTGACGTTGTAGCCAAGCTCGCCGAGCGACGAGGCCGCCGACGCGCCGGCCAGCCCGGTGCCGACGATGATCACGGTGTACTTGCGGCGGTTCGCCGGGTTGACCAGCTTCGATTCGAACTTGTGCCGATCCCACTTTTCGGCCAGCGTGCCGCTGGGGATCTTCGCGTCCAGAGCAGTCATTGCGTGAAGAACACCCATAACGGAATCGCGGCGAAGCCGCCGCCGATGAGGATCGCCAGCACCGTGCCGAGGATCACCAGCCGCTTCGTGTAGACGGGGTGATCGGCGCCGAGCGACTGGAACGCGCTCGAGATGCCGTGCCGCAGGTGGAAGCCGACCAGGATCATGCAGGCCACGTAGGCGCCGACCCAGAACGGCGACGAGAACACTTCGACCTCGGTGCGGTAGAGATCGCGGATCGGCGGATCGCCGATCTGGTACAGCGCGCCGAACTTCATCTGCGCCAGGTGGACGATGACGAAGATCAGGATCAGCAGGCCGGTCCAGATCATCGTCGTCGACGCCAGGCTCTTGCGGCTGCGATGGCCGGCCCACGTCTTCTTCTCGTAGCCCTGCGGCCGCGCGCGCTGGTTGCCCACGTACATCGTGACGGTCTTGTAAATGTGCAGCGCGAAGAACAGCAGCAGCGCGATCTCCGCCGGGATCACCAGCGGATTGGAGACGAGCATGTGCGCGTAGTGGTTGAACATCTCCTGGCCGCCGAAGACCATGAGATTGCCGACCAGGTGGAGGATCAGATACGCGAAAAGCAGGAGGCCGGTGAACCCGATGAGAAGTTTGGTGCCGACTGACGAGGAAAACACCCGACGAAAGCCCACCTCATGATTGTATGTCATGTATGATTGCTCGGATCAGACGATGAAGATCCACGAGTATCAGGCAAAGGGCATCCTCGCGAGGTACGGCGTCCCCGTGCCGCAGGGTGAAGTCATCTTCAACGCGGCCGACGCCGGCGGCGTCGCCCAGCGTCTCGGCGGCGGCGTGGTCGTCGTCAAGGCGCAGATCCACGCCGGCGGCCGCGGCAAGGGCGGCGGGGTCAAGGTGGTGAAGAGCCCCGACGAGGCGCGCGCGGCGGCCGAGAAGATCCTCGGCATGAACCTCGTGACCTACCAGACCGGCCCCTCGGGGCAGACGGTGCGGCGCGTGCTCGTCGAGCAGGGGCTGAAGATCAAGCGCGAGCTCTATCTCGGCATCGTCCTCGATCGCAGCAGCGAGCGTCTCGTGGTGATGGTGAGCCCCGACGGCGGCGTCGAGATCGAGAAGGTCGCGGAGGAGACGCCCGAGCGCATCTTCAAGGAGTACGTGCATCCCGGGCTCGGGCTCGCCGGCTACCAGGCGCGCAAGCTCGCCTTCGCGCTCGGCCTCTCTGGGCCGCAGATCGGGCAGGCGTCGAAGATGATGATGGCGCTCTACCAGGCGTTTGTCGCCACCGACGCGTCGCTGCTCGAGATCAACCCGCTCATCGAGACCGAGGACGGCAGCCTGCTGGCGCTCGACGCGAAGATGAACTTCGACGACAACGCGCTGTTCCGGCACGCCGACTTCAAGGAGCTGCGCGACGTCGCCGAAGAGGATCCGCTCGAGGTCGAGGCGTCGAAATTCTCGCTGAACTACATCAAGCTGGACGGGACGATCGGCTGCATGGTCAACGGCGCCGGCCTGGCCATGGCGACGATGGACATCATCAAGCTGGCCGGCGGCGAGCCGGCGAACTTCCTCGACGTCGGCGGCGGCGCCAACGCCGAGCAGATCAAGAACGCGTTCCGCATCCTGATGGCCGACAAGGCCGTGCGCGCCGTGCTGATCAACATCTTCGGCGGCATCCTGCGCTGCGACGTGCTCGCCGAGGGCGTGATCGCCGCGGTCAAGGACCTTGGCGTCCCCGTGCCGATCGTCATCCGCATGGAAGGCACCAACGTCGAGAAGGGCAAGCAGATGCTGAAGGAGAGCGGCCTCAACTTCCAGACGGCCGACGACATGAACGAGGCGGCGCAGAAAGTGGTTGCCGCGGCGAAACATACTTCCGCCTAAAGGCGGAAGCCACGGGATTTCTGTAGCTTCCGCCTTCAGGCGGAAGAGTTCTTGTGGCTTCCGCCTTCAGGCGGAAGAGTTCATGTGGCTTCCGCCTTTAGGCGGAAGATTGAGAGACGATGGCAGTACTCATAGATAAGAACACGCGACTTCTCGTCCAGGGCATCACCGGCAGGGAAGGCACCTTTCACGCCAAGCAGGCGGCCGCGTACGGCACGACCGTCGTCGGCGGCGTGACCCCCGGCAAGGGAGGGACGACGCACGAGGGATGGCCGGTGTTCAACACCGTCGCCGAGTGCGTGAAGGCGACCGGCGCGAACGCGTCGGTGATCTTCGTGCCGCCGGCCGGCGGCGCCGACGCGATCCTGGAGGCGGCCGACGCCGGCGTGCCGCTGGCGGTGTGCATCACCGAGGGCATCCCGGTGATGGACATGCTGAAGACCTTCGGCGTCATCCGCGGCGGCAAGACCCGGGTGATCGGCCCGAACTGTCCAGGTTTGATTACCGCCGGGCAGGCCAAGGCCGGTATCATTCCAGGGCATATCTGCAAGGAGGGCCGGGTCGGCATCGTCTCCAAGAGCGGGACGCTGACCTACGAGGCCATCCACCAGCTCACCCGGAACGGGCTGGGGCAGACCACGTGCATCGGCATCGGCGGCGACCCGCTGATCGGCACCAGCTTCATCGACGCCCTGTCGCTCTTCGCGAAGGACCCGCAGACCGAGGCGGTCGTGATGATCGGCGAGATCGGCGGCAACGCCGAGCAGGACGCCGCGGCGTGGGTGAAGGCGAACTTCAAGAAACCGGTCGTCGGCTTCATCGCCGGCCAGACCGCGCCGCCGGGGCGGCGCATGGGCCACGCCGGCGCGATCATCGCCGGCGGCAAGGGGACGGCCAGGGAAAAGATGGAGGCGCTCGACGCGGCCGGCGTCCGCGTCGTGAAGAGCCCGGCGGACATCGGCGCGGCGATCAAGGAACTTCTCAGGGCGTAGCGCATATGCAACGGATCATCAACGACTTCAGCATCCAGATCGCGACCGTCAACGGCTCGGGGAGCCAGACGGCCAACCTCGTCCTCCTCCGCTCCATCTTCCAGATGGGCATTCCGGTGTCGGGCAAGAACATGTTCCCGTCGAACATCGCGGGGCTGCCGACCTGGTACACCGTGCGCGCCAACAAGGCGGGCTACATCGCGCGCAAGAAGGAAGTGGACTTCCTCGTCGCGATGAACGCCGAGACGGCAAAGGAAGACGTGCTGTCGCTCGAGCCCGGGCGCGCGGTGCTCTACGACGAGCCGCTGAAGCTGAGCGAGCTGAGGAGCGACCTGACGTTCTACCCGGTGCCGTTCGACAAGATCGTCGCGACGGTGTGCACCGACGCCAAGCTGCGCCGCCTGGTCAAGAACATGATCTACGACGGCGTGCTGTCGCAGATCCTCGAGATCGACATGGGCGAGATGGAGAAGGCGCTGCGCAAGCAGTTCGGCAAGAAGGTGAAGGCCGCCGACCTGAACATGGGCGCGCTCAAGGCCGGGTCGGACTACGCCGCGCAGAACCTGAAGAAGACCGATCCGTTCGCGGTCGAGCGCATGGACAAGACCGGCGGCATGATCCTCATCGAGGGCAACACCGCCGCGGCGCTCGGCGCGATGTTCGCCGGGGTCACCGTCGTCGCGTGGTACCCGATCACGCCGTCCTCGTCGCTGCCCGAGTCGCTCATCGGCTACATGAAGAAGTACCGCGTCGACAAGGAGACGGGGAAGGCGACCTACGCCATCGTCCAGGCGGAAGACGAGATCGCCTCGATCGGGATGGTGCTGGGGGCGAGCTGGGCGGGGGCGCGCGCCATGACCTCCACCTCGGGCCCCGGGATCTCGCTGATGAGCGAGTTCGCCGGCCTCGCCTACTACGCCGAGATCCCCGGCGTCATCTTCGACATCCAGCGCGTCGGCCCGTCCACGGGCCTGCCCACGCGCACCGCGCAGGGGGACATCGCGACCACCGCGCTGCTCTCGCACGGCGACACCCGGCAGATCCTGCTGATCCCGGCGTCGGTCGAGGAGTGCTTCGAGATGGCGCAGGACGCGTTCGATCTCGCCGAGCGCTTCCAGCAGATCGTCTTCGTGATGAGCGATCTCGACCTCGGGATGAACACCTGGATGTCGGCGCCGTTCAAGTACCCCGAGAAGGCCTACGACCGCGGCAAGGTGCTCGACGCCGAGACCGTCAAGCGTCTCGGTGGGGAGTGGGGACGCTACAAGGACGTCGACGGCGACGGCATCCCCTGGCGGACGCTGCCGGCCACCGGCATGCCGTCCTATTTCACCCGCGGCTCCGGCCACAACGAGAAGGGGCAGTACAGCGAGCGGCCGGACGACTACCAGCGCAACATGGATCGCCTCGCCCACAAGCAGGACACGGCGAAGAAGTACGTGCCGGCGCCGGTCGTCGACGACGCCGAGACCGAGATCGGGATCGTCGGCTACGGCACCAGCCACTGGGCGATCGGCGAGTGCCGGGTGCAGCTCGAGCAGGAATTCGGCATCAAGACGGCCTACATGCGGCTGCGCGCGTATCCGTTCTCACAGGACGTCGAGGCGTTCATCGCGCGCTACCCGCGCATCTACGTCGTCGAGCAGAACCGCGACGCGCAGATGAAGATGCTGCTGCGCATCGACCTGCCGGCCGGCGCGACCAGCCACGTCCGCAGCGTGCTGCACTACAACGGGCTGCCGGTGGACGCGCGCTCGCTGACCGACGAGATCCTGATCCAGGAAGGGCGCAAGACCCGCGACACGGAACAGGTGGTAACCGCACGCCACGACGCGGCGGTGGTGACCGCCGCCCGGGAGGGTGAGTAATGGCCGACGTCAAGAAGAACCGCATCGGGCTCGAGATTCAGCCGTATCGCGGCGGCAAGACCACGCTCTGCGCCGGCTGCGGCCACAACGCCATCTCCGAGCGCATCATCGACGCCTTCTTCGAGATGGGCATCCATCCGAAGGACGTGCTCAAGCTGTCGGGGATCGGCTGCTCGAGCAAGACGCCGGCCTATTTCCTCAGCGAGGCGCACGGCTTCAACTCGGTGCACGGCCGCATGCCGTCGGTCGGCACCGGCGCGCTGCTCGCCAACCGCAAGATGCTGGCGATCGGCATCAGCGGCGACGGCGACACCGGCGCCATCGGCATCGGCCAGTTCGTCCACCTGATGCGGCGCAACCTGCCGATCATCTACATCATCGAGGACAACGGCTGCTACGGCCTGACCAAGGGGCAGTTCTCGCCGACCGCCGACGTCGGCTCGACGCAGAAGAACGGCCAGCCCAACGACCTGCCGCCGATCGACACCTGCATGATGGCGGTGCAGCTCGGCGCCTCGTTCGTCGCGCGCTCCTTCTCGGGCGACAAGAAGCAGCTGCTCTCGATCCTCAAGGCGGCGATCGCGCACCGCGGCACCGCGATGATCGACGTGCTGTCGCCGTGCGTCACCTTCAACGATCACGAGGGCTCGACCAAGAGCTACGCCTACGTCAAGGAGCACGACGAGCCCAGCGGCGAGGTCAGCTTCGTGCCGTTCTTCGAGGACATCACCGTCGACTACGATCCGGGGACCACCACCGCGGTCACGATGCACGACGGCTCGAAGCTGTATTTGAAGAAGGTCGCCGAAGACTACAACCCGACCGACAAGCTGTCCGCCATGCGCCTGATGCACGAGACGCACAGCCGCGGCGAGTTCGCCACCGGCGTCCTCTACATCGAGCCGGACAAGGACGACTTCCTGACGCAGCTCAATCTCGTCGACGAGCCGCTGGCGATGCTGCCGGTCGATCGGGTCAAGCCGGGGCGCGACGTGCTCGACGCGGTGATGGAAGAACACAGATAGCTCTCGCGAGACTGGGAACGATCACAGGAGGCCAGGGGTCGAGGAGACCAGGAAAGAACTCCTGACCTCCTGTCCTCCTGCACTCCTGTAGGCAAGGCGCTGCTATGACCAAGATTGCGGCAAGTGTTCTGGTGTCGGTACTGTTGATACCGGGTGTGGCGGCGGCGCAGAAGCGCCCGCTGGCGGTCGATGACGTCTACAACGTGAAGGACGTCCGCGATCCGCAGCGATCGCCTGACGGCAAGTGGGTCGCCTACGTCGTGTCGCGCGCGATCAAGGACGGCGACAAGAACGACACCGACGTCTGGATGGCGAGCTGGGACGGCACGCAGGAGATCCAGGTGACCTCCTCGCCCGACGGCGAGTCGCAGCCGCGCTGGAGCCCGGACAACAAGTACCTGTCGTTCGTCTCCTCGCGCCAGGGCGCCAAGGGCGGGCAGCTGTGGCTGATGAACCGCGCCGGCGGGGAAGCGGTCAAGGTCAGCGACGTCAAGGGCGGGATCTCGTCCTATGCCTGGGCGCCCGATGCGAAGCGTCTGGTCTTCGTCGTCGAAGACCCGGATCCGCGCGATCCGAAGGACGATGACAAGGAGAACGCGGACAAGAAGAAGACGCCGCCTCCCATCGTCGTCGATCGCTATCACTTCAAGCAGGACGTCACCGGCTACCTGCGCGGCGCCCGCGATCACCTGTACCTGTTCGACGTCGCCACGAAGAAGGCCGAGGCGCTGACGACCGGCGCGCTCTACGAGGAGTCGGATCCCGCCTGGTCGCCCGATGGGACGCAGATCGCCTTCGTCAGCAAGCGCGGCAATGGCGATCTCGACCGCAACGACAACACCGACGTGTGGGTGATCGAGGCGAAGCCGGGCGCGCAGCCGCGCCAGGTCACGACGTCGGCGATCTCCGACGACGGGCCGCTGTCGTGGAGCCCCGACGGCAGGCAGCTCGCCTATACCATCGGCGACGAGCTCAAGTTCTCCGCCTACACGCAGAACAAGCTGGCGGTCATTCCCGCCAGCGGCGGCCAGCCGCGGATTCTCGCCGACACGCTCGATCGTCCCATCCGCCAGCCGGTGTGGTCGAAAGACGGCGCGTCGATCGCCTTCGTCGTCGTCGACGACCGCTCGCAGTATCCCGCGCGGGTCCCGGTCGCAGGCGGTCGAGTCGAGCGTTTGATCACGGCGAAAAGCGTCGTCAACAGCCTGTCATCCGGTCCCGGCGACGGCAGTTTCGCCGTCCTTGCTGCGGCCGACACGGAAATGCCGGAAGTGGCGGCACTGGAGGCCGGCAAGCTGCGGCGCCTCTCGCATCAGAACGACGAGTGGCTGTCCAAGGTCCTGCTGGGCACGACCGAGGAGTTCACGTCGATCAGCAAGGACGGCACCGAGGTGCACGGGCTGATCGTCAAGCCGCCGACCTATCAGGCGGGACAGAAGTATCCGACGGTGCTGCGCATCCACGGCGGCCCCAACGGGCAGGACGAGCACGCGTTCAGCTTCGAGCGCGAGTTGTTCGCCGCCAACGGCTACGTCGTCGTCGCGGTCAACTACCGCGGCAGCAACGGCCGCGGCAGCGTCTACCAGAAGGCGATCTTCGCCGACTGGGGCGGCAAGGAAGTCGTGGACCTGCTCGGCGCGATGGACCACGTGCAGAAGATCGGCCTCGCCGATCCCGATCGCCTGGGGATCGGCGGCTGGAGCTACGGCGGCATCCTCACCGACTACACCGTGGCCACCGATCCGCGCTTCAAGGCGGCGACGAGCGGCGCCGGCAGCGCGCTGCAGCTCTCGATGTACGGCGTCGACCAGTACATCACGCAGTACGAGACCGAGATTGGTCCGCCGTGGAAGTCGCAGGATCTGTGGATCAAGATCTCGTATCCGTTCTTCCACGCCGATCGGATCAAGACGCCGACGCTGTTCCTGGTGGGTGAGAAGGACTTCAACGTCCCCTCCGTCGGCAGCGAGCAGATGTACCAGGCGCTGCGCAGCCTCGGGGTCGACACGCAGCTCGTGATCTACCCGGCGCAGTTCCACGGCATCACCACGCCGAGCTACAAGATCGATCGGTTCCAGCGCTACCTCGACTGGTATGCGAAGTACCTGAAGCCGGGATCGAAGACGACCACCGCGACCCCGTCGAAGCGCTGAGCGCCAACCGACGCAACGACCGCGGGGCCCGACGCGCTATCGCTGCCTGGCGATATCGCTCGCCGTCACCGCGGACGCCCCCTTGCCGAAGACCTTCCGAACGAAGGTCAGCGTGTCGGCGAGATCGGCGTCGTTCATGGCGGCCGCGAACGGCGGCATCTGGTTCGTGTACTTCGGCCGGCTCGCCGGCAGCACCTGCGCCGGTCCGTGCAGGGTGGCGCGAATCAGCGTCGCCGCGTCGCCGCTGACGACGCCGCTCCCGATCAACGACGGCTGCATCCCCGCAACGCCGCTGCCGTCGGGCATGTGGCAGGCGGCGCACATCTGCTGATACAGCTTCGCGCCGCGCGAACCGTCGTCTGCCGCCGCCGCGGTCGCGGCCGGTGACGCGGCGCCGGCGCGCGCGATCGACGTCTCTCCCGTGTAGATGACCCGCCAGATCCGTCCCTTCTCGGTGTCCGTGATGTAGAGCGAGCCGTCAGGGCCG
>Ga0207662_10001313_pt1 | contig 11980 bp, 6 predicted proteins | sample KBSS33LmetaG_FD_184338 | JGI IMG/M metagenome (GOLD analysis project Ga0207662, IMG submission 184338) | Switchgrass rhizosphere microbial communities from Kellogg Biological Station, Michigan, USA - KBS S3-3L metaG (SPAdes) (version 2) | ecosystem: Host-associated > Plants > Roots > Rhizosphere... | reverse complement strand
GCCACGCTTCGGCGAAGGTGGACCATATTTGTATCACGGCGATAATCGAACATTTTTCTTCGTTTACTATGAAGGCCAGCGAAATGCTACGCCCTCAACGACAGGCGACTTCGGTTTCGTCAGTGTACCGACACCGAGAATGCGCGTTGGTGATTTCGGTGAGTTGTTGGGATCGACTACGCGTACTTACAACACCATCCTTGGAAGTGTGACTGCGACGTCCGGAACCGTTTTCTGCCGAACCGGTTTACCTGCGGCTGGCAACGACATTAGAAACTGCGGACAACCTTTATCGCCCGCAGGTCTCGCACTGCTCAATGCATACCCATTGCCGAACGTCCCGGGTCGTATATTCGACAACTTCGCGACGAGCCGAAAAGAAAAGTACAACCGTGACGGCTACGGATTCAGGATTGATCAAGTACTTGGACAACGTGACACCGCATTCTTCGCTGCGAGCAAGGACAACAGTTCACGCGCGCGCGATAACAACTTTCCACTCGGATCGTCACCAACCGGAAATGATTTGCCTTCCGGATTTGGAGCTGGTGATGAGTTTGGTGACTCGCGCGGCGTTCGACTGGGCGAGACGCATACTTTTTCTCCAACTGTACTCAACGATTTTCGCTTCGGCGCGACGCGCGTGAAGATTGGTATCTTCAACACGGGCGTCGGTGGAGCACTCGGGTTCGATCCCAACATTTCAGCGAACCTCGGAATTCCGAACATCAATATTTGCGGAGAGTGCACCGGCATAGTTCTGCTTGGCATTGAAGAGCCCTTCCAACGCGGCCGGCAAAACCAACTTGAATTCGTCGGCGATGGTGGGCCGTTTTATTTCACATCGAATAATTTTAGTGTGGCAGATGCAGTGACCTGGGTAAAAGGCAACAATACGTTTAAGTTTGGTGGCGACTTCCGTGTTCGTCAAAACAGCAACTTCGACGGCGGACGTGCTGGAAACGTGAAGGGCAACTGGCAGTACGGAACGGGCCAAAGCGGGTTTATCGCTGGTAATTTCTCTGGCATACCGATCGGTCCGAGAGACTCAGGCTCCGGCGCGGCGAATCTTCTGCTTGGTTACAGTCCCGCGTTTGTGCAACGCGGCACACCGGGTACACCACCGTTTTTGTCTAATCACGAAGTCGCCTTTTTTGGACAAGATGATTGGAAGGCAAGTCCAACACTAACGCTGAATCTGGGTTTGCGTTGGGATTTGTTTACGCAGCCGATGGAGCGTTTCGACCAGCAATCGAATTATGATCCGGCCACCGACAAACTAACGCGCGCGGGAGACAATGCTCCTCTAGGTCGCGACTTAGTGAACAGCGACAAGAACAACTTTGGTCCATCAGTTGGTTTCGCCTGGAGCGGATTCAAGAGCGATAAGACAGTGGTTATTCGTGGCGGTTACGCGCTCAAATATGCGATCGATACACCTGGAGTTCCAGGAATACTTCAGGCGAATCCACCGAGTGGCAGCAGTTACACTTGTAACATTTCACAGTACGGGACAGCTGCGTGCCCGCAATTGCCCGCCAACGTAAGCCTCGATACCGGCATTCCGTTTCCAGCCATAGCGACGGCAGTGCCGCCGGGCTCGACCTTTGCCGCGCCGCTAAACCAGAACCTTATTCGTGTCGATCCGAATATCAAAAATGAGATGTTTCACCAATATAACCTCACCGGGCAATGGGAGTTTCGTCCAAATTGGCTTGCAGAAGTCGGCTACGTCGGTAGCCGCGGACGCAACTTGCTGGTTGTATCGAATCTGGGGACCGGTTCCAGTGGTTTTCCTGGCGCGCGGGTCACTCTGAATCACGATACCGTGACGAACATCGAGTACACCGGACAATCTTGGTACGACGCATTTCAATCCAAACTTGAAAAGCGTTTCACGACGGGACTATCGATCCTGTCGACTTATGTGTGGTCGCACGCTCTCGACAACGCCCCGGGAGGATTCTGCACGGGCGGTCAAGGCCCAAATCAGTGCGGTTTTTCTAACCCTCTGCGGCGCGAACTAGAGAAAGGCACTTCGGACTTCGATGTGCCTCATCGATTTACTTTTGCAAGTGTTTGGGAACTACCGTTCGGAAGAGGACAACATTTCGGTACTAACATTTCACGTACTGCGGACTTGGTCGTCGGAGGATGGCAAGCGAACACCGACATTACGATTCAGAGTGGACCACCGTTTTCAGTTTTCCGTAATGGAAAACGCGTGGACATCGTGCAAAGTGGCACTACGCTTTGTCCGCTTGTGCCAGGCGAAACCACAAGGGTGAACTCGAAGACTTTTGAGGGTTTAACTCTGTGTCCGGCGACAACCCTGGTCTTCGCGGGTGTCAACGGATCGACGTTTGGCAATCTTGGTCGCAATGTATTTCGTGGTGCACATCAGACGGTCGTGAATGCGTCGTTGTTCAAGAACATTCATGCTACAGAAACGTTCACGATCCAGTTGCGTGCGCAGGCCTACAACCTGTTCAATCATGTAAATGGTTTTCGACCGAACAACGACTTTTCTAGCGCCGACTTCGGAATCGACAAGGCCGAACAACGTAGACGTCAACTTGAGTTTGGTCTGAGATTAGTTTTCTAATTCCGGCCGGGCTTTAGTAACAACCGAGTGGCGGGCCCGACCCAGGCCCGCCACTTTGAATTTTTGTGGCGAAATCGCGATGAACAGTTTCGCGACTACAATTGCTTTGAGCGTAGTGTTTGCCTGCAGTATCGCCGAGCGCGTAGTAATTGCACAGAATCCGCAGTCTGTTGAAGATCCAACACCGGTCGCGGTTAGTGAATTGATTGAACGCGTCCGTTCTTCTGATCCCGATCAGGCGACGATGTCGCGCGCTCTTGGCGTTGGGAACATATTGTTGCAGGGCACGCGTTACAGTGAGGCAGTTGAATTATTTAAGGCGCTCGCTGAGAGCCAATCGCAGAACCCGATGGTGATTTACGGTTATGCGCTCGCCACATTCAACGCAGGGAAGGCTGCCGATGCTGAACCGTTGGCACAACGGGCTGTCGATCTCGCAAACAAAATCACTGGCGTCGATAGATCGCAGCGAACCGCGGATGCGCTCGTGCTGTTGGCTGTGATACAAGCGGTCTTGAACAACGATAGCGCTGCTCTCAAAGCGCTTCAGCAAGCAGTGGCTCTCGTGCCGAGTCATTTCGATGCCCAGTTTTCGCTCGGCCGGCTGCTGTTCGGTATGGGTGACGACTCAGGAGCGATCCGCGCCTTTCGAATGGCAACCAATTTGCAGCCGGCAAATCCGCATGCGCTGTTTTTTCTCGCAACCACTTTTGAACGCTCAGGTGATATAGAAAACGCTTTGATCGCTTATCGGAGGTTGGTGAACCTGCGCCCAGAGATCTTTGAAGGACACCTTGGTCTGGGAGTCCTGTTGGTGACGCGTGGCGGCTCCGCTACAGGAGAGGGTTTGAAAGAGTTACTTCGCGCCTTAGAGATTAATCCGAATCTTTACGAGGCACGTGTCGCGTTGGGGCGCGCGCTGATTGCCAGCGGCAAGGCACTTGAGGCAGTGGATCACCTGCAGCGCGCTGCCCAATTAGCGCCCGAAAATCCTGAACCGCATTATCAATTGTCACTCGCCTATCGACGCCTGGGGCGAAAAGAGGAAGCCGCGGCGGAGGCATTGATTGTTAAGCGCATTCATGAATCGCGACGAAAGTTAAAAGTGAACAAGCAATCAGGTGTCGGGTAAACCGACGATAATCTGTGGCACGGAATAGCAAATTGACGGCTTTGGTGTTATCGGTCGGAATCGTGGCTACGTCGGCCGCGGTACTTCCGTGGAATGCAAGAGCGCAAACGCAGCGATCAAACCCAGCGAACTCGGATAGTCCGCTCATCGATCGCGCATCCGAGCTGTTGCGTGCGGGACGGCTCGAAGAGGCTGAACGCGTGGCTCGCGACGCCGTCAAGAGCGTCCCACGAAATGTGAATGCTCATACTATCCTCGGGGTGATTCTTTTCCAACGCGGGCAAGCTGATGAAGCCGAACGAGAACTTCGTTTGTCTCTGCGTCTCAATCCAAAATCTACTTCGGCTCTGACGAATCTTGCGATCGTTCTAACGAAGACTGGTCGTGTGGGAGAGGCAATCAAGTCATTACGAGCTGTCCTCACAATCGAACCGAATCATTACGATGCTGCTTACAATCTCAGCCTGCTCTACATCCAAACCAAAGCCTACGATCAGGCAATCACCATTCTTAACCAGCTCGTGCGTTCGGCGGGTGGAGAAGCTTCAGCCAATCCCGCTCTTCTTCTGACACTCACCAATGCTTACGCTCTCAGTCGCCGTGTTAAAGAGGTCACACGATTAGCCGATACTCTCGAACGACGAGGTGCTGACGATGCACGCGTGTTGTTTACGCTAGGGCTTTCCCTCGTCGACGCGGGATTGTTCGAACAGGCCGCAAGATTATTCGAGCGCACGAACGAACTGAAACCAAATAGCTACGAAGTTCTCTACAATCTCGGACTCGCATTAATTAATCTCGATCAATTTGACCGCGCGCGTACTGCGTTGCAAGCAGCTGCAACATTGCAACCCGAACAGCCTGACGTTTTTTACCGGCTGGGTCTGGTCGCATCTGCAAAAGGCGAAAGTGAAAATGCTTTAGGACTTTGGCAACGAACAATACTGCTGCGCCCGCAATATCCCGATGCCTATTTCGTAATGGCTGAAGAGTTGGTGCGCAACAATCGCAATGAGCGCGCGCTCCCGTTTTATGAAAAGGCAATTGAGCAGGATCAGCAACGTCCGATTTATCACATGCGTTTGGGAATCGCTTACTTTCGCATGCGAAGATACTCTGAAGCGCATGCAACTTTCGCAAATGCTCTGAAACTTTTTCCGACGAATCCTGCATTACACTACCTGTTGGGATACGTCGCGCGTGCGGAAGGTTCATTCGACTTTGCTCAACAGCAATTCCAACGTTCGCTGGAATTAGAGCCGAACAACGCGGCCGCCTATGCTAACCTCGGTTTTTTCGCTATTGAGCGCGGCGCGACTGAGGAAGCCGAGCGTTTGCTGCGACGCGCATTAACGCTGGATCCTGCGAATTATCCGGCCATATATGATTTAGGACGTTTGCTGGTGCGGCTGAAACGATACGACGAAGCGTTGACGTTCTTGAACCGCGGCGCCGAAATGAGTAAAGAAGATCCAGGCATTCACTACCAGCTTTTTTTGGTCTATTCGCGCCTGAAACGAAAAACGGACGCGGATGTGGAATTAGCTAACTTTAAAAAACTAGAAACGGAGCGCAAGTCCCGGGAAAGCGGAATGGCGGGTAGTTCGACTGGATCACCTCTACCCGTCCCGGAATCCGCCGGGTCAGAGGCGAGCAAGCGACCGTAAATCACATGAGATTAGTTTCGAACTTCAAGTTTGCGAGTTTCAAGTTCCAAATATCTACTACTTCGGAACTGGAAACTCGGACCTTTGTTGATTGAATGACCTTTCCCAGAGCCAGCGGCATTCTGCTTCATCCGACGTCATTGCCAGGTCCTTATGGTGTGGGAGATCTCGGCGACGAAGCTTATCGCTTTGCCGATTTTTTGATTGCCGCTGGTCAGTCGCTCTGGCAGGTGCTTCCGCTTGGACCAACCGGTTACGGCGATTCACCGTATGCTTGTTATTCCGCTTTCGCTGGCAACACGTTATTGATTAGTCCGGACAGACTCTGCAAGGAAGGTCTAATCAATAAGAATGATCTTTCGAACGTCCGATCATTGCCAGGCGGCGGAATTGATTTCGCCGCGGCACACGAATCGAAAGATGCAGTATTGGCCCAGGCGTTCATTAGTTATCAGCGAACTACAGACACAGAACTTCGCGGCGCATTTGAAACTTTCGCCGAGCTGAATGCTGCGTGGCTCGAGGACTACGCGCTGTTTCGCGCACTTAAGAACGCGCACGGTGGTGGGCCGTGGTACGAATGGGATCGTTCTCTTGCACGCCGAACACAACCGGCATTGGCACGGGCGCGCCAGGAGCTGCACGAACAAATTGAGGCGCAAAAGTTTTACCAGTTTCTCTTCTTCAAGCAATGGTCCGAACTCAAGACCTACTGCAATCGTCGCAGGATAAAGATCATCGGGGACATTCCGATTTTCGTCGCACACGATTCCGCTGACGTTTGGACGAATCCGGATCAGTTCAAACTCAATGTTGATGGATTGCCAACTGTAGTCGCTGGTGTTCCCCCGGATTACTTCAGCAAGACAGGTCAGTATTGGGGTAATCCACTGTTCAATTGGGACCGCATGCTGGCGGATGGTTTCAAGTGGTGGATTGAGCGCGTCCGCTCCACCCTGGAGACGGTTGACATCGCACGCATCGATCACTTTCGCGGATTCGCGGCATGCTGGGAAATTCCTGGCGGCGACAAGACCGCCGAACGCGGGCTTTGGGTGCAGGCGCCTGGGCGCGAACTGTTCAATGCGATTCGAAGTGCACTCGGTGAACTGCCCATCATTGCCGAAGACTTGGGCGTGATCACACCGGACGTTGAGAACCTTCGCGACGATTTAGGGTTTCCCGGAATGCGGATTCTGCAATTTGCTTTCAGCAGCGACACGAAGAACCTCGATCTACCGCATAACTACCATCGCAATCTGGTTGTTTACACAGGCACACACGACAACGACACGACCGTGGGCTGGTTCAACAGTGTGGCCGGTGAAGGCTCGACGCGCAGTGCGAAGCAGATAGAAACCGAGCGCCAGTTCTGCATGAAATATCTCGCTACGAAAGGGGAAGAGATTCACTGGGATTTGATCCGCGCAGTCTTTGCTTCGGTCGCGAACCTGGCACTCGTGCCAATGCAAGATGTATTGGGACTTGGAACCGAAGCGCGAATGAATCTGCCGAACAGTACTTCTGGAAACTGGTTGTGGCGATTCAACGGAAATGCATTAACGAATGAGATAACAACAGCATTGCGAGACCTGAGCGACCTTTACGGCCGAGTGGCGGAAGACGGCGGAGACTGAAAAATGCGAGTGAGCAAAAGAGTGCCCTTTGTGATCCGGTCAATTATTCCATTGATCATTCTAAGCGCCGCTTCTCAACTCTCTTTTGCGCAATCAACTCCTCAGGTAACGAAAGTCGAACCATCCGGCTGGTGGGCCAATCATTCGATTAATCCCGTTCGAGTTTTGATTCGTGGCCAAAATTTAGGCGGCGCGTCCGTGCAAGCGCCTGCGTCTGGTTTGATCGCCGGTCCAGCGAAAGTTAATGCGACCGGCACGTACGTGTTCGTAGACGTACGGATTACACCGCATGCGAAACCAGGTATACGTAACCTTCGGATTACTACGCGCGGTGGCTCAGTAGATGCACCGTTTGAAGTTCTCTCACCACTCGCGCGAGCCGGGCGATTTCAAGGATTTACTTCAGATGACGTGATCTATCTGATCATGACCGACCGGTTCAGCGATGGCGATCCTTCCAATAACGATCCACCGCAATCAAGAGGTCTTTACGATCGATCCAGAACTCGTTATTACCATGGCGGCGACTTTGATGGAATTATCTCGCGCTTACCATATCTTAAGGATCTCGGCGTAACGGCGATTTGGTTGACACCGTGGTATGACAATGTGAATCACTTGAACGAGCGTGAACAGTATCCCGATCGTCCCGGTGAGGCGAAGCGGAAGATTACCGATTATCACGGTTATGGGTCAGTTGACTTCTACGGCGTTGAGGAACATTTCGGTACGCTGGCAAAACTGCGTGAGACGGTTGATGCGGCCCACAAGATCGGAATCAAAGTAATTCAAGATCAGGTTGCGAATCATACGGGTCCTTATCATCCATGGGTGAGAGATCCACCCACGCCGACCTGGTTTAACGGCACGGAGTCAAATCATCTCGCGAACGTTTGGCAAACATGGTCGGTGCGTGATCCGAATTCATCTTATCAGGTGCAGCGCGAGACGCTCGACGGCTGGTTCATAAACATCTTGCCGGATCTCAATCAAAACGATCCGGAGTGCGCGCGCTACCTCATTCAAAATACACTTTGGTGGATTGGCGTCACGGGTATTGACGCGATGCGACAGGACACATTTCAGTATGTGCCGCGCACTTTTTGGCGCCAGTGGATGACAGCGATCAAACGCGAGTATCCAAACTTTAATGTAGTCGGCGAGGTGATGGATGGTGACGTGGCCCACGTGTCCTTCTTTCAAGGTGGTCGTCTTCGTTATGACGGAGTCGACGACCGGCTCGACACATTGTTTGATTTTCCCTTGATGTATTCATTGCGACGTGCGTTCGCGGAAGGCAAGGACATTCGGGAATTGCCAAGAATCCTGGCCAGCGATCCGCTGTACACGAATCCGAAAGCGCTCGTGACCGTTATCGGTAACCACGACCTCAAGCGTTTTATGAACGAGCCGGATGCGACCATCGAAGGATTGAAGATGGCCCAAACGCTGATCATGACGATGCGGGGAACACCGCAGCTTTATTACGGCGATGAGATCGCGATGGAAGGTGGTGACGATCCCGACAACCGCCGAGACTTTCCTGGTGGTTTTCCGTCGGACGGAATAGATGCCTTCCGTACGCGCAATTCAAAGCAGAATTCAGTGTTTCAACATCAGCGATTGTTGGGCCAACTTCGCAAACAGTTAGAGCCGCTGCGACGCGGCAACCTCGTCAACCTTGTTGCGACGGAACATCTATACGTTTACGCGCGCAGCACGTCCGCTGCTTCTGTTATCGTTGCATTCAATAATGATAAGAAGAGCGGAACAGTGGAATTCAGTGTAGAGGACACAAAGCTTCCGAATGAAACGGCGCTGATTGATCGATTGGGAAACGTCCGCGACGCTCGAGTGACTAATCGTACGGTCAAACTTGAAATTCCGGCACACTCATCCGCAATTCTTACCACGCGATGATCCGTCAGTACCCAATTACTGGGTGGCAACACTTTCTTTGCGTTTGCGCGTTTGCGCGAACTTATGCGACCAGACATGTACAAGCGCTTCCCGAAAAGGCGCAGACGCTAAGACGCCCGATTGCGTGTTGAGCGTTCGCTATCGCGAACGGTGCAGAATGAGTCCATACTCGAACATCCATATCTGCGCCTGATAAAGGAGCGACGATGAACAAGCCTCGCTTGAGCTTCTGGCAAATGTGGAACATGAGCTTTGGCTTTCTCGGAATTCAGTTCGGCTGGGGCTTGCAGCTCGCTAATATGAGCGGCATTTATACGTACCTCGGTGCGAAACCGGAACAAGTGCCGATTCTCTGGCTCGCTGGTCCCGTTACCGGGTTGCTGGTCCAACCAATCATCGGCTCAATGAGCGATCGGACGTGGAATCGCCTCGGCCGCCGCCGTCCCTACTTTTTGACAGGCGCCATCCTCGCAAGCATCGCGTTATTCTTTATGCCTGACTCATCCGTGCTGTGGATGGCGGCGGGACTGCTCTGGATCCTTGACGCGAGCATTAACGTCAGCATGGAACCATTTCGTGCGTTCGTGGCGGACAAGCTAAATGTTGACCAGCGCACAGTCGGATTTGCGATGCAAAGTTTTTTCATCGGCATTGGCGCGACACTGGCAAATATACTGCCGTACGTCTTTCGCAGCATGCACGTGGATGAGCGCGGTGTCGGAGTAACGTCGGACGCACCTCTGATTCCAGCGAGCGTCAACTATTCATTCAAAATCGGAGCGGTGGCTTTTCTGGTTTGTGTTCTTTGGACCGTCATTACGACACGAGAAGATCCACCAGAAAACATCGAGCAATTCAAGCGTAAACAGAAAGAAACGAAAGGCGTTGGGTCAACTCTTTCAGAAATCGCCAGTGCCTTGCGCGAAATGCCGGCGACGATGAAACAGTTAGCGGTCGTGCAGTTCTTCACCTGGCTCGGACTATTCTGCATGTGGATGTTCTTTGGCTTGATGACGTCTTATCACGTGTTCGGCGCAAGGAATGAACAAGATCCGCGATTCGCAGATGGCCAGGCGTGGGGTGGAAATGCCTTCGCCGTGTATTCGATTGTTTGTTTCGTCGTTGCCTTCTTGCTGCCACCGCTGGCGCGAGCGACCAGCCGCAAAATCGTTCATGCGTTGGCTCTGATTTGTGGTGCAATCGGACTGCTCTCGGTCTACATAATTCACGATCAGGCAATTCTGCTGTTGACGATGGTAGGCGTGGGTATCGCCTGGGCATCGATACTTGCGATGCCATATGCGATTCTCTCGGCGGCGATCCCCGCAAAGCGTATGGGAGTTTACATGGGGATCTTCAACTTCTTCATCGTGATTCCGGAGATCATCGCATCGTTTGCTTTTGGCCCGGTGATTCGCGCGATCTTTGGCCCGGACAATCCGAATTCTCCGATGTTTGTCGTGATGGCCGGAGGTGTATTTCTGCTGTTGGCCGCGGTGTCAGTGCTTCTGGTGAAGGACACAGGAGGTGCTGATATCCCTGAACAAGCAGTGCTCGAAGCTGACAAGGAGGAGTTGCTGACAGTTCAGGAATCGGCGCAACCAGTGCCGAGCACAGGGCTCGTTGATGAAGATTGATATAACGTGATCTTGAAGTTGGATTCCTGTTTAGTCTTTGCGATCGATCTTGGGGGCACACACCTCCGCGCAGCGATGATAAACTCCCACGGTGCGGTTCATGTCATCATCAGCGCATTCGCCCCGCAAAATTTTACCTCGGCAGCCGGAGGCTGTATCGGGCATGAAAATCACATGAAACGCACTTTTCTAATTCTCATTTGGCTGGTTTGTTTAAGCGCGCGTGTTCTTTCCCAGGAGATTGATGTAACGCGGCTGAAAAAGATCGGCCCGGTAACGAACTTTGCGAAAGCGGAAAAAGGAATCACGCTTAACTGTCTCGATGGGTCACAGGTTCAACTGACCGTGCTCGCGCCAGATCTGATCCGTGTGCGGGCCTCATTTACGAAGCCGATTCCCGCTAAGGATCATTCATGGGCCATTGCAAAAAATGACTGGGCGACGCCTGCGTGGTCGATTATCGAATCGCCGGACAGCATCACCATTGCGACTGAACAACTCGAAGCAGTAATCCAACGCTCGCCGTTATTAATTGATTTTCGCGATGCGCGCACGCACAAGATTATCAACGCCGACGAGCAGCCGATGAGTTACGACGCTCAAGGTGAGTTGCGGAAGATCATGTTTGATCCCGACGCCGGTAAGTTTGTTGCGACCGCGAAGAAGCTTGGCTTTGACGAACACTTCTACGGCCTGGGGGAAAAAGCCGCGCGCCTCGATAAGCGCCGTGGTTTCTTCGTGAATTGGAATTCTGACACACCCGGGTACGCACCTGGGCGCGATCCGATTTACCAGACAGTCCCTTTTTATCTTGGACTCGAAAACGGCGCAGCCTACGGAATTTTCTTTGACAATAGTTACCGCAGCTACTTCGACTTTGGCCGGTTGTCGCAGGAGCGAATTTGGTTTGGTGCCGAGGGCGGCGAGATGAACTACTACTTTTTCTACGGGCCTTCGATCAAAAACATTTTGCATCGCTACGCTGATTTGACTGGTTATATGCCTCTCCCACCATTGTGGGCTTTGGGCGCGCAGCAGTGTCGTTACAGTTACTATCCAGCATTGATGGTTGAGGAAGTAGTACGACAGTATCGCGAACGAGATTTGCCGCTGGATGTGATCTATCTCGACATTCACTACATGAACGGCTACCGAGTTTTTACTTTCGACCCGCAGCGGTTTCCTAATCCGAAAGCTTTGACGGACAAACTGCTGAAGCAAGGTGTGAAGACTGTTGTGATCGTCGACCCGGGGGTTAAGTATCAACCAGAGGGAGCCTATTCTGTTTTCGATCAAGGTATGGCTGGCGATTATTTTCAGCGTCGGAAAAGTGGTCAGTTGTTTAATCCACGAGTATGGCCCGGCGACAGTGTCTTCGTGGA
>Ga0207662_10001312_pt1 | contig 11980 bp, 10 predicted proteins | sample KBSS33LmetaG_FD_184338 | JGI IMG/M metagenome (GOLD analysis project Ga0207662, IMG submission 184338) | Switchgrass rhizosphere microbial communities from Kellogg Biological Station, Michigan, USA - KBS S3-3L metaG (SPAdes) (version 2) | ecosystem: Host-associated > Plants > Roots >... | reverse complement strand
TCAAAGCCAAAAGACAATTCCCCGTAATTATCGTGATTGCTTAGTCTAATCCTTGGCCATCCGCGTTTGCGCTTGCCTCCGAAGGAGCGGAAGGATTTACCGCTTCGCGGTAAGGTCGTTCTACTGATCGAGGATCTCGTAGCTCGCAGTCATCTGTTTGAGAGTCGCATTCGGATACACAGTTCGGATGTACTGCAAAAAGTTACTTCCTTCCGCCTGAGTCTTTCCTGCGTAAACTGCGATGAACGTCATGATGAGCGCGCGTTCGCCGGTGGAATCCATTTTCCCCGAAAAGCTGTAATCAACGGCATCAAGGTTGGGACAACTGTAAGAGGCAAAGAGTTTGTTGTGCGGATATGCGAGCTGAATCTTCAACCGCTCCCTTTCGATGCTCTCAGTATGATCATCGGCGTCGCAAGACTCTGCGTTGTAAGTTTTTAGCAGAACTGCGTAGAACGGAAGTGACGTGTAAGTTCGTCCTTTGGTCAACTTTCCTGGCAACTGAAACGACAGCTCATAAGGAGCGAATTCTTTCGCTGCCGAGTTACAGGGAGACTTTGGATCCGGACAAACTTCTTGTTGTACGAGGGTTCGCGGTACTAACGGGCGAGGGGCTGCAATGCCACGTCCCTTCGGAACCACACTGTCCTTCTTATAGACACCATCGGGCGAGACATTGATCTCGCAACGGGGTGCAGCCTTCACCGTCACGACATATTCGCCGGCCAATAAGGTCTCCCCAAAGGTCAACGTCACACGGCATGATCCATTTGCTCCATCACTGAGTGTTGAAGTTAATACGTTCCCCTTTAGTTGTCCGTCTCCTTCGCCTGAGCCTTCATGAAAAGTCTCGTCTTTCCCGGCCATGTAGAAATAGGTGAGCTCGAAGCTAACGTGAAGGCGCCCGTTTGCCCCGCTCGTGATTTCAAGATGGTTCTCGAATCCACCTTTGCCCTTTCGATAGTTCTTGTAAACGTATTTGCCGGTTAAGTTCTCGTCCTGGAAAACAGGCCGAGGAGTAGGAACAGCCAAAGTTGATCCGAGCAAGGTAGGTAAGAGAAGTGATAGCAAAGTGATGATCATGACTAAAGCATATATCACAAAGTCTAAGACACAGCCTGAAAAGGAACCTCTGACTAAGGCAACCTGCCCTCGTTCGTGTTGGTTAGTGTGACGCACGTGGATCGCTTCCTCGGCCGCAAAGAGAATGATCCACGAAATCACACGAACGAACACGAACGAAATCTTTACTTATTCAGAGCTTCCTGAAGTCTGTTCCATCCGCTGATCGCCAATCCTTGACAGTCTTGATTGCGCCTCTCTATCATCCTGACCTGCTTTACAGCCCGGAGAGTTCGCCCCTCGCGGACCAGAAAAGAGGCCTCTAGTCGTGATCAAGTTGGACATCATCAATCGCGTGGCTGATAAAACTGGCGTACCCAAGATGAAAGCCGAACAGGCTGTTGAGGCACTGTTTCATTCGATGAAGGAAGCGCTAACGCGAGGTGAGAGAATTGAATTACGTGGTTTTGGGGTCTTTGTTGTCAAACCAAGAAAACGAGGCGTAGGCCGTAATCCCCGGACTGGCGAAGAAGTGGCAATTCCTTCAGGCAAAACCATTCGTTTCAAACCCGGGAAAGAACTCCAGGCACACGAAGACGACTCCAATGATTCGATTTGACGCAACTACTCATCTTCTTTGATATAAACCACTCGCTTCCTATCGCTGGACATTGAAGGCTGACTACAGGTTCGGGGCTCACACAAACTCACGTTCTTGTCAGGTTTGTTCTTCTCCATCAGGATTACATCCATCCATTTTGTTTCCTGAGTTCCAGAGCGCTTGACCTGCACGAGACTATCAACAGCGAAGTTGCCGTCGTCATATTCGCGATTCCATCCTTCAAGAGACGATAAAAGAACCTGATCGCCCTCCAATCTTCCGTACGGCTGGGGAGCAACCGTGCCACTCGACAACGACAGCAGGCCGACAGTAGGGCAGGCATCCTGATCCTCATCGCTCAAAATCAATACTTTGTCGGGGTCATTCTTATCGAAGCCAACCAGCTTGATTATCCCCTTCACCTCAAACAGAGTTTGTTTAGTGCCATCTGAGATTGTGAGTTTTACGACGTTCGTGCCTTGCAAGGCGAGTATCGACACGCCATCCGGGAAAAACACTGGAGAGCGATAACCAGAATCAGCCGTGCGCACACGTGCGCGCGTGTTGTTGTTAAGAAACGCTACCCACACTTGTCCGGCCTTTCGTGTGTTGTCGTTTCTTTGATTGCGTGGTGTCGCTGAAATACCGGCAATACGCATCAACATTTGAAAGAACGATTCAGTTCTTGCTGGTGACACGGTCGGACTTGGCGACGGAGTGGGACTCGCTGAGGGCGCCGCACTGGTTTCGGCGTTAACTGCTATCGACAACCAGACGACTAAGAACATCGCACTGATCAGCTGGGGGAATCTCATGGCTGTGGCTCCGGGCATTCAGTCAGCGGATAAGTTGAGAGAGTTATCGGGTCAGTCAAAGATACGGGCTTACCAAAGATCGGCGTTTGCCTGGCGTTGAGTTCCTTCACCCGCTTCCGGATGAAGTTTTCAAGTTCCAGTGAATCGATCTTATTGTTGTGGTCAGCGTCAGCGTCACCTTGACCGCGTAGTCCTTCCAACAAAGCCTGGGTAAATACACCATGCCTGAAGTTCGGATCCTCAACTGAATTTTGATCAGATTTAGCGGCTGCGAAGAAAATCACGCCGGTCCTCTCTGAATCGCCTACAAAATCTTTGGACGATGCGGCACCCGCCCGGCAAGTGTCGACGAACAGAAACGCCTTACTGTCGGGCCGTTGCTTTAACTTGTCCCAAAACGTAGTCCACTTGATGCTGTCCTCGAGTGGGTCAACTGCTGGATCTCGATTGTGTGGAAAGAAAAAATACGACTCGTCTGAGATTCCTCCGTGACCGGCAATCATGATCACTCGAATGTCGTTCGCTAGTTTCGTTTCCTCGTTCATCCAATTCAGCCCACGGATGATCGACCTGGCATCAGCTTCTTCATCCGTGATCAATTTCACCTTCACGTCTGCAAAAGGACGACCGTCGCCTTTCTGCGCACAAAGAAGACCTGCTATGTCGCTCGCGTCTTTGTCGGCAAAACTAAGGTTGGGACGAAATATTTGATATCTGGAAATGCCGATACCCAGAAATATCAGTGTCGGCTTAGAGGCGTTTGGTGCGTTGTACCTGATCCTTCTGATTTGTTCAGCGGCCCGGATTGAGCCACTTGAGGCAACAAATCTCAGGGTGTTGTCTCCGGGTTGGAGGGTTACTTGTACATCTTCCAGGACCGCTCTTCCAGAGTCGCTTTTGATGAAGTGTTGAGGATCTGGATCGTCATTCAGAAAAACTTTTAACTCCACATGATTACCGACCCGCGTGACCGCGTTGACACTGATCGTTAGGTTCTCATTCATGACCGGAGCAGGATTCTCCGCCGGTTCTCGAATATCCAGAATTAACGGGTTCACCGGATCATCAGGTGTCGGAGTTGCTTTTGCTGCATGAGCTCTAAGGACTAAGTCAGTTGGTCGAGACGACACGACCTCCTTTCGTTGTACTGACTGGCTCTCATTTTCGGGTCGTGTGGCTGGATGGTAATAGATTGTTCTTACTACGGGTTTTGATTTGGCACCTGCATTTTCCGCCACGACGACCAACTTGTTTTCGCCTTCGTTCAGAGCAACAACCATCTCCACGTCGATCATCTTCGATTCGGTCGGTCGTGAAGCGTCCCCCTTGAAAGTTCCTTTCGGACTGCCGTTCAGCGACACTCGAACTTCACTGATCGGGATGGTGTCTGATACGGCCTGAAGCTTCACCCGAAACATGCGTTGGGCGACTGTGGTTTCGGGTAGTTCCGGCGCCATGAGCTTGATTGTTGGCGGCAAAATCGTTTCCACACCGATCCGGTCTAGCGATGCTTGATAATAGCTTTGTGGCCGCGCGCTATTTTTGTCGGCTTGTTGGACAGCCAGCTGGATGTCAGGCGCGCGAAAGTATTCAGCGATCACATCTGGACGGTAATACTCTTTTTGAAACTGAGACCCGCTATAAAACTCCGGAGCCTGATTTGGATCTCGATTTACTTGCCAGCCAAAGTATTTGTCGCCAAAGGCGCTCGAGGTGTAGTAACCAGCCGTGGTCCACGCGACCCATTCGCGGTCTTTGCCTACAAAGATCGTCAGAATATTTCGTCCAGACTTTACATCCCAGAGCCTTACTGTTTGATCGCTCGATCCTGAAACCAGGAACTGATCGTCATCAGACAGCGCGACCGACCAGACATCGTTTGAATGACCGATAAACTGATTAACGGGTTTGTCGAGGCTCTTTGTAGTTGCGACTTGTTCAGTGTCATACATCGCCAGGTAGCCGCGCTCTCCTCCGCTGATGAAGTAGCGACCGTCCTTCGTCAGAGTGAAACTTCTGAAGGACCGCCCTTCGTCGTATTTTCGAGGAACCAACACGGGTGCAGCAGTCGCTGACTTGAGAATCTCCAAACTTCGAAAGTCAGTTTTTGGAGTGCTAATCTTCCTTGTGCCGACAACGCGTGTTTCTGTTTGACCTAATGGAATATTGAGACCGAAAGCAGCAGTCTTGGTACGGGTGGTCAGGTAGTCGTTGGCGTTTTTGATTTCTCCCTCGAGAGAAATTCGATACGGCTTTTGGGCGTACTGCTCAGCGCCGCTAGTTGCCACTTTCAAGCGCAACACTTGCTCGAGCGGTCCGTAGCTGTTGGGCTGGCGAGAATCATGCTTAGTACCAAAGGCAATTGAATTTCCATCCTTTGCGAACCCAACACTCCAAACCGTCTCACCATTCCCGGCCAGAATGCTATTCGCCAAAAGGTCACCATTATCCGCACGCCAGAGCGTAATCTCGCCGTTAAAGCCCCCGGTTGAAGCGACCAGCTGTCCATCAGGCGAGAACGCGATTGCCCTGACTTTGTCGTCAAACTGCTCAGAAGCTCTCCGCGGAGCAGAAACTGGTTCCCCGCCTGGCATCGAAAAAACCTGGCAGTTTCCATCTTCCAAGCCCATCGCCAGTTTTAGTTTCTTCTTATCGGGGCTAAACGCCAGGCTCGCAACGCCCGCCAGTTGAGGCCATTGATTTATCAAGTTGCCTTTTGGATCCCACAACTTGACCTTACCGTCTAAACCGCCCGACGCGACGTACTGAGAATCGGGTGAAACCACGATCGAGGTCACTTGATCGTCATGGTTTTTGACGATGGGAGATCTTGCCGCCGACGGATCCTCGAGATTCCAGAACCTGACGTGCGTATCGTGACTACTTGCGACCAGGAATTTTCCATTAGGAGCAAATGCCAGATTCGACACATCGTCTGTTGGTCCAAACAGCTTCTGATGAGCCTCCCAACTTCCAGCACCAGCCTTCCAAATCCAAATAGCGTTTTCTTCGAGTTGTCGTCCGCCTTCGAAACCGACAGAGCCGGCCGCTAAAAAAGATCCATCCCTGGAGAACGCTAACGAAGTAACCTGGACAACATGTCCCTTGAGAAGTTGAACAAGTTGGCCCGAGTCAAACTTGTAGAGATAAACTGCGTACTTTGTCTCAGGATTGGTTCCAGGAAACATTCCGCCTACAGCCAGATAATTTTGATCGTCAGACAAGGCAATTGCGGTGACAACGCACTCCCCGCATCCGCTCGCTTGAGTTCGAATGGTTCGAGCGGTCTTCGCCGAAGCAACATCCCAAACCCGAATAACCTTGTCGTCACCTATTGAGAGGAGCTGCTTGCCGTTGCTTGTGAAAATTACATTCTTAACGAACCTGGTACTGCCGCCAGAGTCGATTACAAGGCTCGGGGTATCGGCGGCGCTAAGGCAGACCGGTATTAATACGATGAGCAGAATTGCTATCAGAAAAGCGCGGAATGTTAGTCTTACAGCCCACATGGATTAAAACCTCTCTTTCAACCGTGGCCGCTGGGAACACTTCGGTCCTCACTTCGCACAATAGAATTCAACGGGTTTGAGGACAGTCGCGGCCCGAATGATCGTCGGTGGCAACTTGCCTTTCGCGAGTTCTGGGATTCGTTTTCTTAGCCACGCACTCAGCTCGTCAACATCAATGACACGATTTGAAGAACTGTCGGCCTTGGGGCTCAACGCTTCAAGTAAGGCCATCGTGAAAATGCTATGGCTTGTAGACTCTCCAGTTGCCGGTCTGGAAGTTTGGATTACTGCACTTACGTTTGAGATCGGCTGCAGAACTTCAGTCCAGGGCGTTGCAGAAAAGCCTGCACCAATACCCGAGATATTTGTATCTACCAGCAACACAGATCTCCCCCGGGTCGATTTCAAACGACGCCAAATTAATTCAAACGAGACGTCATTGATTTCGAGTTCTGAATCTGAACCATGATCGCTGGTTAGTAAAAAAGCATTGCCGGCGCTGTCTCGCGTAGTCCAACCGCGAATGAAAATTACTTTTACGTCGGCGTCTGACTGCGCTTCCGTGCTTAGCCATGACAACCCGGCAAGCACAGCGCGTCGAGTTGTCTCAGTTCCCTTTATTACCTTTACCTTCGGCGTTTGAAAAAGACAGGCACCACCAGCTGACATTCTTTTTGCAAACTCATCAACATCAAACTCGGCGGTGCCTAGCTTTAGTGACGGGTCATGGTAAGAAGAGATACCAAGAGCGAGAACAATAAGGTTTGGCTTTGCAGAGTTAGAACCTGACCCTGAATCATAAAAGATCGATTCCAAGGCTAACTTCGACGCTCCTTTATCATTTCGGGCCTCGATGATGATTTGGTTGGCCCCTGGTTGGAGCTTTACGGGGACGCTAAAAGGAAATCGCCGATCGGCACCAGCTGCCGGTTTCTTCCTAAAAAGTACGGTCTTGTTTTGAGAGAAAGTGATTTCGATAAGCGGGAGTTTGTAACTTAATACCAAGCCTTCAAGGACGATCGTGTTCAGGTTGGTTGTGAATCCACCTTTAGCCGGCTTCACCAAAACGATCTCCGGGGAGTAAAGATCCTTGTTTGCACTTTGTGAAGATCGGCTTGAACTCAGACTGTCGCTTGTAACGAGCAGGCTAAGCAGAATCGCAAGGCTTGAGACCTGGTACCGCTTCATATCGTTTATCTCAGTGATCGAACAAGTACTTGATGATTTCGTCGTACTTGGTTATCTCGATTTTCTTGAAGTCTTTCTTCGGGACGGTCACTAGTCGTCGATCGGTTTGATTGGTTCTCACGAGATAGGTTCTGCCTTCGTTACCTTCCCAAACAAGCCACGCCTCCTGACCCGCAGCCAACGGCACTTGGTCACCCAGGTCTATTACACGCGGGACTTGCTTTTCGAGAATGAACACACCGTAGTTAACCGGCAACAGCAGAAACTGAATAGCTACGAGCAGTCCCGCAAGAATGCGGAGGGCCTTTGGAGCTGGTGTTGCTTTTGAATTGATAGCCGCGTAAAGCAGCGACGCGGTTAGCAGCGTCCCAAAAACTAAACCGGAGAAGTACAGTGATCGGATTCCGCCTTCTTCATCAAAGAGAAGTTTATGTAGATGTAGTGAGGTGTTGGGAAGCTCCGACGCCAACAACAGATTTCCGAAGAAATAGCACTGGCGCATCACAAACTGAACGATCACCACCGAGATGACAAGCGACAGCAAAGCCAACACGCGCGGCTCTCTGAAGAAAGCAACGAATCGATTGCTTTCCGCTGGATGCTGATTCTCAACGTCGTTGTTGTTCTTACGGCGCGCCACGACTCGAACTAACCATGCAATGAGGATAACGGGAGAGGCCAGGACCAAACCTATTAGAATCAGGATTGGAATGGTGCAAACCAAGTAGATAAAAAACTTCGCACCCGTGAAAAGGTAGCGTTCATCGAGCACAGCAAGATCGGTTCCTACACCCAGTGTCGTTAGGTGAAACCTGAGAGCCAGGTAACCAAAGAGGTAAAGCACAAAGCTGCCCAGCGCACTTATCGATGCCCAGCTGCCCAACAGCCCATGGACTTTCGACTTCAAATCTTCCCAGAGCTCTGTCATGGTTTTTTGAGTGAGTTAGTTTAGTTCTGAATTGACTTAAGACGTCATGTTTGAAGCCGAGCTAGTGAACCGTGTCTCGGTTGAAGAAGAGCCTTTCAGCTATCGAGTAGGCCCCCAGTTTGGTCTGGACGGGTTTAGGAGATCGAAGTCGACAGACCCACCTCGGATGCTAATGTTTATCGACTCCGCGAGGTGAGCCGAAAATACGCCAAAGTCTGAGGGCCGTCAATATTTTGTCTAGTAGGAATTGAAATCGTTTCTTGTTAACTTATGAAAACGATCAGATTTGAGGGGAAACATCTTAAGCTCAAGCATGGCTGAATCAATTAGAACCATCCCGTCCGGCCTCGATGTCATGGGCCACTCATTTGCGAAGCCGACCGCTCGCCAGTGGCGACTTCACATTCTTCTTTTCCTTTTCACCGTTGTCACGACCGTCCTGTCGGGTGTAATGCTCGTCATACCTGAACTGGGAACAACCGATCCTCCTCTCAACAGACCAATTGATTACCTGCTGTATGTGCCGACGGCTTACGTAACTTCGGTGATCGATTTCTTCACTTACGTTTTCCACCACCCCGCGCTGTTCCTTCAGGGCGCTAGTTTCTCCGCATCACTGTTGGCTATCTTGTTCTCTCACGAGATGGGTCACTACTTGGCATGCAGGCACTATCGCGTGGATGCCACGCTGCCTTACTTCATTCCTGCGCCACCGCTTTTCCTGGCCGGCACGTTCGGGGCATTTATCAAGATCCGATCGATGATACCCTCGCGGCGCGCTTTGTTTGATATTGGCTTGGCCGGACCCTTTGCAGGTTTTGTGATCGCCATACCAATCTCGATTATCGGCATCATGCAAATGGGACCTCCCGTTCATCAAGTCTCGGGCATTTACTTCAACGATCCGCTTTTGTTTCGCTTGATAGCGCGTGTAATTGGCGTGCACCTCGATCCCAACTCACCGACCAATCCCTACTACATGGCTGCGTGGATTGGTCTACTCGTTACCAGCTTGAATTTGATGCCGGTAGGACAACTCGATGGTGGGCACGGAACGTTCGCAGTGTTTGGACAGCGAGCACATAAAATCATCGGACGTGTAGCTTTCGTTACCGTCGCCTTACTTACCGTATTGGGCTTTTGGTGGCACGGGAGTCCCAGTGGATTTCTCTACACAGTGCTGTTGGGAGTTATGTTGAGAGTTCGCCATCCGCAGCCGCCGGTGATGGAACCGCTGGGAACAAAACGAACGGTGATTGCTGTCCTGACGTTGATTGTGTTCGTGGTCTGCTTCACGCCCTTTCCGATTACGATTCGATAATCCAGAGCGTGGATTGTGTGGACTGCTTTGATTCGCCTATTGCGCTCCAGTGACCTTCGTCAGCTTAAACGAATCCAAAAACTTTAGCGCCCATTCTGCATAACTGCCCTTTACCAATGGGACCTCATTTTTTCGATACGTTGCGCTGACGATATAGAGGCGCTGACCGACCACGATATTCCTGCCAGCCAGGAGGAATCCATTATTGGTTCCGTACTCGATGATGTAGTTACGACCTGGATGACCGTCGAGAGTGATTTCTTTCTCTTCGACCAGCTTGCCATTGATCCCTTGCACGCCTGCATCACGAACAGCGTTTAGGAATAGCTGGGTACGATCTGAGTTCTCGATTACCGCGAGATAGTCGGCGTAAGTGACGCTATATTCGGCGTTGGCGTAATAAATGAAAACGTGAAGTTGGACTGGACCGTCGGGACTTTGAGCTGTTTTCTCTTCGTGAGTGAACGCACCCGGAGTCACAATCGAGAAATTTCCGGCGTCGGAGATGAATGTTTTCCAGTTTGCCGGATTCGCTTGCGGCTCCACTTCCGCGACGAGTTCTGTTGTTGTGACTTTTTGCTTTTTGGATTTCTGAGCGAATGTAAGATTGCCGCACGTAGACAATGCGACAGCAAGCATGAACAGTCTTGAAGCTAATGGGAATGAGCGGCGACTACCTGTCAAAAACAAGAGCTACTCCAAACTAGATCGCTGTCGCCGCGGGCAGCAATCCTTTGATCTCTCTGACGACCTTGGCCACTTCAGCTTGATCAGCCAAGGCAATCATGAAGAACTTGTAACCCTGGTGAAAACAGATGACGCCATTAGCAAATAACCAAACTCCATCAAGAAACGGGTTCCCACCTAATAACCAACTAATGGGCGCACCGGTTATCGCGCCTGGCTGGAAAATCTGAGCCCACATTGCTGCACCTGCCGCACAGCTAAAGGTACCAAGCAATGGCGCCCCAACGTACTTGACGATGTTTCGTTCAAACTCAATTCGCTGTTGCTCCGATTCAGTTAACTCACCTTGTCCGATTAGTTCTTCCTGTTTCTTGAGATAGCTATCAAACTTTTCGGCGGCTTTGCGCAAACCGTAAACAGGTAGAGCGGAATGGGTCAACCAATGAGGATGCGAACCCAGCAACACGGCGTCGAGCCCGGGAAACGCAGCTCCTGCTCTAATTCCCAGAACAAGAGAAACGGAAACGAGAGCAGCCTTACCCGGATTCTCTGTGATCCAATCCTTTGCCTTTATGACACCCGTCGTCGCTGCTGTTGAAGCGCGCGTAAATGCGGCTCCACTGCCGTAAATTTGTGAGGCGCGATCGTAGTAATTCTTGGCTTCGCCTAGAACGTCACCGGCTTTCTTGCCGGCGTCTCCGGCGACATCACGAAACACTTCGCCGGCTTTTTTGACCCCACGAGCCGTTTCACTGGCGGCTCGGCGAGCAGCCTCACCAACCTCTTCCTCGTCAGTCAGTTTTTCCGCTTCAGCACGCAAGCGTTCGGCGCCGCTGGCCATCGTTTCAGCTCCGCGTTTTGCAGCCTCGCCCGCTACCCTGGCACCCTCGCCAACTAAATCCGAAATCGCAAACTTCTCATCAAGTTCGCGAGCTTTGCGCCGTGCCGCTTGCTGCCATTCGTCTATTTTGTCTTTGTAATCTGACATCGCTACCCCCGACTCAACGTAGCTCTTACTCCTTCGACCTGTACGTCAGCGGTCGAGGTAGAGTTCGATTTGACCGGAGGCGCCCCAACCACGCGGTCACGTCCCTTTCCTTTAGCCTCATACATAAGCAGGTCGGACACGTTCAAAATATCTACTGCAGTCTGCGCATGAGCTGGACATTCCGCAACCCCAAAACTGGCTGTGATCTTGCCGGCAGGCGGGATTGACATATTGCTAATAGCCACCCTCAAGCGTTCCGCGACTTCCAATCCGCGGCTTAGCTCAGTTTCAACTAACAGGATAGCAAACTCCTCACCTCCAAACCTGGCAGCTAGATCGATGCCGCGAGTCCCCTCCCGAAGCACCTTGCCAATCCGCCGGATTGCTTCGTCGCCGACATTGTGGCCAAAGGAGTCGTTCAGATTCTTGAAGTTATCAATGTCGACCATCAACAAAACGAACGAGTGCCCAAGACGCATGCTTCGACTGACCTCACGCTCGAGTTGCCGTTCGAAGTGGCGACGGTTTGCAAGCCCCGTTAAGTGGTCTGTGAACGCCTGTTCCTCGCAAACATCCAGGTAGGCTTTAAACTCGAGCAGGGTCCTGGTTCTGGCTAACAGCAGATCCAAATCGGTTGGGTCGGTAATGTAGCCCAGCGCCCCGACTTCAGAGGCTCGTCTCAGGTCCTCAACACGCCGCCCGGCAGCTGTTTGCATGATGACGGGAATAAACTTTGTGAGGGGATTTCCGCGGATCCTCTTGGCTAATTCATAACCATTCATTCGCGGCATCATGACGTCTGTTATCACGAGGTCGGGTTGGTAAGTTTCAATTGACGACAGCGCCTCATCACCGTCGGTTGCAGTGGTTACGCTGTAACC
>Ga0207662_10001308_pt1 | contig 11999 bp, 8 predicted proteins | sample KBSS33LmetaG_FD_184338 | JGI IMG/M metagenome (GOLD analysis project Ga0207662, IMG submission 184338) | Switchgrass rhizosphere microbial communities from Kellogg Biological Station, Michigan, USA - KBS S3-3L metaG (SPAdes) (version 2) | ecosystem: Host-associated > Plants > Roots > Rhizosphere... | reverse complement strand
GAGCACGGTGCGGCCGGTGAGGTAGGCGTCGACGCCCGCCGCCGCCGACCGGCCCTCCGCGATCGCCCACACGATGAGGCTCTGCCCGCGGCCCATGTCGCCCGCCGAGAAGACGCCCTCGACGCTCGTCATGAAGCTCTGGTCGCGCGCCACGTTGCCGCGCTGGTCGAGCTCCACCCCGAGGTCCGACAGCAGCTTGCCCTTCTCCGGCCCGACGAAGCCCATGGCGAGCAGCACGAGCTGTGCGGGCAGCTCCTTCTCCTCGGCGCCCGCGGCCGGCACGAAGCGGCCCTCGGCGTCCCGCTCGACCTCGACGATCTTGATGGCGGCCAGCTCGCCCCGCTCGTCGGCGACGAACTCGGTGGTGTTGACCGAGTACAGCCGCTCGCCACCCTCCTCGTGCGCCGACGAGACGCGGTAGACCATCGGGTACGTCGGCCAGGGCATGCCCTCGGTGCGCTTCTCCGGCGGCGTCGGCATGATCTCCAGCTGGGTGACCGACGCGGCGCCCTGCCGGTGGGACGTGCCGAGGCAGTCGGCCCCGGTGTCGCCGCCGCCGATGATCACGACGTGCTTGTCCTTGGCCGAGATGGGCGGTGCGTCGATGTCGCCCTGCTGCACGTGGTTGGCCCACGGCAGGTACTCCATCGCCTGGTAGACGCCCTTGGCTTCCCGGCCGGGCGCGGGCAGGTCGCGCCACGCGGTGGCCCCGCCCGCGAGCACGACCGCGTCGAACTCGGCGCGGAGCTGCTCGGCCGTGACGTCGGTGCCGACGTCGACCGACGCCTTGAAGATCGTGCCCTCGTCGCGCATCTGGGCCAGGCGCCGGTCGAGCCGGGCCTTCTCCATCTTGAACTCGGGGATGCCGTAGCGCAGCAGCCCGCCGATGCGGTCGGCGCGCTCGAACACCACCACGTCGTGCCCGACGCGGGTGAGCTGCTGCGCCGCCGCCAGCCCGGACGGGCCGGAGCCGACGACCGCCACCTTCTTGCCGGTGCGGGTCTGCGCCTTCTGCGGCGGCACCCAGCCCTCGTCCCACGCCCGGTCGATGATCTCGATCTCGACCTGCTTGATCGTGACGGCGTCGGAGTTGATCGCCAGCACGCACGCGGCCTCGCACGGGGCGGGGCAGAGGGTGCCGGTGAACTCGGGGAAGTTGTTGGTGGCGTGCAGCCGCTCGGTGGCCTCGCGCCAGTCGTGGCGGTAGACCAGGTCGTTCCACTCCGGGATGAGGTTGCCCAGCGGGCAGCCCTGGTGGCAGAACGGGATGCCGCAGTTCATGCAGCGGCCCGCCTGCGCCTCGAGGTCGGTGCGCGGGAAGTCCTCGTACACCTCCCGCCAGTCGCGCAGCCGCAGGTCGACCGGCCTGCGCACGGGCAGCTCCCGGGGGGTGGTCAGGAACCCCTTGGGGTCACCCATGTGCGGCCTCCATGATCGCCTCGTTCACGTCGCGGCCGTCCCTTTCCGCCGCCTCGCGGGCCTTGAGCACCCGCTTGAAGTCCTTCGGCATGACCTTCCCGAAGCGGTTCACCGCCTCGTCCCAGTCGGTGAGCAGCTCCTTGGCCACCCCGGACTCGGTCTCGGCGAAGTGGCGCTCGACGGCGTCGCGCAGGAACGCGCGGTCGTCGTCGTCGAGCGGGTCGATGTCGACCATCTCCGGGTTGACCCGGCCCTGCGGCAGGTCGAGCACGTAGGCGACACCGCCGGACATGCCCGCCGCGAAGTTGCGCCCGATGCGCCCGAGCACCACCACCTTGCCGCCCGTCATGTACTCGCAGCCGTGGTCGCCGACCCCCTCGACGACGGCCAGCGCGCCGGAGTTGCGCACGCAGAACCGCTCGCCGACGATGCCCCGCACGAAGATCTCGCCCGCCGTGGCCCCGTAGAGGATCACGTTGCCCGCGATGACGTTCTCCTCGGCCTTGAACGGCGCCGTCGGGTTCGGGCGCAGGGTGAGCCGCCCGCCGGAGAGGCCCTTGCCGAAGTAGTCGTTCGAGTCGCCGATCAGCCGCAGGGTGATGCCCTTGGGCACGAACGCCCCGAAGCTCTGCCCCGCGGAGCCGGTGAGCGTGACGTCGATCGTGTTGTCGGGCAGGCCCTCGCCGCCCCACGCCTTCGTGAGCTCGTAGCCCAGCATCGTGCCGACCGTGCGGTTGACGTTGCGCACCGGCAGGTCGAGGCGCACCTTGTCGCCGGAGCGCAGCGCCCCCTCGCACAGCTGGATCAGCGTGTTGTCCAACGCCTTCTCCAGGCCGTGGTCCTGCGCCTTGGTGCGGTGGCGCGGGGTGCCCGGCGGCAGCTGCGGCATCGCGAAGATCGGGCTGAGGTCCATGCCCTCGGTCTTCCAGTGCCGCACCGCGTCGTCGACGTCGAGCACCTCGGCGTGCCCCACCGCCTCGGCCAGCGTGCGGAAGCCGAGCTCGGCCAGGTACTCGCGCACCTCCTGCGCGATGAACCGCATGAAGTTGACGACGTACTCGGGCCGCCCGTCGAAGCGCTTGCGCAGCACCGGGTTCTGCGTGGCCACGCCGACCGGGCACGTGTCGAGGTGGCAGACGCGCATCATGATGCAGCCGCTCACCACGAGCGGGGCGGTGGCGAAGCCGAACTCCTCGGCGCCCAGCAGCGCGGCGATGACGACGTCGCGGCCGGTCTTGAGCTGGCCGTCGGTCTGCACCACGATCCGGTCGCGCAAACCGTTGCGCAGCAGGGTCTGCTGGGTCTCGGCCAGCCCCAGCTCCCACGGCCCGCCCGCGTGCTTGATCGAGCTGAGCGGGGACGCGCCGGTGCCGCCGTCGTGCCCGGAGATCAGCACGACGTCGGAGTAGGCCTTGGCCACGCCCGCGGCCACGGTGCCGACGCCGACCTGGCTCACGAGCTTGACGTGCACGCGCGCAGCGGGGTTGGCGTTCTTGAGGTCGTGGATGAGCTGCTTGATGTCCTCGATGGAGTAGATGTCGTGGTGCGGCGGCGGTGAGATCAGCCCGACGCCGGGCGTCGAGTGCCGCGTCTGGGCGATCCACGGGTACACCTTCTGGCCGGGCAGCTGCCCGCCTTCGCCCGGCTTGGCCCCTTGGCTGATCTTGATCTGCAGGTCGTCGGCGTTGACGAGGTACTCGCTGGTGACGCCGAACCGGCCGGACGCCACCTGCTTGATGGCGCTGCGGCGGTAGTCGCCGTTGGCGTCGGGGGTGTAGCGGTCGGCGTCCTCGCCGCCCTCGCCGGTGTTGGACTTGCCGCCGAGGCGGTTCATCGCGATGGCCAGGGTCTCGTGCATCTCCTTGGAGATCGACCCGTAGGAGATCGCGCCGGTGGCGAACCGCTTGACGATCTCGTCGACCGGCTCCACCTCGTCGATGTCGACCGGCGGGCGGGTGCCGCCCTTGAACCGGAAGAGCCCGCGCAGGGTCATGAGCTTGTGCGCCTGCTCGTCGACGGCGCGCGTGTACTCCTTGAAGATCTCGTACCGGCCCTGCCGGGTGGAGTGCTGGAGCTTGAACACCGTGGTCGGGTTGAACAGGTGCAGCTCGCCCTCGCGCCGCCACTGGTACTCCCCGCCGATCTCGAGCGCGCGGTGCGCGGCCCGGATCTCGTCGGACGGGAACGCCCGGCGGTGGCGGGTGAGCACCTCCTCGGCGAGCACGTCGAAGCCGACGCCGCCGAGCCGCGAGGTGGTGCCGGTGAAGCAGGTGTCGATCACTTCGGAGCCCAGGCCGACCGCCTCGAAGATCTGCGCGCCGGTGTAGGAGGCCACCGTGGAGATGCCGATCTTCGACATCGTCTTGCGCACGCCCTTGGCCAGGGCCTTGACCAGGTTCTTGGCCGCCGTCTCGCAGTCGATGCCCTTGATGTCGCCGCGCATCGCGAGGTCCTCGACCGTGGCCATGGCCAGGTAGGGGTTGACCGCGGCCGCCCCGTAGCCGATGAGCAGGGCGATGTGGTGCACCTCGCGGGCGTCGCCCGCCTCGACGAGCAGCCCGACGCGGGTGCGGGTGCGCTCGCGGATGAGGTGCTGGTGGACGGCGCCGGTGAGCAGCAGCGAGGGGATCGGCGCGAAGTCCTTGGTGACACCGCGCTGGGAGAGCACGATCAGCCGGGCGCCGTCTTCGATGGCCTCCGACACCTGCGTGCAGATCTGGCGCAGGCGCTCCTCCAGCCCCGGCCCGCCGTCGGCGGCGCGGAACGTGCCGCGCACGGTGACGGAGGTGAAGCCGGGGTAGTCGCCGTCGTCGTTGATGTGCACGATGCGGGCGAGGTCGTCGTTGGTGAGCACCGGCTCGGGCAGCATGATCGTGCGGCAGTGCGCCGCGCTGGCTTCGAGCAGGTTCTGCTCCGGGCCGAGCTGGCTGCCGAGCGAGGTGACCAGCTCCTCGCGGATCGCGTCCAAGGGTGGGTTGGTGACCTGCGCGAACAGCTGGTTGAAGTAGTCGAACAGCTGCCGGGGCCGCGCCGAGATGGCGGCGAGCGGCGCGTCGTTGCCCATCGAGCCGATCGGCTCCGCCCCGCTGGCGGCCATCGGCTTGAGCAGGACGTTCAGCTCCTCCTCCGTGTAGCCCATCGACTGCTGGCGCAGGGTGAGCGCGGCGTGGCTGGGCACCTCGCGCTCGCGGTCGACCAGGTCGCCGAGGTGGATCAGGCCGGAGTGCAGCCACTCCTCGTAGGGGTGCTCGGCGGCCAGCGCGCCCTTGATCTCCGCGTCGTCGACGAGCTTGCCCGCCGCGGTGTCGACCAGGAACATGCGGCCGGGCTCGAGGCGGCCCTTGCGCACGACCGTCGACGGCTCGACGTCCAGCACACCCACCTCGGACGCCAGCGCGACCAGCCCGTCCTCGGTGATCCAGTAGCGGGCGGGCCGCAGGCCGTTGCGGTCGAGGACGGCGCCCGCGACGGTGCCGTCGGTGAACGCGACGAGCGCGGGCCCGTCCCACGGCTCCATGAGCGTGGCGTGGAACTCGTAGAAGGCGCGGCGGGCGGGATCCATCTCGGCGTGGTTCTCCCACGCCTCCGGGATCATCATCAGCACCGCGTGCGGCAGGGATCGGCCGCCCAGGTGCAGCAGCTCGAGCACCTCGTCGAACGTGGCGGAGTCGCTCGCGTCCGGGGTGACGATGGGGGAGAGCCGGGCGAGGTCGCCCGGGATCAGCTTGCTCGACAGCAGCGCCTCGCGGGCGGCCATCCAGTTGCGGTTGCCGCGCAGCGTGTTGATCTCGCCGTTGTGCGCGACGTAGCGGTAGGGGTGCGCGAGCGGCCACGCGGGGAACGTGTTGGTGGAGAACCGGGAGTGCACGAGCGCCAACGCGCTGACCACGCGCTCGTCGGAGAGGTCCGGGTAGAACGCCTCGACCTGGGGCTCGGACAGCATCCCCTTGTAGACGATGGTGCGCGGCGAGAGCGAGGGGAAGTAGACGTCGGTGGCGTGCTCGGCGCGCTTGCGCAGGCAGAAGGTGCGGCGCTCCAGCTCGAGGCCGGTCTCGCCCGCCGCGCCCGCGACGAACAGCTGGCGGATCGTGGGCATCACCCGGCGCGCGGTGGGCCCGAGGTCGGCGCCGTCGGCGTCGGTGGGCAGCTCGCGCCAGCCCAGCACGACGAGGCCCTCCTCGGCCGCGAGCTCGTCGATCGCGGCCGTGGTCTCGGCGGTCCGCTCGGTGGGCAGGAAGGCGAGACCCGCCGCGTAGGCGCCTTCGGCGGGCAGCTCGAACGGCACCACCGCGCGGTAGAACGCATCCGGGATCTGCAGCAGGATGCCCGCGCCGTCGCCGGTGTTGACCTCGGAGCCGCGGGCGCCGCGGTGCTCGAGGCGCAGGAGCGCGGTGAGCGCCCGGCGCACGATGCCGTGATCCCGGCGTCCCTTGAGGTCGGCGACCATGGCGACACCGCAGGCGTCGTGCTCGAACTCCGGGACGTAAAGGTCCGCCGCGCACTGTTCAGCCAAGGTGGGCCTCCTGTCGTCTCGGTGCACCCCGACAACTCGCATCGGGACGACGTGATGGGTACGAAGTATGCGGAATGAACCGGTGTCTTGCGCACACAACGACGGGTGCGATCGCGGCACAGCGTCGCACGAGGCGCCGACGATATCCAAGGACAAGCCGCGTGACCATCGTGACCAGCCCATACCTGTTACCGAGAGGTTACGATTGGTGGTCGCGTCAGCGCAGGACGAGCTCCGCCACGGTGACCTCGACCAGTGCCGTTCGCCCGGCCAGTTCCGCCAACGTCTGGGTGGCACCACGCTGCACGGCCTCGGCGACGTCGCGGCAGTTGTCACCGAACCGGACGGAGATCGTCACCCGCACGAGCTCCGCGGCGAGATCGGCGCGCGCCCCCACCACGCCGCCCACCCGACGGGCCGCGGCCGCGGCCATCGAGGCGACGGCGGCGTCCGCTACGCGCAGCGTCACGCCTCCCACAGGTCCACCACCTCGATGTCGACGCGCCGCACCGGCAGCCCCAACGCCTGCTCGCCCGCCGCGAAGACCGTCCGGCGCACCTGGGCGGTCGCGTACGCCAGGTCCAGGCCGAACCGGGCGACCACCGTGAGCGCGACGTCGATGGCCGTGTCCGGCCCCGGCTGCGCGATGCGGCAGCTGCGGGCGCGCATCCCGTCCATGGCGTCGACGACAGCACGCAGCGCCGTGGCGGCGGCCGCGCGGGCCAGCCGGTTGGGCCCGAGCGGCGAGTCGAGCCGCAGCGCCTCCTCGGGCCGGATCCTGCTGCGCGCCGTCTCCAGCACCCGGCCGAGGACGGCCTCCACCGCTTGCGCGGGCATCTGGACCGGCTCCTCGGCCATGCGGTGCACCGCGACCTCGAGCCGCCTGGCCTCGGCGTAGGCGGCCGAGCAGTGGGGGCAGTCGCGCCCGTGCGCGTCGAGCGGGAGCCCCGCCTCGGCGCGGTCCCACACCACCGCGGCGTCGCGGCCACAGGCCAACGGGGCGATCTCCCCCATCGACGGCACCTCTGTCATCTCCACGCCCGCATCACCCCAGCCAGCTGGACGCGCGCCCGGTGGATGCGACCGCGCACGGCCGTCTCCCCGGCACCGGTGATCTCCGCGATCTCGGCGTAGCCCAGCCCTTCCAGTTCCCGCAGCACCCAGCACACCCGCAAGTTGTCCGGGAGATCCTGCACCGCGCGGCCCAGCGCGGCCAGCTCCAGGTCGAGCAGGGCCGACCGCTCGGGCGAATCCCGCGCCGCGACGTCGACGCCCGCGTCCGGCGCGGGCCCCGGGCGGCGGCGGCGCAGCGCCGCGATGCAGCGGTTGGTGACCAGGCGGTACAGCCACGTCGAGAGTGCGGCGTCGCCCCGGAACCGGTCGAGGTGTCGCCAGGCGTCCAGCAGCGCCTCCTGGAGGGCGTCCTCGGCCTCGGCGGGATCGCCCGTCACGCGCACCGCGGTGCGGTAGAGCGCGGCCTGGTGGCGCCGGGCGAGCGCCTCGAACGCCCGCACATCGCCCTCCTGGGCGCGCACCACCAGCGTGAGGTCGTCCAGCGACACGGCGTCAACCTAGTGCCACCGACAGCGGATACCGTTGTGGCGTGGCCCAGGACCCCGCGCTCGCCGAAGCCGTCGCCGCGGCCGTGCTCGCCCACCCCGGCGTCGCGCGGCTGTCCGGCGGCGCGTTCGGCACCGTCGCCTCTTACCTGCCCGGACGCCGCGTGGTCGGCGTGCGGCTGCCGCTCGAGGAGGGCGATCCGGTGCAGATCGCGGTGATCGCCCGCATGGGCGTGCCGCTGCCCCGCCTCGCCGACGAGCTGGGCGCGGCCGTCGTCGAGGTGCTCGGTCCGGTGGCCGTGGACGTGACCGTCGCCGACGTGGAGACCGCCGAGGTCGCCGCACCGGGCCTCGCCTAGACTCGGTCGGAAGTCTGTGGAGCCGATCGAGGAGTACCGAGAAGTGAAGAGCACCGTCGAGCGGCTGAGCCCGACCAGGGTCCGGATCAACGTCGAGGTGCCCTTCGACGAGCTGAAGCCCGATTTCGACCGCGCGTACAAGAAGATCGCCCAGCAGGTCAACGTGCCCGGCTTCCGCAAGGGCAAGGTGCCCGCCCGCATCATCGAGGCCCGCCTCGGCCGCGGCGTGGTGCTGGAGCAGGTCGTCAACGACGCCATCCCCACGAAGTACTCCGAGGCCGTCACCTCGGCCGAGGACGTGTCGCCGCTCGGGCAGCCGGAGATCGAGGTCACCGAGATCGCCGACAACGAGCGCCTCGCGTTCACCGCCGAGGTCGACGTCCGGCCGGAGATCGACCTGCCGGAGCTGTCGTCGCTCGCGGCGCAGGTCGACGAGGCGGCGGTCACCGATGCCGACGTCGACGAGGCGCTGGACAACCTGCGCGCCCGGTTCGCCACCCTCACCGGGGTCGAGCGCGCCGCCGCGAAGGACGACTTCGTGCAGATCGACCTGGCCGCCAGCGTCGACGGCGAGGCCGTCGAGGAGGCCCAGACCAGCGGGCTGTCCTACCAGGTCGGCCAGGGCGGGCTCATCGACGGCATCGACGACGCCATCACCGGGCTGTCCGCGGGCGAGTCGGCCACGTTCCCCACCACGCTGGTGGCGGGGGAGTACAAGGACCGCGAGGCGGAGGTCACCGTCACCGTCACCGCGGTCAAGGAGCGGGAGCTCCCGGCCGCCGACGACGAGTTCGCGCAGCTGGCGAGCGAGTTCGACACGCTGGAGGAGCTCACCGCCGATCTGCGCACCCGGCTCGACCGCGTACGGCAGATGGAGCAGCTCACGGAGGCCCGCGACAAGGTGCTCGACGCGCTCGTCGACGCCACCGAGGTGCCGCTGCCCGAGGGCATCCTCAAGCAGGAGATCGATTCGCGGTTGCACGACGCGATCCACCCGTTCGACCACGACGAGGCGAAGTTCGCCGAGTTCCTCGAGGAGAACGGCAAGACCCGCGAGGAGTTCGACACCGAGGCGCGCGAGGACGCCGAGAAGTCGGTGCGCGTGCGGCTCGTGCTCGACAAGCTGGCCGACGACCAGGAGGTCACGGTCAGCCAGGACGAGCTCACCGAGCGGATCGTCTTCCAGGCGCAGCAGTACCAGATGCCGCCCGAGGAGTTCGTGAAGCGGATCCAGGAGGCGGGCCAGCTGGGCGCCATCTACGCCGACGTGCGGCGCAGCAAGGCGCTCATCGCCGCTGTCCGCGCGGCCACGGTCACCGACGCGTCCGGCACCGCGCTGGAGATGGCGGAGCTGCTCGGCGACGACGAGCCGGAGCAGGCCGACGAGGCCCCCGAGAAGTCGGCCGAGAAGTCCGACGAGAAGTCGGCCGAGAAGTCCGACGAGACGACTGTGGACGCCTGAGCACACGCCCACAGCGAACACGGCGGCCGACCCGACCGGTGGCGAGCTTGCGCCGCGTAGGGTCGGTTCCGTGCAGACCGAGCAGACACGAGCCAGAGGCAGGGTGAAGTGACGACCCAGGACCGTCTCATCGGAGCGGCCATGCGGCGGGGCGGTTCGCCCACGACGATGACGTTGTCGGACTCGGTGTACGAGCGGCTGCTCCAGCAGCGCATCATCGTGCTGGGCCAGCAGGTCGACGACGACATCGCCAACCGGATCGCGGCGCAGATGCTGTTGCTCGCCGCGGAGGACCCGACGGCCGAGATCGCGCTCTACATCAACTCGCCGGGCGGTTCCGTCACGGCGGGCATGGCCATCTTCGACACGATGGAGTTCATCCCGTGCGACGTGGCCACCTACGCGATGGGCCTGGCCGCCTCGATGGGCCAGTTCCTGCTGTCGGCGGGCACGCGCGGCAAGCGCTACGCCCTGCCGCACTGCCAGATCCTCATGCACCAGCCGTCGGCGGGCGTCGGCGGCACGGAATCCGACATCGCCATCCAGGCCGAGCTCTTCCGCCGTCACAAGCAGGAGATGGCGCAGCTGATCGCGGGTCACACCGGCCAGACCGTCGAACGGATCATGACCGACTTCGACCGCGACCGCTGGTTCTCCGCGCAGGAAGCGAAGGACTACGGCTTCGTCGACCACGTCATCTCGCGGGCGGGCCAGCTGCCCGGCGACGCCGCGAGCCAGAGCCAGAACGGGAACGGGAGCGCACGATGAGCTACACACCGCCGCAGTCGCGGTACGTGCTGCCGTCCTTCGTGGAGCGCACGAGCTACGGGGTCAAGGAGTCGAACCCGTACAACAAGCTGTTCGAGGAGCGCATCATCTTCCTCGGCGTGCAGATCGACGACGCGTCCGCCAACGACGTCATGGCGCAGCTGCTGTGCCTGGAGTCGGCCGACCCGGACCGCGAGATCAGCATGTACATCAACTCGCCCGGCGGCTCGTTCACGTCGCTGATGGCGATCTACGACACGATGCAGTTCATCCGGCCCGACATCCAGACCGTCTGCCTCGGGCAGGCCGCGTCGGCCGCCGCGGTGCTGCTCGCGGCGGGCACCCCCGGCCGTCGGCTCGCGGTGCAGAACGCGCGCATCCTGATCCACCAGCCCGCGGTCGAGGGGATCTACGGGCAGGTGTCGGACCTGGAGATCCAGGCCGCGGAGATCTCCCGCATGCGCAAGCTGCTGGAGACCACGCTGGCCAAGCACTCCGGCCGCGACGCGGAGCAGGTGCGGCTCGACATCGAGCGCGACAAGATCCTCACGGCCGAGGAGGCCAAGGAGTACGGCATCGTCGACGAGATCATCCAGAGTCGCAAGCTCTCGGCCGTCTAGATATTTGCCGTCCGCCGACACCGGTGAAGTCGGGGAGCCGGATGCTCCCCGTGGATCGGGTCGAGCGGGTACCGTCACGAGGGCGCGCACCCCGCGCGCCGGATGGGACTGGGGTCTGCACACATGGCTCGCATCGGCGATGGCGGTGATCTGCTCAAGTGCTCGTTCTGCGGGAAGAGTCAGAAGCAGGTCAAGAAACTGATCGCCGGCCCAGGCGTCTACATCTGCGATGAGTGCATCGATCTCTGCAACGAGATCATCGAGGAAGAGCTGGCCGAGGCAGGCGAGGTCAAGCTCGACGAGCTGCCCAAGCCGTCGGAGATCCACGACTTCCTCGACCAGTACGTGGTGGGCCAGTCCCAGACCAAGCGCACGCTCTCGGTCGCGGTCTACAACCACTACAAGCGCATCCAGGCGGGCGACAAGGGTCGCGCGGGCGACAACGACGGCATCGAGATCGCCAAGTCCAACATCCTCATGTTGGGCCCCACCGGCTGCGGCAAGACCTACCTGGCGCAGACCCTGGCCAAGCTCCTGAACGTGCCGTTCGCCATCGCCGACGCCACCGCGCTCACCGAGGCGGGCTACGTCGGCGAGGACGTCGAGAACATCCTGCTCAAGCTCATCCAGGCGGCGGACTACGACGTCAAGCGGGCCGAGACGGGCATCATCTACATCGACGAGGTCGACAAGATCGCCCGCAAGTCGGAGAACCCGTCGATCACCCGCGACGTGTCCGGCGAAGGCGTGCAGCAGGCGCTGTTGAAGATCCTTGAGGGCACCACGGCGTCGGTGCCGCCCCAGGGCGGGCGCAAGCACCCCCACCAGGAGTTCATCCAGATCGACACCACCAACGTGCTGTTCATCGTGGCGGGCGCGTTCGCGGGGCTCGAGAAGATCATCGGTGATCGCGTGGGCAAGCGCGGCCTCGGCTTCGGCGCCGAGATCCGCTCCAAGCGCGATCTCGACACGTCCGAGAGCTTCTCCGAGACGCTGCCCGAGGATCTCATCAAGTTCGGGCTGATCCCCGAGTTCATCGGGCGGCTGCCGATCGTCGCGTCGGTCACCTCGCTCGACAAGGACGCCCTCGTCAAGATCCTCACCGAGCCGCGCAACGCGCTGGTGAAGCAGTACCGCAAGCTGTTCGAGATGGACGGCGTGGAGCTGGAGTTCACCGAAGACGCGCTGGAAGCGGTGGCCGACCAGGCCATCCTGCGCGGCACCGGCGCCCGCGGCCTGCGCGCCATAATGGAGGAGGTCCTCCTCCCCGTGATGTACGACATCCCGAGCCGCGACGAC
>Ga0207662_10001306_pt1 | contig 12000 bp, 10 predicted proteins | sample KBSS33LmetaG_FD_184338 | JGI IMG/M metagenome (GOLD analysis project Ga0207662, IMG submission 184338) | Switchgrass rhizosphere microbial communities from Kellogg Biological Station, Michigan, USA - KBS S3-3L metaG (SPAdes) (version 2) | ecosystem: Host-associated > Plants > Roots >... | reverse complement strand
TGTTCGAGCGCCTGCATACCGTGGGCGACTTCGAAGGCACCGGCGTCGGGCTGGCGATCGTCAAGCAGATCGTCGAGCGCCACGGCGGGCAGGTGTGGGCCGATGCCGCGCCGGGGCGCGGCGCCACCTTCTATTTCACATTGCCGTAGGCGACGGGAGACTCGCATGCAGAGCGACTGGGCCGCGCAGATCCTCCGTTATTGGTTCGAGGAGTTGCAGCCTGAGGCGTGGTTTCGCAGTGACGCGCGCGTCGATGCGGCGATCCGCGAGCGCTTCGGCAGCTGCTACGAGCAGCTGACGCAGATTCGTCCGGAGCAGCTCGCGACGCCGTCCGAGTGCCTCGCCGCCGTGATCGTGCTCGATCAGTTTCCGCGCAACATGTTCCGCGGGCAGGCGCGGACCTACGAGACCGATGCGATCGCCCGCGCCGTTGCCGATCGCGCTCTCAAGCGCGGCTTCGACCACGATGTGCCGCAGCTGGAGCGCCGATTCTTCTATCTGCCGTTCATGCATTCTGAGATTCTCGCCGATCAGGAACGATGCCTCGAGCTGGCACGCGGCCTGGGCGACGATGAAGTCACACAATACGCCGAGCTCCACGCCGGCATCATTCGCCGCTTCGGCCGGTTTCCCCATCGCAACGCCATGCTGGGACGGGCGATGACACCGGACGAGCAGGCCTTTCTCGACGCCGACGGCTTCGCCGGCTGAGGGAGTGTGCATTGCGAATTCGTATGACGGATCGCAAACGATCCGCATTGAATGCGCATCGCGCCGCATTACGTTTGGAGACATGCGGCAGAGCTCGGCTTACGACGAGGAAGGCGGGGAGTTTTCGCCTCCGTCCGGCATCAATGAACGCCTGGCCTGCGATCTCCTGATCGCTGGCGGTGGCCTATCCGGTCTGAGCGCCGCGGAAGCAGCTCTCCGCCGCGGCCTCGACGTCATCGTGATCGAGAAGGGTGCCTTCGGGAAGGATGCGGCGTCCGGGCTCAATGCGGGACAATTCCTGACCGGATGGGCAAAGCCGGTGGACATCATGTTGGCGGAACTGGCCCAACAGGAGCTGCGGGGCGGGCTCCCCTTCGATCAGGCGCAGTTGCACGCCCAACGCCGGGTGAGGGCATTCCTGCGCCGCACGGTCGAGGGATGCCAGCGTCTCGCCGAGCTCGACCATCATTACAATCTGCGCGCGTCGGTGCAGCACGGCGCGGTCATGGCAGCGGTGACCGAGGTGGATATGGTGGGTCTGCGCGCCGCCTACCAGTTCATGGACGACAGCAATCTGCGCGCGCTCATGCCCATGACAGACAAGCGCCGCGCGCGATTCTTCGAAACCCTCTCCGCCGCACAGGTTCAGCGGCGGTACGGCACCGCGGAGGGTTTTTACGTCGGCGGCGTGGTCGACCGCTTCGGCGGCAGTTTTCGTCCGCGCAAGTTTCTCATCGGACTGGCGCGCGCGCTGCAGAAGCGCGGCGTGCGCTTCTTTCAGGGCACGGAGGCGCAGGCGTTCGATTTTTCCGACGGCCAGGTCAGCGTGTTCTGCGGCAACGGAGCCAACATCCGCGCCAACACGCTGTTCATGGCGAATGCCTATGCGCGGCACATCAACGGCGACGTGCTCGAGCGTGCGATCTTCGAGTACGATTACGTCGTGGCGATCGAGCTTCCGGATGGCGCGAAGACGCTCTCCTCCGGCACCGTCCTCTCCGATACGCGCGAGCCTTGCTTTTACGCGCGCCGCCATGGCCGGCGGCTCTATATGGGCTACGAGGAGACACCGGAAACCTCGCCCGACATCACGCGCAACGTCGCCCGCCGAACGCTGGCCGAGGGCAAGCGGGTGTTTCCGGGACTCGCTGCCGTCGGCGAGCGCGATATCAGGAGCGCATGGTGCGGGCGGGTGTTCTACACCCTGGACGACTATCCCTTCGTCGAACGCCGGCATGGCGGACGCGTCATCGCCTTCGCGGCGCCGTCCGATCACGGCAATTCGCTGGCGCTGCGCATCGGACAACTCGTGGGCAACACCGTTGCCCCTGCAACGCTGCGGCCGAGGCGCGACGATGACATCCGGCAGCGCCGCCACAATGCTCGGCAGTTGCGGCTGTTCGAAAGCTTCCCGAAAGGGCTGCGCCTGCGGCCGGGCAAGCGGTATCAGGAAGCTGCATTCCGCGAGACTGAACCAGCCGCTCTGGAGCATCTGCCGCCGGTTTGCGAGCCGGACTTGCCGTGACGCGCGCGCTCGAGGCGCCGTGGCGCCTCGAGCACCTTTCGATCAACCTGCCGAAAGTCTGCGGCTTTTCGGGATGACGATTAGAAGCTGACCACGTCCTTCATCGCCGCTGCGGCATCGGCAGGAACGACTTTGCGCGCCACGAAGTCATCCCAATTCTTGAACTTCTCCTTGCTGCGGGCCTCGACGATCGCCTTGGAACGCGTCGGCCCGATCTGCGGCGCCTTGTCCAGTTCGGCCACGGTTGCGGTGTTGAGGTTGAGCTTGGCCGCGACGGGATGGGTTGCGGCGCCGGTGGTCGTGGGTTTCGGCGCAGCCGCCGCAGGCGCGGGATGAGCGGGTGCCGTCGGCTGCACCCCCTGCGCGAAGGCGGGAACGGACAGGAGTGCCAGTACGGCCGAGGTGACGAGAACGCGTCGAGTCGACATGTGGGTAAATCCTCTGTTGTTTCCGCCGGCTTGCGGGCGAGCATGTTCTGCGCACGAGCCGACGGGTGTCTGCATTCATCAGTACCCGGATGGGCGTCATGCCTGCTGCATCCACCACCATCCGACTGACGGCATTGAAATAGCCGGTCGATTCGGAACGGCACGTGGACGACGCGTTCATCCGCTATTCACGCGGCCGATAAAGCGCCGTCACAAAGCTGAAGGAATCTCACAACCGAGTTGAAGACGTGTCGAATGAAACCGGCAGAAAAAATTCTGGAGGTTCTCGAGATCATTCTCGGGAACACTCCGCACGGCTGACCAAGGCTGGAACTTCGGCTCCCGGCCTTAGCGCCAGATCGCGCGGGCCGCCTCCACAACCCGCTGCAGCTTCGCACGCTCATCGGCCCCGCTCAGCGGATTGCCCGCAGCGCTGCTCGCGAAGCCACATTGCGGGCTGATCGCGAGCCGGTCGAGATCGATATGGCTTGCGGCTTCTTCCGTGCGACGTTGCAAGCTGTCCAGGCTTTCGAGCGCGGGAGTCTTGCTGCTGACCAGGCCCAGCACCACGCCCTTGCCTTTCGGCACGAAGCGCAGCGGCGCGAAATCGCCTGCCCGGGGCGTGTCGTATTCGAGCAGGAAGTGATTGGCGTCGGTCCCGGCGAAGAAGCGTTCTGCCACCGCGTCGTACCCACCGTCGGCCAGATAATGGCCGCGAAAGTTGCCGCGGCACATGTGCACGCCGACCACAACCTCATCCGGACACGCCGCGACCGCGCCATTGATGGCATCGATGTAGCGATCGACCAGTGCGCCGGGGTCGCCGCCCGCGGCTGCGACCCGCTCGCGGATTGCGGGATCGCACAGGAGCGCAATGGCGATCTCGTCGAGTTGCACGTACCGGCATCCTGCCTGCACCAGACCGGCAATCTCCTGCGCAAAGACCGCGATGAGATCGGCGAAGAAGGCATCGACATCGGCATAGGCGTTACGGTCGGCGAAGTCGGCAAAGCGCAGAAAATGCATGGTCGAGGGCGCCGGCAGCGTGATCTTGGCCGTGACCGTGGCGGCATCGCGCAGGAAGAGGAATTCATCGAGCGCGAGCGGATGCGCGCGACGCAGGGGTGCCGTCGCGTAGGGCGCCGTGAAATTGACTTCATGGCCATGGTCGTCGCGAAATTTGAGCAGCGCGGCGCGGACCTCGAGGCCCTCGGTGCGCTCCACGAAGCGCCCCCAATAGGAACCGCGACGAAACTCCCCGTCGGTGACGACCTCGAGCCCGGTCTCCTGCTGCATGCGGACCGCGGCACGCACGCAGTCGTCCTGAATGCGGGTGAACTCGTCCTCGCCGATCTCGCCGCCGGCGCGGCGGCGGAATGCCTGGCGCAGCGCCGGCGGGCGCAGCAGGCTGCCGATGTGGTCGGCGCGAAACGGCGGACGGCCGTCCGGACGCATGCTCATGCTTGGTCGCTCCCCAACTCCGGGCTTTTGTCTATAGGTCAATAGGTAGAATTTAGTTCGCCTCCATGGCACAACACAATCCCCGGCCGCCGCCGTCGCGCTGGTTCGGGAGAGCATGTGGCCATGACGGTCGTCACCCTTCCGTCCTCGCGACGTTCACGACGGAGCCCGCGGCGGCGCGAGCCCGAGATCATCGAGGCCGCTGCCCGTGTCTTCGCGGCGCGCGGTTTTCACGGGGCCACCACCCAGGACATCGCCGACGTGCTCGGCATCAGGCAGGCGAGCCTGTACTATTATTTTCCCTCCAAGGAGGGCGCGCTCGAGCTCGTCTGTCTGCAGGGCGTGGGCGGCTTCTTCGAGGTCGCCAAGGCGATCGCGTCGGGACCGGGCAGCGCGGCCGATAAGCTTACCCGCCTCATCAAGTCGCACCTCTCGCCGCTGACCGATCGCAGCGACTTCGTCCGGGTGTTCCTGAACGAGCGCCAGCACCTGCCGCCCGAGAGCCGGCGACGGATCGGGAAATGGTCGCGCGGACTGGAGCAGGTGTTCGAAAGCGTGCTCAAGGAAGGCGTGCGCCGGGGCGAATTCCGCTCCGATCTCGATACCCGCTTGGCGGTGCTCGGTATCCTCGGCATGGCCAACGCGGTGGCGAACTGGTATCGCGCCGAGGAAGTGGCGATCGATCGCATCAGCGGCGAATTCGCCCGCCTGCTGGTCGCAGGCGTGGCGAAACGGCCAAAGCCGCCGCGTCGGCGGACTGCGGTGCGCGGGTCCGCCCGCTAGCCCGACGACGACCCGGCGAGATTCTCGTACATGCGGCGCAGGCTTCGCCGGACCACGGCGAGGTCCTTGGCCGGCACGCCGGCGATCGCACGGCGTTCCGCCGCGATCGCTCGCGGGATCAGGCGCGCGAGCGCCGCGACACCCTTGCCGGTGAGGCGCACGACCACCTCCCGGCTGTTGGTCGCCGACCGCGTGCGCGTCACCAGGCCCATTCTCGCCAGCCGGGTGATCACCCGCGAGAGCGTCGAAACGTCGATGCTGGTCATGACGGCCACGTCAATCTGACGCTGTCCGTCATCACTCGAGAGGGCCGCGAGCACGCGCCACATCGCAATGCTCAGCCGATGTCGCGCCAGCGTGCTGCGCCCGAAATCGACCACCAGCGCCGAGCCGACGCGATTGATCAGGTAGGGAAGATATTCGCCGAGATCGAGATTGGGACGGCTGGGCACGAATAGGACATTCCTGAAAGATCGATGCGCGCAAGCTTTTATGGGCGCGTTCCCGCGATGTCAAAGCTGTCGCGCTGACGGGGACGTCGGTTCGGTGCATAATGGCCCACGACGCGGCCGATCAGTTGCATTTACAACTGTTGCAATTGCATCTATATTGTCGGGAACAAGAACCGGCCTGAAGCCCGGTAGACATGGGAGGAGTGTTGTGGAATTTGGCTACTTCACCCTGAGCGACAATCACTACGAGAACAACGCGCGGACACCGAACCAGTTCGTCTCCGACATCACGGAAGAAGCGCTGCATGCCGATCGACTCGGCATGCATTCGGCCTGGATCGGCGAGCATCACTTCAATTCTCTTGGCGTGCTGTCCTGCCCGGATCTGGTGCTCGCCTATATCGCGGCGCGAACGAAGCACATCCGGCTCGCGCCGGCGGTGACGGTGTTGCCGCTGCACCATCCGATCCGGGTGGCCGAGCAATGGGCCACGCTCGACCTTCTCAGCAACGGGAGAGTCGATTTCGCGACCGGTCGCGGTTACGATCAGCGTGAATACCTGCCGTTCCATGTCTCGTTCGAAGACAATCAGGGCATCTTCGACGAGGGGCTCGAGGTCGTGCGCAAGCTATGGGCTGCGGAGGACCGCATCACCCATCAGGGCAAGCACTACTCATTCGAAGATGTGCGCATCACGCCCAAGCCGGTGCAGAAGCCGATACCGACCTACGTCGGATCGTTCTCCAAGCCTTCGATCGAGCTGGCGGCGCGGCTCAATTGCGGCCTGATCGTCGCGCCATTCGCCGCCGCCATGAGTTTCGGCGGCTTGAAGCAGGTTGCGGACCTCTACCATGAATCGTGCGCCAAATACGGTACCAAGCCCGGCCGCCTGATGTGCAGCTACTTCACCCACTTCGCCGACAATCAGGCGCAAGAGGACGCCCAGCGCGCGCGCCAGATCCGCTACTACCGCGAATGCGTGATCCCGGCGCTTCCGGGCGATCCGAAGACAGCACCGCCGAGCTATCGCTATTTCGTCGACATGGTGGCGCGGCTGAACAAGGTCAGGCCGGAGGATCTCACGGAAAATTCGGTGCTGATTGGGTCGGCACAGCGGATCACGGACACGCTGAAGAAGGTGGAAGCCGCCGGCTTTCACGAGGTGATCCTCTATTTCAACGTCGGGCTGAAGCCGCACCAGCAGGTCAAGGAAGAGATGGAGCGCTTCATGCGCGAGGTGGCGCCCGCCTTCGACGGCGCGCACAAGCAAAGAGCGGCCTAGAAATCATCCTGTCCGGAGCGTCCGCGGGTTTTTCCGGGTCATCGTTTCGGCACCGCACGCGGTCACACTGATCTGACGGCTCGAGGGGCAGCGGGAAAGGAAGTCCGCGCGTAACGGCAATTCTTAGAGACACGCTTAAGTGCCGCGCTCCGACGGCACGAGCGAACCGGGAGACAACGCCTGTGACCATTCAACAAAACACCGATCGCATCCAGACCACGCACATCGGCAGCTTGCCGCGGCCCCACGCCGTGCTCGATATGATGAAGGCGAAGTTCGCCGGCCAGCCCTACGACAAGAAGACGTATGACGCGACCATCACCAAGGCGGTCGCGGACAGCGTGCGCAAGCAGGTCGATTGCGGCATCGACATCGTGACCGACGGCGAGGTCTCGAAGCCTGGCTTCTTCACCTATATCCAGGAACGGCTCGAAGGCTTCGAGTCTCGCCCCAAGCAGAAGATGCTGCTGTTCCAGCAGGAGGTCGCGGCCTTTCCGGAATACTACGCGCAGTATTTCAAGGACGCGATGATGGGCGGCGCGATCGTGCCGCTTTCACCGGTGGTCTGCGTCGCCCCGGTCAAGTACCGCGGCGAGAAGCATCTTCAGATCGACATCGACAATGTCAAAGCCGCCGCCAAGGCCGCTGGCGTTCCGGATCATCATGTATTCCTGCCGGCGACGGCGCCGTCGGGCGTCGGCATCAACGAGTATTACAAATCCGAGGAAGAGTATTTCCATGCGCTCGCGGCCGAGCTGAACAAGGAATACAAGGCGATCGTCGCGGCCGGCATCCTGGTGCAGGTCGACGACCCCTTCCTGCCGGACATCTTTTTCGAGCCCGGTCTCGACGACGCGCAGAAGAAGCGGCGCGCCGAAATCTATGTCGAGGCCACCAACGTCGCGCTCAAGGGCATTCCGGCCGAGATGGTCCGCTTCCACACCTGCTACGGCATCAACGAAGGCCCGCGCCTGTACGAAGCCAGCCTCGCCGACGTCATCGGCTACATGCTCAAGATCAGCGCCGGCTCCTACAGCTTCGAATGCGCCAATCCGCGCCACGAGCACGAATATCACCTGTTCGAGCGGATCAAGGTCCCGGAGGGGAAGGTGGTCTGCCCCGGCATGATCACCCATGCCAGCAACATCGTGGAGCATCCGGAACTGATCGCGGAACGCATCATGCGCTTCGCCAAGCTGGTGGGACGCGAGAACGTCATCGCCGCCGCCGATTGCGGCTTCTCGTCCCAGGCGCTCTATCGCACCGAAGTGCATCACACGGTGGTGTGGGAGAAGTTCAAGGCGATGCGGCAGGGTGCCGATCTCGCCACCCGGCAGCTCTGGGGCAAGCTTTAAGGAGTGCCTGCCGACAAAAAATCTGAGATCGAGGGAGGACGATATGAACAAGCGATCCGCAGGTTTCGCGGCCCTGCTTGCGCTCGCGGCCACGCCGGGTGCGGCACAAGAGAGCGCCAAGATCGGCTTTGTCGGCACGTTCAGCGGCCCGGCCGCGGTGATCGGCAACGACATGCGCGACGGCTTCGAGCTCGCGCTCGATCATCTCGGCCGCAAGGTCGGCGGCCTCCCCGCCCAGGTCATTTACGAGGATGACCAGCAGAAGCCCGAGGTCGGCAAGCAGAAGACCGACAAGCTGATCAGTTCCGATCGCGTCAACTTTCTCACCGGCTACATCTGGTCGAATGTCCTGCTGGCCTCGCTGAAGCCCGCGGTCGATGCCCAAACCTTCCTGATCAGCGCCAATGCCGGTCCGTCCCAGATCGCCGGCGAGCTATGCTCGCCCTGGTTCTTTTCGGTGTCGTGGCAGGGCGACCAGGTCCCGCAGGCGATCGGCGAATACCTCAATCAGAAAGGCGTCAAGTCAGCCTTCCTGATCGCGCCCAACTATGCCGCCGGCAAGGACGTGATCGCCGGCCTCAAGCAGAACTTCAAAGGCACGGTGGCCGGCGAGGAATACACCAAATGGCCGGACCAACTCGACTTCTCCGTCGAGCTGGCGAAGGCGCGCGCCGCCAAGCCGGATGCGGTCTTCGCATTCTATCCCGGCGCCGCCGGCATCCAGTTTCTCACGCAATATACCCAGGCCGGCCTCAAGGCGCAGATACCGCTCTACACCGCCTTCGTCATCGACGCCTTGTCGCTGCCGCGGCTCGGCGAGCTGGCGCTCGGGATTCCCGGCGCCCAGCACTGGGTGAACGATCTGCCCAACGAGGCGAACAAGAAATTCGTCGCCGACTTTCGCACCAAATACGGCCGCTATCCGTCATTCTATGCCGCCCAGGCGTACGATTCCGCCAAGCTCATCGACAGCGCGGTGGCCGTGGTGAAAGGCGACCTCGGCAACAAGGACGCGATCCGCGACGAGATGCGCAAGGCGAATTACGCCTCGGTGCGCGGCCCTTATCGCTACGGCAACAACCACTTCCCGATCCAGAATTTCTACCTGCAGGAAACGGTGAAGGATGCGGACGGCGCCTACACGCTCAAGACCGTCGCCACCGCGCTCAAGGATCACCAGGACCGCTACCACGCACAGTGCGTGATGAAATAGCCGCGTCGCGAAGCTCGTCGACGTAGGCACGACGCCGAGGCTGCAATCGTCGGGCGCAGTCCCAATGCCGGCGCGCGCGGGAATGGTGGGCGACGGAGCGGGCCGCCGTGACGCATGCCCAGTCTATCGAGCTATAGAATTGCGCCACTCCTCGGGCTATAGAAACGCATAGGGAAAACGCTCAAGAGCGCCGCATGACCGCAACGCCATCGGTCGACCGGGAGGCGCTGCGCCGCAAGTCCGCACCGCTCCTGCTGTGCGAGCGGGCGCGCGCGCTGCCGGACGCCGTCGCCTTCCGCTGCAAGCATCTCGGCCTCTACCGCGAACGCAACTGGCGCGATTATGCCGCGCTGGTGGCGCGCACGGCGCGCGCCTTTGCCGAACTCGGCCTTGCCCGTGGCGAGCGCGTCGCCATCATGGGCGACGCCTGCGAGCAATGGCTGATCTGCGACCTCGCAGCCCAATCGCTGGGCGCCATCGTCTACGGCATCTATCCGACCGCATCGGCCGCCGAGGTGGAGTACCAGCTGCGTGACGGCGGCGCGGTCATGTTCATCGCGGAGAACCAGGAATACGTCGACAAGATTCTGTCGTTTGCCGACGGCCTGAGCGCATTGAAATGGATCGTCGTGCTCGACGATTCCGCGATGTTCGCTTACGCGCATCCCAAGCTTCGAGGCTACGATGCGTTGCTCGCCCCGGTCGAGCAGCCCGACCTTGCATGGCTGGAGCAGCAGGCGGGACGGCTCGACCCTGAAGAGCCCGCCTTCATCGTCTATACGTCGGGCACCACCGGCCATCCCAAGGGTGCGCTGGTCGCCCACGGCAAGCATCTCGCCGCCACAGCGAACCTGGTCGAGCATTATCCGACGCTCGCGCAAAAGCCGCACCACACGGTGGCCTACCTGCCGCTCTGCCATGTGCTCGGTCGCGACGTCGCGGTGACGCTGCCGCTGATCTCGCGCCTCGTCCCGCATTTCGGTGAGAGCCCGGAAGATCTGCCGACGACACTGTTCGAATCTGCGCCCACGGTGCTGTTCACCGTTCCGCGCTACCTGCAGAAGTTCGCTTCCCAGGTGCTGCTCGGCATTCTCAACTCCAGCAGCAGCAAGCGCGCTACCGCCGATCTCGCGCTGCGATTTGCGCGCGGCCACGCACGCCGGCGCTGGGACGGCGAGGCAGGCCTTGCGCGCGAGGCGCTCTACCGTGCCTGCCGCGCCGGCGTGTTCGTGCCCATCCTCAACAAGCTCGGCTTCGACCGGCTGGAGCTCGTGGTCTGCGCCGGCGCGCCACTGCCGCCCGAGACCATGGCGCTGTGGCAGATGCTCGGCGTCAACGTGGTGGAGATGTACGGCCAGACTGAAACCGCGGGCGGCATCATCAGCGGCCAGCGCGGCCCGTTTCCCCGCCCCGGAAACGTCGGCACGGTAGCCACGGGCTGGGAGGTCAAGCTCGCCGGCGACGGCGAAGTGCTGGTGAAAAGCCCCGATCTGTTCGACTGCTACTGGAACAATCCGGACGCAACCCGCGCCATCAAGGGCGAGGACGGCTGGCTGCGCACCGGCGATATCGGCGAATGGAGCGGGAGCGCGCTTCGCCTCGTCGACCGCGCGCGCGACTTCATCGTGACCTCCGGCGGCAAGACGATCTCGCCGTCGTTCATCGAGAACATCCTGCGCACCAGCCCTTATGTGGCCGAGGTGGTCGTGTTCGGCCACGGCCGCAAATACCTGACCGCGCTGGTCGAGATCGACGCCGACACGGTCGCCGACTGGGCGCGCAGTCATGACGTGCCCTATACCGGGTTCACCAGCCTCGCCCACAATCCGGATGTGGTGCGGCTGATCGGGACCGAGATCGAGCGCGCCAACGGCGAGCTCGCCCGGGCGGAGCAGATCAAGGACTTCCGCATCCTGCCGAAGGCGCTCGATCCCGAGGAGGACGGCGAGCCGGTCACCCCGACGCGCAAGGTGAAGCGTCATCTCATGTACGAGCGCTTCAAGCCGCTGGTTGAAAGCATGTACGATGATCGCGAGGAAAGGCTGATTGCCGGCATAGCGCTTTCCGGCGAAGTGGAAGCCGGTTCATGAGCGCGTTCAGCAAAAGTGGCAACCGGTTTTGCGTCAGGACGCGCTCCAGCTCGACATGGCGCGCATTCCGAGCGGCTAACAGGTATCCACTTAGCCTGAAAGCGCGCTAGAAAGCGCGTCAACTATAAAGATCCGATTGCGGCCGGGTCCGCATGACGTTTCGCTCAACGAGGGAGGACAAACGATGTTGAGACCAAGTCTCATGGGCGCGCTGGTCGCCGCGTCGCTGGCGTGGCCGGCTGCCGCGCAGGAAAGCTACGTCGTCGGCGTCAGCGGCGCGCTTACCGGGCCGGCGGCGGGCACCAATGCTCCGCCGATCGAGGGCTTGCGCCTCTATGTCGATCGTCTCAATGCCGCCGGTGGCGTCAACGGCAAGAAGATCCAGTTGATCGTGCTCGACGATCAGGCCGAGCCGTCGAAGGCCGCCGCCAATGTCAAGCGTCTCCTGAGCCAGGACAATGTGCGTCTGCTGGTGCTGTCGAGCCTGTCGTCGACCTACGCACCGGTCATTGCCGAGACCAAGCGCGCCAACGTGCCGCTCATGCTGATGGGCGCGGTCTGCCCGAAAGAGGTCTATCCGCCCGCCGAAGCGCTGCAGTTCTGCACCACCGCCTATGCCGGCGGCTACGACAGCCGCGCCACGCTCGCCTTCGTCAAGGAGACGGCGAAGGAGCCGGTGCGCATCGGTTTCGCCGCCATG
>Ga0207662_10001302_pt1 | contig 12011 bp, 9 predicted proteins | sample KBSS33LmetaG_FD_184338 | JGI IMG/M metagenome (GOLD analysis project Ga0207662, IMG submission 184338) | Switchgrass rhizosphere microbial communities from Kellogg Biological Station, Michigan, USA - KBS S3-3L metaG (SPAdes) (version 2) | ecosystem: Host-associated > Plants > Roots > Rhizosphere... | reverse complement strand
GGTCGGCGGCGAGGGCGCGGCCAGGCCGGACGCGAAGGGAAAGGCGGCGAAGAAGAAGCCCGCACAGGCGAAGAAGCCGGACAAGCCCGACACCCCGAAGTACGCGGCGATGCGCGCCGCGGACGGCGCCTACGCCGTCTCCTACCTGTCCGGCTCCGGCTACACGCTCACCGTCGTGCTGAACCTCGCGGACAAGACACTCGTCGGGTTCGCGTCGAACGACAAGCAGTGGTTCCCGGTGAAGGGGACGTTCGAAACCGTCGCCTAGGGCGGCGCCGTCACCTCGAGCGGCGGGCGGCCAGCCTCCAGAACTGCTTCTCGGAGAGCAGCGTGATCCGGTGGCCCTTCTCGCGCAGCTGCTTGAGCGCGATCAGCTTGCGGCCCCCGTCGCGCCCGCCCGCCTGCAGCGGGTTCGGGCGGCCGCGCACGACGACGGTCGTCCGCTCGGAGGGAGCGCCGTGCACGATCGCGCCCGCGCGCTTCGCCGCCCGCGCCGCCTCCTTCCGCAGCTTCGTGAAGACGCCGGTGAAGGCGAGGTGCACGCCTTTGAGCGACCGCAGCTTCCCGACCTTCAGCGGAGCGGGCGGGTTGCGCAGGGCGTCGATGAGCTCGTCCGCGCTCTCGTAGCGCTTCCGCCGCTCGCCCAGGCAGCGGTACACGATCTCCTTGAGGTGGTCGGTGCAGGGCAGGCCGCGGATCTCGCGCGTCGAGAGGCGCACGCTCGCGTCGCCCTTGATGAGCATGCCCAGGAGCTGGCCCACCTGGTAGACGTCGTCGCGCGCCTGCCACTTGGGGACGGCGCCGGCCAGGATCTCGCCGGGCGCGGTCAGCGCGTTGTGCGTGCGCGCGGTGATGCCGCGGCCGTCGCTCTGCTGGCGCGTGATCCCGAAGTCGCCGAGCTTCAGGCTCGGGCCCTCGCACACGAACACGTTCAGGGGGGTGAGATCGCGGTGCAGCATCTGGCCCCGGTGCAGCTTGCCCAGGACCTCGAGGACGCCCGCGATCTCGCGCCGGGCGACCGTCTCCCGCCACCCCTTGCCCGTGCGCTCGAGGTACGCGCGCAGGTCCCCGTGGCGCGCGTATTCGAGGGCGAGGCAATAGAGGACGCGGCCGTTCTCGCGCGTCAGGGGGAAGGTGTCGTAGACGCGGATCGCGCGCGGGTGGCCGTCCAGGAGCTGCCCGAAGTAGGCCTCGCGGAGCCATCCGTCGATGTGCTCGCTGGCCTTGATGCAGACGGTGGGCGGCACGAGGCGCGCGAAGCGCGCGCGCTCGGCGAGGTAGACCTGGCCGAAACCGCCCGCGCCGAGGAGGCGCTCGATACGGTAGGGCAGCCCGGTCTCGGGGCTGGTGATCGTCTGCCCGGGGTCCAGCAGCCGGCGGCTCGGATCCAGCGGGGTGCGGCGAGGCCGCGTACGCGTCCGCGTCGCGGATGTGTCGTTCACGAGACCAGGGCTCCGGATCGCGCGTCCACCGCGCGGGGCACGGAGATCACAACACGCCCAGCGCGTTGATGTCGCGGTTCTCCAGGACGCGCTTCGGAGCTCCCTCGCGCGCGGCCCGGATCATCGCGCGCCCGAGCACTTCGGTCGTGGTCACGTGGTCCGGGAACAGCGCCTTCCACAGCGGATAGAGCGGGCCCACGACCGCGTACAGCACGCGCAGCATGCGGGTGCTGGAGACGATGCCGTGCAGCGGTTGGATGTAGCCGGGCCGGAACATGTAGGACGCCTTGAACGGCAGGCGCAGGATCGCGTTCTCCGTCCGGCCCTTCACCCGCGCCCACATGATGCGGCCTTGCTCTGTGCCGTCCGTGCTGGCACCGGAGACGAAGACGAACGTCGCGGCCGGATTGTTCCGGAGCACGGCCTGGGCCGCCGCCAGCGCGAAATCGTAGGTCACGCGCACGTAGTCGGGCTCGCTCATTCCCGCGGAGGAGACGCCGAGCGCGTAGAGGCACGCGTCGTAGCCGGCGAGCTCGCGCTCGACGCCCGAGAAGTCGAGGAAGTCGCGGTGCACGATCTCGCGCAGCTTGGGGTGGCTCTGGCCGGTCCCGCGGCGCCCGACGGCGAGGACCGCCTCCACGCCGGGGTCGAGCAGGCACTCGCGGAGCGCGCCCTGCCCGACCATCCCGGTGGCCCCGAAGACGACGACCTTCATGCCACCCATTAGACTCGCAACATGACCCGCCTCGCCATCGCAGCCGCGCTTCTCGCTCTGGCCCCCACTCCCGGGACCGCCGGCCCCGGCTCGGACGTCCTCCATTACGACGTGCGGCTCGAGGTGCCACTGGGGGAGGCGATCACGCAAGGCGTGGAGACGATCCGCCTGCGAGTCGCACCGGACGGGGTGGACGAGGTCCTCTTCGATGCCGCCGGGCTCCTGATCGACTCGATTACCGAAGGACACGTGGCGCTGCCGTTTGCCTACGAGGGCGAGCGCCTTTCGGTCCGCTGGAAGCGCCGCGCGCGCGCGGGCGAGGTGCGCACGATCGACGTGCGATACCGTTTCCATTCCGGCCGCGGTCTGCGCACGACCTCCGACCAGGCCTTCACGGTGTTCACGACGTGGGGCTGGATGGTCTCCCAAAGCGATCCCGGCGACCGCGCCACCGCGACCTTCCGCCTGACCGCGCCCCCCGGCCTCGGCCTCGTGGCCACGGGCGTTCCCGGCCGCGTGCGCACCCGCTCCGACGGCCGCGTCGAGTCCGAGTACCACTTGCGGCAGCCCTGGCCCGCATACATCTACGGCTTCGCCGCCGGGCGCTGGGGGACGCTCGAGGCACGTCACGGACGCGTGCGCCTGCGCATCCTCGCTCCCCCGGACCTCGCGCCGAAGCTCGCGCCCGTGCTGGCGGAGACGGACGCGATGCGCCGGTTCTTCGAGGAGAGAGCCGGCCTTCCCCTGCCCCACGCGACGTACACCCAGGTCTTCCTGCCCGGAGCGCCGCCGCAGGAGATGGTGGACCTCTCGCTCCTCTCGACCGACTACGCGAAGTCGCTCCTCGAAGATCCGCACGAGGACTGGGCGGTCGCCCACGAGCTCGCGCATCAGTGGTGGGGCAACCTCCTCACCTGCCGCAGCTGGTCCCACTTCTGGCTCAACGAAGGCTTCGCGACGTTCATGACCGCGGCCTGGAAGGAGAAACGCTGGGGCCGCGAGGCCTACGACCGCGAGATGACGCTGGCGCGGGAACGGATGGCCCGGATCCACAGGGAGGGCAAGGACCGCCCGCTCGTCCTCACGACCTGGAAGACGCCGGGCGAGGCGGGCGGCCCCGTCGTGTATTCGCGGGGCGCGCTGCTGCTGGACGCCCTGCGACGGGACCTGGGCGAGGACGTGTTCTGGCGCGGCGTCCGCGATTACACGACGGCGGGCGCGCGCAACGGCAGCGTGGAGAGCGCCGACCTGCGCGCGGCCATGGAGCGCGCCGCGGGCCGCGACCTCGGGCCCTTCTTCACGCGCTGGCTGTCCGGCCTCGCCCCCGAGGCTGCGCCGCCCGGCGTGTCCTGAGCGGCAGTGATAACGTGATTACATGACGATGCAGCGTGAAGATGCCGCCTGCCACCGCGACGTCCTGGTCGGGATCGCCCACCAGGCCATGATCGACAAGGGCCTCGAGCCCGACTTCGGCAAGCCGGTCGAGGCCCAGCTGGAGGCCCTGAGCGCTCCCGCCAAAGCGGACGACCCCGCCATCCGCGACCTGCGCGACCGGCTCTGGTGCTCGATCGACAACGACGACTCGAGAGACCTCGACCAGCTCACGGTCGCGGAGGATCTGGGTGGACGGGTGCGGCTCCTGGTGGCGGTGGCCGACGTCGACGCGCTGGTGAAGAAGGGCTCGCCGGTCGACGCGCACGCCCAGAAGAACACGACGTCCGTGTACACGGCGGGCGGCATCTTCCCGATGCTCCCGGAGAAGCTGTCCACGAACCTGACCTCGCTCAACGAGGGCGAGGAGCGCGTCGCGCTCGTGGTCGAGATGACGGTGGGCAGCGGGGGCACGGTGCAGAAGGGCGAGGTCTACCGGGCGCTCGTCCACAACAAGGCCCAGCTGGCCTACGACGCGGTCGGAGCCTGGCTGGAGGGTGGCGCGACCCCGCCGAAGGTCGAGAAGGTGAAGGGCCTGGGCGAGAACCTGAAGCTGCAGGACCGGACCGCGGACGCCATGCGCGCGCTGCGGCACGAGAACGGCGCCCTGGACCTGGAGACGATCGAGGCGCGGGCGGTGATCGTGGACGGCAGCGTGGTGGACCTGCGCCAGGAGCGGCGCAACAACGCGCGCATGCTGATCGAGGACTGCATGATCGGCGCGAACGGCGTCACCGCGCGGTTCCTGGCCGGGCGCGGCCTGCCCAGCCTGCGGCGCGTCGTGCGCTCGCCCGAGCGCTGGGACCGCATCCAGAAGATCGCGGAGGACATGGGCGAGCACCTGCCTCCCGACCCGGACGCCCCTGCCCTGGAGGAGTTCCTGGTGCGCCAGCGCCGGGCCGATCCCCTCCGCTTCCCCGACCTCTCCCTCGCCATCGTCAAAGCCATGGGAGCGGGCGAATACGTGGTCGAGGAAGCGGGCGCGCCGTCGATCGGCCACTTCGGCCTGGCCGTGAAGGACTACACGCACTCCACGGCGCCGAACCGCCGTTTCCCCGACCTCATCACCCACCGGCTGTTGAAGTCCGCGCTGGCGGGCGTCCCTCCCGCCTATACGCGCGAAGAGCTGGCCGCGCTGGCCGCCCACTGCACGTCGCAGGAAGACGCGGCGAACAAGGTGGAGCGCCAGCTGCGCAAGTCCGCCGCCGCCTGTCTCCTCTCCACGCGCATCGACGACAAGTTCGACGCCCTCGTCACCGGCGCCGGCGACAAGGGCACGTGGGTCCGGATCCTGCGCCCGCCCGTCGAAGGCAAGCTCGTGCACGGGGCGGACGGGCTGGACGTGGGCGACCGCCTGCGCGTGAAGCTCGTGGGCGTGGACGTGGAGCGCGGGTTCATCGACTTCGTGCGCACGCGGCACTGACCTCGGCCGAACGGCTCAGGGCAGCGGAACGACGACGGTACTGCTGCGCGGCCGCGTGCCGTCGGTGAGGGTCAGCTCCATGCTGCAGGCGCCCTCGGGCGCGGGGGCGAGCACCGAGAACTCGAGATCGCCGGTGGCGGACGCACCCTGGACCTTCAGCGGACAGGGCGCGAGCGCAGCCTGGCCCACGGGCAATCCCACCCGCTGGCCGCCGCACGTCACGGCGTAGGAGCACATGGCGACGCTGGCCAGCGCCTCCGGATTGCCAATGGCGACGAAGCTGACGCGCCCGCCGATCTGGGGGGAGCGGGCCATCCGCAACACCTGGATGTTGCCGACCGCGACGCGGCTGAGAATCGGGGGGGGAGTCGGCGGCGGCGGCGGCGGCGGGCGCGGCGTCGTGGCGCCCGCGACGACGGGCGGCTGCCGGGCCGCCTCCGCTTTCCGCGCCGCGGCGGCCGCGTCCCGGGTACGCTGCTGGAAATCCGCCATCACGCCCCGCATCACGCAGTCCGCGTGCTTTCGTTCGTCGAACGAGTAGTCCTGCCACTTGACCCAGCCCGTCCGGTAGGCCTTGTCGAAGCAGGCGCCGTGCTGTCGAGCCGCCTCCTTCTGCGCCGCGTCCACGCCGAGGAGCGGGATGAGCGCCTCGATGGCGACGTCTCGAGCCCCGAACGAGACCCGGAACCGGTTCAGCGCGCGCGCGGCGAAGTAGAACGCGACCACGCCCACGCCGATGAGGACCTTCTGCGCCCACGGCGGAAGGTCCTGGATCCGGCGCACCGGGCGAGCCTTCGGCTTGATCCGGAACCCGAGCTCGCGCGGCTCGCCCGTGGCCTCCCGCAAGGGAGGCAGCGGGGCGGGCGCGCGGAGGGGCATCGGCGTGGGAGCGAGAGCCGGGATCGCGGGAACGGCGCGGCTGCTCGGCGGGCGTAGCGTCGTCGGCGTGCGCAGGACGGTGGCGGGGCGGGCCGGAGGCGGGGGTGGAGGAGCCGGGGGCTCGGGTGGCCGCGGCGCGGCCGCGGGCGGTCGGGGTGCGGCCGCGGGCGGTCGGGGTGCGGCCGCGGGCGGTCGGGGTGCGGCCGCGGGCGGCGGTGTGGACGCCGGAGGGCGCGCCGCCACCGGTCGATTCGGGCGTGCGCTCGCGGACGAATCCGGCGCCCCGGCGGCGTCGCCCGGCCGCTTGGCCCCGCAGCGGCAGGTGACGATGTACGGAGGGACGCGCCGGCCGCAGTCGCACGTCCAGGCGGTGCTGGCCACGATCGGACGATATCATCGGGCTCGGCCGATTCGCGCCCCCGCCGCGTGATCTCGCGCACTCTCGCGCCGTAGAATGCATACCATGAGCTCCTTTCCTCACGCCCTGACCATTCGCGTGTGTTCGGTCGCGTTCGTCCTGTCCTCCTCCCCGGTTCTCTTCGCCGCCCCCAACCCCACCCCCATCGTTTCGCCCGGCCTCGATCTGTCCGGGATGGACCGGACTGTGCGACCGGGCCAGGACTTCTTCACCCACGCGAACGGGGCCTGGCTGAAGGCGACCGAGATCCCCGCCGACCGCGCCGCCTACGGCGTGGGCGGAGTGGTGAACGAGCTGACGAGCCAGCGCACGGCCGCCCTCATCCAGCAGGCGGTGAAGGCCGACGCCCCCAAGGGTTCCACGGCCCAGAAGGTCGGCGACTACTACGCGAGCTACATGGACGAGGAGGCGATCGAGGCCAAGGGACTGGCGCCGCTGCAGCCGACGCTGGACCGCATCGCGGCCATCCAGGATCGGGGGGCCCTGGCGCGCTTCCTCGGCGGGACGCTGCGCGCGGACGTGGATGCGCTGAACAACACGAACTTCTACACGGACGCCATCCTCGGCCTGTGGGTGGCCCAGGACCTCGACGACCCGACGCGCTACGTGCCGTTCCTCCTCCAGGGCGGCCTGGACATGCCGGACCGCGCCTATTACGTCGATCCCGCGCCGCGCATGGCGGAGCTCCGCACCCGTGGCCAGGCCCACGTGGCGAAGGTGCTCGAGATCGCACACGTCCCGGACGCCGCGGCCAGGGCGGCCCGCATCTTCGAGCTCGAGCGGCGCATCGCGGAAGCGCATTGGACGCGGGAAGACTCGTCGGACGTGAAGAAGAACAACAACCACTGGACGCGCGCGGAGCTGGACACGGCCGCGCCCGGCCTTCTCTGGAGCGAATACCTGGCCGCGGCCGGTCTGGCCGATCAGAAGCTGTTCGCGATCTGGCAGCCGAGCGCGGTGACCGGCATCTCCGCCCTCGTGGCCAGCGAGCCCATCGAGACCTGGAAGGACTACCTCACCTTCCACGCCCTCGAGCACTCGGCGGCGGTGCTCCCGCGCGCGCTGGGCGACGAGAGCTTCGCGTTCCACGGCACCGCGCTCGCGGGCATCCCGCAGCGGCGCGACCGGTGGAAGCGGGCGGTGGACGCGACGGGCAACGCCCTCGGGGACGCCGTCGGCCAGCTCTACGTCGAGAAGTACTTCCCGCCCGCGTCCAAGGCGCGCATCGCGGAGATGGTGCGCAACATCATGGCCGCCTTCGGCCGCCGCATCGACGCCCTCGATTGGATGGCCCCCGCGACCAAGGCGCGGGCCAGGGAGAAGCTGGCCGTGCTCGAGGTCGGGGTCGGCTACCCGGACGAGTGGATCGACTACTCGGGCCTCGAGATCGTGCGCGGCGACGCGTTCGGGAACGACCAGCGGGCGGAGCGGTTCGAGCTGCAGCGCAACCTGCGGAAGCTCGGCCGGCCCGTCGACCGCAAGGAGTGGGTCATGACGCCGCAGACCGTCAACGCGGTGAACCTGCCCGTCATGAACGCCATGAACTTCCCGGCGGCCCTGCTGCAGCCTCCCTTCTTCGACCCTTCGCGTCCGGTGGCCATGGACTACGGAGCCGTCGGGGCGGTGATCGGCCACGAGATCAGCCACAGCTTCGACGACTCCGGGGCGCTCTTCGACGCCACCGGCCGCTTCCGCAACTGGTGGACGGACGAGGACAAGGCACACTTCGACGCCTCCTCCGCCCAGCTCGTGAAGCAATACGACGCCTACCGCCCGTTCCCCGACCTCGCCGTCAACGGCAAGCTGACCCTGGGCGAGAACATCGCGGACGTCGCGGGCCTGGCCGCGGCCTACGACGCCTACAAGATGTCCCTGGGCGGAAAGCGCGCGCCCGTGGTGGCCGGCCTCAGCGGCGACCAGCAGTTCTTCCTGAGCTTCGCGCAGAGCTGGCGGCTCAAGATGCGCGAGCCGGCGCTGCGCCAGCAGATCCTCCAGGACGGGCATGCGCCGGACCAGTACCGCGCGGACACCGTGCGCAATCTCGACGCGTGGTACGCCGCGTTCGACGTGAAGCCCGGAGAAGCGCTCTACCTCGACCCCAGGGACCGCGTCCGCGTCTGGTAGCGCGCGGCCGGGTCCGCTCGCGCGGCCGGCGGCCGGTCAGGGGAGACGGATCGAGGGGTCCTCGTCGCGCTCGCGGTAGAGGATCGCCACCTTCCCGACCGCGCCTACGAGGGACGCGTCCGTGTCCTCGGCCAGGCGGCGGGCGGCCGCGCGGCGCTCCTTGCCGTCCTCGACCTCGATGCGGACCTTGATCAGCTCGTGCGCGCGCAGCGCCGTCTTCGTCTCGCCGACGACGCCGCCGGTGAGCCCGCCCTTCCCGATGCGGACGATGGGCGAGAGCGCGTGGGCACGCCCCTTCAGGAACTGGCGCTGCTTCGAGGTGAGGGCGGCCATGCCTGGATCCTAACCGAGGCCGGCATCAGGCGGCGGCCTCCGCCTCGTCGTCCACCGGGAAAGGCGCTTTCCAGGCCACGACGAGCGGGAGCACGGAGGCGGCGAGGACGACGACGAAGAAGCCCTGATAGCCGACGGCCTGCTGCAGGACCCCGCTCACCATCCCCGTGGACATCATGCAGAGGCCCATGACCCCGGTCGCGAACGCGTAGTGCGCGGTCTTGTAGGGGCCGGGCGCCATCTGCTGCATCATGTACAGCATGTGACCCACGGAGCCGAAGCCGTAGCCGAACTTCTCGATGGTCACGGCGGCGGCGATGGCGGCCAGGCTCTCCGGGCGCGCCTGGCTGAGGTACAGATAGGTCAGGTGGGGCACGTTCAAGGCCAGGAGCAGGACGAAGAACGTCGCCCTGAGCCCCTTGCGCGCGGAGAAGAGGCCGCCCAGGAGGGCCCCCACGATGAAGGCGATCGTGCCGTAGGTGCCGTTGATCGTGCCCAGCTGCACGTTGTCCAGCTCGAGCCCGCCCAGGGCGCGCCGGTCGAGGAGGAACAGGGGCCCGATCTTGTCGATGAGGCCCTCGCCGAAGCGATAGAAATACGCGACCGCGATCATCCGCCAGATCATCTTCTTGGCGAAGAAGGTCGCGAACGCGCTCTTGAACGTGCGCACGGCGTCGCCGAGCCCCTGGGGAGCGGAGGCCGCGACTCCGCCCGTGGGCAGCACGCGCAGGTGCCACATCCAGGAGAGCGCCATCACCACCGCCAGCGCGCCCATGATCAGCGTCCAGGCCTGGGCCCAGCTGAGCCCCATACGTCCGTGCAGGACGCCGGTCAGGCTCACGAGGAGTCCGGTCGCGATGATGCGGCCGAGGTTCCAGAAGATGCCCTGGATGCCCACGTAGGCGGCCTGCTCCCGGTGGCTCATCGAGCTGATGTAGACGCCGTCGGCCGCGATGTCCTGGGTGGCGGAGGCGAAGCCCGTGAGCCAGAAGAGCGCGATCGTGCCCGTGAGCCAGTGCGGCAGGCCCAGGGCCAGGGCCCCGCCCGCGAACGTCACCGTCATCACGAGCTCCATGGCCAGCACGAAGAAGCGCTTCGTGCGGAACATCTCGACCACGGGTGACCAGAGCGGCTTGATCACCCAGGGCAGGTACATCGAGCCCGTGTAGAGCGCGATCTCGGCGTTGGAGAGGCCGAGGTTCTTGTACATGACGGCGGACATGACCGTCACCGCGGTCATGGGCGTGCCCATCGCGAAATAGAGCGAAGGCACCCAGAGGGCGGGAGAGCGGCGCCGGGCCGCGACGGGGGCGGCGGCGGGGACGGCGGGTACGGCAGCGACGGCTTGGGACGCGGCCTCCATCGTCGACCTCGCGCCGTGTCGCGGACGGCGGCTCGCACACTAGCCCGCGCCCGCGCCGGCCGTCAAGCAAAAGCGGGCGTGAGAGCGCTGATAAATGCTGAAAGCGCTGTCAGCCCGCGAAAGCGCTGTCATCGCGGCCGCCGCGCCATTGGCGTTGACACTCGACAGAACGGACCATACGCTACCCATCGAAAATGTCCGCGCAATCGCATCGGTTCACGCGCACCGAAATTGATAAGCCGGCGAGCGAGCCCTTTCCGGACGGCTTCGTCTGGGGCGCCGCCACCTCCGCCTATCAGATCGAGGGAGCGGCGGACGGGGACGGGCGCGGCGAGTCCATCTGGGATCGGTTCTGCCGGACCCCCGGCCGCATCCGCGACGGCGGGGTGGGCGACGTGGCCTGCGACCACTACCACCTCTGGCGCGACGACATCGCGCTCATGAAGGAGCTGGGCCTCAAGGCCTATCGCTTCTCGATCTCCTGGCCGCGCGTGATCCCGGAGGGACGAGGGCCCGTGAACGTGAAGGGCCTCGACTTCTACAGCCGTCTCGTGGACGGGCTGCTGGAAGCGGGCATCGTCCCCTACGCGACCCTTTTCCACTGGGACCTCCCGCAGCGGCTGCAGGAGGCGGGCGGCTGGCCCGCGCGCGAGACGGCGGATGCGTTCCGCCCCTACGTGGAGGCGGTGGTGCGCCGCCTGGGCGATCGCGTGGAGAACTGGATCACCCACAACGAGCCCTGGTGCGCGGCCCTGCAGTCCCACCAGATCGGCCTGCATGCGCCCGGCCTGCGCGACTGGCCGGCGGCGCTGCGGGCCAGCCATCATCTCCTGCTCTCCCACGGATGGGCCGTGCCCATCGTGCGCGCCCACAGCCCGCGGGCGAAGGTCGGCATCACCTTGAACCTCACCCCTGCGGAGCCGGCCTCGCCCAGCCGCGGGGACCGCGAGGCCACCCGGCACTTCGACGGGTACTTCAACCGCTGGTTCCTGGATCCTCTCTACGGCCGCGGCTATCCCGCGGACATGATCGCGGATTACGCGCGCGACGGCCGCTTGCCGAAGGAGTGGGACGAGGTCGTGCGGGCGGGCGACCTCGAGGCCGTCGCGGTGCCGACGGACTTCCTCGGGGTCAACTACTACAACCGCACGGTCGTGCGCAGCGAGTCGCTGCCCGAGTCGGACAACCTCCCGCGCACGGTCTTCCTGGCTCCGGAATCGGAATGGACGGAGATGGGATGGGAGGTCCATCCCGACGGCCTCTACCAGACCCTGTGCCGCGTCCACTTCGACTACGGTCCGGCGCGGATCTACGTCACCGAGAACGGCGCGAGCTGGTCCGACGCTCCCGGGCCGGACGGACGCGTGCCCGACCATCGGCGCATCCGCTTCCTGCGCGACCACTTCCGGGCCGCGCGCCGGGCCATCTCCGCGGGCGTGCCCCTGGCCGGATATTTCGTCTGGTCGCTGCTCGACAACTTCGAGTGGGACCGCGGCTACTCCCAGCGCTTCGGCATCGTGTGGGTGGACTACGCGACCCAGCGCCGCATCCCGAAGGAGAGCGCGCGCTGGTACCGCCGGGTCATTGACTCGAACTGCGCCGAGGCTTCTTGACCGAGCGGCGGGCCACCCGCTTCACCGCGACGGGAGGCGGGCCGGTGGACGCGCGCAGGACGAGCTCGGTGCGGAACACCGGCCGCACGAACCCGCGGCCGCGCAGCTCTTCCACGATCGCCCTCGCCGCCGCCATGCCCATCTCCACCGCGGGCTGACGCATCGTGGTCAGCGGCGGGCAGCTGAAGGCGGCGCTGGGCTGATCGTCGAAGCCCACGATCGAAACGTCGCGGCCAACGTGCAGGCCCGCCCGGAAGAGGCCGAGGGCGG
>Ga0207662_10001301_pt1 | contig 12012 bp, 10 predicted proteins | sample KBSS33LmetaG_FD_184338 | JGI IMG/M metagenome (GOLD analysis project Ga0207662, IMG submission 184338) | Switchgrass rhizosphere microbial communities from Kellogg Biological Station, Michigan, USA - KBS S3-3L metaG (SPAdes) (version 2) | ecosystem: Host-associated > Plants > Roots >... | reverse complement strand
GGTGGAGACCTCCATCGGCTTCTCGCACAGCACGTGCTTCCCCGCCTTCGCCGCCTTGATCGTGTCGCGGGCGTGGAGCGCATTGGGTGTCACGATGTACACGACGTCGATGTCCGGATTGTCCGCCATCCGACTCATCGTCTCGTAGTTGTAGATGCTCTTGTCGGGAATCCCATACTGGGCCTTCCACTTCACGGCCTTCGCCGGCGTGCCGGTCACGATCCCGGCGAGCCGGCAGTGCTTCGTCTTCTGGAGCGCCGGCGCGATCTGGTTGGTGCTGAGGCTGCCGAGCCCGACGAGCGCGAAGCCGAGCTTCTTCTCCTGCCGGCTGGTCGTCGGGGTGGCACGGTGCGCGATCGACGGGATGGAGCCAAAGGGCCGAACGAGCGGCGCTCCGGCGACGGCGAGCGCCGACAGGCGCACGAAGTCGCGGCGGGAAGTCGAAGACATGCGAGTCATCCGAGGAGTTGATGGTCGGCCGCCAAGATCGGACGGCGGTTCGAGGTCGGCAAGGGCGCGTAGCTCGTCCTCGTGCCCTGTCTCGGATGCCTGTTCAACGACGGAACGCGGATCTCGACGGCGATCTTACGGAAAAGGCCGGATCGACTCCTCTCCGGGTCGAGACGCTCGGACCGGAGCACGGCTCTCTCCAGCCACGACCTTGAAATCTTTGCGGATGCGGGGCAGAGATCTCTGCGCCCACACGGAGCGATCCGGCCGTCTCCGTCAGATCCGGTCCGATCCGCGTTCCGCCGTTCAGCAGTTTCAAGGGGTGCAAGGGTCAGAATCCTTGAAGATGGCTTACTCCCCGCAGCCCTTTTCAACGACTCTGACCCCTTGATCCCGGATCTTCCGGACATGGCCGGATCGTTCCTCTCCGGGTGGAGATGGTAGCACTCCCGCAGCGCGACGGTACCGATCTCCCGGGCCCGCACTCCCGGTCGTAGCTTCGCTCCTCGACTCGACCCCACGGAGCATCGGTCCATGCAGAGACGCACCTTCCTGTACACTCTCGGTGCCGCGCTCGCGTCGCCGTCGCTCGCCTGTGCGACGTCGCGCGCCGGCACGACCAGCGCGACCGCCGCGTCGGGCGGCCGCCGCCTCCAGCGCATCGGCATCCAGCTCTACACGCTGCGCGATGCCGCGCGTGCGGACCTCGACCGCACGCTCGCCGACATCGCCGCCGCGGGCTACACCGACGTCGAGATGCTGATGTCGCTGCGCAACTTCAACCACTCGCCGGCGGACGTGCGCAAGATGCTCGATGCGCACGGACTCCGCGCGCCGTCGACGCACATCGGCACCGCGACCCTCGCCAACGTCGATGGCGCGGTGGACGAGGCCCGCACCCTCGGCCACAAGTACCTCATCCTCGCCGACCTGCCCGCCAGCGCGCGGCAGTCGCTCGAGGGGTTTGCGGGGTATGCCGACACGCTCAACCGCGCCGGCGAGGCGGCGCGGAAGCACGATCTCTGGATCGCCTGGCACGACGAGGCCGACGACTTCAAGACGTTCAACGGCCAGCAGGGCTACGACGCGCTCGTCGCGAAGCTCGATCCGAGCCTCGTGCGCCTCCAGCTCGACACGGGGAACGCGGCCGTCGGCGGGCGCGACCCGCTCGATCTCATGAAGCGGTACGGCGACCGGTACTACTCGTTCCACATCAAGGACGCCCCCGCCATTCCCTCGCCGCACGACGTGGAGCTCGGCAAGGGGATCGTCGACCTGCGCGGCATCCTCTCGCGGGTGAAGAGCTTCGACGACCGGTACTTCTACGTCGAGCAGGAGACCTACGCCGGCACACCGCTCCAAGCCGTGCAGCGCGACTACGCGTACCTCTCGAAGCTCACGTTCTGATCTCGCATCGGCGACGCGAGGCAGCGCAGCGCCGGTCGCGCACCCGCGCACCGGCGCGCTTCTTCACCACACGAGGTTCATCAACAGCGCCACCGCGAGGCCCGTCACTCCGACGATCAGCTCCATCATGCTCCACGTGAGGAGCGTCTCACGGATCGTCGCGTTGAAGTACTCCTTGAACATCCAGAAGCCGCTGTCGTTGAAGTGCGAGAACATCAGGCTGCCGGCACCCGTGGCGAGCACCATCAGCTCCGGGTGCACGCCGCTCTCGGCCACCATCGGCGACAGCACCCCCGCCGCCGTCATCCCCGCCACGGTCGCCGAGCCGATCGACGCGCGCAGCAGCGCGGCGACACCGAACGCCAGGATGAGCGGGTTGACGTGGATCTGCGCCGCCTGGTGCGTGATGTAGTCGGACACGCCTCCGTCGCGCAGCACCTGTGAGAATGCGCCGCCCGCGGCGATGATGAGCAGGATCCCCGCGATGCTGGCGACGCCCCCCTGCACGCTTCGCATCAGCGAATCCATCGAGCGCCCGCGCCGGATGCCGAGCACGTACACGGCGACGAGCACCGCGATCATCAGCGCGATGTTCGGGTTGCCGAAGAACTTGAGCCCCGTCACGAGCAGCCGGAGCGCGGGCTCCGGCACCGCCGCGGCGAGCTGCGCGGCGTACTCGGGCTTCGCCGGATCGATCGACGCCGTGCCCAGGCTGATGTCGACGATGGCGTTGGTGAGCATGAGGATCACCGGCACGAGCGCCGTCACGAGACTCACCCCGAAGCCCGGCAGCGCGTCGCGCTCGAGCGGCGCGCCGCGCACGAGCCCCTCCGGCGGCGTGAGGTCCCGGATGCGGAGCACGCGGCTGAACACGATGCCGCCCAGGAATGCCGCGGGCAGCGCCGCGATCAGTCCCACGAGCAGCGTCTGATTGACGTCCGCGTGGTACAGCAGGGTGAGGAACGTCGGCGCCGGGTGCGGCGGAGTGAAGCCGTGCGTCACCGAGAGCGCGGACGCGAGGGGAAGCCCGACGTAGACGAGCGGCAGGCCCGTCGTCAGCGCCACCGTGTAGACCAGCGGGATGAGAACGAGAAAGCCGGCGTTGTAGTGCATGGCGATCCCGACGAGCAGCCCGGTCGTCGCCATCGCGAACTGGATGTGCTTTCGCCCCGTGATGTCGATGAATCGCGTCGCGATCGCCTGCGCCGCACCGCTCTCGTCGAGCAGCCGGCCGAGCATCGCCCCGAACACGAGCATCAGCGCCACGCCGCCCATCGTGTTGCCGATCCCCTTGAGGATCGACTGCAGCGCGCCGAGCAGGTCCATGCCGTTGAGCAGGCCGACGACGAGCGACGTGAGGATCAGCGCGAAGAACGCATCGAGCTTCACGACGAGCATGAGCACGAGCATGAGCGCGACGCCCGTTACTACCCAGAGGAGAGGCATTTACCAATGAGTTGGTGAGTTGGAGCGTGTGATGGTGAGTGAAGTGCAGTCCATCTCACCATCGCACCACCCCACGAACGAACTCACTCGGGAGGCCGGGCCAATCTGCCCGCTCTGTCCGAATTCGCCAGGGTGCTCTAGCTTCGACCGCTCGAGGCAAGTCTGGACCGAAGGCTGACACCCGGGGGATCCAATGTCACACGCTCACCGCTCCGTCATCGCGCTGGCCGTCGCCGCATCGGCACTCACGCTCGCCGCTGCCGCGCCGCACGTCTTCTCGCCCGGCTATACCTATCGGATGCGCATCTCCGGCCAGGCGACCGACGCGAGCGGCAAGGTCAAGGACTACGTCGTCATGTCCGGGCGCGCGGCGGTGACGTCGCAGAACGGCCGCCTCGACATCGACGAGGCCGCGAAGGAGCGCGGCGCGATGGGCGAGAAGGGGGGCTACTTCCTCTACGACCAGACGTCGATGATGATCGTGTCTCCCAAGGAGAAGCAGATCCTCAAGTTCACCTTCGACGACATGGAGAAGGGGATGTCCGCGCTCGCGGCGAGCGCGCCGGGCATGCGCGTCGCCATCACCGACGTCGCCGTCAACTTCGAGAAGCTCGGCGCCGGCGAGTCGCTCCTCGGCATGTCGACGACGAAGTACCGCGTCACGCAGGACTACAAGGTCGCGATGAAGGTCGCGTTCATGAATCGCAACAGCACGGAGCACGTCGTCCAGGAGTACTGGATGGCCGACCAGAAGAGCGGCTTCGCGAACCCCTTTGCGCGCATGGGCAGCGCTCGCCCCATCGGCGGCGGCGCGTTCGCCGAGCTGATCTCCAAGACGTCCGAGGCGATGTCGAAGATGGGCAAGGGCATCCCGGTCAAGACGCTCACGACCACCACGTCGACGAACGACAAGGGTGAGCAGACGAAGAGCGTCTCCACCATGGAGCTGACGGAGCTCCAGGCCGGCAACGTCGACGACGCGCTGTTCGTGCCCCCCGCCGACTATCAGGTCATGGACATGGGCGCGCAGACGAGAGCGATGGCCGAGCAGGCCAAGGCGGCGCAGGCGACGCAGGTCAGCCAGCCGGCCGACGCGGCGGCAGCGCCGCAGGCCGACAGCAGCCCGTCCATGAAGGAGGCCGCGAAGAAGACGGCCGAGGAAGCCGCCAAGGACGCCGCCGCGCAGAAGGTGAAGAAGGGGCTCGGCGGGTTGTTCCGCCGGCCGTAGAGCGCCGCCCTACACCACCGCGACTTCCGGCGTTCTCCTCATTCCCCCATAGAGGAGCGTCAGCCCGACCAGCGCCACACCGACCGCCGCCGTCGCCGCCTGCGCGGCGCCGGCGAGCTTCGCGGCTTGCACGCACAGCTCCCAGTTCGCCCAGATCAGCGCAACGAGCGCGAGACCGAGGGCGATCAGCGCGCCGCCGGCGGCGACCAGCGGCTTCGAGATCCTGTTCGTGTGGAGCACCGCGTCCACGTCGGCCATCTTGAAATCGCGGCCGAGCACGAGCCAGAAGATGAGGAGGCTGAGCGGGTGCATCAGCCCCGCCCACACGAACACGCCGCTCTGGTTGCCGATCCACTGGATCGACATCGCGGCCAGCAGCGTGAGGAACATCCCGCCCAGACCGCCCGTCGTCGCGCCGAGCCCGACGACCGAGCCGGTCACCTTGGAGGGGAAGAGATCGGTCGCCGACGTGAACAGGTTCGCCGACCACGCCTGGTGCGCCGCGGTCACGACACCGAGCAGGACGAGGCAGAGCGCGAAGCTGTCGGTGTAGTACGCGAGGATGGCGAACGGTGCGCACACCGCGGCGATCCCCATCGCCGCGTAGCGCGCCGTCGCGATGCGCCAGCCGCGCTTGATCAGGAACCCGGAGAGCCATCCGCCGGCGATCGATCCGAAGCTCGCGGCGGTGTAGATCGCCGTGAGCAGATAGGCGCTGCCGAGGATGTTCTGGCCGCGCTCCTTCGCGAGATACGACGGCAGCCAGTACAGGTAGAACCACCACACCGGATCGGTCAGCAGCTTGCCGAGCAGGAAGGGCCAGATCTGCTTGAACCGGAGCAGCGTGGTCCAGTGCAGTTTCAGCTTCTCCTGGTTCTGCGCCTGATCCGACTTGATGTGCGCCAGCTCTTCGGCCGACAGGTTCGGATGATCCTCCGGCGCGTGGAACCCGATCTGCCAGAAGATCAGCCAGATGAAGCCGATGGCGCCGATCGCGATGAAGGCGAACTGCCACCCGAAGCTCTCGGCGATCATCACGGTGATGAACGAGACCATCACCCCGACGTTCGTCCCCGAGTTGAACAGACCGGTCGCCAGGGCGCGCTCGCGCTGCGGGAACCACTGCCCGATCGCCTTGATCGAGGCCGGGAAGTTCCCCGCCTCCGCGGCGCCGAGAAAGAACCGGGCGATGGCGAATCCCACCGTGCCGCGCGCGAGGGCGGTGAGCATCGACATCACCGACCACGCGATGAGCGCCATGGCGAGCCCGAACTTCACCCCCATCGAGTCCATCACGCGTCCGGCGATCGACGGAAACGCGGCGTAGGCCGACGTGAAGGCGAACTGGATCCAGCCGTAGTCGGCCTCGCTCCAATTCATCTGCCGCTCGAGCATCGTCTTGAGCACGCTGAGCGACTGCCGGTCGACGTAGTTGATCGTCGTGGCGAAGAACAGCAGGCCACAGATCCACCAGCGGAGACCGCGGATGGTGCGTCGTCCGGATTTCGGTGCTGTCACGGTAGCCCGCTCTGATGCCATTGGATTTTGTTCGCTTAAAAAACGTGGGCGGAAAGCAAGAGTCTGCCCTGGACAGGGTCAAGCTCGGAATGTGCTCTCCGGCGCTCGCATTGCGATAGGGTGGAACGGCCGCTCATCTTGCGTGCCCGCGCGCGTGCGCGGCCACGGTTCGTTCATCGTCAGCTCTCCGTCCCCCATGTGCGCTCCTCGTGTTCTGCCGTCGGCTCGTACGCTGACCGCTGGTGCCGCCCTCATCCTGACGGCGGCCTGTTCGCAGGGCTCCTCACGGAGCCTCGACACCGTCGCTCCCGTCGCATCGGGCGCCCGAGCCGCGCCGGGCGCGTGCACCCTGCCCGCCGCACGCGCGGGAAGTCGCGTGCTGGTCTTCTCGCGCACCAAGGGCTTCCGTCACGCATCGATCCCCGATGGCGTCGCCGCCGTGCAGGCGCTGGGCGCCGCACATGGCTTCGCCGTGGAGGCGACCGAGGATGCTACGGCTTTCACCGACCAGTCGCTGGGCCGGTTCGCCGCCGTGGTTTTCATGTCGACCACGGGTGACGTGCTGGACAGCGCGCAGCAGGAGGCCTTCCAGCGCTACATCCGCGCCGGACACGGATACGTCGGCGTGCACTCCGCGACGGACACCGAGTACGACTGGCCGTGGTACGGCCAGCTCGTCGGCGCCTACTTCAAGCGCCACCCGGCGGTGCAGGAGGCGAAGCTCGACGTGCGCGATCGCACCCACCTCGCCACCAAGTGCCTGCCCGCGACGTGGACCCGCCGCGACGAGTGGTACGACTTCCGCGCCGCCCCGCCAGCCGACGCGACGATCCTGCTCACGATCGACGAGAAGTCGTACTCGGGCGGGACGATGGGCGACGTCCATCCCATGTCATGGGCTCACAACTTCGACGGGGGCCGCGCCTTCTATACGGAGCTGGGCCACACCAACGAGAGCTACAAGGACCAGCTGTACCTCGATCATCTCGCCGGCGGCATCCTCTGGGCGATCGGCCGCTGACGGATGGCGACCTCCGTCGGGGTGGTGGGGACAGGGTGGGTGGGCGCGAGCGTCGCGATCTCGACGCTCCACAGCGGGTTCGCCAGCGAGCTGCTCCTGGCCGATCTGCGCCACGACCTCGCCGAGGGTGAGGCGATGGATCTCGCGCACGGCGCCGCGTTCTACACGACGGCGTCGGTGCGCGCCGTGCCGGTCGACGAGATGCTCCACACCGACGCGCTCGTCGTCTCCGCCGGACGTGGCGGCAAGCCGAACGAGTCGCGGCTCGATCTTCTGCGCGACAACGCCAGGATCCTGCGCGAGCTGGGCACGAAGCTGCGCGGCTATCGCGGCCTCGTCGTCGTGGTCACCAACCCGGTCGACGTCCTGACCTACGTCGTCGCCGAGAGCTCGGGGCTTCCCCCCGAGCGTGTGATTGGCACCGGCACGATGCTCGACACCGCGCGGCTGCGGCAGGTGCTCGGCCACGAGCTGCGCGTCGATCCGCACTCGGTGCACGCGCAGGTCGTCGGGGAGCATGGCGACTCCGAGGTGGTGCTCTGGTCGAGCGCGCACGTGGGTGGCACGCCCCTGCGCGAGTGGCCCGGCTGGTCGGCCGATCGCGAGCAGCCGATCGCCACCGAGGTGCGGACGGCGGCGTACGAGATCATCAAGCGGAAGGGCGCGACGAACCATGCGATCGGGCTGACGACGGCCGCGCTCCTGCGCTCGGCGCTGCGCGGCGAGCGTCGTGTGCTCACCGTGTCGCGCGTGCAGACGGGCGCGCTCGGGCTGCGCGACGTCGCGCTCTCACTGCCGACCGTCGTCGACACGGGGGGTGCGGTCGACGTCATCCCCGTGAAGCTCGACGACGTCGAGCGCAGTGGACTCGACCGCTCGGCCGACGTGCTGCGCAAGGCGATCGGCTCGTTGCGCGAGTGACCTCGGCGACGCGATCAGACGTGAGACCGCTTCGCGTCCTCGCGATCTCGGGCAGCCTGCGCGCGCGCTCGTCCAACACGTCGCTGCTGCGGCTCGCGGTGGACGTCGCGCCGGGCGACATGACGATCGTGATGTACGACGGCCTCGCGTCGCTCCCGCACTTCAACCCGGACGACGACGTCGGCGTGCCCCCCGCGCCCGTCCTCGCCCTCCGGGCACAGGTCGGCGAGGCCGACGGGCTGCTGATCTGCAGCCCGGAGTACGCGCACGGCATGCCGGGGTCGCTGAAGAACGCGCTCGACTGGCTCGTCGCGAGCGTGGAGCTGCCGCACAAGCCCGTGGCGCTCCTCAACGCGTCGCCGTGGGCGACGCACGCGCAGGCCGCGCTCGTCGAGACGCTCACCGTGATGAGCACGCGCATCGTGCACGACGCGTCCGTCACGATTCCCGTGACCCGCGGCGACGTCGCCGCCGACGGCACGATCGAGAATGCCGAGATCGGGCGGGCGGTGCGCGCCGCGCTCGACACGTTCGCACGGGAGATCCGCTCGCTCGAGGGGTGATCTCGCCCGACGCGTTGTGTCCGCGCGCGCCGATTCGTACACTGTACCGCCTCCCACCAGACGCGAATGTCCCCCCTCCGCATTGGCGTGATCGGCTGCGGCCAGATCGCTCGCGCCATCCATTTGCCCGTGCTCGCTCGCATCCCGGACGCGCGTCTCGTCGCGCTCGCCGAGCCCGTCGAGTCGAGCCGGACCGCCGCCGCGGCGTTCGCGCCGGGCGCCCGGGCCTTCTCCGACTATCGCGAGCTGCTCGAAGCGGGCGGTCTTGATGCGGCCGTGATCTGCGTGCCTCCGCACCTCCACGCGCCGTGCGCCATCGCCGCGTTCGAGGCGGGGTTGCACGTGTATCTCGAGAAGCCGCTGGCGCCGTCGTCGGCCGATGCGGCGCGCGTGGTCGACGCGTGGCGGCGCGCGCGGACGATCGGCATGATGGGCTTCAACTTCCGTTTCCATCCCCAGGTGGAGCGCATCAGGCAGCGGCTCCGGCACGGCGACATCGGGACGCCGCTGGGCGTGCGCTCCGTGTTCACGATCCTGCCCCACGAGCTGCCCGAGTGGAAGCGATCGCGCGATACCGGCGGTGGGGTGCTGCTCGACCTCGCCTCGCATCACGTGGACCTCGTGCAGCACCTGCTCGGCGATCCCGTCGTGCGCGTCTACGCCACGACGCGGTCGCTCCGCGGTGAGGGCGATCACGCGGCCGTCCAGCTGGAGCTCGCCTCGGGCGCGATGGCGCAGATCTTCGTGTCGCTCGGCACGGTGGACGAGAATCGCATGGAGATCGTCGGCACGGCGGGCAAGCTGGTGATGGACCGCACGGAGCTGCTGCGCCCCGACCACGTCCCCGCCACGCAGCGTGGGGCACGCGTGCGGCGGCTCCGGCGTGCCCTCACCGCGCTCGAGCCGCGGCTCGTGCTGCGCTCGCCCGGCGTCGAGCCGTCGTTCGACGCCGCGCTGCGCGCGTTCGTGTGGAGCGCCTCGGGCAACGCGTTCGCCGGCCCCGACATCGCCGACGGGGCGGCGAACCTCGCGGTCATCGAGGCGGCGGAGCGATCGGCCGCATCGGGCGCCGCCGTCGCACCCGTTCCGGCAGCCGCACAGCCCGAGACCCGCACCGCCGCTCCGTCGTCTATCCGCTGATGCGGATCCTGCTCGTCAACGACTACGCGACTGCCACCGCGGGTGCGGAGCGAATCACGCTCGACCTTCGCGACGGTCTCAGGGCGCAGGGGCACGAGGTGCGCGTCTTCGCCAGTCGGGCGCAGCTCATCCCCGGTGAGTCGTTCGCCGACGTGACGTGCTACGGCACCAACACGCGAGCTCAGACGCTCACGTCGACCGTCAACCTGTCGGCCGCGCGTGCGCTGCGCCGGGAGCTGCGAGCCTTCGCGCCCGACGTGGTACAGGTCCAGATGTTCCTCTGGCAGCTGTCGCCCTCGATCCTTCCGCTGCTGCGCGGCGTGCCGTCGGTGTACTGGGCGATGACGTTCAAGGCCGTGTGTCCAACGGGGCTCAAGTGGCTCCCCGGCGGTGCGCCGTGCGCCGTGCCTGCCGGGGTCGCCTGCCTCCGGCACGGATGCATCACGCTCACCGGCTTCGGCCCCCTGATGCTCCAGCGCGCGCTGTGGCGTCGTCGCCGCCGGGCGTTCGGCGCGATCGTGGGGTGCTCGCACGACGTGCGGCGCCACCTCGAGGACGACGGGATCGAGACACGGGAAGTGATCTGGCCGGGTGTGCGCGAACGGCCACGTCGTCCGCCGCTCGAAGGGCCGCCGACGGTGACGTTCGCGGGTCGGCTGCGCGTGGAGAAGGGCGTCGATGTCCTCGTGCGTGCGTTCGCGCGTGCGCGGCAGCGCGTGCCGGATGCGCGACTCTCGATCGCCGGCGCGGGGCCCGCCGAGCCGGCCCTGCGTGCGCTGATCGATCAGCTCGGACTCGCCGACTGCGCCGAGCTGCACGGCCAGCTCGGCGGTGACATGCTCGAGCGTACGCTCGACCGCGGCTGGGTCCACGCCGTGCCGTCGCGCTGGCCCGAGCCATTCGGTCTCACCGCCACCGAAGCGATGATGCGCGGCACCGCCGTGATCGCGAGCGACATCGGCGGCCTCGCCGAGTCGGTCGTGCACGGCACGACCGGCCTGCGCGTTCCCGCCGGCGACGAGGACGCACTCGCCGACGCACTCTCCCGCGTGCTCGCCGATCGCGCGCTCGCCGAACGCCTGGGCGACGCCGGCCGCGAGCGCGCTCGTGCGCAGTTCACGCTGGATCAGTGCATCACTCGATTCGAGCGATTGTACGACGCCCTCCGTTCATCCACTCCATTGCCCGATCATGCCGCCTGACGCTCGCACCGGTCCCGTCGTCCTGCTCGGCTTCGATGCCGCCGATCCCGACCTCGTCGAACGCTGGGCGCGCGAGGGGAAGCTTCCCGCGATGGCGCGGCTCATGGCGCGCGGCACGTGGGCGCGCACCGGCGGCGCGGAGCTGCTGTTCGAGCACGCCGCGTGGTCCACGCTGTTGTCGGGCGTCTCGACGGCGCGCCACGGCTTCCACTTCTTCTGGCAGCCGGTGCCCGGCACCTATGGCCTCGAGTTGAAGCGCGGACGCGACCTCGGCGTCCGCCCGTTCTGGGCGAATCTCTCCGGGACGGGCCGATCCGTGCTCGTGCTCGATCCTCCCGACACCGATCCCGTGCGCGGCCTGCCCGGGCTGCAGGTGTGCGAGTGGGCGACCCACTCCCACTATCCTCCGCTCGCGCTCGCCGCGGAGCCGGCGACGGCGATCGGCGAGGTGCGTGGAGCGTTCGGCCCGCGCGAGCAGATCGGTGAGCGCATCGGCGCATCGGTCGACGAGGACCGCGCGATGACGGAGCGACTCGTCGCACGCGCGGCGCGCAAGGGTGCGTGCGTGCGCACGCTGCTCGCGAAGGGCTCGTACGATCTCGTCGTCGCCGTGTTCGCCGAAGCGCACACCGGCGGGCACCAGGTATGGGAGTACCGCCGCGACGCGAACGGCGACGGTCCGCGCCCCGATCAGGGAATGGGCGACGCGCTGTTGCGGCTCTATCGCGCCGTCGACGACGAGATCGGACGCATCGTCGACGAGCTCCCGCCGACGGCGACCGTGTTCGTCACGACGACGGTCGGCATGCTCTCCCAGTATCCGACCGAGGAGCTGATGGAGTCGTTCTGCCGCCGGCTCGGATATCAGGCCACGCCACAGCCCGCGGCATCGAGCGGGCCTCCACCGCGCCGCTCGATCACGTCCGTGCTGCGCGGGCTGGTGCCCGAGCGCGCGCGCAACCTCGTCAGCCGTTTCCTGCCCTTCCACGTGCAGGCGCGCCTGCTCAGCGAGAAGTTCGCCGCGTCCACCGACTGGTCGCGCACCACGGCCTATGCACCACCGGGCTACTACACGGGCTGCCTTCGCGTGAACCTGCGCGGTCGCGAGTCGAACGG
>Ga0207662_10001300_pt1 | contig 12019 bp, 9 predicted proteins | sample KBSS33LmetaG_FD_184338 | JGI IMG/M metagenome (GOLD analysis project Ga0207662, IMG submission 184338) | Switchgrass rhizosphere microbial communities from Kellogg Biological Station, Michigan, USA - KBS S3-3L metaG (SPAdes) (version 2) | ecosystem: Host-associated > Plants > Roots > Rhizosphere... | reverse complement strand
GCCCTGGAGCGCCACGTCAATCGCCGTGTAGGCGGGCAGCGAGCCCGGCGCGGTAAGGATCGTCGCTTCGGCGATCATCGTGTGCGCGAGCACGTAGGTGCCGCTGACCGGATCGTCCACCAGCAGGCCGTTGTAGGTGACCCAGTCGCCGACTTCGAACGGCGCCATCAGGTACGGGTCGGGCTGGTTGGCCGGCGTCGGCGTCGCGGCGGTCGCCGGCATCGTGAAGAACCCGAGACGCGTCACCCCGTCCACCGGGCTCAGCGGACGGTTCTTCTGCGGGCACAGCGAGTCGGCGGCCGACCGCGGGATGCACATCGGATACGAGCTCGAGGCGCGGATGGTCGGGTTGTCCTCGTCGATCGTGAACCGCTTGTCGGGGTTCTGCGCGTCCGGGATGCCGACGCTGAACCGGCCGATCGGGTCGTTGATCCTGACCCGCGTGATCCCGTCGATGGTGACCGAGCCGTCGGCGAAGTTGACCGCGGTGATGAAGCCCTGTCCGGCGTGCAGCGAGTGCTGCGAGAGGAACATCAGGCCGACGATCTGCCGCCCGTCGGGCAGCCGGTTGCCGACCAGGTGCGCCTCGTAGTTGTATTTCGGCTTGGGCAGGTCCTGGATCGCGAGGCCGGTCTGCAGGCCGGTGTAGGGCGCGGGCGCCATCGCGAACAGCTCCTGCCACGTCAGCGCGAACGCCGGCATCTGCAGGATGGTGTAGTAGGGGACGATGTACTTGACGTTGTTGACCGTGATCGTGCCGCCCGAGAAGATGTCGCTCGGGCTGTCGATCGTCGCCTGTTGAATGAAGCCGGTGACGTCGAACTGGGTGACGACGGCGGGAACCTGCGCCTTGCCCGGCACGGCGAGCGCCGCGACCAACGCGAGCATAACCAGGATCCACCGCGCCCGGGGCCGATGGGCGCCGCCGCCGAGAGGCAAGGGAGCAATTCGTGCCTTCATCACTTCTGCCGTCCTTTCAGGGAGGGGAAACCGCGCCTGATAACGGTAGGGGACGGCAGGACTCGGCGCGAGTCCGTGATCTAGAGCACTCGTTGGCAGGAATTCATAGCATCCCGCGGCGCGGGATCAACGGCGTCAGTCGCGCCGGGGGGTGTGGCGCGCGTACTCGTCGAGCGCGCGCTCGTCGGCGAGATTGAGCTTGCGCATGATGTTGCGGCGATAGACGTCGACCAGCGGCGGCTCGATTCCGAGTGCGCGCGCGATGTCGTCGGACGCCGTCCCGCTCGCGATCAGGCGCAGCACCTCGGTCTCTCTCTCGCCGAGCGCCCGCGCCTCGCTGGTGCGCGACGGCGCCGGGGGCAGCGACCCGTCGGCGGGATTGGCGATGTAGGCGCCGAAGCGCGGCTCGGCCGACGTCGCCTCGTGAATGGCGTTGAGCAGCGAGTCGCCGACGTCCCCCTTGGTGAAATGGCCCACCGCGCCGGCGTCGAGCATCGCCTCGACGTAATGCGGATCGGCGTAGGCGGACAGGCCGATGACCCGGACGGCCGGACGGGCGGCCAGCAGCCGCCGCGTCGTCTCGACGCCGCTCATGCCCGGCAGGCGGATGTCCATGCAGACGACGTCGACCGCGGTCGTCGCCGCAATCTCCAGCAGCTCGGCACCGGTGCTCGCTTCGGCGACGATCTCGATGTGGCGATCGCGCTGCAGCAGCGCCCGCAGCCGCTCGCGGAACGGCTGGTGATCGTCGACGAGCGCGATGCGCACGCGCATCAGACCTGCACCTCGATCCGCGTGCCCTCGCCGCGGCGGCTGTCGATGGTGAAGCGGCCGCCCAGGAACTCCGCGCGCTCGCGCATGGTCAGCAGCCCGAGGCCGGTCGTGCTCAGCGCCTCGGCGTCGAAGCCGACGCCGTCGTCGGCGATGGTGAGCGCGATCAGCGGCGCCTGGGCGCTGCTGAGCCGAATGGCGATGTTTCTCGCCCGGGCGTGCTTGACGCAGTTGGTCAGCGCCTCCTGGACGATGCGGAACAGGCTGGATTGGACGGCCGGCGGCAGCGGGCGCGTCGCCTCGCGCGTGTCGAGCTGAACCTGGATGCCGGTGCGCTGCGTGAACTGCTGCGTGTAGGCGTCCAGCGCCGGCAGCAGCCCGCCGTCGTCGAGGACGGCCGGACGAAGATCCGACGAGACGTCGCGGATCGTCGCGGTGGTGTCGGCGAGGAGGTGGACGGTGTCGTCCAGCAGCGCGCCGATGTCCTCGGTTTCGCGATCGCGGAGCAGGTTGGCGAGCATCCGCAGGTTGATCTGGATCGCGGCCAGCTGCGGACTCGTGCGATCGTGCAGCTCGGTCGAGAGCTGCCGGCGCTCCGCTTCCTGCACTTCGACCAGGCGGCTCGACAGCTCGCGGAAGCGCCGTTCCTGCTCGGTGCGTTCATGCTCGAGCTTCCGGCGCTCGCTGACGTCGCGGACGATGGCAATCGTGCAGGGCTGGTTCTTGAACACCAGCGGGCCGAGCGCGATCTCGGCGGTGAACTCGCTGCCGTCGGCGCGCAGCCCGCGCAGCTCCTGGCGCGGGTGCATCAGGCGGACAACCGGCGCGCGCTTGTAGGCGTCGCGATGCGCGACGTGAGCCGCGCGGTGGGTCTGGGGCATGAGCGCTTCGACCTGCAGGCCCAGGAGATCGCGCGCCTCATGGCCGAACAGCTTTCCGGCCTGTTCGTTGGCGAGGACGATGGCGCCGTTCTGCCCGACGACGAGCGCGGCATCCGGGGCCAGCGAGAACAGCGCATCGAGATCGGCCTGTTCGCGGCGGGCCGTGTCGCGCCGCAGCCGGCCCAGCCGCACTGCCCCGTCCACGCGGGCCACGAGCTCGCGGCCGCTGAGGGGCTTGACCAGGTAGTCGTCGGCGCCGGCGGCGATGCCTTCGATGCGCGACTCTTCCCCGCCGCGCGCCGACAGCAGCAGGACGGGAATGACGGCGGTGCGCTCATCGGCGCGCAGCCGCTCGATCAGCTCGAAGCCGCCGAGGCCGGGCATCAGCACGTCCGACACCAGGACGTCCGGCGCGCGCATCACGCAGGCGGCGAGCGCGGCGTTGCCGTCGGCGACGGCGTCCACCGTGAATCCGGCCGTCTGCAGCACGGTATAGAGGTAATCGCGCGTCTCCGGATGGTCCTCGGCGATGACGACGTGGCCGCGGGATTGACCGGCGGGGACGGCTCGACGCGGCGGGGACGGCGCCGGCTCGGCGCGAGCGCGAAATCTCGCCACGGGCGAGACGTCGGCAGCGTCGCCGCGCAGCGGCACACCGACGACGAACGTCGTCCCGCCGCCGACGGTACTCCTGACGTCAATCGTTCCCATCTGCTGCCGCACGACACTGCGCACGAACGGCAGGCCAAACCCGCCTGCCGACGATTCCGCACTCGCAGGCGCCGCGCGGTCCAGCCGTTCGAACACGTAGCGCAGTTCGGCGGGCGGCATGCCGGGGCTGGTATCGCTGACCGTCAGTTCGGCGGTGCCCTCCTCCAGCCGCAGGCGCACCGCGATCGTCCCCTCGAGCGTGGACTTGAAGGCGTTGGCGACGAGGTTGACGACAATCCGCTCCCACGCCTCGCGATCGACGTCCGCCTGCGGTGACAGCGATGGGCAGTCGACCTCCAGTTGCAGACCCGCCGCTTCGCAGAGCGGCCGGAAGTAGCCGGCGAGCTCCGCCGTGAACGATCCGAGATCGGTCGTGCCCGGTGACGCGGCCGTCCCGCGGCGTGTCAGCGCGGCAGGCAGCAGGTCGACGAGCTGGAGCAACCTGACCGCGTCGCGGCGCGCACGCTCCAGGACGGCGCGCATGCCCGGCGCGAGCGCCGCGGCCGGGCCGTCGAGCAGATCCTGCAGCGGGCCGAGGAGGAGCGTCAGCGGCGCGCGCAGATCGCGCGAGACGTTGCCGGCAAACTCGGTGCGCGCGCCGTAGACCAGGCGCAACGGCTCGTCTTCGGCCCTGCCGGACGATGGGTCGCGTTCGTCGCTCATCGGGGGACGTGCCGCGTGGGCACATACGAGTGTCGCACGGAGTGCTCCGCCCGCGGGCTCCGGCGGGGAAATGCCGTGTTTCCCGCGCCAGCGGATGCTATGGATCCCCGGCAGCCGCCGCACCCGCGCTTCTTCTATACTGGATGCCTCAGCCGACATTACAAAACCGTTTTTCACCTGACGAGGCGTGTCGCATGGGCCAGGAAACGCACACCCGCACTCAGACCTCCGGCGTGCCGTCGCGCCCCAAGCCGGCGAAGTGGTACTACGTTTACTTCCTGCTCGCGGCATTCGACCTCGTCACGGTCTCGGCGGGGCTGTGGCTCAACTATCGGATCATGGGCATCTACCTGAAGTCGGTGGAGGTCAATCGCGTGTGGGCGGACCGCGTGTCCGCCTACTCGCATCTCGGCGAGCTGGCCGGCGACGTCGATGCGCCCGGCAACGACGTGTTCGACACGCATGACGTGGCGAAGGAATCGGCTCGGATGGAGGTCGCCGTCGCCAATTTCGACAAGGCGATCCAGCAGCAGCGCGAGGAGCTGGAGGCGGACCTCGATGCGCGGTCCGCCGCACCGCTGCTGGCGCTGCTGAACGCGATCTCGGTCGCCAAGACGCAGATGACCCAGGAGGCGGTGCGGATCTTCGACTACTTCCGTGAAGGGCACGCCGACCTGGCCGGCGAGCGCATGGCGACGATGGATCACAAGTACGCGTCGCTCAACGCGGCGCTGCTGGAGCTGCGCCGCGCGGTCGGCACCATCCAGCAGCAGAACTTCAGCGAGCAGACCGCCGTCGCGGCGGGACTGCAGCGCTACGAATACGGGATCGGCCTGTCGATCGTGCTGATGGTGCTCGGCGCGACGTTCTATGGACACAAGGTCGCGGCGCAGATGGAATCGGACGCGACCGAGCGCGAGCGCCACTTCAACGCCCTGCAGGCCGCCGAAGAACGCATGCGGACCATCCTCGACACCGCGGCCGAGGGCATCGTCAGCTTCGATCAGGAGGGACGGATCGAGGTCTTCAACCGCGCCGCGGAGCAGCTGTTCGCCGCCGATCCCGGCCAGACCATCGGCCAGGACATCCGGTTCCTGATCCCGGCGATGGCCGACTACATCGGCGTCACGGCTGATGGCCCGGGACGCTCGACGCGGCCCGATCGCGCGCCGATCAGCGGCGAGCGCATCGGCGTGCGCCTGGATGGCACGCACTTCCCCCTCGAGTTCTCCGTCAGCGGCGCCAGCCTCGACCGCACCGGGACGTTTACCGCGATCGTGCGCGATATCACCGATCGCCGGAAAGTCGAAGAAGCGATGGACGCGGCGGCCGCGGCGCAGGCGGCCAACCGCGCCAAGTCGCGCTTCCTCGCCAACATGAGCCACGAGATCCGGACGCCGATGAGCGGCGTGCTGGGCATGGCCGAGATGCTGCTCGAGACCCAGCTCACGGCGGTGCAGCGCCGCTACGCCGAAAGCGTGCACCGATCCGGCGAGTCGCTGCTGAAGATCATCGACGGCATCCTCGATTTCTCGAAGATCGAAGCGGGCAAGGTGGAGCTCGAACGCGTCGAGTTCAAGCCGCGCGAGCTGATGGAGGAAGTCACGCAGCTGCTCCGCGACGGCGCGGAGAAGAAGGGGCTCGCCTTCAGCTGCCGGGTCTCGGCCGACGTGCCCGAGACGCTGCGCGGCGCGCCGTCGCGGCTGCAGCAGATCCTCATCAATCTGGTCGGCAACGCCATCAAGTTCACCGACCAGGGCCATGTCGCCATCGCGGTGTCCACGATCGACGCGGAGACCGAGACGAAGGCGATCCTGCACGTGGCGGTCAACGACACCGGCATCGGCATCTCGCCCGAGGCGCAGCGGCGGCTGTTCCGTGCCTTCGAGCAGGCCGACAGCTCGACGACCCGTTCCTACGGCGGCACCGGCCTCGGCCTGGCCATCTCGCGCGAGCTGATCGAACAGATGGGCGGCCGCATCGGCGTGCACAGCGCGCCCGGGCAGGGGTCGCAGTTCTGGTTCAGCGTGCCGCTGGATCGGCCGGCGTTGCGCGCCTCGAACCAGGCCGCCGACGGCGCCGACGCCGATCGGCCGGCGCGGCTGAACGGCGTCCGCGTGCTGCTCGCGGAAGACAATCCGATCAACCAGGACGTGGCGGTGACGATGCTGCAGTCGCTCGGCTGCCGCGTGCACGTGGTCGACAACGGCGTCAAGGCGCTCGCCGCGCTCGCCGACGCCGAATACGACATCGTCCTGATGGATCGCCAGATGCCGGAGATGGACGGCTTCGACACGACCGCGGAAATCCGCGCGCGAGGGCTGCTCCGGCCGATGCAGCCGGACGGCGCGGTCCAGCCCGTGGCGCTGCCAGTCGTCGGTCTCACCGCGAGCGCGCTCAAGGGGGATCGGGAGATGTGCCTCGCCGCCGGCATGGACGACTACCTCGCCAAGCCGTACCGCCGCGACGCGCTGCGGCGCCTGCTGGAGCGCTGGGTCCTCGACTATCCGCCCGCCGAGGCCGGGGCCATGGCGCCGCACGCACGCGAGACGTTGAACCGCGCCGCGCTGGAACAGCTGTACCGCACGCCTCGGGCGGCCGGCCCCCGCCTGGCGGCGGCGCTGACCGACGAGTTCTCGCGCGAGGCGGCCTCGCTCGTCGAGACGCTCGAGAGCGCCGCGTCGCGGGGGGACTTGGCTGTGCTGGCGCACGCCGCGCACCTCCTCGCGCAGCGGAGTGCGTTCGTCGGCGCGCAGAAGCTGTCCATGCTGTGTGAGGAGCTCGAACGGGCGGGGCTGGCGGCGGATGCGGAACGCGCCGGCGCGTGCGTGCCGGCGATTCGCGAAGAGTTCGACGCGGTGCGGGCCGCGATGAGCGTCGTGCGCGCCGGCCGCTGATCGCCGGCGCCGCTCAGGCCTGGACCATCCCCTCGCGGATCGCGTAGCGCACCAGGCCGGCGATGTCGTGGATGTCCAGCTTCTTCATGACCCGGGCGCGGTACGACTCGGCCGTCTTCGTGCCGACGCCGATCACCACGCCGATCTCCTTCGACGTCTTGCCCTCGGCGACCAGCTGAAGCACCTGCCGTTCGCGTCGCGCCAGCGGGCACGGCGAGGCGGCGTCCCCGTTGACGCACGCGTCCACGGCGAACTGCGAGAGTTCCGGGCTGAGATACATCTGGCGCCGCATCACCGCGCGGATCGCCAGCACCAGATCTTCGGTCGGCTGCGACTTCAGCACGTAGGCGCGGATGCCGGCGCGCAGCGCCGCCGCCATCAGGTGCCCTTCCGCGTGCATGGTCAGCAGCACCACGTGAACGTCCTTGTGGGCGCGCTGGATCTCGCGCCCCGCGTCCACGCCGTTGAGCAGCGGCATCGACAGATCGATCAGGGCGACGTCCGGCTTCAGCTCGCGCGCCAGACGCACCGCGTCCTGGCCGTTCACCGCTTCGCCCGCCACTTCGTAGCCCCTGCGCTCGAGCAGCGCGCGGAAGCTCTCGCGGATCAGCGCGTGATCGTCGGCGATCAGCACTCGCACCGCCACGTCAGTTCTCCACCGGAACGGCGGCGCGAAGCCGCGTGCCCCGCCCGGGGCCGCCGTCGACGTGGAGGCTGCCGCCGGCGGCCTCGAACCGCGCCTGCAGCAGTCGCAGGCCGAGATGCCGCGAGGCATCCGGCGCCAGCGTCGCCGCCACGTCGAACCCTTCCCCGTCGTCCGAGAGGCAACACAGGATGTTCGACCCGTCGCGCGAGATCGTGATCGACGCCGACGCGGCGTGCGCATGCTGCGCGATGTTGGCGAGCCCTTCCTGCACCAGGCGGTAGATCAGCGCGCCGATCGACGGCGGGCACGGCATGTCGAGGTCCACGCGCGCCGTCAGCTTGACGCCGGTGCGTCGCGAGAAGACGCGGGCGGTGAAGGTCACCGCGTCAACCAGGCCCAGGTCGTCGACGATGCCGGGGTGCAGCGCGTGGGAGACCTCGCGCAGCTGTTCGGCCACGCCGTGCAGATGCTGTTTGACGTCGAGGATGCGCAACTGCGCCGAGACGTCGACGTCCTCCGCGACGCCGTCGAGCGCGATGTGCGCGAAGGCGAGGACCTGGCTCACGTCGTCGTGCAGCAGGCTGGCGATGCGGGCCGCCTGCACGTCGACGAGCGCGTTGAGCAGGCGCACAGCCCGCTCGGTGCCGGGAGCCGTGATCTGCTCATTGGTAACCGTGGCCCTGAGGCGCAAAAGGTCTCTCCCCACCAGAAATTCGGAGGTGTGGCCGGCCAGTGTGCAATCGGGATTCCAGTGCCGGCGTGTCGCGTAACACTCCCCGGGGGAATGAGTTGACAGGATTGCTGCGCGACCGCGGCCGCTACCGGATTGGCAAGAGTCTCACGATCGGAGGACTTCTCTCTGCCGCTCAGACCTCGCGCAGGCGGGACTGCTCCTCCATGACGGTGGGGCGCGACAGCGTCTCGGCCGGCGGCTGCCCCGCCTCCCGCGCCATCTCGATCAGCGCCAGCGTCATCGCCACGACCACCGGCCCCAGGATCAGTCCGAGGACGCCGAACACCTGCAGCCCGCCGAGCACGGCAAAGAAGATGAGCAGCTCGTGCAGGGAGGCGCGGCGGCCGACCAGGCGCGGCGACAGGACGTTGTCGATCGAGCCGATGACGAAGATCCCCCACACCACGAGGATCCCGGCCTTGACGAAGGCGCCGGTCGCCGCGAGATAGAGCGCCGCCGGCATCCACACCAGGAACGCCCCCGCCATCGGGATCATCGAGAGGAAGAACATCACCACGCCCCACAGCAGCGGCGACGGCAGGCCGAGCGCCCAGAAGATGAACGTGCCCAGCGTGCCCTGGATCGCGGCGATCGCCAGCACGCCGTAGACGGTGGCGGCGATCACGTCCTGCGTCCGCGTCGAGATCTCCTTCCACTGCACGCGCTGGAGCGGCAGCATCGTCGTCACCGCTTTGCGGATCCGCTCGCCGTCGCGGAAGAAGTAGAAGAGCGTGAAGACCACCAGCAGCATCTGCGTCACCGCGCCGACGACGCCGCCGACGACGATCAGCGTGCTGGCGGCGAGCGCGGAGCCCCAGGTCTGCAGCCGCTCGGCGAGGAACTTCGTCGCGTCGGCGCGGTCGATGTCCATGTATCGCCCGAGGCGATCGATGAGCCAGCCCAGGCGCGGCGGCGGCGTGAACTGCCACGAGCCGTCCGACGCCTGGAACGACGCCGCCGCGCCGCTCAGCTCACGGACGACGGCGACGGTAATGAATGTCACCGGCAGCAGGATCAGCAGCACGACCAGCAGCGTCGACAGGATCGCCGCGAGCGAGGGTTTGCTCGTGCGATCCAGGATGCGCCGGTGCATCGGATAGAACACCACCGACAGCACCGCCGCCCACATCAGCACGTTGACGAACGGCTGGATCATCAGCCAGCAGACGTAGAGAGCGATCAAAAGGACGACCAGGAGGGCGATCAGGCCAGCCATGGCGCAGCAGCTTGACAGATCCCTCCGGTCGCGTCCACGGCGGGCGGATCAGCTGAAGAATCCGCCCGAGAGGATCGTCGAGCCGCCGCTGTTCACGCGCACCTGATCGCGCGACACGGCGAAGTGCCCGAGACTGGTGACGAGCGTGCCCTGGCCGCGCGACAGCGTGATCGTTCCAACCGGCGTGAAGTCGAGCGTGACCTGCAGCACGGTGCCGTCGGGCAGGTTCACGTTCTTGACCTGCACGGTGAGGGTCGTCGAGCCGCCGCTGGAGAAGCGCGACATGTCGGCGAGCGCCTGTCCCTGCGGGACGATGCCGGCGATGGCCGGACCGCTCAGCGTTTCCCTGGTGGTTCCGCCGGTGCCGCCCGACGAGCTTTGATCGGCGCTCGCCAGCGCGACGGGCGACGGCTGCGACGGACTCGTCGGTGCGGGCCGATCCGCGCATCCGGCGGTCGTCAGGGCGGCGATCACAACAGCAAGCAACAGCGTGGACACGAGTCTCATTGCACGTACCCTCCCTCGAGGGCAGACCTCCGGCCCGGTCTGCGGGGCTCCGCGGCTCATTCGGATGGTGGTGATATCCCGCTCGGCGGACGGAAGCGTCCAGGTGGTGCGTGTGAGCGGGTGAGCGCGGCGAACGGGCGGCTGGCGACGCCCGCGGTCTTCGGTCGATCGCGCCGGCTCTCGCAACTTAAGGGGTCCCGATTACCCGCGGAAATATAGGGTTTGCAATCGATTCCCGTTGCAAACCGGCCGAGTTCAGATGGATACTTTAGTCCCCTCTCCCTGGAGCAACACGGCGGCGGCAAGCTGCGAAATTGGCGTCGCTGATGGAGGAACGTCGTGCCGGTCTCATGGACGCTCGATCCGCAAACGGGCATCGTCCGCATTGAATATGCGGTGCCGTACACGTTCGACGAATGGCGTTCGGTCAGCGAACAGCTTCGCAACGATCCGCGCGTCGCCTTTCAGCGAGGCGTCGGCTTCCTGACCAATCGCGCCAACCTCGGCGCGCCGCCGGAGTGGTTCAACGAGGCGGCGACGGTCTACGCGGCGCGCTATCCCGCGATGCTGCGGGGGCGCAAGATCGCGTTCCTCGCGCGCACCGCCGGCGCCTACGAAATCGCGCGCTGCCAGTCACGCATCTACGAGGATGCCGGCGCCGTCGCTACGGCCTTCCTGTCGCGCGACGCCGCGGAGATCTGGCTGCAGGAGGGGCGCCCCGACTGGGCGATGGCGCGCGCGCCGATCCCGGCGTTCAGCAATCTCTGTTGAACGCGGTGGCGGCGGACGTGATCCGCCATCGGCTGCTTCACCCGCGGACTTGACAGCCCGGGCTGGTTGGGGCTAATTTCTGTATTGACAGAAATGCCTGAAACCAATAAATCCGGGCTGACGCCGATCCAGCAGCGCTTCATCCTGCACTGGGGCGAGATGGGGGCGCGCTGGGGGATCAACCGCACCGTCGCCCAGATCCACGCCCTGCTCTTCCTGTCGGCGCGGCCGCTCAACGCCGAGGAGATCGCCGCCGCCCTCGCCGTCGCGCGCTCCAACGTCAGCACCAGCCTGCGCGAGCTCCAGGGGTGGGGCATCGTCCGCGTCACCCACCTCCTCGGCGACCGCCGCGATCACTTCGAGAGCATGAAGGACGTGTGGGAGATGTTCCGGATCATCGTCGACCAGCGGAAGAAGCGCGAGGTCGATCCCGTGCTGGCCATGCTGCGGGAGACGACCGTCGAGGCGAAGCGGCCGGGGGCCGCCGACGCCTACACGCGCGAGCGGCTGGCCGACATGCTGCAGTTCTTCGAGGCGATGGCGGCGTGGACGGAACAGACGCGCAAGCTGCCGACCCCGGCGGTGGTCCGTCTGGTCAAGATGGGCGACAAGCTGGGGCGGCTCCTCGGCTGACTTTTTTTTGCGGAGCTGTTTCTGTGTATACAGAACTTACTGTCATATCAATCAGGCGCGGTCCCGGTGCCGTCGTCCGGCGCCTGCGGGCGCGGCTGCAGCGGCATCCGCTGCCGATCGACGCGCACCTGCACGACTGCCTCACGCTCACCTACGCGCTGCCGGCCGCCGTGCTGCGGCCGCTGCTGCCGCCGGGGCTCGAGCTCGACACCCTTGCCGGAAACGGCTTCCTGGCGATCGCGCTGGTCAGCGCCAGGGGGCTGCGTCCGGCCGGCCTGCCGCGCGCGCTCGGCCGCGATTTCTTCCTCGCCGGCTACCGGATCTTCACGCGCTTTCGCGCGCCCGGCGGACGCACGCTTGGCTCCGCCTAGCACGAGCACGTGTCCTTTCCCAGACGCGTCCACGAATCCGATAGCGGCCTCGTTGTACAGATCGTAACCGAGGAGCGTGCCGATCGTGTTGGTTCCCGTCGCACCGTTCCAACTACTGATCGTGCCGTCGGCGTTGATCTGGCTGTACGTGTTCTCACTCGAGCCGGCCTGTCCCGAGTAGACGCCGGACGTCGTGAACAGGAAGCCCCCGCCGACGACGGTGTTATGCTTGCTCCGGCCCTTGCTCATCGAGGCGACT
>Ga0207662_10001299_pt1 | contig 12022 bp, 4 predicted proteins | sample KBSS33LmetaG_FD_184338 | JGI IMG/M metagenome (GOLD analysis project Ga0207662, IMG submission 184338) | Switchgrass rhizosphere microbial communities from Kellogg Biological Station, Michigan, USA - KBS S3-3L metaG (SPAdes) (version 2) | ecosystem: Host-associated > Plants > Roots > Rhizosphere... | reverse complement strand
GCCGCATCGTCAGCCGCGGCGGCCAGGACGTACCTGCCGGCGGATTTCGCGCAGTTCGCGCCGCGGAATGCGTACGACATGCTCAGCCGCGTGCCGGGGTTCGGGATCAAGGAAGAGAGCACGGAGCGCGGCCTCGGCGAGGCCACGGGGAACGTGGTCATCAACGGGCAGCGCTTCTCGGCCAAGTCCAACGACGTGGTCACGGAGCTGAGCCGCATCCCGGCCGCGAACGTGGTGCGCATCGAGATCGTCGACGCGGCCACGCTGAAGATTCCCGGCCTGACCGGACAGGTCGCGAACGTGATCGTGAAGTCGACCGGCATCAGCGGCCAGTGGGCGTACCGGCCGGAGTTCCGCTCGTATTACACCGACCCGCTCTTCACCCGCTTCGAGGTCTCGGTGAGCGGCACCAAGGGTCCCGTGCAGTACACGCTCGGCGTCGACAACCGCGGGAACCGCAGCGGCGCGGGCGGGCCGACGTGGATCTACGGGCCGGACCGGAGCCTCGCGGAGCTGCGCGATGAGGAGTGGCGGGGGAACTCGGACCAGCCGCGCTTCAGCGGCCGGTTCTCGTTCGACGGTCCGCTCGATACAAAGGGCAACGCCGCGAAGGGGAACCTGAACCTCCTCTACAGCCGTCTTTACTACGACTACCTCGAGACCGGCAGCCGCACCACAGTGGCGGGCGTGGAGCGGGACCGGACGGTGACGGAGGACCAGCACGGCAGCAATTACGAGATCGCCGGCGACTACGAGCTGGGCCTCGGGCCGGGCCGGCTGAAGTTCATCGCCGTCGGCCGCGGCTCGCGCTATCCGGACGAGACCACCGTCACGACACGCTTCCCTGCCGACTCGTCCGCGATCGGCGATCGTTTCAGCCAGGTCGGCGACGAGCGGGAGCTGATCGGCCGGTCGGAGTATCGCTGGAACGCGCGCGGCGGCGAGTGGCAGTTGTCGGCCGAAGGAGCATTCAACAGCCTCGACAACGCTTCGCGTCTCTTCGAGATGCAGCCGGACGGCAGCTTCGACGAGGTGCCCCTCCCGGGCGGCACCGCCACGGTGGAGGAGGACCGGTACGAGGTGATCGGCAGCTACGGCCGGCCGGTCTCGAAGAGCGTGACCATGAAGCTCTCCGCCGGCGGCGAGTACTCGCAACTGGCGCAGGTGGGCGCCGGCGGCACGACGCGCACGTTCTACCGCCCGAAGGGGGAGCTGTCGGCGGCCTGGAAGGTCTCGCCGCGCACCGACATCAACATCAAGCTGGCGCGCCGCGTCGGGCAGCTCAACTTCTTCGACTTCCTCGCCTCGACGAACCTGCTGGACGAGAACCACAAGGCGGCGAACCCCGACCTGGTCCCGGAGCAGACCTGGGAGCTGAACGTGGAAGGGGTCCGCAACCTCGGCACGCTCGGCTCGACGACGCTGCGCGTCTACGGCCAGCGCATCGACGACATCATCGACTACATCCCCATCGGCGAGACCGGCGAGTCGCCGGGCAACCTCGACCAGGCCACGGTGTACGGCATCGAGTCGCGCAGCACGCTCAACCTCGACCGCCTCGGCTGGAAGGGTGCGCGCCTCGACCTGACCGGACAACTGCAGGACAGCAACGTCGAGGACCCGCTCACCCACGAGGAGCGCAACATCAGCAACAGCCTCCTGCGCGCCGGCAGCATCGGCCTGCGGCACGACGTCCCGAACTCGAACTGGGCCTGGGGCGCCGGCGCGTCGTACGAATACGACGCCCTCAACTACCGCCTCACCGAGGTAGGCCGGTTCTGGGAAGGACCGGTCTGGGGCAACTTCTACATCGAGAACAAGAACGTGCACGGCCTCACGGTGCGCGTGGCCACGAACAACATCTTCTCCGCCGACAGCATGTGGGACCGCACGGTCTACAACGGCCGCCGCACGGACGAAGTGGCCTTCATCGAGCAGCGCCACCGCCAGATCGGCCCGATCTTCTCGTTCCAGGTGCGAGGGAAGTTCTAGCGGGCTGAAGGAACGGCTCCCGAAGTAGAGCGCCGCCACACCACAAAAAGCCGGTACCCGTGTCTTTCTTTTCCGATCGGGAAAGGGAGACCTATGAGACGCGGAGTGGTGTTCGCGGTCGTGCTGATTTTTGCCGCCTGGGGAGCGTACGGCGCGAGGCGGCCGAAGCTGGGGGCGGTCGACTGGATCTTTCTGCTCGACACCTCCAAGTCGATGCGCGGCGTCGGGAAGGGCGCGCGCAACATCTTTCCCGAGGTGAAGGCGAGCATCGAGTCGTTCGTGCGCGAGGCGCAGGACGGCGACTCGGTGACCATCCAGACGTTCGACAGCGATGTCCGGTCGTACGGCCTGCGTGACATCCACGGCCCGTTCGACCGCGAGGAGCTCTACGACACGATCCGGCAGCTCCAGGCCGAAGGAAACCGCACGCACCTCGGGCTGGCCATCGCCAAGGGGCTGGAGCGCTCCGAAGCGCTGATGCAGCGCGACGCCGACGCGACGAGGGCGCGCGCGATCGTGCTCTTCACGGACGGAAAGGAAGACGTGAAGGGGATCGCCAATCCGGTCCCGATCCCGGCCAACGTCGCCCGGACGCTGGCGAGCAAGCCTTGGATCTTTTTCGTCTCCATGGGTGAGCACGAGGCGCAACTCGACGACTTCGCCGCCGCGGCCGCGCGCACACAAGTCCTCAAGGCGCCGGACACCGCCGCGATCCGCGCGGTCGCCGGGCAGATCCGGAAGCTCGTCCGTGTGCCCGTCCCGGCACCGCGAACGCCGCGCGTGCAGGTCACGCCGGCGACGATCGATTTCGGGAAGCTGAAGCAGGGGGCGACGTCGGAGGAGCGCGATCTGACCATCACTTCCGACCGGCCGGTGCGGCTCTCCGCCAGCCTCGAGGAGGCCGCGGGAGTGTCCATGGCGCCGCAGGACAACGTCGCCGTCGATCCGGCCGCGCCGGCGCGTCTGAAGATCAGGCTGACGGTCGCCGATGACGGTCCTCCCGGCGAACGGCGGCTGATGGTGCGCGTCGGCGAGAAGCGCGCCGTCTCGGCCCTGGTGAGCGTGTACCGCCCATCACCGCTGATCCGCGCCGCGAAATGGGCGGCTGCCGTGCTGGTCTTCCTGCTGCTCGCGATCGCGGGACTGGTGCTCTACAGCGGAAAGATGCCGGGCGAGCTCCTGGCGTCGCTGACGGAGCGGAACACGCTCGAAGGGGAGATCGAGATCGTCACTCCGCGCGTCGCTGCGGATGCGGCGTTCGTCGGCCTGCCGGCGCTCCGGAAGAACGAGGTGGCCCTCAGCGCCATCGTGCCCCCGGATGCCCTCTCCGGCTCGGATGCGCGGCTCTTCGTCCGCCGTAGCGGCAGCGAAAAGAAGGTCTGGATCGCGGCCAGCAGCGGAGCGTTGCGCGTCAACGACATCGAGGTCCCCACCGCCGAGCTGTACGACGCCGACACGATCCGCATAGGCGCCGCAAAACTGCGCTTCAACCGCCTGGGCCACGAACGGCCGACGGGCGCCGACTCGTAATCAGGAGGAACGTCCATGAAGAACAACGTCGTCTTTCGCCCGACCGTGGTCATCGGCCTGGGAGGCACCGGCTACGGTGCGCTGCTCAAGCTCAAGAAACGCTTCATCGACGCGTACGGGTCGGTTCCGCCGATCATCCGCTTCCTCTCGATCGACACGACCGAGAATGCCGAGGGCACCACCCAGCCGCAGGCGGCGCACCCGGACGGCCAGCTCGATCACAACGAGATGTACGTCCTGCAGGTCGGCAACCCGGCCGGTCTGGTCAACGGCACCAATCCGCACATCGACGAGTGGTGGCCGACCGAGATCCCGACGCAGTCGATCATCGCCGGAGCAGGGCAGGTGCGCGCGCGCGGACGGCTGGCGCTGTTCGCCCGGGCGCCCGAGGTGTTCGCGCGCATCCGCCGCGCGGTGGACGACGTCCGCAACATCCGCAACGCGAAGCAGATGTACGCCGACCAGTTCCAGGTTTCCACGCGGGCCGGCGTGGAGGTGCACATCGTCGGCAGCCTCGCCGGCGGCACCGGCAGCGGCCTGTTTCTCGACGTCGCCTTCATGGCCCGGGACATCATCGGCGGCGACGAGCAGTCGAACTTCACCGGCGTGCTGCTGCTGCCGAGCATTTTCACCCGCTACGCCGGCGTGGCGCTGGTCAAGCCGAACGCCTACGGCGCGCTCAAGGAGATCGAGTACCTCTCCACGATGAAGGGGAGCTTCCAGATCGACTACGGCGCCCGCAAGATCGAGGTGAACCGTCCGCCGTTCGACGTCGTCTACCTCATCGACAGCATCAACGAGCAGGGGCGGACCGTGATGGAGCAGCCCGATCTGCTCGGCCTCATCGCCGACGGCATGTACGTACAGATCGGGTCGCAGATCGGCACCGACGCGGCGAACGCCGTCGACAACATCAAGACGCAGATCGCCACCGCGGGGCGGGTCAAGGGACGCTCGCCCCAGTACTGCAGCTTCGGCGTCGCGTCGCTGAGCATGCCCACGTTCGATGCCTTGATGTGGGAGGACGCGAAGCGGCTCGTCATCGAGGACCTGCTGAACGGCGCCGTTCCCGACGCGGAGAGCGAGGAAGACGTCCAGCGCTTCATCGACCAGTACCGCCTGCGGGAGGACGACTCCGACCAGGTCATCGAGTTCCTCAGCCAGCGCGCGGGAGGGGGGCAGCTCCGCTTCCCGATGCCTCTCGGGCAGCTCAAGTACGACAACAAGGCGCTGGCGTCGATCAAGAACCTGCACACGGTGCATCGCTCCAAGGCGGAGCGGCAGATCGCGCAGAGCATCGCGGCGAACTTCGAGACGCTGCGGGATGCATCGATCCGCGGCATCGACGAGTGGTGGGAAGCGGCCGTGAACCGCGTCAACGGCTTCACGCGCGCCGAGCGGTTCTTCGAGAAGCTCCAGGCGAAGCTGGAGTGGTACCAGGTGATGATGGAGACCGAGGCGAAGGAGGAGCGCGCCAAGCTGAAGGCGCTCAACTTCAAGCCTGCCGAGGATCAGATCACCGAGGCCATGGGCGCTTTCCTGCGGCGCGAGGCGCGCGTCAAGACGTCCTGCGAGACCTACGGCGGCATGGTGGACCGGGAGACCGAGCTCACCATCGTGGTGGCGCGGCTGGAGAAGGCCGCCGAGCTCTACTCCACGCTGCGCGCGCACACACAGGCGGTCCTCAATCACTGCTACCGCATCCGCGAGAACCTCAACGCCGCCCGGAAGTACTTCGAACAGCAGCACCTCGACGCCACCAGCACGCGCGGCGCCTCGCGCCTCTTCGAGCAGGTGGTCGGCTTCGACCCCGGCGCCAACCGGCCGGCGGTGACGGGTGCCGACTTCGTGAAGTGGTACGCCGACCATCACACCAACGGCTCGCTTTCGCAGTGGGCGTCCCTGCGCGCCGCGGAAGTGCAGGTGGACATCCAGCAGTTCGTCGAGCAGTGCTACGAGCCGCTGACGTCGCTGACGATGGACGACATCCTGCGCCGCTCGAATCCGGAGCTCGTGTCGCAGGAGCTGAAGCGGCTCGACAACCTCGCGGTCCCGCTCTGGCGCTACGACGTGGGGAAGATCCCGGTCGTCAACCAGACCGTGATCAACGAGTTCTACCACTACGGCGTGTCCGACGCCGACACGTCGGTGCTCAAGGAATCGCGCTACGAGGCCGGCGTGCCGAAGGGGAACGCCAAGCCGTCGATGGTCTCGACGCGCGACCCGCGACGCATCCTGCTCTTCAAGGTGAAGACCGGCATCCCGCTCTTCGCGCTCGCCGACATCGAGGACATGGAGCGCGCCTACCTCGATCCGAACAAGGTCATCTCCAACCACATCGACAAGCGGTGGCAGGATCTGCCGAACCTCGTGCCTCGCGGCAGCGACGGCGAGGCTCTGCGCTGGTTCGCGCTGGCGCAGGCGCCGGAGCCCTTCGCCCTCATCAAGCGGGAGGGTGCCTGGTACTCGATGAAGTCGAAGACCGGACGCCGCGTCGACAACAGCATGGTGCGCCTGGCGCAGGGGCGCGTGCCCGCATACGCCACGTTCGAGAAGAACCGCGAGCTGGTGCAGGAGGCGGAGGAAGCGATCGACGCGGTGGTCACGCGCGAGGGGGCCACGAAGGTGATCCAGATCCTGAAGGACTACACCGAGACCCTCTCGAAGCAGATGTCGGGCGCGGTGGAGCCGGCGGTCAAAGACCAGGTCGAGCACGAGATCGTGGCCATCGAGGAGTACGTGCGCAAGATGGAGACGCTGAGCTGACGCAGGCGGCGCGCGGAGGCAGATCACCACATGTTGAAACCGGTCAGTATCCTGGCTCTCGATCCCGCCGCGGCGTCGCTGGCCGCGGCGGTGCAGCAGCGCGTGGCGGTCCTGTACGGTCTCGACGATCTCGTGCAGATGCGCGAGACCGGGACGGATCTGGCTCAGCTCATCTCGTCGATTTACGCCCGGCGGCAGTCGCCCGCCAGTCCGTTGCGGATGCGCGACGACATCAGTACGCGCGAGCTGGTGCTACTCGTCGTGTCGGCCGCCTCGCCGGGATCGGCGCAGTGCCTCGACCTCGCGCGCGAGGTCCGGCAGCTCTACGACATGCGGCGCCACGCGGAGTTCTACACCATCGAGCTCCTCTGCCTGCTCCCCGACCTGTTCGCGGAGTCCGTGGCGGCCGATTACGGCACGGCCTATTCGCTCCTGAAGCTGTGCAGCGGCGTCGAGGAGAAGCCGTTCGACGCCGTCTGGCTGCTCGACGCGACGAACGGGCATCGCGTGAAATTCGGGACGCTCATCGATTCGCTGGCCTCGTATGCGGAGGCGGTGGCGGGCGCTTTGACGTTCGAGCCTGAGCTGAGCGGCGCGCTCTCCGGCGCGTTCACGCCCCGCGGGAAGCACGCGACGTTCAGCTCCTTCGGTTACGCGGAGCTGTTCTTTCCCCGGGCCGCGGCGTTGCAGCGTCTGGAAGCACGGCTGGCGTCCGAGCTCGTTCGCGGGAAGCTGCTCGAGGACGCGGCCGATGCGCCACCGCAGCTCGCGGCGCGGCAGTTCGTGGTGGCCGACGAGTTCGCGGTGCCGCTGTCTCGGATCGGGGTCGAGGCGGGACAGTCGCTGTTCGACCGCTTCCAGCCTCGCACGGCAGTCGGCGAGAAGACGCGGGACGCGGAAGAAGTCATCGCCGCCGTCCGCAGCGAGCTGAAGACGCATCGGGACGGCAAGCATCTGCAGGCGTTGCATACGGTGGCGGCGCAGGGAGACCAGACGGCGCTGGGCTTCGCCGCACAGCTCGCCGCCAGAGTCGATGGGACGCTCGACCGCGCCGGCTATCCCGCGGCCATCCGGCTGCTGGAGGCGCTGCTCGATCCGCTGCCCGACCTCCACGCCGATGCGGGTGTGGCGCCGCGGAACATGATCACCGAGATCAATACCGCGACGGCAGCACTCGATAGCCGACTGTCGTTCACGCCGCGAGCCGCGGCGAGCGAGGGGACGCGCAAGCGCATCCGCGAGCTGGACACGCTGCTGCGGGACCAGCAGCTCGTCGCCGAGACGCTCTCGCCTCTCGACAGCCGCGAGCCGGCCGAGGGAGACACTGCCTTTGCTCCCGATCCCGCCGGCGATGCGGCGCGCGATCGTGCCGAGATCCTCGCGGCGATGCAGCAGGAGCTGAGCGGCCTGACGCTGCGCCTGCCCGATCTCCTCTTCGCGGAAGAGGCGGAGAACAACGCCGCCCGCAACGCCGCGCGTGAGGCCGAGGCTTCGCGGCTGGCGGACGAGACCAGGGCGCGGGAACAGCAGCTGCGGGAGCTGTTCGCTGCGAAGCCGCGCGCCGAACAGAACCTGCGGGAAGCATTGGAGACGAGGCGCGCCTGGATGTGGCGCCAGGTGTGGTGGGCGGTTGCGGCGGTTGCAGCCATCTACGCGCTGCCACTCGGATTCGACGCGCTCTGGCCGGAGGCGGGTGGCCTCAACTGGCGGGGGATTCACTGGACCGCGATCACTGTCCTGACGGGACTGACGCTGTCGGCCCTGATCCGCTACGCAGGCAACATCGCACCCCTGGTCCGTGCCGCACGCGAGCACCTCCAGCGCATCGTCGAACAGATCGAGGTCACGGACCGCGCCAAGAGCGCCGCGCACAACGACGAGCTGCAGTTCGAGTACGACGTCGTGCACCGGCGGACCGCGCTCAGCGTGCTGCGCCGCACGCGGGAGGCGGCGAAGTCGACGCTCGACACGCTGCGCACGCGCGTCCGCGAGCTGGCCGTGCTGGCGGATTCGTTCGTGCCGGAGCCGATCGCATCCGGCGGCCTGTCGATCCCCCTCCTCGAGGACGCCGAGGTCGACGCCTGGTACGGCGGCACCACCGCCGACCGGACGCTGGCGTTCCGCGAGTTTTTCGAGCTCTGCGTGAAGCGCTCCCAGTCTGCGCGGCTGCCGCTGGAGGAGCTGCGGCAGCGCGTGGCAGCGTATGTCGCGACGGCGTTCGAGGCGTTCCGCGGTCTGACGCTGCCCCAGGCGCTGAAGCTGCTGCCGGACGCCACGGCGGCGCAGCGGCTGAAACGCTTCGGCGAATACAGCGCGCCCCTGATCGAGTTGCGCGACGACGACCTGCGCGCCCGGGAGGCGATGCAGCGCGATACGACGCTCTGGATCGATCCGGCGGACGCCGCCTTCGTCTCCGGCATCCAGCGGCGGCTCTCCGATGCCGTGGTGAAGCCGGCTGCCGATCCGCTCCGCATTCACGCTCTCAGCCGGGTGCTTCACTATCCCGGCTACGTCCTCGGCCAGCTCGAGTACTACCGCGCGCAGTACGACCCGGCAGGGCATCCCGAATCCGCAGGCCTGCCGGACCTGTTGCCGAACGAGCTGCTCCTCACCGGCGCGGTGCGCACGGCCTACGAGCAGGTACTCCTCGGGTGCGCGTTCGGCGCGATCGCCGTCGCGGCCGACGGTCAGCTCAGCGGCGTCTCCTCGCACGCCCTCCTGGGCGATTCACATCTGGCCGCGGCTCAGCGGCTGGCCTCGACCGGCGGCATCGAGCTCCGCCGGCAGTTGGAGAGCGAGATCGAGCCGCGCCTCTCGGTTGCCGCCGACGTCACCCGCGACCTGCGCAGGCTGGCAGAGAGCGCTCCGCCGCTCTCCCCGCTCGACCGGGATCTCATCGGCGGCCTGCTCAAGAAGTACGGGTCGGAATTCTGAAGCGGAGGCGCAGACGGTGAGGGCCTCGAAAGCGATCGGCATCGCGCTCCTGGGGGTGTCGGTCCTGCCTCTGCTGTGGCTGTTGCGCGAACCACACCTGCTTCCGATGGGGCGCGGTGTCCGGCCGCTCGGCCAGTTCGCCGGTTCTCCCCCCGCACGGTTCGACGTCGAGCAGTCGGCGGGACTGTTCGTCGGCGTCAGCCATTTCAAGGACCACACGCTCGCTGACGTCGAGTACGCCGTCGACGATGCCGTCGACCTGGCCTACGCCTTCTCGATGACTTCGCACAGCCGTCTCGTACCGGCGCGGCGGGTGGTGCTGGTGTTGACGGGCAAGCCGAAGAAAGAAGAATCGAAGCAGCGGCTGAAGAGGCTCGAGAAGGCCGGTGCGCGAGTCCTGCACGAGCGCGCCGACGTCGAGCCGCTGCTGCAGCAGCAGGCCGACCTGGCAGGTCCCGAGGGCGCGCTGATCGTCGCCTTCGCGACTCACGGCTTCAGCGTCGATGGCGTGCCGTACGTCCTCACCGCCAACTCGGTGTTCAGCGACGCCGGCACGTCGCTTTCGGCGGCGAGACTGCTCGAGATCGCCGCCACCTCCCGGGTCGCCCGCTCGCTCGTTTTCATCGACGCTTGCCGCGAGCGGGTCAAGCGGAACGCGCGCGCGGGTGAAGCGGAGCCGCTGGCAGAGGCCTCCCTCCTCGCCGCGATGCGGCCGGTGCAAGGGCAGGCCGTCTTCTACGCCGCGGCGGCCGGTCAGTACGCGTACGACGACGACAGGATCAAGAACGGCGTCTTTACCGCCGCGGTCCTGGGCGGGCTGCAGTGCCAGGGCGCGCACCCGGGTGGCCTGGTCACGGTCGAGGCACTCCACGACTTCGTCGAGCGATCCGTTCGGAAATGGATCCTCGAGCACCGTCATCAGGCGATCGGCAGCGCCACCCAGGTGAACCTCGACGGGCGGACGAGTCGAATGCCGCTGGCGAGTTGCAGCCCGCTGCTCGAGCCCCCTCCTCCGGCGCCGTCGGTCCGGCGGGCGACGGTGAGGGGCCGAACGATCGAGGCATTTTCCGATGCGGGCACGAGGCTCTGGACGCGTGACCTGCATGGCGCGGTGGTTGGCCCCGAGGTCGTCGACGTCGACGGCGATGGGCGGAACGAAGTCGTCGCCGGAGTGGGACGTGGCGGAGACGAGAGCGGCACGGTGATGGCGCTCGACGGAGCGGGCCGGGTGCGGTGGTCGGTGCCGACGGGGCCCGGACTCGCGGTGCGGGCTCTCGCGCCGACGCGTCTGCGCGGTCTGAAGGGCCGGCAGATCGTCGCGTTGTCGAATCCCGACGACCGCCGTGCGCCCTCGCTCGTGACGGCCATCGGAGCCGACGGCACGATCGTCTCCAGCTACAGCCATCCGGGCGAGTTGCTGCAGCTGCTGGTCGACGCGCCGACGGCAGCCCACTGGCCGAAAATCATCATCCTGGCGCGGAACCGCGCGCTCGGTGCGCCAGGCGTGTTCGCGCTGAATGCGAGAAACGTCTCCGGCAGCGCTCCCGGTTCGCGAGCGCCGTTCACCCGCGGGAGCCAGCTCTGGTATGGCCTCGTGGAGCAGGGGCCGGTGCGGCGTCTGGAAGTCATCGACCAGGACAACGACGGCATCCGCGACATCGTGGTGCGGCTGGCTGACGGCGAGGCGCTCTACCTCGACTTCCTCAAAGGCGCGACGGATACGTCCGGTGCGGGGTTCAAGTTGCTCAGGAGATGAGGCGCAGGAAGACATGGGGGCGATGGACCTTCGGCCACCGCCCCGCGCGATCGATTACTTGTCGTTGTGGAGCTCGATGAACTCGTAGACGAAGTTGTTCGTGCCGGTAGCGTCCGAGAATTCGTTGATGACCACCCCCTTCGCGCAGCCGGCGCCCGCGCCGCTGCCCGGGTTCGCCGAGGTCGTCGCGGAGACCGTCCAGCTGGACGCGCTGCCGGCGGCGAGGCAGGGATCGTTGCGGCGCAGGTCCTGTCCGGCGGACGAAGAAGTCGAGATGGTCGCGCCGTCGATCACCGTGCCGCCGGCGTTGCGCAGCGTGTAGTTCTCGCTACCGTTGATCTGCGGGAACGCTCCGGCAGTGGTGAGGTAGACGACGTTGCTGGCCAGGGTCACGCCCCAGAACGTCTGGAAGGCGCTCTTCGTCGCGTCGCGGCCGATGATGACGTAGCCGTTCGCCGGAATCGTCGTACCCGAGGGGATGGTGTAGGTCACGGTGGCGTTGGCCTGCGTGATCGTCCAGCCGGAGATGTCGGTGGCGGTGGCGTTGCTCACCGTGACACTGACGGCCGTCGACGTGCCGGCGTTGAGCGCGGCGTCGTATGCCTTCGCCGTCACGGAGTGCGATCCGTTCGCGGAGGCGGTCGTGTCCCAGCTCCAGGCGTAGGGTGAAGTGGTGTCGGTGCTCTTGAGCGCGCCGTCGAGGTAGAACTCGACCTTGGTGACGCCGACGTTGTCGCTGGCGCTGGCGGCGACGGAGACGGTCCCGCTCACCGTCGCGCCGGCGGCCGGCGCGGTGATGGAGACCGTCGGCAGGGTCGTGTCGCCGCCGCCTCCCCCCGTCCCGTTCGCGAGCCAGTAGACGGCGTTGGCGAGGATCTTTCCGTTGTCGTAGGAGGGATCGTTGTAGCCGAGGTAGGTCGTGTGGCCGCAGCCGTTGGTGGCATCCTCCGCGGTCGAGGAGTCGCCCACGGCGGCCACGCGGCCGCTGCCGTAGGTCGAAGTGGCGAACGTCACGCCGGTCGACGTGTCGTGCGTCGAGGTGGT
>Ga0207662_10001297_pt1 | contig 12026 bp, 9 predicted proteins | sample KBSS33LmetaG_FD_184338 | JGI IMG/M metagenome (GOLD analysis project Ga0207662, IMG submission 184338) | Switchgrass rhizosphere microbial communities from Kellogg Biological Station, Michigan, USA - KBS S3-3L metaG (SPAdes) (version 2) | ecosystem: Host-associated > Plants > Roots > Rhizosphere... | reverse complement strand
CGGATGGTCGTCGACCTCGTCTCGACGGTCGAGCACGCCGCGGTGCTCGGGGTCCCGCAGCGCGCCGCGGGCGGCGAGCTCGTGATGGGCCCAGGGCTGGGACGCCCCCTGGTCCTCACGACCCTCGAGGACGAGGAGGCGATGCGCATCCTCACCGGCGGCGCCGCCGGCCGGGCGCGAGCCGCGCTGGCGTGCTTCGTGGGTGGGGCCGTGCTCCTCGGGCTGGCCGCCGTCTGGTTCCTGGTCGACTCGACCTTCCTCGCCGGCGCGGCGCACGCCCTCGCGGCATCTCCCGAGGCCACGGCCCGTCCGGGCACGGACACGCGGACCACCGGCGGCGGGCCGGGCCTGGTCGGCAACCCCGTGCTGGCCCTGCTGGGCGTCATCGGGATCGCGATCGTCAGCGTCGTGGCCACGCTCGGCTATGTGCGCCTGACCGGCGGCCCGCGCCGGGACGAGCCGGAGGACCGTGCGCGGCCCTGGTGACTCGCGCCGACGATTCAGGGTGTTAGTACCTTCGGACCATTGGCAAGAAATGTGGGGTAGGTAGGCTCCAGCCAGAACTTCACGAATCTTTCCGGGGGGCGATAGGGCTTGGCGAAGGTGGACCTGCTGCATCCGAGGCCTCTCGACGCGAACCTGACGGTCACGCGCGCGGCAGCGGTCCTCGGCGTTCATGCGAACACGGTCCGGGCGTGGAGCGACGCCGGCCGGCTGCGCTACTACCGGATCAACCCGCGCGGCGACCGCCGCTACCGGATGAGCGACCTCCATCGCTTCCTGTCCGCCAGCGACGCCTCGGTCCCGATGGACGGCGTCGAGGACCGTCCGGCCGGGCGTCGGCGCGGACCGGCGGCCTCGACCGAGGACTCCCTGCCGCTCGTCGAGCACCAGTCGATGATGGCCCTGGTCGGCGAGCTGTCGGCAATCAACGCCTCGGCGATGCGCGAGGCGCTCACCAGCTCCGACGCGCCGCTCAACGCCGCCTTGCTGGCGATCCGGAACACCCTCGGCGCGATCCATGTCTCCGCCTGGCGCCTCGAGGACGGGCGCCTCGCTCCCGTCGGGATGTCCGGACCGTCGGGGCGAACCCTCGTCAAGCTGCCGAGCACGTTCGGGGCGCTCGGCCTGGCGCTCGCCGATCCCGGACTCGTCGTCGAGGCCGACCCGAGCCACGACCTCTCGGCGACGAACCAGGGGGGCAGGGAGATCGCCTGCTCGATTCCGGGCGAGGCGGAGCCGTGGGGCGTCCTGCTGGTCCTGCGCCACGCCACGCATCCGATCACCGAGCCCGAGCGGGAGCTGATCGGCATCGCGGCGGTTTCCGTGGGCAGCATCATCCGTGCCGCCGCTTCGGCCGCGGATGTCGCCCACCAGCTGCAGCGCGCCGATGCGCTGCGCCGGGTGACGAGCGACATCGGCAGCCGGCTGGACCTCGACGAGATCCTCGATCGCCTCGCCGACCACACGCAGGTCCTGTTCAGCGCGGATCGCGTCGCGGCGCTCCTGTTCGAGGAGAGCGGGATGCGCCGGATGGCCGCGTCCCGCGGGCTCTCGCGGGCATGGATCTCCGCGGTCACGACGGTCGAGGGCACGACGCTCGGCAGCGCGGCCATCGCGGCCCGCCGGCCGATGTTCTCGGTCCACTACCGCGACGACCCGCGGGCGGGCGCCCTCCGCGCCGCCGTCATCCAGGAGGGCTTCGACACCGTCTGCATCGCGCCGCTGCTCGATGGCGACCGGGCGGAGCCGCTCGGCATCCTCGGCGTCTATCACGACGCGGCGCACCCCTGGACCGCAGACGAGCTCGAGACGATGGCCGCCCTGGCGACGCAGGCCACGGTGGCGATCAAGGCGGCCCGCAACTACGCCCAGCTCGCGACCTGGACCGCGCAGCTCCACTCGATCCAGCAGCTCGGCGCGCGCCTGAACCGGCTGACGAGCGTCAAGGACATCGGCAACGGAATCGCCACGGAGCTTCGACAGCTCATCGACTACCACAACGTCCGCGTGTACCGCCTGTATGGCCAGCGGCTCATGCCGGTCGCGATGCTCGGCCGCGTCGGCGAGTACCTGGATGAGACGCCGGATCAGCTGATCGTCAAGTTCGGCGCGGGCATCACGGGCTGGGTCGCCGAGCACCGGATCGCGCAGCTCCTGGACGACGCATCCAAGGACCCGCGCTGCCAGACCATCGCGGGCACCGACGAGGACATGGACGAATCCATGCTCCTCGCGCCGATGCTCTTCGAGGACGAGGTCCTCGGCGTGCTCGTCCTGTCGAAGCTCGGGCTGCGCCAGTTCCGCCCCGACGACCTGCGCCTCCTCGAGATCTATGCGAGCCTCGCCGCGCAGGCGATGGCGAACGCCGACGCGACCGAGCTGCTCCGCGGGAAGTCGGCCGAGCTCGAGCAGAAGGTCCGCGGCCAGCGCGAGCTGCTCGGCATCACCGAGTCGATCCTGACCACCCTCGATCCGCCCGTCCTGCTCGGCACGATCGCCGACCGGCTGGGCGAGCTCATCGGCTCGGACAACATCCTGATCGAGCTGATGGACGAGAAGCTCGGCCTCATGACGCCGGTCGTCGCGCGCGGTGCGGACGCCGATCGCTACCTGCGGCCGTGGTCGCCAGGCCAGGTGGAGCTCGCTTCGTGGGTCATGGACCACAACGAGGCCGTCCGGATCGACGACCAGTTCGACGATGCCCGCGTCCACCACGGATCCGGCGGGCCCACCCACGGCAGCCTGATCTGCGTGCCGCTTCGCGGCCGTGACGGGGCGACCGGCGCACTCACGATCGAGCGCATCGGCGAGGGCCGGCTGTTCACCGACGACGAGTTCGAGCTGGCGCAGCTGTTCGCCGCGCAGGCCTCCGTCGCCCTGCAGAACGCCGAGATCCACCTCGCGACCGCCGACGCCACCGAGCGCCTGCGCGAGAAGTCGTCTGCGCTGGAGCGGCTCGTCCGCGGGCAGCGCGAGCTCCTCGGCATCACCGACTCGATCCTGAGTACGCTCGACGCGCCGGTCCTGCTGGGCACGATCGCCGACCGGCTCAATGACCTCATCGGGTCCGACAACGTGGCCATCGAGCTCCTCGACCACGAGGTCGGGGCGCTCTCGCCGGTCGTCGCGCGCGGCGTGGACGCCGAGTACTACATGCAGCCCTGGGCACCCGGCGAGACCGGCATCGCGACGTGGGTCCTGGAGCACAACGAGCCGGTCCGGATCGAAGACCAGTTCGGCGACGATCGCGTCGCGCCCGGCCCGGGTGGGCCGATGCACGGCAGCCTCATCTGCGTGCCTCTGCGGGGTCGCGAGGCGCCCATCGGCGTGCTTACCATCGAGCGCATCGGCGAGGGTCGCCTGTTCACCGACGACGAGTTCGAGCTCGTCCAGCTCTTTGCCGCCCAGGCCGCGATCGCCCTCCAGAACGCAGAGGTCCACCTGGCCGTCCGGCGCCGTGCCCAGACCGACGTCCTCACGGGCCTGCTCAACCACGGCACGTTCGGCCAGCACATGGACTCGCTGATCGCGGCCGCCGAGCCGTTCAGCCTCGTGATGCTCGACCTCGACCACTTCAAGCCGGTCAACGACCTGATGGGCCACCAGGCCGGCAACCTGCTTCTGCGCCAGGTCGCGGACGCGATCGTCGCGGCGAGCCGCGACACGGACCGGGTCTTCCGCTACGGTGGCGACGAGTTCGCGGTCCTGCTGCCGCGGACGGCCGGCGACCAGGTCGCCCCGATCGCCGAGCGCATGCGCGCCGCCGTGAAGGGCGTCGTCGGGCCCGGCTCGGCGTGGCGCGGTCGCGCCCGCTCGCTGGAGGCGTCGGCCGGTACCGCGTCCTTCCCCGCCGACGGCGAGACGCCCGAAGAGGTGCTGCTCGCCGCGGACCGCGCGCTGTTCGTGGCCAAGCGTTCGGGCGGCGCTCGCGTCGCGAGTGCCTCCGAGGGAACCGTGCTCGCGGGCGAGTTCACGCTCCAGCAGCCCACGCCGATCGACTCGCTGGCGGCGACTGCGTAACGTTTCGCGTCGCCGATCGAGGCGCCCGCGCGTCAGACTCCGCGCATGACCTGGTACGAGCCACCGCCACGTCGCCGGCCGAAGCGCCGGACCACCGCCCTCGACTCGCCGTGGCTGGCCGCGCTCCTCGTCGTCGTCGTGCTCGGCCTGGTGGGCACCCTCTTCGTCGGGCCGGCGCTCTTCGGCTCGCCGACGGCCACCACGACCGCAGCGCTGCCGTCGTCCTTCCCCTCCGCGACCGCCGCGGGCCCCTCGGTGACCCCGACGTTCGCCCGCCCGACCCCCAGCCCGGGACCCACGTTCCGCACATATCGCGTCCAGCGTGGCGACACCCTCAACTCGATCGCCAAGAAGTTCCACACGACCGCCCGCTCGATCGCCTGGTGGAACCGGGGCGCGTATCCCAGCCTCGACCCGGAAGGCGTGAGCTACGACCCGAGCACGATCCGTGTCGGCTGGATGCTCGTGGTGCTCCCCGGCGTCGTGGTCGACGACAGCAACCCGCCGACCCCGAGCCCGGCGCCCGAGGCGCCTGGGGAGACGCCGGCAGCCAGCTAGGCGGCGACCAGCTGGTCGGCGGCCACCGATCCGCCGGGCGGCTCCGTGGCGGTCAGCCCGGGGTCAGGAAGGGCGGGATCCACAGGTTCGCGGTACCGAGCGTCCAGGCGGCGATGGTCAATCCGACAAGCAGGGCGACGAACCCAACGAGCACCAGGCGGTCCGTGCGGTCGTAGCGCAGCTCGGTGAGCCAGGTGCGCTTGCCGGTCCCGAAGGACCGCAGGTCCATGGCGTCGATCGTGTCCTCCGCGCCGGCGATGGCGTTTACGACGGTGGGCACGACGACCGGAACCTGGCGCTTCAGTCGCGAGAACGGCGTCCTGCCCGCCGGGGCGAGGTCCATGCCGCGGACGCGCTGGGCGTCGAGCGTCGTCCGGAAGTCGGCGGCGAAGGAAGGGATGAACCGCCAGGTGAGATCGATCGCGAACGCGAAGCGATAGGGCACCCCGAGCCGCGCGAAGGTGGCGCCGAAGGCGGACGGATCGATCGAGAACGCGATGGGGAAGCCGATCGCGATCATGCCCATGAACCGGAGCCACTGGGTCATGGCATAGGTCACCGAGGCGTCGGAGACCGGCGTATGGAAGACCGGGATGTAGCCGTAGATGTGCTCGACCGTTCCTTCGGGCAGGCGCTGGACCCGGCCCGAGGAGACGATGAGGTTGAACACGACGATCAGGCTCACGAAGCTGATCGCGAAGAGCCACTGGCGACGAACGGCCCGGAACGGGATGTGGGCCTGGCCGTACCAGGCGAACCCCAGAGCGGTGAGCGGGATCATCAGCCGGATGTCCCAGACCTGGATCGCCGCGAGGACGTAGCAGGCGACCGCGATGACAAGCAAACGGGGGTCGCGCTGCGCCAGCCACGACCCCCGTCCGAGATAGCGCGGCACGAAGTTCATCGCCGTGCCGCGCTTTCGCTAGCGTCCGAGGCGTTCCCGGACCGGTTCCCAGGCGTAGACCAGGATCGGGACCAGGATGATCGTGGCGACGAGGTCACCGACGACCGCCGGGACGTACTCGCCAAGGGCGGCGTTGAAGTCGAGGCCGTCCTTGATCATGTCGCTGAAGACGATGAGGAAGCCGATCACGACGCCGACCGCACCCGCGATGGCGCCGGCGGCGGCCTTGCGACCGATCGAGCCGTTGAGCCAGCCGGCGAGGTACAGCGGGGCGAGCCCGGCAAGGAGGCCGGCGACGCCGTTGGCCAGGCTCCAGTTGTACGAGGTGAGCGCACCCCAGCCGGAGATCTGGTCGCCGATCATGTTGCCGACGAGCCCGGTGAAGAAGCCGGCGACGGGTCCGAACGCGAAGCCGAAGAACGGCACGAGCGCGAACGCAGGCCGGACGTCGACCGCGGTGGTCCCGGGGAGCGGCACCTTGAACAGGCCCACCAGAACGCCATAGAGCGCGGCGCCGATCGCCGAGTAGACGATCGTCCGCGAGTCGACGGACCAGAGCGTATTCCGGTCCATGGTGACTGCAGTCATCCTTTATCCCTCCAAGCGGTTGACTTCGGACAAGTCAAGCGATGTGGCGACTCCCTCCCTCCCCCGCATCCAGGCGGCGAGCTCCTCGGCACCGAGGAACCGATCGGTGGCCCCGCGCACGCGGCCGTTCGCCCGCATCAACGAGGTCACCCGCAGGTTGCAGCTGGTCCAGCGATCCTCATCCTCGATGACGTCGGAAGGCGAGCCATCCGCCACGATCTCGCCGCCTCGAAACAGCAGGATACGGTTCGCGTGCGCGAGCGCAAGGTCAACGTCATGCGTGACGAGATAGATCGACTCCAGGTCGGGGATCGCGAGGAGCTCGCCCATGAACCGCCGCGAGGTGCGATGGTCCTGCCCGGCGGACGGCTCGTCGAGCAGCAGCGTGGGCGGTTCGAGGGCCAGGGCGATCGCGAGCGCGAGGCGCTTCTGCTGCCCGAATGAGAGGGTGAGCGGCGGCCGCTCGCGGATGTCCTCGAGGTCCTCGAGGCCGGTGCGGTGCAGGGCGTCGGTCACGATCCCGTCCAGCTTGGCCACGTCCCGGCCGAGGTTGCGCGGGCCGAACTCCAGCTCCTCCCGGACTGTGCGTGCGAAGAGCATCTGGCTCGGGCTCTGAAAAACGAAGCCGAAGGTTGTCGCCAGCTGGGCGATCGAGCGCTCGACTGCCGGCCGGCCGTCGACGAGGACCTCGCCCTCGGTCGGCTCCATGAGTCGCATGGCGGTCCGGAACAGCGTGGTCTTGCCCGATCCGTTCGGGCCGAGGACGGCCACGATCTCGCGGTTGCCGAGGCGCGCATCGATCCCGTGGAGGACCTCGCGGCCCTCGTAGCCGGCGCGGACGCCGCGGAACTCCAGTCGCGGCGGCGCAGCACCGGCGCCGTTGGTCGGTTTCGACGGGCTGATCGGCGGCAGGGCCGCGGTCCCCTCGGAAAGACCATTCGATCGGAGGGCCCGCTCGAGGACGACATCGAACGGGAGCTTGACCGCGTCGGGATCCGCGACCTGGAGGAAGCCGGCGACGTCGCCGAGATACCGCGTGCGGCCCTCCTCGAGGTACAGGACCCGATCCGGCCGGAGGTCGAGCGCCTCCTCGACCCGGTGCTCGACGATGACCACGGCGTGGCCCGCGTCGGCCAGCGTGCGCAGGATCCCGAGCAGGCGGGCCGCGGTCTGCGGATCGAGGTTGGCCAGCGGCTCGTCGACCACGAACAGCTTCGGCTGGAGCATGAGGATCCCGGCCATCGCGAGGAGCTGGCGCTCGCCGCCGGAGAGCGCCGCGGTCTCCCGGCCGAGCAGCGCTTCGATCCCCGCCTCGCGCGCGACCTCCGCGATGCGGGCTCGCATGTCGGCGCGCGCCGTGCCCAGGTTCTCCGGACCGAAGGCGAGCTCCGACGTCACCGTCGCCCCGACGATCTGGCGAGCGGGGTCCTGGAGCACCGTCCCGACATTCAACGAGATGTCGCGCAGGCGCTGCTCCGTCGTCGACTGGCCGGCGACGCGCACGATCCCGGTGAGCTCGCCGGGGTAGGCATGCGGGATGAGCCCGTTCATCGCCCGGATCAGCGTGCTCTTGCCGCAGCCCGAGGGACCCGCGACGAGGAGGACCTCGCCCGGGTGCACGGCGACGGAGACGTCGTGCAGCGCCGGCTCCGAGGCGCGCCGGTAGCGGAAGGTGAGGTTCTCGAGCTCGACGATCGGCTCGGCCATCGCCGATCTCCGCGTCAGGCCGGGCGGATCGTGACCGGGCGGTCGGCGCCGACGCCGAGGCGGCGGGCGACGTCGGCCTGGTTGTCGGCGTAGCCGAGGCGCCCGGAGGAGTCCTCGTACAGCAACGGCTTGCCCGCCGGAATCTCGCCGAATGTCCGTGCCCAGGGCACGGTCTCGACGATGGGGCCGGAGCCATTCGCCGCGCCGAACTCGACCCGGAGGGCGCGGCCGGCCGGCAGGTCGCCAACGGCACGCACGAGGTCCGCGGTCTCGCCGGCCAGGCGGAGGTTGCCGAAGGAGTCCACGTAGACGATGGCGCTGTGGAGGACGCCCTCACCGACCTCGGGCTCGGGGAACGCGATCCGGACGAGCGAGGCGGAATCGACGGCCGTGCCCACCTCCGCGAAGTCGCCACCGATCGCGAGGTGCGCGGCGACCGGCGAGAAGATGTCGCGGCCGTGGAACGTCGTGCTCGTCCGCTCGAGCATCCACGCCCGGTTCTCGAGGACGCGCGCCTCGCGGATCCCACCCAGCTTCTCCGCCGCAGCGGGAAAGAGGCCGTTGTCGGGCCCGATCAGGACGTCGCCACGGCCGGTCAGGATGCCGATGGGCCGGCGCGGGGTTCCGACGCCCGGATCCACGACCCCGACGTGGACACCGATCGGCATCCATGGCAACGACGCCTGGAGCAGGAACGCGCCGTCGCGGATGGCGTACTTCCTGACCGAGTGGCTGATGTCGACGATCTGCGCGTCGCGGGCGATCGAGAGCATCACGCCGCGGCAGACCGCGGCGGCGGAGTCCGGCCCGAAGTCGGTGAGGAAGCTGATGAACGGGCGCATCGAAGCGCGAATGGTACCCGCCTGGGCCTGGAGCCCGACACGAAGAATCCGGGCCCGGAGAGCGGCCGGGTGAATCGAAACGGCGCCCGCAGGAGGACGGGCGCCGTCTCGTTCGTGCGAGCAGAGGGGAGGAGGTCCTCTGCTCGCGGGAGTGTTCGGAGTGAGGCTCAGGAATCGGGCTTGTCGATGACCTTGGTGGAGCCCTGCCGATCGGTGCGGCGGGCGGGTGTGGGTGTTCGCCGCGCGCGATTCGTGGTCCGTCCGGCTCCCGTTGCGGCGACCGCCGCGGCTCGCACCTCGGCGGCGTGGCTGATGCGCCGCTGGATGATCGAGTCGATCTCGGCGAGCGACCACTTGAACCCGGCGCTCGGCAGGCCGTGCAGGAATGCGGTCAGGTTCGCCGCTTCCCCCGCCTCGAGACCCCGGGCCAGGAGGGCTCGATACGTCGCCCTGAGGCTGGCCGACACCGGTCCATCCGAGGAGCCGCTCTGGAGTTCCATCGACCCTGCGTTCCGCGCCGTGCAGACCGTGCGGCCGACCGGCACACCCGGTCGGTTCGGTGAGGCGATGGTGGGTTCGGTGGAGTCCGGTCGCGATGACCCGTCGGTACCGGGCGCGCCGGTACTTGTGCGCACGCCCGGCTAACCTCGGCCGCGATGGACGATCTCGACGGCCCGGAGCGCGGCAGCGCGAAGCGCGACCGTACGGCGCGCCTCATGCGCGTCGCGAGCCTGCTCAACGCGCATCCCGAGGGCATGCGGCCCAAGGACATCGCCGAGCGCCTGGGCATGTCGGTGCGCAACGTGTACCGCGACCTGAAGGCGCTCGAGGGCGAGGTGGGGCTGCCCACATGGTCCGAGGAGGGGCGCTGGGGGATCCTCGAATCGGCGTTCCTGCCGCCGCTCAAGCTCACGCTGTCCGAGGCGATGGCCGTCTTCCTCGGGGCGCGGATGATGGTTCGCTACGCCGACAAGTACGACCCGGATCTTGGCTCGGCGTTCGAGAAGCTGGCGGCGAGCCTGCCCGAGACGCTCCGCGAGCACGTCGCGCGCAGCCTCGACGTCCTCCAGGACGCGCCGCTCGATCCGGACTTCATCGACCACGTGCGGGGCCTGACCCGAGCGTGGGCGGAGCGGCGCGTCGTCGACATCGAGTACGAGGGCGCCGCGTTCGAAGGCCGGGCGGGCGAGCGGTCACGACGCACGGTGCGACCGTTCCTCATCGAGCCGTCGCTGCAGACCCACGCCCTCTACCTGATCGGGTGGGACGAGGATCGCGACGCCATGCGCACGTTCAAGATCGAGCGCATCCGCGACGTCCGGATCACCCCTCGGTCGTTCGATCCGCCCGAGGAGGCATCGCTCGAGCGTGACCTCCGTCGCGGCTGGGACATCATCGCGGACCAACCGCCGACTGAAATCATTTTGCAATTCGCGCCGAGCGTGGCGGATCGCGTCGCTGAGACGGTTTGGCACCCGTTGCAGAAGACAGAGCCGCAATCCGACGGTACTCTCCTGTGGCGCTCGACCGTGAGCGGGATCATCGAGATCCGGCTCTGGATCCTGTCCTGGGGAGACGACGTGGAGGTGCTCCACCCGTCTGAGTTGAGAACCCAGGTTCGCGACATCCACGAGCGAGCCCTCGCGCGCTACCGCTGAGGCACCCAGCGCCCCAGTCCTCGCGCTCCTGGGCCCAGGGCCCCCCAGCCCGGCCCCCAGTCCCGTTGCCGTGACGCAACGCCATAGGTCCGAACAGGACGTTCGTTCGGTTCACGAACGAGGAGGTCCCCGTGACGATGCGCGCCATGTCTGCTCCAACCACGCGCCCCCGAAAGCCCGGCATCCTGCTCGCGGCTGCCCTGATCGCCTTCCTCGGCTTCGCCGTGGGTCCGGCGGCGCACCCCGCGCCGGCCGCTGCCTCGACGGCGTCGTACATGGAAGGCCTGATCGTGAAGTGGGTGAACAACGCCCGCGCCAACCGTGGCATCGCGCCACTGCGGGTGACCACCCGACTCACGAACCTGGCCGGTGACCGCTCGGCCACCCTCGCCTCGACCCAGAACCTGATCCATCCGAGCTGCCTGTCCTGCGTGTTCAACTCCTACGGGATCTCGTACAGCACATGCGGCGAGAGCATCGCCTGGACGAGCTACCCATGGGGCCATGACGCCGCCCGGAGCATCTACCTCGGCTGGAAGGGCAGTCCATCCCACTGGACCATGCTCATGAGCCGAAGCTTCCACCGGATCGGCGTCGGGGTCACCTATCGGAGCAGCACCCACACGACCTGGGCTGCGGCGGAGCTTGCCGGCTAGGGCCAGCGCTCACCGGGGGGCGCCGGCAGCGGCGCGCCCGCCCGTATCCTGAGGGCGTGGCGCGCCATCCCTTCGCCGCCGTCAACCTCATCAGCGACCCGATCCACGGCTACCTCGAGCTGACCAAGCGCCTGTCGCGCGACGAGTCGGCGGCGGCGGGGCTCCCGGACGAGGACGCAGCCGAGGACGATCTCCTCGACACCGCCTGGCTCCAGCGGCTCCGTCGGGTGAGCCAGCTCCAGAGCGCGCGCTGGGTGTTCCCCACGGCGGAGCACTCGCGCTTCACGCACGGCCTCGGGGTCATGCACGAGGCGGGGCTGTGGGCTCGGGCCCTGCTGCCGTCCCTCCGTTCCGCGCTGCCGTCGTCCGCGCCCGGGGAGCCACTGCCATCCGAGGGGCTGGTCGTGGAGACGCTTCGGGTCGCCGGGCTCCTGCACGACGTCGGCCACGGGCCGTTCGCGCACTTCTTCGACGATCGCGTGCTCGCGGCCTTCCCCGCCCCCGAGGACGCGCGCCGGGGACCGGGCAAGCGGCTCTCCCACGAGGACCTCAGCCAGCTGATCATCGAGCGGGAGCTGGGCTCGCTCATCCGGGCGCTCCGGCGCGCGCCGGGGGCCATGCCCGAGCGGGACGCCTTCGCCTCGGGCGAGTCCATCGATCCGCGCTGGGTCTCGTTTCTTGTCGCCAAGCCCGCGCTGACGGACGCGTCGATGCCCGCCTGGGTGCAGCTGCTCCAACCACTGTTGTCCGGGGTGTTCACCGTCGACAACCTCGACTACGTCCGACGTGACGCGTTCTTCACGGGTGTCCAGGTGGGCATCGACGTGGAGCGTCTGCGGCGGTACGCGTTCATCTCGGAGCGCGGCCTGACGCTGTACGAGCCGGGCGTGGCCGCGCTCGAGGGCTTCCTCGGGGCGCGGCTGCTGCTCCACCAGTCCGTGTACTTCCACCGCACCGTGCGCGCCATCGACCTTGATCTCGGCGAGGTCTTCCAGCCCGCGATCGAGGCGCTGTTCGGTGACGACTCGCCGGCGGACCGGCTCGCCGACTACGTGGATCTCGACGAGTACGCGCTGCTCCACCAGGCGGC
>Ga0207662_10001294_pt1 | contig 12028 bp, 14 predicted proteins | sample KBSS33LmetaG_FD_184338 | JGI IMG/M metagenome (GOLD analysis project Ga0207662, IMG submission 184338) | Switchgrass rhizosphere microbial communities from Kellogg Biological Station, Michigan, USA - KBS S3-3L metaG (SPAdes) (version 2) | ecosystem: Host-associated > Plants > Roots >... | reverse complement strand
CGAGCGGCCTGGGTTTCGCTGGCAGCCGGGACGCTGGGACTGGCAGGTCGACCACTACGCCTGGGTTCCGGGCACGTGGCTCACGGTGACGGTTGCGGCGCCGCCGCCCCCGCCGCCGCCCGCGCCGGCACCGCCGCCCCCGCCGCCTCAGCCGATCTACATCGACAACACGCCGCCGCCGCCGCCCGCGCCTATCGTAGAGGTCGCGCCGGCACCGCGCGCAGGGTATTTCTGGGTCCCCGGCGTGCACGTGTGGCGGAACGGCCGCTACGTCTGGTTCGGCGGTCACTGGGAGACCGAGCGCCACGGTCACCGGTGGCACCCGGCTGGCTGGGTGCGTGAAGGCAACCGCTACCGCTGGCACGAGGGCGGCTGGGACCGCGACGGCGACGGTGACTACGACAAGCGCGACAAGTGGATCGAGAAGCACGATCGCGACGGCGACGGAGACGTCGACCGCCACGATCGCGGGCATGGCCACGGCCACGGCCGCGGTCACCGAGACTGAAATCCGCGCTCGCCTATTACCTGCTCAATAGGCGAGCGTGAAGTCGTTGCGCTCGTCCCTCATGAACAGGTCGAGGGACGGCGAGTACGTCTGCACGTGGACGGTGCGGTCCGCCGGGAAGAACCGCAACAGGCGCAGGTAAGCGTCCCCGCCCTGATCGTAGTTTTGGTAGTTCGCCAGGATCTGGTGGACGACCGTCCCGTCGGGGCGCGTGCTCGATAGCCGGCCGACGCCGCTGTTGAGCACGTGGCCCGATAGCACGAAGTGAATGTTGCTGTTACCGAGCACCAGCTTCTGCCACATCTCCTCGCCGTCGTTGGCGTCGCCCCCGTTTGCGCCGAGCGGGTAGCTGTGGGGGTTCCACTGCTGCGACGGACGCGCCACGTGATCGTACCGGGTGTCGTCGTCGTAGAGGTAAGCGTGCGTCAGCACGATCGCCGGCGTGTCCGCGTACCGCATCGCCAGGTCGTTGGCCCAGGCAAGCACGGCGTTGCGCGGCCCGAATTCGACGGAGATCACAAGCCACTTGCCCGCGCCGCCCGGAACGTCGAGCAGGTGCGCGTTGTTCTCGATGCGATCCGGCTCGAAGGTCCCGAGGAACGACGGCCGGCCGGAGAACCCCGACACGGGGAAGTACGCGTTGATCATCGTCATCGTCCGATCGGTCGGCCAGCCGCCGCAGCAGTAGTCGTGGTTGCCCGCCGACAGCACGTAAGGGACGACGCCGTCGAGCATGTGGAGGCTCTGGTTCGCGCGCGTCCACTGGAGCGGGACGTCGTCATCGACGATGTCGCCCTCGTGAAGAACGAAAGCGACGTTGCCGGCCGCGTGCTGCCCCACGATCCAGGCCGTCTGCGCGTCGAAGAAGCCCGGGTAGTTCGACGAGTAGTACTGCGTATCCGGGAGGACGACGATCGTGTAGGGGAGCGGCACGCCTCCGTCGACCCCCGGGCCCCCGTCGACGGCGGGACCGGTGTCGCTTCCGGCGTCGACGTTGCTGGCCCCGTCGCTGGGCGGGCGCCCGTCGAACTGTGGCGCCGCGTCCTCCCACGGAAAGCCCGAATCGTGCGGCGGGCTCGCGTCCATCGAGGTCACCTCGGGCGGCGGCTCGCAGGCCGCGAGCCCGGCGCAGGCCAGCAGCGCGCAGGAGAAGCGGCGAAACGAACCCATCCGCAAGAACTGTAGCTTATCGGATGAGCGCCAACTTCGCGCTGCGCTTGCCGCCGGTCGACCCGCCCTCGGCCGGGCCGTTCCTGACCGACAGGCCGCAGGCAATGGCGGACGCGATCCCGGCGAAGAGCTCCGCGACCTTCGAATCCGGCTCGCGCACCACGATCGGCGTGCCCTCGTCGCCGGCGCGGCTGACGGCCGGCTGCAGCGGAATCTCGCCGAGAAACGCGATTCCGGCCCGCGCCGCCAGGCGCCGCCCGCCGCCGCGCAGGAAGATCTCCTCGTGATGCCCGCAGCTCGGGCAGACGAAGCCGCTCATGTTCTCGATCAGCCCCAGAACCGGGACCTCGACCTTCTGCCACATCGACATCGCCTTCTCGACGTCGATGATCGACACCTCCTGGGGCGTCGTCACCATCACCGCGCCCGTGACCGGGAGCAGCTGCGACAGCGACAGCTGCGCGTCGCCCGTACCCGGCGGCAAGTCGACGATCAGGTAGTCGAGCTCGCCCCACTGGACGTCCTCGATGAACTGGGTGAGCAGCTTGTGAATCATCGGCCCGCGCCAGATCACCGCGCCGCCGCGTTCGACGAAGAATCCGATCGAGACCACGCTCATGCCGTGATGGATCGCGGGCACGATCTTGTTCCCGGCTTCCACGGACGGCGGCCGCTCGGGCGGCCCCATCATCTGGGGGATCGAGGGGCCGTAGACGTCCGCGTCCAGGATGCCCACGGTGGCGCCCAGCCGGGCCAGCGACGCCGCCAGGTTCGTGCTGACCGTCGACTTGCCCACGCCGCCCTTTCCGGCGGCGACCGCGATGATGTTCTTCACGCCGGGAAGGCGCGGGTTCGACGGGTGGTTGGGACGGCCGACGACGCGCGCGGTGAACCGCACGTCCACGCCCGCGATGCCGGGCAACTTCCCGACCGCGGTCTCGATCGATTTCGCGATGACGTCGCGCGAGGGGCAGGCCGGCGTGGTCAGCTGGATCCCGATGACGGCGCGGTCGCCCTCGACGGCGACCGACGACACCATTCCGGCCGAGACGAAGTCGATTTTGAGCGCCGGGTCCTGCGTCTGGGCGAGAACGGCGCGGATATCTTCGACGGTCGCGGCCACCAGCCTCAGTTCTTGCTCAGTTTTTCCGGGCCGACGACAGCGCCCGCAGCCGGACCGGCTGGTCGGGGTGGTGGCCCATCTTTCGTCGCTTCACGGCCAGATAGGCGGCGTTGTGCTGGTTCTCACCGACCCAGTGCGGGATCCGCTCGGTCACGACGACGCCGGCGTCACGCAGTCCCTTCACCTTCAAGGGGTTGTTCGTCAGCAGGCGGATCGACCGCACGCCGATGTCCGCCAGGATCGCGGCGGCGAGGTCATAGCGGCGCTCGTCGGCCTCGAATCCGAGGGCCTGATTGGCCTCGACGGTGTCGGCGCCGCTCGCCTGCAGCGCGTAGGCGCGCACCTTGTTGCCCAGGCCGATGCCGCGCCCTTCCTGGCGCAGGTAGACGAGGACGCCCGCGCCCTCGGCGGCGATGCGCTCGAGCGCGACCTCGAACTGCTCGCGGCAGTCGCACTTGAGCGATCCCAGCACCTCGGATGTCCAGCATTCCGAGTGGACGCGGCACAGCACGCTCGAGGCGCCGGCGACGTCGCCGCGGACGATGGCCATGTGCTCTTCCGCGTTGGGGGAGTCCACATCCTTCGCGTCGGCATCGCGGTAAACGAGCAGGCGGAAGGGACCGTGAACGGTCGGGATCTCGGCGTCGGCGTATCGGAACAGCTTCATCGGTGCTTAGATGGGGGCGCGCGACGGAAGTTACCACCCATTGCGCGCATTTTCCGTGGATGTCATCTTAGGGTGGTCATGGCGGTCAGATCTATCCTGCGGTTCCCGGACCCCAGGCTTCGCGAGAAGTCCCTCGATATCGGGGAGATCGGCGATGACGTGCGTCAACTGGTCGCCGACATGGCCGAGACGATGGTAGCTGCCAACGGGGCGGGTCTGGCGGCCATTCAGGTCGGGGTGCCGGTCCGGCTGTTTCTCGTGGATGGGCACGTGACGGGCGGCGCCGAGGATTCCCCGCCCAAGGTGTTCATCAACCCCGAAATCGTCGAGATCTCGGACGAATCGCAGACGGGGGACGAGGGTTGCCTGTCCTTCCCCGACATCTTCGTCCCGGTCAAGCGCGGGATGCGGGCGAAGGTCCGGGCGCGCGACCTCGACGGCAACGTCTTCGAGGCGGAGGGCGAGGGGTTGTACGCGCGGGCGGTGCAACACGAGACGGACCACCTCAACGGTCGGCTGCTGATCGACCAGGTCGGGCCGGTCAAGCGCGAGCTCATCAAGCGCAGGTTGCGCCGTGACGCGGAGGCGGAGCGGGAAGAGGCGGGGGACGACGGGAAACGGTCGGCGGGTTAGCGCCGCGCGCCGCCCACACGGTTATCGATGCTGACCATCGCGCTCCAGCGGATCGAGTTTGACGGACGCCACGGCGCGACCGCGGTCGAGCGCCGGACGACCCGGAAGTTCGAGGTCGACGTCGAGATGGATGTCGACGCGGCCGTGGCGGAGCGCAGCGATCTGCTCGCGGACACGGTCGATTACAGCCGCGTCGCGGAGGTCATCGTGGGCGTGGGAACGGGCGAGCCGCACCACCTGCTGGAATCGCTGGCGCGCCGCATGGTGGACGGGATCCGCGAGCGGTTCCCGCGCGTGCGGCGCGTGCAGGTCGAACTGCGCAAGCTGAACCCGCCGACGTGTCCGGGACATCCGGCGTACGCGGCGGTGCGCATCGCACGCGTCATCGAAGACGCCTGAGCGACCCCCCCAACCTGCAAGGAGCCTCCATGTTGAAGTCCCTTTTCCTCGCCCTGTTCCTCTCGGTCAGCCTGGGCGCCGCCGCGGCACATGCGGCCGCCGGTCCGGACGGCAAGTGCAACTTCGACTCAGACTGCGGCGGCACCGCCAAGTGCAACAGCGGCAAGTGTTCGAACTCGCCGGGCGGCAAGTGCCACTTCGATTCCGAGTGCAACAAGGGCGAGAAGTGCTCGCAGGAGAAGTGCCACAAATAATCGTCAGGCGCGGGCGGAGCGCCGACGTCGGGCTCCGCCTTTCATTTTGAGACTTCCGCCCGGACGCGCGCCTCGATCGGCGCGTCGCCGTGGCGGATGCGGATCGTCGCGCCCACGGGGATGCTCGTGTGCAGCATCGCGAGCGCGACGCCGCGCCCGTCGGGGAGACGCCCGGCGCTGGTCACGCGCCCGGCCTTCGGCTTGGCGTCGCTCTCCAGCGCGTCTTGCGGCGCCGGATCGGTCGCCCCCGCGACGTCGAGGCCGACCAGCCGCCAGTTGATGTGGCCGCGGTCGCGGATGCGGACGATTGGCTCCTGCCCGAGGTAGCAACCCTTGCCGTAGTCGATGGCGCGGTTCAGGCCCACCTCCATCGGAAAGTAGTCGGCGGTGATCTCGGCACCGAGGCGCGGCTCGACGGCGGCGATGCGCGCCGCCTCGGCCGCCGCCGGTTCCAACTCGGGCACGCCCGCGGCCGCCAGGCGCTCATGGACCGCCGTCAGCGTCGCCGGCGGGCCGCCCAGCCAGAAGCCGTTGCTGTCGAGCTCGCGAACCCGGGCGAGCCAGAGCCGTGCCCCGCCACCGGCGTCGACTTCGGCGTGGCTGAACACCGGCACCTCCGCCAGCGTGCCCGGATCGGCGCCGATGGCGGCGAGGCGCGCCGCCGCCGCCGGACCGAGCAGCGCCGAAAAGGCGAAGTCGGGCCGGAGCGCCGCCGCGAAGTCGTCCATGATCGCGTAGCGCGACAGCATCCCCGCGACCGTCTCGCCCTGGCCGCCGTCGACGACGATCCAGATCGCGTCCTCGCGCACGAACAGGCGCATGTCGGCGACCACGTGACCCTTCGCCGTCAGCAGGGCCGACAGACAGCCGCTGCCGACCGGCGCGCCGGCGACGTTGCCGGTGACGATCCCGTGCAGGAAGCGAATCCGGTCCGCGCCCGTGCCGACGATGAGCTCGCGTCCAGTGCCGGCGCGCAGGACCGCGTCGCGCTCGAGCAGTCCGAGATCGTTCGTCCGGGTCACTTGCTCTTCATAGCGCGCGCCTCGCGAAGGCGCACGGCGCGGCGCGTGCGCGCGTCAGAGTTGCGGCGCCGATCCTCGGCCGTTTCGAGCGACAGCGGCGGGACCGGTCGCGGGCGGCCGTCCTCGTCGACGGCCACGAAGGTCAGGAAAGCGCGCAGCGCCTTGTGGCGGTTCTGCATGTTCCGATCTTCGGCCAGCACGCGCACGCCGATCTCCATCGAGGTCCGCCCCGCGAAGTTCACCTGTGCCTGAACGGTCACCACCGCCCCCAGTTGCACTGGTTCCAGAAAGTGCACCCGGTCCATCGATGCGGTGACGACCGGACCCCCGCAGTGGCGCGCCGCCGAGATCCCGGCCGCGATGTCGATCCACTGCATCATGATGCCGCCGAAGATGGTTCCATGGACGTTGGTCAACCCGGGGAGCACCAGCTGCACGGTCTCGACGCGCGAGGCGCGAGGCGTGTGTCTGCGTTCGGTGGGACCGATGTGACGACGTCGGGCGGCGGCTCGTGCCATCGCCAAGCGGGTATCACCGTCGGGGGTCGCGGTCAAACCGCGCGACGCGTGCGCGAAGGCACCTCGGGGCGCGCCGGGGCTCCTGTATAGTGTTGGCCCATGATCGGAAGACCGTGTGCCGCCCGTCACCTGGCCTGGCTGCTGTTCTTTTGCACATTGTCCGCATTGACCGTCGCAGCGCCGGCCTCGGCGTGGGCCAGGAAGATGACGCTGCCGCAGCTGCTCGAGATGGCGCGCGGCAATCCGGGGTTGCAGGCGAGCGCGGCGGCGACGACGGCGTCAGAAGCGCAGGTCACCGAGGCCAAGCTGAACTGGCTGCCGCAGGGCGATCTGCTCTCGATCCTCTCGCCGTCGCCCAACGTCCACTGCATCAATAGTTTTTATCCGACGATGGGCACGTCGCCGACGAACCCCTGTTTGGAGACGACCTCGCCGGAGGCGCGGCTGCAGGATGTGTCGTGGGGCCGCGTCTTCACCCGCACCGAAGTGAAACTGATCCAGCCGGTGTTCGATTTCGGCAAGATCTCCGCCGGCATCAGGGCGGCCGAGGCCGGGGTCGGCGTCTCCCGTCAGAAGGAGGCGGGCGCGCTTCAGGACATCGAGCTCAACATCCGCAAGGCTTACTACGGACTGAAATTCGCTCGCGACGTGATCGACATGCTCGACGAGGGGTCCAGCTACGTCGACGACGCGATCAAGAAGCTGGAGAAGGACCTCGAGAACGGGACCGGCAACGTCAGCGTTACCGACAAGCTGCGCATGCGGACGGTGCGCGCCGAGCTGGACGGTCGGATTCTGGAGGCGAAGCGGTTGCAGGGGCTCGCGCGCGAGAGCCTGCGGACGTTGCTCGGCCCCGAGGCGCCGAGCGACCTGGACGTCGACGACGACCCGTTCGAGCCGCCGGAGATCAAGGAACGCCAGGTCACCTACTACGAAGACCTGGCCCGCCAGAGCCGTCCCGAGGTGCGCCTCCTCGAGTACGCCGTGAAGGCGAAGTCGGCGCTCGCCGACCTGGAGCGGCGCAAGGAGTATCCCGACCTGGTGATCATCGCGACCGGCGTCTTCGCGCTGGCGCAGACGGTCGACGATCCGCAGAACGCCTACTACAACCACTTCTACAACAGCCGCGCGGCGGGGCTGGCGGCGGCGGTGCGTATGCAGCTGGATCTGGGGCCGAAGATCGCGCGCGCCCGCAGGACGGAGGCGGAGGCGATGGAGATCACCCACCGGCGCAGCGAGGCCCTGGGCGGGATCCTGCTGGAGGTGCGCAAGACCTACGCGGAGACGACGGAGGCGGTGTCGCGGGTGGCCGCCATGGAGAAGGGCCAGAAGGCGGGCAAGGCCTGGATTTCGGCGGTCGCGCAGAACTTCGCGGTCGGCCTGGCCGAGGCGCGGGATCTGTCGGACGCGCTCGTTGCGTTCTTCGGAATGCGGACCCGCTACCTGCAGGCGGTGTTCGACCTGTACGTGGCGCGCTCCGCGCTCTCGCGAGCGACCGGTTCAGCCGAGCTCTGATCGCGCCGGGCGGTCGGCGTCGGCGGCGAGCGCATCCAGGCGCGCCAGGACGCCCGCCAGCTGGATCGCGTTCGGTTCGGGTAGCAGCAGCAGCCGTCGGCGCGAGGCGGCGATCCGTTCGCGGAGCGCCGACAGCGTCTGCGCGGGGCGCGCGTTCTGCGGGTGGGTCACGATCATCCGCGCGATGCACGACTCGACAGCGATCGCCAGCGTGGACGCGAACAGCAACCCGATGAGACCGTAGGCGTCGACCAGGGCCACGATGAGGAACACGGTCAACGTCGGGCCGGGGCGCCGCGCGGACAGGAGGCGCGGCGCGAAGATTCGATCCAGGAAGACGACGATGACGACGGTCACGACGGCTGTCGCGATGCCTCCGGGGATGCCCATCGTGCTGCCCGCCAGGAAAGCGACGCCCGCCGCGGACGGCACGCCGAAGAAGGGCACCAGGCGCAGCAGGCCGGCCGCCAGCGCAGGCAGCATCGGCATCGGCAGGTGGGCCAGGCGAAAGGTGACGGCCAGCGCAAGGATCGACAGGACGCTCACCGAGATCTCGCCGCGCACGTGTGAGCCGACGGCGCCCTCGATCGCACGCCAGACGTCGCGCGCGCGCGGGCGCTGCGGCGCCGGGACCAGGGACAGCCAGAGACGCTCGAACGCCTCGCGGCTGGTGCTCCAGTAGGCGCTCAGCGCCACCACGACGATGATCCGGGCCGCTACGTCGATGGTGTTGCGGGTGGCCCCCAGCGCCTGATCGAGCAGCAGCGTCGGGCGCGCGCCGCCGATCGCGTGGTAGAGCGCCGCCGCGGGCGGGAGTCGGCCGAACAACAGGGTGGGGAACGTGCGCGAGGTGCTGCCGTAGAGCCGGAGTCGATCGTAGGCGCTGCTCAGGCGATCGGCGGCCTGATCGAGCTCGCGCAGCACGCCCCGGGACACCAGGTAGAGAAAGACGCCGAACAGCGCCAGCCCGAAGATGTAGGTGAGCGCGACGGCGACGGAACGGCCGACGCGGGCCTCCAGACCATCGATCGCGGGCCGGACGCCGGCGGCCAGGACGACTGACAGCGCGAACAGGATGGCGGCGCCCCGGAACCGCCACAGGAGCGCGGCCACCGTCAGGGTGGCGAGCGAGATCGCCGCGATGAGCGCGATCCGTTTCACCCCGGTCGCTCCTGGGCCGCCAGCATCCGATCCAGATCGTGGGCGATGCCCTCGATGGCGTCCTCCACCCGCTCCGCGGACCTCGAACGGCCGGCGCGCGGAGCGAGCTTGCGCAGGTCGACGATCAGTTCACCGACTTCGTAACGAAGGGCGCTCAGGTGACCGCGGCCGGCCGGCGGCTCGCCGTGGCGCACGTCGGCGCCCAGGAGGAATCGCGACAGCAAGAGCTGGACGATCGCGGCGAGCGGGATGGCCAGGATCGCCCCGGCGATGCCGAGCACGGAGGCGAAGGCGGTGACCGCGAGCAGCGTGACGAGAGGGTTCGTCCCCACCGCGCGCACCATCACGCGCGGAATCAGGACGTAGTTTTCGAGAAGCTGCAGGAACACGGCGACGATGATCACCGCGAACACCAGCGAGGGACCCACGGAGGCTGCGACCATCGCGGCGACGATCGTGCCGATGACCGGACCCGCCACCGGAATCGCCTCGCCGATCGCGTAAACCAGGCCGACGATCCCGGCGTGCGGCAGGCCGAGCAGGCGATAGCTGATGAAGGCGATGACCCCGATGATGAGGCAGACCAGCGACTGCCCCCGGAGGTAGGCGCCGACGGTGTGCTCGATCTCCGTGAGAAACGCCCGGATCGATCGGCGGCGGTCGAACGGCGCGAACAGCACGAGCGCGCGCATGCGGCGATCGCCCTCGAGCGTCCAGTAGTAACCCAGCAGGAGCACGGCCGCGACGGTGAACAGGTTGGCGCCGATGGCGTTTCCGGTCTCGATGACCGACCGCACGTCGACCACCGGCGCGCCGCTGCGTTCGCCGGCGGACGGCAGATACCAGGCGATTCGCTGCAGCGTGTGGCTTTCGGATGCCAGCAGCTCCGACCGCAGGCGTTCGAAGTGGTGCGGCGCGCGCGCGACCAGCGTCGCGATCTGCTCGGTGACGATCGGAACCACGAGTATCAGCACGCCGGCGCACAGGCAGCCGAGCACCGCGTAGATGGCCAGGGCGCCGGCCCAGCGGGGGACGCCGTGGCGGCGCAGCCATTCGACGCCCGGCTTCACGGCCATTCCCAGCGACACCCCGACGAACAGGATGAACAGGGCGGCGCCGAAGCGGAACAGCAGCGCGAAGCAGGCGACGACGGCCAGGATGACCAGGTTCGCGAGCAGGATGCGGCGCCCGTTCCAGTCGGGGAACGCAGCGCGCGCCATCGACACCTGGTCAGCGACGGTGTCGGCAAGTGTGCGCGTCATTGACCGCGTGGGAAGCGAGCTCATCTTGGAACCTATGCGCAGTCTGCTGAGGAATCTAATGCGCGGAAGCTCGAGCGGAGCCCCCCGTCGAACGTGGGATTACGAGCGGATGCGCACGATGCTGCGCGACTGGGACGCGTTGTTCGACGAGCTCGGCGCGCAGGCGGCCGGCGGGTCGACCCGGGTGCGCGCGGTGTACGCGCGGACCGCCGCGCGCTTTCGTCCTCGCTGGCAGACGGCGGAGCGGGTTCTGGCCGAGCTTCGTGACGCGCCCAGCGGCGATCGGCGCCGGCGCACGCCCGAGCTATGGCGGACGATCGCCGCGCTGCGCGAGATCGTCAACCCGACGCAGATAGAGTGAGGGAGGGAGGCGCGGATGTTGTGGACGATCGCGGTGGTGCTGCTGCTCCTCTGGGCGCTCGGGGTCGTCAGCGCGACGACGATGGGTGGTTTCATCCACGTGCTGCTGGTCGCGGCGCTCGTGCTCGTGCTGGTGCGGGTCGTCGAGGGGCGCCGGACGGTCGAGGGTCCTTGACCGTGGCCGAGGACGATCCAGGTTGTTGACGGAGTGACCGACATTCGTTGACGGTGCGGCCCGTCTTCCTCGCCGGTGAAGGTGTGGGGCGTGAGTGGGAAGGCGACGGAATCCCGACTCCGAAAGGTGCACGGGAACCAGAACGGGACCGAAACGGCCGATGAGGTCACCCACGGGGGGGGTTGCGGCAACACCGCAACGCCCCCTGTTACTTTTTTCTACAAGAAGACGTTCACGTCTACGTGAACGACCGGAGCTCGCCCGCCGAGTCAGGTCCCGTCGACCGTATATGCCGCGCCGTCGAGGTGCAGGTGATTCTTGTGGTGGCTGTCGAATGACGGCGTGAGCACCACCGAGAACACCTTCTCGTCGTAGAGGCGGCGGGTCAGGCGGCGCAGGAACTGGGCGGCGACGCTGACGGCCGGCTTCTCCTTGCCGACCCAGTCGCGCTCCACCACGACCTGGCGTCCGTTCTTCAGAACAAACGTCGCGACATCGATCGCGTTGGCGAACGAGTGTTCGCTCACCCAGTCCGGGTACGCGGCCATTTTCCGGCAGTTGTAGGTGCCGAGGTGCACGATCGACGTGACCGGGCTCTTGAGGATGTTGCGCGCCTCTTCCTGCATGATTGTCTCGAAGCGCTCCAGCCTCTGCGCGAAGGCGCAGTTGACGCGCGCCTGCGGCTGAAAGCGCAGCCCGGCGCCGCCGCGCCGGATCGCGACGCCCTCGGGCGCCTCGCAGACGACGTCCTTGTTGATGCGCGACGGGCGCAGCGGCCAGGGCGAGAAGCGGACGCCGTCCGCCTTCAAGTTGACACGGCAGCCTTCAGGCGCCGGCGGCGCGACCGGCTTCTGGAAGTCGACCTCTCCCTCCGCCGTCAACGTCGCCGCCAGCAGAGCCACCGGCAGCAGAGGCGCGACGAGCATCATCTCAAGCGTACGTGGCGTTTCCGCGCGCGCCAGCGGTTCGCCGCATGCCGCGCGCCGGCATGGCGGCGGTCAGTTCACGTCGATGGTCGGGCACCCGAGGATGACGTCGACGTGGCCGTTCAGGTCCGTCTGGAACATCGAGCAGCTGGCCGGGCAGGCGGTGATCTTGGTCGGCGTGCCGCTCGCCGGATCCTTGTCGTAGTACCAGCCGCCGCGGGCGTCGCAGCCGCCCGCGCCGTCGGGCGGCGCGTGGAGGATCTGCGTGACGGAATTCGATACGCTCGTGAACTGCACGTTGACCTGCTTGAAGTCGACGCCGGTCGCCGGGATCT
>Ga0207662_10001291_pt1 | contig 12047 bp, 12 predicted proteins | sample KBSS33LmetaG_FD_184338 | JGI IMG/M metagenome (GOLD analysis project Ga0207662, IMG submission 184338) | Switchgrass rhizosphere microbial communities from Kellogg Biological Station, Michigan, USA - KBS S3-3L metaG (SPAdes) (version 2) | ecosystem: Host-associated > Plants > Roots >... | reverse complement strand
ATGGACTCGCGCTCGCGGAAGCCGTCCTCCACCCGCGCCACGTCGCGCACCAGGAGCTGCCCCGCCAGCGGCGAATCCCCCGTCCCCGCCGAGCCGCCCGTCCCACCACGGCCAGCCGCGCCTCCGATGCCCGCCGCGCCGGCCGTCGCGCCACCGCCGCCACCGCCGCCACCGCGGCCCGCCGTTCCCCCGGCTCCGCTCGCAGCACCCGCGCCGCCGCGCCCCGCGGCGCCCGCCGTCCCGCCGGCGCCCGCGGTTCCGGTTGTCCCGCCCGCGCCCGCCGCACCGCTGGCGCCGCCTGTGCCCGCCGCGCCGGATCCGCCCGCGCCGGTCGTTCCGGCGCTCCCGGCCGCGCCTGTCGCGCCGCCACCGCTGCTCGCGCCGCCGCGGCCGCCCGCCGCGCTGGTGCCACCACGCCCGCCCGCGCCACCGGTGCCGCCGTCCATCGTCGCCGTGCCGCCACCGCAGCCGACCACCGCCAACAACGCGGCGACGATCAATGTCCCGCCATGTCTCCTAATCGCGGCTCGTCGAAATCGCATGCCCGCGATTGTATCGCGGACGCCCCACGAACGTGCTCAATGCCAGAGTCCGGCCAGATGCAGCCATGACCAGCAGGCGCTCACGCCGACAAGCGCAAGGATGACGCAGGTGGCGCCGACCGCCTGCGCGCGCCGCCATCGATCAGGGCCGGGCGCGCGCCCTGTCGCGATCGTCACGAGCATCGGCAGCGGAACGATCAGCTGCGCGACGGCCGACGACATGATCAGCACGCGGACCGACCAATGGGGAACGTGCAGGAGCTCGGTCGCCATCAGTGTGACGATCAGCAGGTTCGTGGCGATGCCGACGAGCAGGCCCCAGGTTCTCAGCCGCAGGAGGCCGATGACCCCCGCCGCCATCGGCGGCAGCAACAGCAGCAACCCACCGTGACCGCGGTCGACGTCGACAATGCCGACCCAGAGGAACAGGAGGAGGTCCGCCATCGCCAGCACCAGCGTCAGGACCAGCGTTCCTCGAAAGGCGACCGGCCTGAAGCGAGCGTCGGCGGCGTCCAGGCCGAGTCGCCCCGCCGCGAGCAATGCGACGCCGCCCGCCAACGCCCACCCGGGACCCAGACTGCGCTCCGAGCCGTCGCCCGTCACCGACAGGAATGTTCCGAACAGTAGAAACGACCACCAGAAGCCGCGCGCCAGCACCTGTGCCCACATCGGCGGGGTCCAGAGCGCTCCGGCGGCAAATGCCGGTGCGCCCACGAAGATGGCGCACAACACCCACGCGGGGTCTCGGATGTTTTCGCCATGGAACCGCGCGATAAAGACGGCGCTGATCGCCAGCGACGCCAGCGACGCGACGACGCGTCGAACAGTCGCCGCCACGTCACCCCGCATCGGAATCCCTCATGTGCGGTCGGACAACCGCGCGGCTCCGCGGTTCCATTCCCGGACGCCGGGCTATTTCGCCACGCCGCAGACGATCCGGTCGCCCCCGCCGCCGAGCGGCTTCGGCGTGTCGCTGTAGTTGTCGCCACCCGCGTGGATCATCAACGCCCGGCCCTCGATGTCCGACAGCTTGAGACCCTTGACCTCCATCTTGTCCTTCGCCTCGCCCTTGTCCGACACCACCAGCTTCGGCAGATCGCCCTTGTGCCCGCCGCCGCCCGGACCCTTGTGGGCCTTCGTCGCGTCGGGATCGTAGTGCGCGCCGGCCGCCTGGCCCGCGGTCTTCTTGCCGTCCTTGTCGGCGGGGTCGCAGCTGGCCTTTTCGTGGACGTGGAACCCGTGCTCGCCCGGCGGCAGATCCTTCAGCTTCGGCTCGATGGTGACGCCGTCCTTGCTCTCCTTGATCGTGATGGTTCCGACGGACTTACCGACGCCGTCCGCGGTGATGAGGTTCATCGTGACCTTGATTGATTTCGCTGCGTACGCGGGCGCAACCAACCCGCACAGCATGGCGAGAATCGCGATTGACGTTTTCATCGGCGTCTCCTTTGAATGCGAACGTAGCCTGAAACGGTCCCAGTTGTGTGAAATCGGGCTGTGACATAATCATTCCTGACGGCAGCCGCCATGGCAGACGAGGAAGACACCGAGGACAAGGGCTCCGAACGGCGCAGCGCCCCGCGCATCACGGCGCGCTCGCTGGTCGAAGTTCGCCTGCCCACGTGGGAGGCGTTGCGTAGCGTGTACATGGTGAACATCTCCCAGGGAGGGATGCGCCTGTCCCTCGGCTCACGCGCGCCGCTCGGGACCGTGGTCGACATCATCCTCACGCTGCCAGACGGAATGCGCCTGCACCTGCCCGGGAAGATCGCGCACCTCGGCGACGGCGGCGACATCGGCGTCCGCTTCGACGAACTGCCGACGCACTCGCAGGCGGAGATCGAGCGCTACATCAAGGAACTGTCCGCCGGGCATACGCCCAGCACAAAAACCAAGAGCATCCCGCCCGGGATGCTCATAAAGAAGAAGAGCTAGCGGTCATGCGACCGGGCGTGCTCTTCGGCGCCTTGTCCCTGCTGCTGACAGCCGGCGCGGCGTCGCCCATCCCCGCGACTTTTCCGCCGTCGTCGAAGGCGTTCCCGCCCCCGACCGCGGCCAAGCCCGCGACGCCGACGGCCTCCGCGAAACCGGACATCGGCGCGCTGCTAGCCGCGGCGCTGCCCGCGGACGGCACCACGGACGTCGTCCTGGTCGATTGGCCTGCGACGCCGCGCACGCCTCACGTCCGCGCCGCGACGATCTCCAACGCCACTCCGGCCGCCATCAAGAACGTCCTGCTGGACGCCGCGAACTACAAGAGGATCGTGCCTTCGCTGATCCGCGCCGACGTGTCGCGAACGCCGGAGGGATTGTCCTCGGTCGAGTGGGAAGTCGAGGTGCCGCTGTTCAACCTCGAGGGCAAGCTGGTGATCCACGAACGGCCCGACGGCGCGCAGGTCGACCTCGTGGACGGCGATTTCTCGCCCGGGTCGCTGACCTTCACGGCGACGCCGCGCGCGGCCGGCGGCAGTCTGGTCGTGATCGACGCGCAGCTGGACATCCAGAACGCGGGCTGGCTGATCCGCCGGCTGGTCAAGCTCAGTCCGGCGGGAGAGCCCGCCGCCCTGATGGCCGCCGCATATGTGACGATGCGCGCGGTCGCGCTGCGCGCCGAGAATGCCGGCATGTTTGCGCGCCGGCCGGTCGCGGTGCCGGCGCCGCCGCCGGTCTGGGCGCCCTCCGCGCGCGCTCTCGCGGACGACAAGCTGGCGGCGCTGCGCGCGCACGGCGCCGTCGCGCTGATCGGCCGGACCTGGTCGCAGCGGCTCGCCGGCGTCGCGGTCGCGACCACGCTGGGCGTTCCGGCGCCGAATGCGCTCGGTCGGCTGCGCGATCCGGAGAGCTGGCACGCTTTCCCGGGCTGGCGGACGATCAAACCGCGGCCCGGACCGAACGGCGTGGGCGCCGAGGTCGAGGACAACCTGCCCTTCGTCGATCTGGAGGCGACGTGGGCGGCAGAGCCCGGAAATCCGTTGCGGTGGACGGCCACCGACGGCGTGATCACCGGCGCGCGCCTCGGCTGGGAGATCTTCCCGATCGATCCGCGCGCGAACGCGGGTGCGCAGTCGCTGATGGCGCTGATGATGTACCCGCGCCTCGAGACGACGGGACGTCTCGCGCGCAAGGCGATCGCGTCCGAGCCGCTGCTCGAGCACGGCCTAGCGGCCGCCGTCGCCTTCGCCGATCTGACCGCGATGAAGGCGGCCCTCGAACGGCACTGACGGGCGGCGTTCGGTGCCGCCGCGCCTCTCAGATCGGGGGCCCCTCGAAAATCCGAGACCTGGCCGGCGTTCGGGGTTGTGTCGCGCGGTCCCGGCCGCGAAAATCGGGGCGCTTGATGGGCACGAAGCTTGCTGCGCGAGGCAGCGTGAAAAAATTCGCGCTGCTCTCCGGGTTCCTTCTTTTCGTCGCATGCTCTTCCGACGGCGGAAACGCCGGCCCCGGCCACGGGGGACAGGGCGGCGGCCAGGCTGGAAGCACCGGCAGCGGCGGAACGATGGGGGCTGCCGGCACAACAGGCGGCGCGGGCACGACGGGCGGCGCCGGCACGACCGGCGGCGCGGGCACGACGGGCGGCGCGGGCACAACCGGCAGCGCCGGCGCGACCGGCAGTGGCGGCCAGACCGGTGGATCCGGCGGGGGCGGTGGACGGGGCGGCGCGACCGGAACCGGCGGCACGACGGGTGGCGCCGGAACGACGGGTGGCGCGGGCAACGGCGGCAAAGGTGGAGGCGCCGGCACCGGCGGACAGGCTGGCAAGGCCGGTCAGGGTGGTGCCGGCGGCCAGGGTGGGAAAGCCGGCCAGGGCGGCTCGGGCGGCCAGAGCTGCACCGAGATCGCGACCGCTTACAGCACGGCGATTCAGACCGCACGGATGTGCAACGCGGCCCTCTCGGTCGAGCAGTGCACGCACCTCGTTCTTGCGTCGCTCACCTGTACTTGCCAGGTCTGGGTGAACGACACCACGGAGCTGGACAAGATTCACGGGCAGTGGAACGCCGCCGGCTGCACCACGGCGGTCTGTCCGGCCGCTCTGTGCATCAATCCCGGCACCCACGCAACGTGCGTCCCCGCCAGCAGCGGCGACCTGTGCATGGCCGCCAACTAGAGGCGCGGCGACTAGAACTCGATGCCGCTGGTCGACGGCTTCTCGTCGTCCTTCGGCTTTTCCGACGCCTTCGGCTTCTTCGCGTCGGCCTTCGGCTTCTCCTCGGCCTTCGGCTTTTCGTCGGCCTTCGCCTTGTCGTCGGACTTCGGAGCGTCCTCGGATTTGGTGCCCGAGCTCGGGTCGCCCAGCTCGCAGATCCCGACGCCGCAGAACGGTACCTGCGAGCAGCTCGGGTCGTCTGACATCATCTCGGTGCAGGCCGTGTCCGCGCAGCGCTTCTTGCGATCCTTTTCGTAGGCGTCCATCTGCTTCTTCGGGATCGCGCGCGCCTTTCCGCCCTGGCTGCAGGGGCAGCAATCGTCCGCGACGACGACGCAGTCCTTGTCCGTCTTGCAGTCCCGGGCGTCGGCCGGCGCGCGCTTGCCGCCGCCCCCGCCCCGCTTGGCTTCCGCGAGCATCGACACGCCGACGGTGGCGCCCACAAGGATGGCGACGATCGCCGAAAAGCGGAATGTGAAACGAAGGGACTGCGAACGGCTGGGAGACATGACGGGGAAATATATAGTCCCGCCGCCCGACGTCCAGAACTACGGCGGACCCAACTCATGAAGGACTTGCCCCGTCCTCGTCCTCGTGATCGGGTTCAGTTGAGCACGCCCGGCGCGCTGAGGCGCGCCGTCATCGCCGCGACTTCGGCGGTGACGCGTTCCAGCCGCTTCGTGACGTCGCGCATTTCCAGCAGCCGCTGGCGCACCGCGAGATCGGCAACCAGCTCTGCGGCCGCGACGTTGGCCAGCGCCGCCGGCGTCTCCAGGCCCGCGACGATCTGGCGCAGCGGCTCGCCCCCTTCGGGAATCGCGTCCGCGAGCTGGCCGATGAGCACGCGCAGCGACTGCTCCGCATCGCGGAGCTCGTCGGGTCGGGCGATCGGCAGATCAGGCACGACGGTCGCGGACACCAGCCGGTACGGGTGATCGGACGCCAGCTCGGTGTCGATGCGCACGCGCGCCTGCCCGCGCACGACCAGGTTGAAGCGCCCGTCCGGCAGCTCGTGCGCCATGATCACCTCGCCCACGCCGGCGATCGGCTCGACCGCCGGCCGTTCATCCGTGGGCCTCGCGCTCTCGACGATCAACCCGAGAGCCAGGAATCGCTCGCCAGCGAGGATGTCGCGCGTCAGCGCGCGATAGCGATCCTCGAAGATGTGCAGGCGCAGGGAGGCGTGCGGGAACAGCACCACGTTCGGAAGCGGGAACAACGGCATCCGCGGCAGCGCCGCCGCGAGCCGCGCCTCCATCGGATCTGGCCTACCCGAAGACATCCACACACGATCCTGTCAGGGCGATGGGCGCCTCGGCGGCCAGATAGAGCACCACACCCGCGACGTCCTCGGGCGACATGTCCGGCTTCGCGCCCGGCTGACCGGCGCGCAGCATATCCGTATCGACCGATCCGGGGCAGACGGCGTTCACAGCGATTCCGTCGCCGCGAAGCTCCTCGGCGAGCGCGCGCGTCAGACCGACGACGCCGTGCTTCGCCGCGCAGTAGGCCGTCAACAACGCCGTGCCCTGGCGCCCGGAGATCGACGCGATGTTGATGATCCGCCCGCGCGTCGTTCCCTTCGTGCCCTTCGCGCGCATCGCAGGCAAGAACGCGCGCGTCACGAGGAAGGTCCCCTTGAGGTTCGCGTCCACGACGCCGTCCCAGGTTTCGACGGACATGTCTTCCAGGCGCGCGCGCGCCACGATCCCGGCGTTGTTGACCAGCACGTCGGGCGCGCCGAACCGGCCCAGAACGTCGTCGGCGAAGCGCGCCACGTCGTCCGCGCGCCCGACGTCGCAACGAAACAGGTCGCTCCCGCGATCGGGGTTGCGCGCGCAGCCCGCCACCCGGGCGCCCGCGCCCGCCAGCGCCGTCGCGACCGCCCGCCCGATGCCGCGCGACGCGCCGGTGACGACCGCGGTCTTCCCCGCCAGCGTCACTTCGAACGGCCTCCGAACTTCTTGGGGACCCATCTAGGGTCCCCAATTCAATAGGCGCGTCTTCAGGTCGGGGCGCTCGCGCATCTCCCCGACGAACGAGCTGGTCACGACCCCGGATTGATCGTGCTTCTCGCCGGGCAGCGCGAGGCACAGCTGCTCCGCCTCGATCACGCAGCCCGCACCGCGCGCGCCCAGATGCCGGCAGAGCGCGTCGGCGATCTGGTGCGTCGCGCGTTCCTGCAGCGTCAGCCGCTTCGTGAAGCAGTCGACCAGCTCCGCCAGCCGCCCGAACCCGACCAGCTTGCCGGCCGGCAGGTAAGCGACGTGGGCGACGCCGCGGTAAGGAAGCAGATGGTGCGGGCACATGGCGTGGAATCTAAGGCCGCCAACGACGACCACGTCCGGATCCGCTTCGCCCTCCACGGGATCGCCGAGGATCTTCGCGGGATCCATGTTGTAGCCCGCCAGGAACTCCGACTCCCACAGCCGCGCGACGCGCGCGGGTGTATCGGCGAGATCCGCTTCGCGCGCCGGATCCAGCCCGGACGCCTTCAGTAGAGCCTCCAGGGCCGCCCGCAGTGCCGGCTCGCGCGACAAGCGGCTCCCTAGTCCAGAGGTTGCGGCGCGCGCGCGACGTCGTCGTCGATCGGACGGCGGCCCGCGAAACCGGATTCGACGCCGTGCCAGTAGCCGATCGTCTTTTCGCCCAGGCGCCAGCACAGCAGGATGTCCTCGCCGCGGCGGCGCGCCGGAAAGTCGACCAGACCCAGCTCGATGTCCTTCACCTCGCCGCCGAGCGCGCGCACCTGATCGATCTCGTCCGACAGCGCCTCGTAGAATCCGCGGAACAGCGCCTTCGCACGCCGCACGTCCAGCGGACCGTCATCGCTTTCCAGCAGCTCCTCGCGGCTCATCTTGACGCCGGCGCGCTCCAGCTTCTCCTCGATGCCGCGCAGCGCGGCGCGCAGCTGCAGCACGTCGGTGAAGATCCGCTCGAGCGCGGGGATCAACGCCTCGACGTCGCCGACCGAGAAATGCGTGCGCGCCATTCAGGCTCTAACTTACCCTATTGGGGCGACCGCGGCGACGGGGATTGGGCCAGTCGCTCCGCGCCGCAGGCGCGGGGGGCGACTGTTGTTTTTCAGGGCAGCCGCACTCCCGCGCTTGGCGCGGGAGCGGCTGACGGAAGCGCGAGCGGCGACGGGTACACGGGCGGCTTGCGGTGCTTTCCCTGCTGGCGGCGAACGTCCACATCCGGGAACAGGAGAGCGGGCGCGATGATCGTGGACGGGATCCCCGAGAATCCTCCGCCACCATCCAGGTAGTTGTAGACGAAGGGCTCGTTCCCGGTCGCCGACACCTCCTTGAACGATCGCGGCAACAGATTCTCCAGCGTCACGCCCCGGACCAGCTCCTCCTTGCCCTTGACCAGCCGGTACACGATCAGCGGCCGGATCGGCGGCGGTCCGTGGTTGCCGCCGCCGAACGAAAACAGCGCCGCCAGATCGTCCATGTCGCCGGGCATCGAACCGTCGTCGAGCAGGCGGACGATGTACGTCGTCACCCCGCCGCCCTTCGCGATCTTCGCGAGCTCGGCGGTCAGCTCGGCGCGCTTCCGCCCATGCTCGCCCGTCAGCACCAGCGTCCCCGTGTGGGCGCGAATGCCTGCAAAGCGCGGCGCGCGCCCGTGCCCGTTCGACCGCGTGATCTCCTTGCGCGGCGTCCGCGTCATCAACAGCGTCTTGAGCAGCCCCTTCTCGATCAATGACACGCGCTGGGCGGGCACGCCCTCGTCGTCGACGCGGTAGTTCCCGAAGACCGGCGCCTTCCCCGGAACGGAAGCGAGCTGCGGATCATCGACCAGCGACAGACTCTGCGCGGCGACCCGCTGTCCGATCTTTCCCGCCAGCACGCTCTGCTGTCCGCCGTCGTCGCTGCCCGCGGAGGCGGTCTTGGGCGGCGGCGTCCCGCCGAGCTGATCGCCCAGGAGGATCTTCACGATCTGCGCGGCGGCCGGCCCCTCGAACAGCACCGCGCCCGCGCCGGACGTCGCGATCGGCGCCTTCCGCGACGCGACCAGCTCTTTCGCCATCGCGCGCACCGCCTTCTCCATCTCCGCCAGCGGCGGCAGGCCCGAAGGTTCCAGCGCGGAGAACGGCACGAAGCTGCGGAGCTTCATCCCGTCGTCGGCCTGCGTGTCCGCGACGACCTCGATGCGGACCGTGCGCTGGCTGTCGTCGACCCAGGTGCCCTCGCTGGTCGCCAGCCGGCGGCGGACGATCGCCGCGGTGCCGCTGACGTGGGATCCGTAGATTTCCGGGAACGACGTCAGCACCAGCGAAAGCTTGCGTACCGTCTCGCGCAGCGCCTCCGGATCGGTCGGGCTGGCCGAGAACGGCACCTCGACGTGAGCGGCCGCCTGCGCCGAGAAGTCGCCGATGCCGTCGTCCTCGTCGGCTGCCGCCTGTCCGGCCTCGGCGGATCGCTTGCGCGCCAGCGTCTCGACCGCCGCCTTGTAGGCCTCGTCACTGCGCAGCCAAAGCTCGCGCCGCAGCGCCGCGTAGTCGTCCTCGATCGGAACCGCCTCGACGTGGGCGCCGCCCTCGAAGTTCGAGTTGTCGAAGTTGGCGTCGCCGACCCGCATCTCCGTCCGCAGCAGCCGGCCCTGATAGGCGTACGCGGTCGTGACCGCGCCCAGCGTCGCGCTGGTGGTGGCCTGATCCAGGTCGGAGATCGTGTAGGCGATGAAGTACGGGTGCGGTTCATCGTCACCCATGTGCAGGTCCTTCATCGAGCGCGCGAGCTCGTCCTCCATCGCCTGGCGCACGCTGGCCGGGTTGTTGCGCAGCGTCGACGCGCCCGCGGCGGGCTTCGCGAGCGAATCCGCGCCGGCGTCGCCCGCCAGGCCCGCGATCAGCAGCAGCGCCACCCCCATCCCGAGCGAGCGGGTCATCGCGCGCCCTGCCCTTCCCGCGGCGCGCCCGGCCGCATCAGCGCCGGCGCCGGGAGCAGCGGCGGTTTGTCGTTCCCCTTGTCGCGCCGTTCGACCTCGATCTGCTGGACGAGCAGGCTCGGGCTGGTCGCGGAGACCGGCACGAAGCCCGACTCGGCGCCGCAGTAACCGTTGAACGTCTGGTAATCGTCGGACGCGGCGATGATGCGCGACAGCGCCGCCAGCGGCGTGCCGACCAGATCGACGCCGCGCACGAGCTCGTCTGGACGGCCGTCGACCCAGACGCGGTAGACGAGAATCGGCAACACCTTGAACGCCTGCGGACCCCCGCGCTGCGTGTTGGTGAACCCGCCCGAGATGTCCCGGAACGACAGCCCGTAGAGCTTGCCCTGGCGCTTCGCCTCGGCGCGAAGCAGCTCACGCAGCTCGGTGACGGGGACGACCCGTTTCGGTTCAACGACCAGGTTGCCCTGTCGCGACACGATCGCCCGCCCCTCCTGCCGCCGCCCGTGGCCGTTCGACTGCGAGAAGCCGCGCGTCGGCGATCGGCTGAGCAGGAAGCCCTTCAGCACGCCATCGGACACGAGCGTCGCGCGCTGGGCGACCACGCCCTCGTCGTCGAAGCGGTAGAAGCCGTTGAGGTCGGCGCTGCCCAGCCGCGCCAGCGTCGGGTCGTCGTACACGGAGACGAAGGCCGGCATGATGGGCTCGCCGACCTTCTTGGCGAACGTCTGCCCTTCCTCTTCATTCTTCTGGCGGTGCCCCTCGACGCGGTGGCCGAAGATCTCGTGGAAGAAAACGCCGGCCGCTCGCCCCTCCAGGATCGCCGGACCGATGTACGGGTCGGCGAGCGGCGCCTTCCGCAGCGCGCGAAGGTCGGTGATGATCGCGTCCGCCGCCTTCTCCATTTCGGCGTTGCTGCCCAGCCCGTCCACCGCCGCGGCGTCGAACGTCTCGAACCGCTCCAGCTCCATCCCGTCATCCGCGCGGGCGGACGCCTCCAGATAGACGCGCACGTAGTTGCGCCCGGTCTGCACCACCGTGCCTTCCGAGTTGACCAGCCAGCTCGTCAGGCTGGATGCCTGCAGCGTGACGCCTGAATCGAGGATGTCCACCTGCCCGCGGAAGCGCGCCGACAGCTGGCGGATTCTCTGTTCCCAGGCGGGCGTGTCGATCGTCAGCAGGGCCGGCGTCCCGAGATAGCTGGCCGACTTCTCCTTCGAGAAGTCGTCCGACGGATCCTCGTCGGCGACCTTCAGGGCGCGCTGCGTCCTGATCTTGACCAGGCGCTCGGCCGCGTCGTGGTAGCGGCGATCGGTCTCGCGCCAGGCCACCGCGCGCAGCGCCGCCCCGTCGTCCGAAAGCGGCAGCGGGACGGGATGACCGCCCGTCACGGACGAGAAGTCGAAGTCGTTCGAACGGATCGTGTGCGTCGAATCGAGCTTGTAGTCGCCGACGCGCACGTCCGCGTCCAGGATCCGGGAGCGGCGGGCCGAGGACTGGACCAGCGCCCCGTAGCTGGCGGCCACGGTGATGTCGTTGCGATCGTGGACCTCGTAGGCGATGTAGTAAGGAGGCGGCTTGCCCTTCCCGCGAAGCTCGCGCATGCCGCGTTGAAGCTCGTCCTCCAGCGTGGCGAGGCCCGTCGGCTTGATCGCGCCGCCGTCCGACATCGGGTCGACGCGCACGACGCGCGGCGCTGAAGCCAGCACGCCGGGCGGACTGTCCGCCGACGGCGTCTTCGTCGGCTGCGTGCTCGCCGCGCAGCCCGCCGCCACGGCGACGATTGTGAACGTTTGAAAACGAACGAGTGAAGGGGCGCGCACGGGGGACCGGAGGGTTTCTAGCATAACGCCGATCGCTCTATGGACACCGGGCAGTTGTGTTAGTTTCCACGCACATGCTTCACCCCAAGCGTCGGATTCGCCCCGCTCCCCTCGTGAAGGGATCGAACGAAGTCGTCGACCTGATCGACAATTACTACAACGCCTACAACAGCGCCCGGTTGCGCGAGGCCTGTCAGACGTTCGCCCGCATGATCGACGACGGCACCACCATCGGGTTGTCGATCGCGGGCGCGCTGACGCCGGCCGGGCTTTCGTCGGTGCTGGTCCCGCTCATGCAGGCAGGTTTCATCGACTACCTGTCGTCGACGGGCGCGAACCTCTACCACGATCTCCACTTCGATCTCGACCTGGCCCTGTACCGCGGCCAGCCCGACGTCGTGTCGGGCGCCCAGGACGTGGCGCTGCGCAAGGACGGCATCATCCGTGTCTACGACGTGCTGTTTCCCGCCGACGTCCTCTACAAGACTGACGAATGGCTGTACCGCGTGATGATGTCGACCGAGTTCCGCAAGCGGATCTCGGGATCGGAGCTGCATCATCTGATCGGCAAGTACGCGCTCGCGACCGCGCGCAAGCTGGGCGTGGAGAAGCCGTCGCTGCTGGCAACCGCGCACG
>Ga0207662_10001286_pt1 | contig 12075 bp, 12 predicted proteins | sample KBSS33LmetaG_FD_184338 | JGI IMG/M metagenome (GOLD analysis project Ga0207662, IMG submission 184338) | Switchgrass rhizosphere microbial communities from Kellogg Biological Station, Michigan, USA - KBS S3-3L metaG (SPAdes) (version 2) | ecosystem: Host-associated > Plants > Roots >... | reverse complement strand
GGTGACGAATTCCGATAGCAGCTTGCGCAAGTCATCGATTTCCGCCGCGCAGGCCTTGAGCACTTCGGATGCGGACGGATTGTCGAGCAGCGCGAGCAGCAGGTGCTCGACGGTGATGAATTCATGCCGCTTCTGACGCGCCTCCATGAACGCCATGTGCAGGCTGACTTCGAGTTCCTGGGCGATCATCAGTTTTCCTCCATCACGCAGCAGAGGGGGTGTTGATGCTGCCGTGCGTACGCGCTGACCTGTTCGACTTTGGTCGCCGCCACGTCACGCGGATAAACTCCGCATACACCAGTACCATCCCGATGAACCTTGAGCATGATTTGAGTGGCCTTTTCGCGGCTGAGGGAAAAAAATTTTTGCAGCACTATGACGACAAAATCCATGGGCGTGTAATCGTCATTCAAAAGCAAAACCTTGAACATCGGAGGCGACTTGACCTTGGCCTTTTTCGCCTCCAGAACCGAGCCTTCGCGATGCCGTATCGCCATTCTGAACACCACCATTCATGCGACTGCAATCAACTGTTATTTTGACCATAATCCTAGAATTTTCAAGTGCTAAAATGACCCCTGATATACAAATACTTGACTTCCCCCCGCAAATAGCCTAGAAAGCCGAAAGGTGTTTGGCTTCAAGCTCGATCGCAGTACCGGTCCGGTCGTTTTGCCGTGTGCGTCCTTGAAACTCAAACAGTCTCCGGAAGCATTTTCCGGTAATTTTTTAAGTGATAAGGAACAGCAATATGGCAACAGGTACTGTGAAATGGTTCAATGACGCTAAGGGCTATGGCTTCATTACGCCGGACGACGGCAGTGAAGATCTGTTCGCACACTTCTCGGCGATTCAGATGGGCGGATTCAAGACCCTCAAAGAAGGTCAAAAAGTTTCTTTCGAAGTGACCCAGGGCCCGAAAGGCAAGCAGGCATCCAACATCCAGGCCGTATAAAGACAGCAAAACCCAGAATATTTAAACAAGAGCCCGTCCGGCTTACGCTGGACGGGCTTTTTTTCGCCTGCGCTTTTCCGCTCGGCAGCATGGCGCTCATGGACCGGACGCCGGCGCGGATTGTCATTTATGCCGCGCCGAATAAATGCGATAATTGCGCCACGCAACGACATGCGAAGGTCGTGGGTAAATTTTACGCGCCTGCCGGCATTCGCCGAAAGCGCCTTCGCGCCCTCCCCCACAGATCGCACGCGCACGCCGATCATTTCGAACCACCACATCCGAACGGAGATTGACGAATCATGGCTGAAAAACTCGACCTGCTGAAAATTGCCCAGGAAGAACAAACCGGCGATTTATTCAAGCTGCTGGACCAGACATTCAAACGCTCCAAGGTGCAGCCGCGGGGTATCTCCGACGCGATCATCTGGGAAGGCGGCAACCAATCCGGCAACGTCAAGCCGGTCGCGCATGCGTTTACCGACATGTTTGCGCTCAACGGCACCCTGATGGCGCTCGACGTTCTCGGTCTGCCGTTCCTGGGCGTGCCGATGATGGCGCAGTTCCGCCACGATACGAAACTCGTTTCGCTCGAGTGGTTCGGCAAGATGGACAACATCTGCCTGAAATGGTCGACTGCCGGCGACTTCATGGTCAACGACAACGGCAAAAAAGTCGTCGTCGCGGGCAAATCGGCCAACGCGCCGCTGCGCACCGCCGCCGGTGTTTACTGCAACGTGCGGCCTTATGGCGGCATTACCAGCATTCGTTTCATGCCGGGTCTGCCGTATTCGCAGGACAACAAGAAATTCGTCGTCGACAAAGCCACCGGCAATATCCACTCCGAGATGAATACGCCCGGCGTGCGCATGGCCTATGCCGCGCGCCTGTTTCTTAAGATGGTGCACGAGACCGGCCAGATCGGCCGCGTCGCCACCAAACCGACCCAGGCCAAAGAAGACGCCGTCAACGCCGGCATTGTTCGCTGGCTGCTCAAGGGCACCAAGTTCAAGCTGAAGCGCCAGTATTCAGTGGACGCGTACGAAGAACATAAGGCCAACGTCGATGCAATCACGGCGCTGCTGCCGACGGACTTCAAGGCCGGCATGGAAAACTGGGGCGGCGACGTTTACGAGCACATTTCCGACACCAATTTCGGCCTGCTGCTGCACGACATGATCAACCAGCGCAAATGCATTGTCTATGCGACGGATCTCGATGGCGACCGCCTCACCGACTTGATGGCCGACGCGCCCGACGTATTGCGCGCCTGGGGCCAAATCGTACTCGACAAGTCCGGCGCCAAGGTCGACATGAAGAAACTGTGGACCGACATGGGCTTCACCATGACCAACGGCAAGGACATGACGAGCGTCATGTACCGCGTGCAGGGCGAGCCGATTTACGAACAAACGCTGGGTTCTGCCGACGCGATGCTGTTGCGATTGCTCGACGGCGACGAAACCGTCGGCGGCGAAAAGCAACCGTACGATCCGCGCATTCATTTCGTGCTCATCAATGAAGCGTATAAAGCAGCAAATCCGGACAACCAAGAGCTGGCGAAATGGCTGAACGACCAGCTTGCAATATTCGACAAGGTTTACAGCGGCAAGCGCCCGCGCTACCTCGATGGCTATAACAAGCTCAAAGAAGCCATTAAGCCGTGGGGCACGAAATAGCCCGCCCTCACCCGCAACGCGGTTCTATTCGAAACGCCCGCTAACGCGGGCGTTTTTTATCCGTCTCAAGGAAGAAGGGGCCGCGCTTTGCAAGCCCTTTCACAGACCTTTTTTCACTTATATTGCGCCGCAATAAGCCGCTGTTATACTGACAGAAAGTGGTTTCGTCGCCATTCGCTAATTGTACGTATTACAAGGGAATTCTATCCTTTAGCAGGCGTCGAAAGTCTTGAAGTCAACTTGATGCGCCGCAAAATTTCAGCGGCAGAACAGGAGCTTGCGCATGGCCACCTCGATCGCCTTACCCGCCGGTATAACCCTCCGCGCAGAGATTGCCGCCGAGCACGCAGACGTCCTCACCTCCCAAGCCCTTACCTTCGTTGCCAAGCTTCACCGGAAATTCGAAGGCCGGCGCCGCGAGCTGCTCGAAAAACGCGCAGTCCGGCAGCGCGAATTCGACGCCGGACGGCTGCCCGATTTTCTAGCCGAGACGCGCACCATCCGCGAGTCAACCTGGACCGTTGCGACGCAGCCGGCAGACCTGCTCGATCGCCGCGTCGAGATCACAGGCCCCACGGACCGCAAGATGGTCATCAACGCGCTCAACTGCGGTGCCTCGACTTTCATGGCCGATTTTGAAGATGCCAACTGCCCCACATGGCACAGCATGATCGATGGCCAGCGCAACCTGCGCGATGCGGTTCGCCGCGCGATTACGCTGGAGCAGAACGGCAAGCAATATAAGCTGAATGAAAAAACCGCAGTGCTGATTCCGCGGCCGCGCGGCTGGCATCTCGAGGAAAAACATGTGCTCGTCGATGGCGAGCCCGTCAGCGGCAGCATTTTCGACTTCGCGCTCTACTTTTTTCACAACGCGAAGGAAACGCTCGCACGCGGCAGCGGCCCCTACTTCTATCTGCCAAAGATGGAGTCGCATCTCGAAGCGCGCCTGTGGAACGATATTTTCAACTTCGCGCAGGACGAGCTGTCGATACCGCGCGGCACGATCCGCGCCACGGCGTTGATCGAAACGGTGGTCGCCGCGTTCGAGATGGACGAAATCCTGTGGGAACTGCGTGAGCACTCGGCCGGGTTGAACATCGGGCGCTGGGATTATATTTTCTCGTGCATCAAGAAGTTCCGCGTCAACCGCGACTTTTGCTTGGCGGACCGCTCGCAAGTAACAATGACTGCGCCATTCATGCGCGCGTATGCACTGCTGCTCGTCAAGACCTGCCACTTCCGTGGCGCGCCCGCGATGGGTGGCATGGCCGCGCAAATACCGATCAAAAACGACCCGGTCGCGAACGAAGCGGCAATGGAAAAAGTGCGCGCCGACAAGCTGCGTGAAGTCACCGACGGCTGCGACGGCACGTGGGTCGCGCATCCGGGCCTGGTGCCGATCGCGAAAGCGATTTTCGATGAGCACATGCCGGGACCCAACCAGTATGGAAAACAATTGCCGGAGGTGCATGTCACCGCGCGCGAGCTCTTGGATTTCCAGCCGGAGCAGCCGATCACCGACGCGGGACTGCGCAACAACATCAGCGTCGGGATTCAATACCTGGGTTCGTGGCTGGCCGGTAACGGATGCGTACCTGTATACAACCTGATGGAAGACGCAGCGACGGCGGAAATTTCGCGCTCGCAGATCTGGCAATGGATACGCAGCCCCAAAGGCGTGCTCGCCGACGGCCGCAAGGTCACGGTCGAGCTGTTCCGCGAATTGCTCGCCGATGAGCTGCCAAAAATTGAGACCTACCTGGGGCCTGACGCGTGGCGCGCAGGAAAATATCAGGAGGCGGCGCGGCTTTTCGATACGATGTGCACGGGCGATTATGTCGAATTCCTGACCCTGCCCGCGTACGAATGGCTGACGAGCGATCTTGCGACGGACAGCACCGCGATGGCGGCCTGATCCGCGCCCGCTCCCCGCCCAACTCTCGCCCGCTCGCACGAGCGGGCGTTTTTTTGCGCTTTTTTGTGTATTCTCCGGCGGGTGAGCAAACTACTGCTGTTCAACAAGCCGTTTGGCGTGCTGTGCCAGTTCAGACCATCGCCGCCGCGGCGGACGTTGAAGGACTTCATCGCTATCCCGGACGTCTATGCAGCCGGCCGGCTCGACGCCGATAGTGAAGGACTGGTCGTCCTGACCGACGACGGCACAATGCAACACCGCATCAGCGACCCGCAATATAAGCTTGCGAAAATTTACTGCGCCCAGGTCGAAGGCGTGTTAACCGAAGACGCGCTCGGCCGCCTGTCGCGCGGCATCGACCTCGGCGACTTCACGACCATGCCCGCGACGGCTGAACTCATCGACGAACCGGCATGGCTGTGGCCGCGCGATCCGCCGATTCGTGTACGCAAACACATTCCGACAAGCTGGTTGCAAATCACATTGGGCGAAGGCAAAAACCGGCAGGTGCGACGCATGACGGCAGCGGTTGGTTATCCGACCCTGCGCCTCATACGCCGTAGCGTCGGCGGATGGAACATCGACGGGCTGGCGCCAGGGCAATGGCGCGACGCGAAAATCGATGGGCCGCCTGCTGAAATTGCCGATTGACTGCGCCGACGCGGATTGCCCGGACCGTGCTGTCAACGCGCCGTGCGGGCCACGCGTTAACGCCACAGGGATGCCGAAAGTGTCTCTTTAAATCAATAACTTTTCAAAGGACAAGTGACATGAACAAATTTCTGACGACGATGATCGCGGCGATATTCGCGGCTGTTTCCTTTTCTGCGGTAGCGGCCGACACCACCACGACCGACACCCCGAAAGCGCAAAGCAAAAAATCGGACAAGCCCGCCAAGAAATCCAAAAAGAAAGCGAAAAAAGCCCCCGCAGCCAAGTAATCTCACGCGAGGTCAAGAAAAAGCAGAGGTTCGTTCCTCTGCTTTTTTATTTCAAGTCACTGATTCAATTTACCATTTAACAACAGACGACAGCCGAAAAAGGCTGCCTGTCAACCCGGCTTTCTTCCGGCACGTTATAGACCAGGGCCATATTACGGCCACATAAGCTTCAATCAATCATCATAACGAGGAAATCAACATGAGCAAATTGTTCGCAGCCGTCTTTGCCGCTATGTTCGCGCTAGGCACCGTATCCGTGTTCGCCGCCGATGACATGAAAAAAGACGCGAAGAAAGAAGACGCGAAAAAAGAAGCAACGAAAGACGACAAGAAAGCTGCCGACAAGAAATAATCCTTCTGTCACTTGCGAAAAGGCGGGGTTACGACCCCGCCTTTTCCTTTGCAGTTTTTGGTGAGTAGCGGCTGCTTCAGAAGTTCGCGATCAGCGACAGCCGCACCGAACGCGGCTCGACGGGATGAAAATGAACGTCGTTGACGCCGGCGGCGGCCTCCCCCGGTAGCCGCGATGCATAGAAGTAATCGATGTCGTGGTCCTGGCGGTTGAAGAGATTGAACACGTCCATTTGCAACCGCACGCGTTTGTCGAATGCGTAGCCGACGCGCGCGTTCACCAGCGACGTCGCCCCCGAGCTCACGCTGTTGTCTTCGCTGAGCGAGCGCGGCCCGAAATAGCGCCAGCGCACGGCGCCGAACCACTGATTGAAATTCTCGACCGTAACGCCGGCCGACACCACCGCATTCGGCGCATTGGGCACGTAATTACCGGGCGGCGCCACGTCCGTAAAACACGCGCGGGTGACGCCCGCGCTCGCATCGAACGCGAGCCACGGTCGCGCCTGGTATTGCACCAGGGCTTCGATGCCGGTTCTCAGCGACGGTCGGCTGGCCTCCGTCGTGCCGGCATCGCCCACAAACAGCAATTCCGAGTTCTGGCGCAATTGCCATAGCGCGAGCGTCGCCGTCATCGCCGGCACGTATTGCGTTCGCATGCCGAACTCGTAACCGGTGGTGCGCGCGAGCGGCGTCACCGGGGTCACCGCACCGCCGGTTTTGGGGTCGACGGTCTGATTTACGCCGCGCGCATCATTGCTGTGAAAGCCGCGGCCCCAATTCATGTAGTACTCGGTCTTCGCCCACGGGCCTAACACAACTGAAAATTTGGGCGAGCGCAGCGAATCGCTCCGGCTGCCCGTATTCGCCGGCAGCATGCTGGTAACGTCGAACTGTTGATGATCGAAGCGCAGTCCGGCGACCGTGCGCAACCAGTCGTTCCATTTGATGGTGTTCGACAAGTACGGCGCCATGCTGGTGATCGTGGCCTCGTCCTGCGACGTCACGCCGGTGACCTGCCGGCCCTGCGACGCGTATAAAGCTACCGGCGACAGCCGGTCGCGGCGCACTTGACCGCCGACCGTGTTCAACACTTCGCGATCGGCCCACTTGACCGCCCACGTCTGACTTGCCGTGGCGCCCAGCGTCGTGCGGTTTTCTGATTGCGTGAATTGATCGCCCTGCACCGGGTTATCGAGAAAATAGGTGAAATTCGAAATCAGCGCGAGCTTCGACTTGATCGCATAGACGTTCACGTTGCGGCTCACCGCGCCGTCGGTCTGCCGCCATTCACCCGACAGGCTGTAGCGATTGGACTGCCCGCCGTCGCTCGGATCGATGGCGCCGAAACGATCGATAAGGCCAGACTGCACGGCGCGCAACGGGATCTGGTCGGTCGAGTTCCAGTTAGCCGAATAGCCCATTGCAGTCACGTTCAAGCCGTTGCCTTGCGTGCCCTGTGTATAACGCAGCACTCCGTTCAACTTGTGAAACTGCTCCGGATTGTTCCAGGGGCCGTTGGAATAACCGTATTCGAATCCGTAAACGAGCCGCCCCGCGCCGAGTTCCGGCGCGCCGGTGAGCAAAGCACGCTTGTAACCATATTGACCGGCAGTTATCGTCGCGGTCGAAACCGGCAACTGTTCCGCGTAGCTGATGCGCGCCGAGCCGACAGAGGCAAAGTCGCCGTCCTCCGCGAAGTAGGGGCCTTTGTTGTATTGGACGCGCGTAACGAGTTCGGGAATCAGAAAATTCAGATCAGTGTAACCGTGGCCGTGCGCGTTGGTCGGCTGGTTGACCGGCATGCCAACAACCCAGGCTGCAAAATCGGTACCGTGATCCAGGTTGTAGCCGCGCAGAAAATACTGGTTCGCCTTGCCGTCGCCGGCGTGCTGCGTGACGATCATGCCGGGCACGTTTTCGAGGACTTCACCATTGCGTGAGAGCGGGCGTCGTTCAATCTCCTCGCGCGTGACGACGCCTTGGCTCGCGGCGTCCCACACCCCGACTGCATTGTCGGGATTGCCCGTGATCGATACTTCGTCGAGCTTTTGCACGCCTTCGGCGCCTGCTGCCGTCACCCAGCAGGCGCCCGCCAGCACGCAAAAGCCGGTGGCCGCCCGCAGCGGTCCGCGCAGTGCGAATGCGGTCACGCTTAGTTTTTGAGCTGAAAGCGGATCGGCACCTCGACCGGATGCGCGATCGGCGCATCACCGCGGCGAGCCGGCACGAAGGTCCAGCCCTGCACCGCTTTCATCGCCGCGTCGTCAAGCAGCGTGGCGCCGGACGTTTGCGCGATGACGATCTTGTCCGGCGTGCCCTTCGCGCTCACGTCGACACGCAGCAGCACGACGCCTTCGATGCCGAGCTTGCGCGCAATCGGCGGATAGGCCGGACGCGGGTTGTTAAGGTACGCCACGTCGAAATGCGGCGGCTCGATCGCCTCGACGCGCGGCGCCGCGTTGACTGCGGGAGCCTTCGCGACGGCCACCGGCGCCGGCGGAGCTTCGGGTGCGGGCGGAGCGACGCTCGGTGCCGCGGCATTGGTTCGCTCGACGGTGATCAACGTCGGGGTGGGTACGTGGGGCACTTGCGGCGCCGACGCGTGCGTTTTCGCCGGAGGCTTGGGCGGCTGGATTTTAGGTTGCGGCGGAGCCGGAGGCGGCGCTTCGACGATCGCGGGCGGCACGACATCGAGCTTGACGGTCAGCATGGGCGCGGGTTCAAAGGTCACATGCTGCCAGGTCTTGAACAAAATCCCGCCGATTGCGGCGTGGACCGCCAGCGAAATCGCGAGCGCAGGCGTGAACACCGACGTCGCACGGCGGCGGCCGATAGTGACCCCGTGGTGATCCGGTGCGGTCATGATTTTCAACGCTGTAAAACCCGCGAATAAACGACCTAAGCCGTTAATTATGCCACTAAAACACGAAAAGTTTCAGGTTGAAAGCGCGCTCGATGAGCCAGCCGGTCGCGACTACGCAGATCAGTGCTGACCCGCCGAGGAAGATCATGCGCTGATAGAAGGCAGTGCGCCGCAGCGCGTACGCGGTGGGCAGAAAAGCACTGACGATGACGAGCTGGCCCACTTCGACACCGAGATTGAAACCGACCAGCGCCAGCAGCAACGCATCGCGCGGCAGCCCCAGGTCCGCGAGCACGCTCGCGAAGCCGAATCCATGGATGAGTCCGAATGCGAACGCGACCATCCAGCGGCGGCGCTGAAACAACGGATACAGGTTGTTGAGCGCGGCGAGAATGACTGACAACGCAATGGCCGATTCCGTGAGGCGCGTCGGCAAGGTGATTACGCCGAGCGCAGCCAGGCTCAACGTGATCGAGTGTGCGATCGTGAACGCAGTGACGATCTGGAAAACTTCCCAGAAAGCAGGTTTGAACCGATCGACCGCGCGCCAGCCCCGGATCAGGCCCGGCTGCGCCATCGCCCCGCGCGCGCGCCGAATCAGCACTGCCGGCAGCAACAGCGACAACAGGAACAGGATGTGGTCGAAGCCCATCCAGATGTGCCATACGCCTTCGCGACTGTAGTCGAAGAATTGCATCAGGCGGCTGGGCCGCGCGAGCTCGAAACGCTGGCGCGCGGTTTCCGGGCTGAAAATCGCCGTGCGCGTCGCGCCCGCATATTCAAGCCGCAGCAGGCCTTTGTGCTGCGGATCGAGATCGAAAAAGAGGTTGTAGCCGAGTTCGAGCGCGGCGCCCGGCTTCGCGCACTGCGCCTCGAAACGCATCACGGCATACGTGCCGTCGCTGTGCAGGTCGACCAGATGTTCCGTCGCGCGCAGCGGGCACGGCGTGCCGTCGAGGGTCACGGTCAGCCGCGCCCTTGCATAAGCGGCGATTTCCGCATGGCGGGAGCGCACCTCGCCCCACGTGATGTCGCCGTCGCCGTTGCTGTCAAGCCCGATCGCGAAGTCGAGATCGCGCAGTGCAATGTCCCACTGCCCGTGCAACTTGTCGCCGTCGACCGCGATCGACAGATAGCTGTCGCTGGGCTTGTGGGCGAGCGCGCCGCCTGCGCATAACGCGAGCGCGAGGCAACAGACGGCGCGTATCAAGGCGCGCCCTTGCGCGGGTTGGCGAGCTGGTCGGCCAGCCGCTGCAGATACCAGTCCTCGATACGAGTTTCTCTCATCCAATCGAGCACCGGCTGCGCCGCATCCGGCCGGCGCGCTGCGAGCGACGCCTCCAGCAGCACGCGCGCGTCACGCGGCTCCTTCTGGATACGCCAGTTGCTGAGCGCCAGGCGTAGTGCTTCGGCGGGCTGGTTCAGCATCTGCAGCGTGAAACGCGATTCTTCCTGCTCGTGCGTCGTGTCGCCGCGCAGCCGTGCTGCCGCGTAGCGATCGGCGAGCGTTGCCTGATGCGCGCGCGCCGTTGGCGCGTTGACCGCCTGTTCCGCGAGCGCCAGACGCAGCAGCAGCGGGTCGGCGAGCGTCCAGTCCTTGAGTAACGTGATAACTTCAGGCGCGCGTCCGTAATCAAGCAGGAAATCGGCGTAGGCGGCAAGCAGGAATCCATCGGTGATCCCCAGCGCGAGGGCGCGCTTGAAATACTGCTCCGCGAGCTTGGTGTCATTGAGTCGCCACGCCATTTCCGCGAGTCGTTCGAGCAGCCACACTCTTTGCTCGGCGCTCGCGTCGCGGGCGCGCGCCAGTGCCCGGTCCAGTGCAGCGAGACTCTTGCGCGCGCCGCCGGTGAGGCCGTCGATGAATGCGACGCAGCCGGTTGCACTCAACTCGTCGACGAGCGGCGCAAACGCAGCGCAATCGCGGCGTGCCGCCTCATAGTCCGCCTGCACGAGATGGATCACCATGCGCAGCGACCACGCGCGCGCGTTGTCCGGTTCGCGGTCGAGCGCGCGGTCGAGATCGGCGAGCGCCGCTGGAAAGTCGTGCCGGTACTGCACGAGCGTTGCGCGCATCACCAGGACTGACGTCGGCGGATCGCGCACGTCCCACCACGGTTTTAGCGCCGCCTGCGCATAACCAACATAGCGCGGATCGCCCTGCGCCAGCGCCTGCTCGAAATAGCGCCGCGCAAGCCGGATTGCCAGGTCGAGATTCTGCGGTTCGCGCGCAAGCGAATCGCGCAGTTCCCGGATTTCTCGCATCGATGGATCGTTGGGCCGAACCGGCAAGCGCTCCAGCACTTCAGTATCGGCGGTCGGGACGCGCGGCGCGGCGACGGTGACCAGCGCGTACATGGTGAAGCCCAGCGCAACAATGCAGCAAACGCGAACGGATGGATGCGGGATGGCCGACCTCAGAACCAAAGCGGTAAACCGGCCGTGCCGGGCTTATGTACGCGCATCATAATTGGATTTGCAAATGTAAACAATGTGTTATATAGTGACGTCAACCAATTGGGGGCGTGATGCGTATTAGCTCTCATGGCCAAAAATCTGGCCATATTGGTTTGGATGCCCATTCCTATAACTCAGACTCAGAGGAGATTCACTTGAAAAAAATGCTTGCTGCTTTGGTTGCTGGCGCGTTTGCGATTGCTTCGGTTGGCGCGTTTGCCGCTGCACACTCCGGCGCGCAACCCGCGAAAGATGCACCGAAGGTGGACTGCAAAGATCCGAAAAATAAAGACCATAAAGATTGCGCAATGAAGGACGACAAGAAGAAGTAATTCTTCTTCTTCCTAAAAAAGGCAGGGGCGACCCTGCCTTTTTTTATGCCCTGGATTTGAGGTGCTGCGCGAGCCGGGGCGACGCTAAAACATCGCCATCGAAACGAACCCGGCGCCAAGTGCGAATCGCGCGACCGGTGTCCACCGGTGGTTCTCCACGTTGCGCGAACATCGCCACGCCAGGCGCGCCCAGCTGAAATAAACGAGCAGGCGCGCCACATCGAGCAGGTTGCCGCCGCCCCAGTAACCCGCGTCGCGGATGAGTTCCGCGGCTATCATCATCGCGCTCGTGGTCAAGCCGACCGGAATACCCCATAGCCACCAGACTTTCCAGAGTGGCTGGGTCCCCGCCTTGGCGGTGAGATCAGACCAATGAATCGACGAAGACATGGCTGGGTCGGCAATCAGGTTTGCAACTCCTGCGGAATATGCAATAACCCCGCGCTCCTCGCAACCTTCTGACCTGCCCCCCGTTTTTAGGCACTACCGCACTTACACCGTAAAATCGACCCTATGAACGCCGCCGACACCCTGTGGAAACCGCCGCTGGTCATGCAATGCGTCGACGACTGGGTC
>Ga0207662_10001284_pt1 | contig 12092 bp, 8 predicted proteins | sample KBSS33LmetaG_FD_184338 | JGI IMG/M metagenome (GOLD analysis project Ga0207662, IMG submission 184338) | Switchgrass rhizosphere microbial communities from Kellogg Biological Station, Michigan, USA - KBS S3-3L metaG (SPAdes) (version 2) | ecosystem: Host-associated > Plants > Roots > Rhizosphere... | reverse complement strand
GGCGGGACTCGCCCAGATCGGCGAGTTCTCCTTCATCCTCGGCCAGGCCGCACTGCGGCTGCATATGATGACCGATGCCCAGTATTCGCTCCTCCTCGCCGCCGCCCTGCTGTCCATCACCTGCAACCCGCTCCTGTTCAAGCTGGTGCCGCGCCTGGAGCGCGTGATGGGGCCGCGGCTGGGGGCACGGCCGTCCATGGACGCGTCGGTCGCGCCCACGCTCCGCGACCACGTCGTCGTCGTGGGCGCGGGCCGGGTCGGTTCCCGCATCGTGGACGTGCTCGGGCGCATGGGCGTGCCCCGGCTCGTCGTCGAGTCGGACGCGACCAGGGTCGAGGACCTGCAGAGGGCGGGCGTGCCCGTCCTCTACGGCGACGCCGGCAACTCCGAGATCCTCGACCATGCCGGGCTGGGTCGCGCCCGCGCGCTGGTGGTCACCATCCCGGACGATCCCGCCGCGGGCCTCGCCGTGGCCGCCGCGCGCCGCATCGCGCCTTCCCTGCCCATCGTGGCCCGCGCCTCCGAGGCGGCGGGGGTGAAGGAGCTCGCGAAGCTGGGGGCGGACGACGTCATCCATCCGGAGCTGGAAGGAGGGCTCGAGCTGCTGCGCCACACCCTCCTTCGCGTCGGCTTCCCCCTGCGGGAGGTTCAGCGCTACGCGCAGGTCGTGCGGCGCGAGAGCTACGCGACGGACGCGCACAGCGACCGCGAGCACGAGGCCCTGCACGCCCTCCTGGACGCGGCCCGCAACCTCGACATCACCTGGGTGCGCGTGCCGGACCGCGGGCCCGTCGCCGGCCGCACCCTCGCCGAGGTGGACCTGCGCGCGCGCACGGGCGCCTCCGTGGTCGCGCTCTATCGCGACGGGGCGCTGGTGCCGAGCCCGACTCCGGACTTCAAGCTCGCTTCCGGGGACCGGCTGGGCCTCATCGGCGATCCCGCCCACGTCGAGGCCGCGGAGACCCTGGTCAACGGAGTGGCGTGATGATCGAGCAGAAGCTGGACCCGGCGAAGACGGAGGCGTTCACCGGCAAGATGGTCGGCGTCCTCAACGGCGCCATCCTCGCCTTGATGACCAGCATCGGCCGCCAGACGGGCCTCTTCGAAATCATGGCCGGCCGGCCGCCCTCCAGCAGCGAGGCCATCGCCGCTGCTGCCAGCCTGAACGAACGTTACGTCCGCGAATGGCTGGGGGCGATGGTGACCGGAGGCATCGTCGCCTACGACGCCGGCACGCGCACCTACGTGCTCCCGGCCGAACACGCGGCCGTCCTCACCAGCGCCGCCGGCGCGCGGAACATCGCCCGGTTCATGCAGTACATCCCCATGCTGGCGGAGGTCGAGGCCGACGTCATCCGGAGCTTCCGCAGCGGTGGAGGCGTGCCCTACGCCCGTTACCCGCGTTTCCAGGCCCTGATGGCGGAGAGCAGCGGCCTGCGCTTCGACCACCTGCTGCTCCAGAAGGTCGTGCCGCTGACCGGCCTCGCGGGCGCGCTGGAGAAAGGGCTCGACGCGCTCGACATCGGCTGCGGCCAGGGGCACGCGGTCAACCTGCTGGCGCGAGCCTTCCCGCGCAGCCGCTTCACCGGGTACGACTTCTCGGAGACGGGCGTCGCGGCCGCGCGGTCGGAGGCGGAGGCGCTCTCCCTCGCCAACGCGCGCTTCGCCGCGCGCGACGTGGCCGCGCTGGGCGAGAGCGGTGCCTACGACCTCGTCACCGCCTTCGACGTCATTCACGACCAGGCCCGGCCGCACGACGTCCTGCGTGAGGTGGCGCACGCGCTCCGCACGAACGGGACGTTCCTCATGGTGGACGTCCGCGCCTCGAGCGATCTCGCGGGCAACATCGGGCACCCGCTGGGTCCCTTCCTCTACGGGATGTCCACGATGCATTGCATGACGGTGTCCCTGGCCCTGGACGGGGCGGGACTCGGTACGGTGTGGGGCGAGGAGAAGGCGCTCGCGATGCTGCGAGAGGCGGGATTCACATCGGTCGAGGTCCACCGCCTCGGACCCGACGACCCCCTCAACAACTACTACGTCGCCCGCAAGGGGGGCGACGGCCCCGCAGTATAGTGGGCTCGTGAATTCCCTGATGCCGCTCCTTCTTCTGGCGGCGGTGCTCTCCGCAGGCGACGAGGGCCGGGTCGAGGCCGGCGACTGGGGAGGGCGAGGCGCTCGCCTCACGGTAGACGAGGACGGCGCCCGCCTGGAACTCGACTGCGCCCACGGCTCACTCGAGGCCATGACTCTCGAAAAGGGTCGCTTCGACGTTGGGGGGCGCTTCGCGCGGGAGCACGGAGGGCCCACGCGGAAGGACGAGGCCGAGGACGCCGTGTCCGCCCGCTACCGGGGCTCCGTCCAGGGCCACGCCATGACCCTCGAGGTCGTCCTCGAAGAGGGGGGCGGCCAGACCCTGGGGCCCTTCGAGCTGACGCTCGGTGGCAACGCCCGCCTGATGAAGTGCCGGTAGCGCGCTGAGAGAAAGGCCCGGCGAGGCACACGCCCCGCCGGGCTCACGTCCGGACGACGCTCTCTACTGCACGGCGAAGACGAGGTCGTCGTGGTCCGTGTACGACGCGGCCACGCACGATCCCGCGCTGCTCTGGTAACGGAAGTTGGCGCGCACGGCCTGCAGGCTGCCCGCGGGCAGGGTGTAGGTCGCGGACAGCGTCTGGGTACCGGCGGCGGTGGGCGTGATCGTCGCGATGAAGACCCAGGTCGGGCTGTTCGCGTTGGCCGCGTAGTACAGATCCAGGTGATCGGCCGACGGCGTCGACCAGGCGAACACGGTGGCGTCGATGCGTACGGTCTTGCCGGCGGCGAGGGCGCTGCCGTCGGTGGTCGAGACCTTGATCCGGTCGTTGGACTCGTCGGAGTGATAGGTCCCGCTGGTGCCGTCCGCGCAGGAGACGTTGACGGTGTTGGGCTGGTTGGGCTCCGGACCCAGGGTCGCGCGGCCGTTGAGCAACGCCACAGAGTCGCAGGAGATCCCGACCGTTCCGCACTTCGGGGCCTTGATGGTCGCGTCGTAGACCGCGTTCTGGGCTACGGCGCCGTTGTTGACGGTGACGGTGACGGTGGCGCTCGTCCCCACGTTGCCCGCCGCGTCGTAGGCCTTGCTGGCGATCGTGTGGCTGCTGCCGTTGACGAGGCCGGCGGTGTTCCACGAGAAGGCGTAGGGCGAGGTGGCGTCGCTGCCGGCCAGGGCGCCGTCGATGTAGAACTCGACGTTGGTGACACCGACGTTGTCGCTGGCGGAGGCCGTGATGTTCACGGCTCCGCTCACGGTCGCGCCGCTCGCGGGCGCGGTGATGGACGTCGTGGGCGGAGTGGTGTCCGGCGCCCCCGCGCCCACCGCGAAGACGAGATCGTCGCGGTCGTTGTAGGCACCCGCAGCGCAGGCGGCGGCGCTGCCCTGGTAGCGGAACGCGGCGCGCACGGCCTGCAGGCTGCCGCCGCTGGGCAACGTGTAATTGGCGGACAGGAGCTGCGACCCGGCCGCGGTCGGGTTGATGGTGCCGATCAGCGTCCAGGTGGGGGCGGTGGCGTTGGCCGCGTAGTACAGGTCGAGGTGGTCCGAGGTGAAGCTCGAGTAGGCCCAGACCGTGGCCTGGACGGTCACCGTCTTCCCGGGAGCAAAGTTGCTGCCGTCCGTCGTGAAGACCCGGATCCGGTCGTTGGACTCGTCCGAGTGGAAGGTCCCGGAGGTGCCGTCCGCGCAGGAGTTGTTGATCGTGTTGGGCTGGCTGGGCTCGGGACCGAGGCCGGCGCGGCCGAGGAGCAACGAGGTGCCGGTGTCGCAGGAGAGCCCCACCGCGCCGCACTTGGGGGCCTTGAGCGTCGAGTCGTAGGCGGCGGTGAGAGCGCCCGCGGCCGAGACCGTCAGGTTGATGTTCGCGCTGTGGGTCGTCGAGCCGGAGGTCCCGGTCACGGTCACCGCGAAGGTGCCGGTAGCGGCCACGGCGGACGCCGTGAGCGTCAGCGTCGACGTCGCGCTGCCGTTCGCCGGCGGCGTTACCGAGGCTGGCGAGAAGGACGCGGTCACGCCGCTGGGCAGGCCGGAGGCGGAGAGGGAGACGGCGGAGTTGAAGCCGGCCAGGCTGCCGACCGTGATCGTGCTGGGGCCGCTCGAGCCCTGGACGACGCTCACGCTGCCGGGCACGGCCGAGACCGAGAAGTCCGGGGTGGCCGTCCCGCCGCAGCTGGCGAACTTGAAGGACGCGATGCGGGTGCTCCAGTTGAAGGTGCCGTTCGCCTTCAGGTACTCCGTGGTGAACCAGAAGGTGCAGTCGTCGGTCGGGTCCACGGTCATCGCGCTGTAGTCCCCCCAGCGGCTCAGCGTCGTCGTCTGCGAGCCGTGGGTCACGCCGGAGAGCAGATCGCTCTCGGTCTGCATGGTGTTGAGCGCGTCCCCGGCCAGCCGGCCGGTGATGCGCGCGGTCGGGCTGATCGAGCTGCTGGACGCGCTGTAGCCCATCAGCATGTCGCCACTCTGGTCCATGGCGATCGAGCCCATCCAGCGGTAGCTGGTATCAGGTTGGAAGGTGGACTGCTGGAAGACCGTCGGCGTGCCTCCGGGGTTGCGGATCTCGTACCAGCGCACGCCGGAGACGCCGCCCGACGTGACCGAGTGGTTCGTCACCAGTGCCTCGTGGTCGCCGAAGTTGCGATAGGCCAGGCGGTACATCATCCGGTCGGCCAGCGAGTCCAGCCTCTGCGTCGTGCCCGATTGCGGCACGCACGTGCCGCCACTGCAGGCGGGAGTGAAGGCCGTGACCGGGATGCTCGTCGGACCGGTGAAGGTCGAGTTGGCCGGAGTGGCCCAGTCGACGTGGTACCTCCACAGGCGAAGGGCGTTGTTGCTCGCGTCGTCGAAACCGAGCACGTAGTTGGGCGCGCCCGCGGGCGGCGGTGTGGCGCCGTCGAGGTAGGCGGGGAGCAGACCACCGTAGGTCGTGGAGAGCTGGACGCACTGCTGGCTCGCCGCGGTCCCGCTCAACATGGCGGCGCGGTCCATGGCGCAGACCTGGGCGCCGCTGAAGCTCGACCCGTTGGCGAACATGTTGTAGGTGACGTAGTAGGCGTCGGGCCAGACGCCGCCCTTCGGGTAGTCGTTGAAGCCGGTGCCGAATGAATAGGAATAGCGGTTCCAGGCGCCGGTGGCGTCCGAGGTCTGGGACACGGCGACGCACTGCATGTACGGCGTCGTCGAGACCGCGAACTGCATCATGACCCAGCGGTTCGCCAGCTGGTCGTACATGACGATCGGGTCACCGCTGTTGTCCGTGGAGCAGCGCCCGCCGAAACCGGACCAGAGGGTGTTCCCGGCGGCCGGCCCGTACACCAGCGCGCCCGTGGACTTGTTGAACACGGCGAAGGAGGTGTTCACCCACTGCACGTACTGGGTCGCACCCGCCGCGCCGTTGGTGTCCGGAGGGGCGCCGGTGGGCGAGTAGCCCGGGAGCCCGACGCCATCGAAGTTGAGACCCGCGGTGGCGCTCAGCGCGGGGAGGATCAAAGCCTGCGAGGCCGCCTGACGCGCCCCGTCCTTCACGAGGTTCATCTGCGCGGGCGTCAATGGGGAATGGGGGGATGCCCACCGCTTGACCTCGTGCGTGTCCTTCTCCTGTAGATCCGCGTTCCAGTCGGGCGCAATCGGCGGGACATGGCGAAGCGACGGCAGGACGTCCTGGTTGTCCGGGTAGAGAATCTCCGGGCTCAGCCGCTGCGGCGACCCTTGCGCCCCGGCCGCGGCGCTGACGGAACCGTTCGAGAGCGCGACGGCCCCCAACGTCAGGACGCCGAGCGCTCCACCCAAAAGCACTTTGACTCGACTCATCCACCTGCCCCCTGAGCGTTTGAGCCGCGCAAAAGGAACCCCGTCAACGGCGGGTGGCGCCCGGAAGGGCAAGCGCTCTCGCCGCGGAGCCAGAGCGGCGGGCCGGCGGCCAGCCCTTCGTTCGGGCTCGCATGGGACCTGGGTTTCACATCTCCCGGCGCAGTATGCGTGGGATTCTAATGCACCCTGCCGAGGGAACGTCCAGTTTCTTGAACGGTTTCTGAACGGCCGTTGGGGCCAGGCGTGCCTAGCGTAGCCAGGGCGCGAGCGCGGCTTCCACCGCCGCCGGCTCCGCGTCTACCTCGATGAGGTTCTTCTCCGGCACGCGGGCGCGAATGGCGTCCGGGTCCTTCAAGATGTTGCCGGTGAGGACGCACACGACGCGCTCGCCCGCCGCAATGACGCCTTCCGCCCGCAGTTTGCGCGCGCCGGCCAGGCTGGCCGCGGACGCGGGCTCGCAGCCGAGGCCCGCGCCGTCGATCTGGGCCTTGGCGGCCAGGATCTCCTCGTCCGAGACCTCGGCCACCACGCCCCGCGTCGATTCGATCGCGAGGCGGGCACGGTCGTGGCTCACGGGATCGCCGATGCGGATCGCGGTGGCCACCGTCTCCGGCTGCACGCGGTGGCGCGAACGGAAGCCGTCCGCGAAGCTGCGATAGAACGGGTTCGCGCCCGCGGCCTGCACGGCCAGGAGCCGCGGCACGCGCGTGATCCAGCCGCCCGCGTGCGCCTCGCGCAGGGCCTTGCCGAACGCGCTCGTGTTGCCGAGGTTCCCCGCCGGCACCGCGATCCAGTCCGGAGCGTCCCAGGCGAGATCCTGGAGCATCTCCCACACGATCGTCTTCTGCCCCTCGATGCGGAACGGGTTCACCGAATTCAGGAGGTAGATGCCCAGCCGCTCGCAGGATTCCGTGACCAGGCGCAGGGCGGCATCGAAGTCGCCGCGCACGGCCAGGCCGCGGGCACCGTAGGCGAGGGTCTGCGCGACCTTGCCCATGGCCACCTTGCCCGCGGGCAGGAAGACGAACGCCGGGCAGCCGACCTGGGCGGCGTAGGCGGCCAGGGACGAGCTCGTGTTGCCCGTGGACGCGCAGGCCACGGCGCGCGCACCCATGCGCACGGCCTGGGTGATGCCGACGACCATGCCGCGGTCCTTGAAGGATCCGGTCGGGTTCTCACCCTCGTGCTTGAAGAGGAGGCGCTCGATTCCCGCCCAGGACGACAGGGCCGGCCGTGCGTAGAGGCGGGTTCCGCCTTCCGGATGGGTCACGAGCGCCGGCACGGGCAGGTCGCGGACGGCCTCGCGGAAGCGCCAGACGCCGCTCCGATCGACGTCCGCGCGCGAGCCGAGGCGCGCGTCGAAGACCGCGGGTCCGAGGCGCGTGGCCCAACCCGCCGGGCGCTCGACGGAGAGGAGGCCGCCGCAGGTGCACGAGTAGCGGAGCGCATCGACGTCGTAGGTCGTCCCGCAGGCGAGACAGGCCAGCCACTCGCGGGCGTCCGCCGGGGCTTTCGCCGCCGTCGTGCTCATCGCGTGCGCGCTCCGCGTGCGGCCACCGTCGCCAGCTCCGCCCGCCCCGCCATCCCGCCCAGGGCCGCGCGCATGGCGTCGAGCACCTTCGCGCCCTGCGCCTCGTCCGCGGCCAGGGCGAAGATCGTCGGGCCCGCCCCGCTGATCGAGGAGCCGAGCGCGCCCGCGTCGAGCGCGGCGTGCTTGATCTCGGCGAAGCGCGGGATGAGCGGGGCGCGCTTGGGCTCGGCGAAGCCGTCCACGAGCGCCCGCGACACGAGCCCGAGGTCCCCCGATCCCAGGCCGTGGAGGAGGGCCGCCGTATTCGCCATCTGCTGCACCCAGGCCGTGCGGTCGAGCGTCTGCGCAAGCACGGAGCGCGCGGTGCGCGTCTCCAGGCGCACGGCCGGCGTGACCAGGGCCACCCAGAGCGGCCGAGCCATGGGCACGCGCACGACGTCGATGGGGTCGGTGGAGCGGACGAGAGTGAGGCCGCCGAGCACGCAGGCGGCGATGTTGTCCAGATGGCGTCCGGCCACCGTCGCTTCCGCGGTCAGCGCGGCGGCCATGCCCTCGACCGGCCGCGGCTCGTGCCCGGCCGCCACCGCCGCTGCCCACGCGCCGGCCACGGACGAGGCCGCGCTGCCGCCGAGGCCGCCGGATTGCGGAATACCCTTGCGCAGCCAGACGCGCACGCCGCCGCCCACGCCGAGCGCGTGCAGCATCGCCTCCGCGGCGACGGTCACCACGTTCGACGAAGGCTCGCGCGGGATCAGCTCGGCGTCGGTGCCCGTGATCTCTTCGATCGAGGACGGCCCGTCCACGCACTCGAGGCGGACCTCGTCGCCCGGGCCCTCCACCGCCAGCCCGAGCACGTCGAAGCCGGGGCCGACGTTGCCGATGCTGGCGGGAGCAAAAACGGTGGCCGTAGCCGTCAGTGTGTGCCTCCGGGTGTCTGCAAGTGGAAGACGTCGGGGCGGCCGTAGTGTCCGGCGACGTCCAGGAGCTGACGGCCCTGCGCGACCTCACCGAGGTCGAGGTCCGCCGTGAGGATCCCCGCCTCCCCATAGAGAGGACCCGCGAGGTAGCGTCCGTCGGGCGCGATGATCGCGCTGCCGCCGCGGCAGACCACTTCGGGCGATCGCGCCAGCGCGTCCTTCAGCTCGAAGTCGGCGGGGTACGACGATCGCGTCACGTATTGATTGCAGGCGATGACGAACACGCGGCCCTCGAGCGCGATGTGCCGGATGGTCGCCTGCCATCCGTCGGAGGCGTCCGCGGTCGGGGCCAGGTGGATGCGCTCACCCGACTGGTACAGGGCGTAGCGCGCGAGGGGCATGTAGTTCTCCCAGCACACGAGCTGCCCGATCGGGCCGTGCTCGCTGGGTACGGCGGCCGGCGTGACCGCCTCGCCCGGACCCCACACCATCCGCTCGTCGTGGGTCGGGACGAGCTTGCGATGGGCCTGCAGCAGCTCGCCGGTGGGGCCGAACAGGAGCAGCGTGCAGTGCAGCGTGCCCGTGCGCGTCCTCTCGTTCACCCCGATGCAGACGTGGGCGCGCGCCTTGCGGGCGGCGCGCCCGATCTGCTCGGTCGCGGGCGATGGGACCTCGACCGCGTTGGCGGCGAGGCGCCGGAACGCCGGTCCCGCCGCCGGATCCGTGAACCCCCCGAACACCGGACCGAAGATCGCGGAGGCCGGGTAGGCGGGCACGAACGCTTCGGGCAGCACGATGATGCGCGCTCCCCGCCCGGCGGCCTCGTCCACCAGGGACTCCACGCGGGCGAGGGTCGCCTCCCGATCGAGGACGACGGGCGCGGCCTGGACGGCCGCCACCTTCACGACGCCGTAGCTGTCACCCACGCCGATTCCTTTCGTCGCTCAGCTCGAGGACCCGGGCGCGAGGACTTCGCACGCCAGCTTCAGCTCCTGGAGGTTCTTCTGGTACATCCGCTTCAGGCTGGGGGACGGCGTGTTGGTCATGCGGACCTGAAGGTCGTTGTGCAGCTTCTGGTACTGCCGCCGCACGTCCGCGGACGGCGTTCCCACGGCCATGCCGAGCAGCTCCGCGGCCTGGGCCGGGGTCATGGCCGGCGCCGCGGGCGGGGGTGGCGGGCCCGGCCGATAGGCCGGCACCGCGGGCTGGGTCTTGGCCTCGAGTTCGCTGGGGCGGATGGTCTGGGTGGGCGTCGGCTCCTCTTCGACCTGCACCTTGAAGATGGCCGCGCCCAGCCGGAGCGTCTGGCCGTCCTTGAGGACGCCCTCGGCGACCTGCACGTCGTCGAGGAAGGTGCCGTTCGCGCTGCCGCCGTCCACGATCACCCACTGCGGGCCGCGCCGCTCGATGGTCGCGTGCTTGCGCGAGACCGAGCTTTCGGTGAGCCGGATCTCCGCGGTCTTGTCGCGGCCGATCAGCGTGCGCTCGGCGTCGATCTCGATCGCGTTGCCCTGTGCGGGCTGCAGGCGGAGAGGCACCCCGGCATTTTAAGGTATCGTCGATCCCAGGCCATGGCCGACCAGGGACCGGAGCTACCGAAAGACGAGGTCACGCCGGAGCCCCTGTTCCAGCGCCGCCGCGAGTTCCTCAAGAACTCGCTCCTCTTCACGGCGACCAGCGTCGGGGTGGGACTGGGGCTCACGAGCCTCCTGAAGGGCGGGCGCGCCGAGCCGCCGCCGGCGCCCGCGGCCGGTGCGCCCGAGCTCGAGGTCGCGCGCGGAAGCAGCTTCAGCACCACCGAGACCCGCACGCCTTTCCGCGACGTGACGACGTACAACAACTTCTACGAGTTCGGCCTCGACAAGGGCGATCCCGCGCGGCGTGCGCAGGGCTTCCGCACGAAACCGTGGACGGTCACCATCGACGGCGAGGTCGGCACGCCGCTGACCGTGGACATCGACCAGCTCCTCCAGTGGTTCCCGCTCGAGGAGCGCGTCTACCGCATGCGGTGCGTCGAGGCCTGGTCGATGGTGATCCCCTGGCTCGGCTTCCCGCTCGGCGACCTCTTGAAGCGGGCGGAGCCGACCGCGAACGCGCGCTACGCCGCTTTCACGACGCTCCTCGACCCCGAGCGGATGCCGGAGCAGAAGGGGCGCGTGCTCGACTGGCCCTACGTGGAGGGACTGCGCCTGGACGAGGCCATGCACCCGCTCACGATCCTGGCCGCCGGCCTCTACGGCCGCGTGCTGCCGAACCAGAACGGCGCGCCCCTGCGCCTGGTGGTGCCCTGGAAGTACGGGTTCAAGGGCATCAAGTCCATCGTGCACATCCGGCTCACCCGCGAGCAGCCGCCGACGACGTGGAGCGCCGCCGCGCCCAACGAATACGGGTTCTTCGCCAACGTGAACCCGGCCGTGGACCATCCGCGCTGGAGCCAGGCCAGCGAGCGGCGCATCGGCGAGCTCCAGCGCCGGCCCACGCTTCCGTTCAACGGCTACGCGGAGCAGGTGGCGAGCCTCTACGCCGGCCTGGACCTGCGCCGGAACTTCTAGGAACGCGGATGGCGGCACGGCGGGGGCCCCGGCCCTGGCTCAACCCGGGAGTGCTCGTGGGCGCGAGCGCGCCCCTTCTCTCGATCCTCCTGCGTGCGCGGTCGGGAGCCCTGGGCGCCAACCCCATCGCGGAGGCCCTCAACGAGCTCGGGCTCATGGCCCTCGTCCTCCTGATCGCGTCGCTGGCCTGCACGCCGCTGCGCACGCTGGTCGGGTGGACGTGGCCGATCCGCGTCCGCCGGCTCCTGGGCCTGCTCGCCTTCGCGTACGCGACTCTCCACGTCGCCGTGTACGCGGGCCTCGATCAGGGCCTCGACCTGCGCGCGGTGCTCGCGGACGTGTTCAAGCGCAGGTTCATCTTCGTGGGGTTCGCGGCCTTCGTGATGATGGCGCCGCTGGCCTGGACCTCGACGAAAGGGGCGGTCCGGCGCATGGGCTACGTGAGGTGGAAGCGGCTCCACCTGCTCGTCTATCCCGCGGCCCTCTGCGCCGTCGTCCATTTCGTCTGGCGCGTCAAGAAGGACCTCAGCGAGCCGCTCGCCTACGCCGCGATCCTGGCCGCGTTGCTGCTGGTGCGCGTCGTCGCGCGCGGGTCAGGGACGGTGGCCCCCGCTTCCGGGCCGGATGCATAGGCACGACGAATCGACGACGACGTCGGCTCTCGCCCAGGCCTTGGCCAGCCGCGCCTTCACCTCCGCGGCCTCCTGACGCTTGCCCTGGGCCTCGAGGGCCTGGGCCAGGCCGCGCAGCGACCAGCCGTTCTCGGGATAGCGCTTCAGGTCCTCGCGGTACACGGCCTCCGCATCCGCGTATTTCTGCGCGGCGATGAGCACGGCGCCCAGTGAATGGCGCGTCGGCACCGTCCAGGCCGGCGGCTCGTCGTATTTGAGGGCGTCCTCCAGCGCGACGGCTTCGCGCAGCCTGGCCACGGCGAGGGTCTTGTTCCCCTTGCGGTAGGCGATCTCGCCTTCGACGTACGGAATGCCCACGGCCATGGCGGCCGCGGCCGTGTTGGAGCCCCAGGCCGCGTCCTTGGAGATGGCGGGGACGGAGGTGCGGAAGGCCGCCGCTTCCTTCTCCGCCTCCCGCGTACGCCCGAGGGCGGACAAGGCGACGGCCCGCGTCATGTGCCGATGAGCCGAGGAGACGGGCAATCCGTCCACCACGGGCTTGTCCTCGAGGATGGCCTGCCACTCCCCGAAGCGCTTCAGCGACTCGAGATGCGCGGTCATGAACGCGTCCATGAAGAC
>Ga0207662_10001283_pt1 | contig 12093 bp, 12 predicted proteins | sample KBSS33LmetaG_FD_184338 | JGI IMG/M metagenome (GOLD analysis project Ga0207662, IMG submission 184338) | Switchgrass rhizosphere microbial communities from Kellogg Biological Station, Michigan, USA - KBS S3-3L metaG (SPAdes) (version 2) | ecosystem: Host-associated > Plants > Roots >... | reverse complement strand
CGACCGCTTCTGGCTGGACGACCGCGGCTTCTACGCGATGGCGCTCGACGCCGGGAAACGGCCGAGCCGCGCGCTCGCCTCCAACCAGGGGCACCTGCTGTGGGCGGGGGCGATCCCGCACGAGCGGGCGGCCGCGGTCCGCACGGCGCTCATGGGCAGCGGGCTGTACTCCGGGTGGCGCGTGCGGACGCTCAGCGCCCACGAGCGGGCGTTCAACCCCGTCGGCTACCACCTCGGGACGGTCTGGCCGCACGACAACGCGCTCTGCGCGGCCGGACTGCGGCGCTACGGCTTCGACGACGCGTTCCTGCGGATCTTCGACGGCCTGCTCGACGCCGCCGGCGGCTTCCACGACCAGCGGCTGCCCGAGCTGTTCGCGGGGTTCGACCGCGCCGACTACGAGGACCCGGTCCCGTATCCCGTTGCATGCGTCCCCCAGGCGTGGGCGGCGGGTGCGCTGCCGTCGATGCTCGTCTCGGGTCTCGGCCTCGTCCCCGACGCGTTCGCCGGGACGCTCTCGATCGTCCGCCCGTCGCTGCCGCGCCAGGTCTCGCGCCTCGCGCTCCGCGGGCTGCGGGTCGGCGAGGCGCGGGTCGACCTCGTCTTCGAGCGGCTGGGGACGCGGCGCGAGACGGTCGCACTCACCGATGCGCAGATCGACGGCCCCCTGCGCGTCGCGCTCGAGATCGACCGCGGGCCCGGACCGGCCGGCGCACGATGACCACTCGCGACGGTCCCCGGGTGCCCTCGCGAATGCGATTCGACCTCCGGACGGGGATCGTCGGGGCCGAGAGCCTGATCTATCCGGTCATCGGCCTGCTGCTGGTGGCCGCCGGGGCGCTGACGCTGATCGGCACGGTCGCCGACGTGATCGAGGGCAGCCGCTCGCGCCCGGTCACCGACGTCGGCGTCTTCCTGCTCGAGCGGATCCTGCTGTTCTTCATCATCGCGGAGTTGCTCCACACGCTGCGCCTCGTCGACTTCGGCGGGACGATCCTCGTGGAGCCGTTCCTCTTCATCGGGCTCATCGCCGTCGTGCGCCGGATCCTGCTCATCACGGCCGAGGCGGAGGGCGCGGGCGGGCCGGAGGACGTGACCGGGTTCCTCGTCGAGATCGGCGTCCTCGGGGCCCTCACCCTCGCCCTCGCGATCTCGATCCACCTCCTACGGCGCAGCCGCGCGTCGGGGGACGAGTAGGGCCGGCGGGCTGGTCCGCGACGCGCCGCGGCCTATCACCACGCCGGATGAGCGAGCTTCACAACCCCCCAGCGGCACCATGGCACGCCTGACGCGCCTGGTCTGCGCCGCCGACCCCGGCGGATCCACCGAAGCGATCGCCGCCGTGGTCGAGGCGGCCGAGCGCGACGACGCCCAGGCGATCGCCGTCGTGGGCAACCTCGGCGCCGGCAGCGCCTCGCCGCAGAGCCAGCGGGCCGTCTTCCGCGCGCTCGCCGCCGCCGGCCGTCCCGTCTTCTGGGTCCCGGGCCCGGACGACGCTCCCGTCGCCGCCTACCTGCGCGAGGCGCACAGCATCGAGGTCGTGCACGGCGACCTGCACGGCGTGCACGGCACCGCCGCGCTGGCGCCGGGGCAGGTCGTCGTCGCCGGCCTGGGCGGCGAGATCTCCGATGATCCGGACGAGCCCCGCGACGAGATCGAGCGGCTGCGCTACCCGCGCTGGGAGGCCGAGTACCGGCTCAAGCTCCTGCGCGAGTGGCCCGAGCACGAGCGGGTGCTCCTGTTCCACACGCATCCTGAGCACAAGGGGCGCGGGACGCCCGGCAGCGACGCGGTCGCCGAGCTGATCGGCACGTTGCGCCCGCGCGTCGTGGTGTGCGGCGGCGATCCGTCGTCCGAGTTGCTCGGGCGCAGCCTGATCGTCGCGCCCGGGCGCGCGTCGGACGGCCACTACGCGGTCGTCGACCTCCACAGCCGGGAAGCGCGGCTCGCCGAGCTCCAGGCGGCGCGGTGATCGTCGATGGCGGTCGAGCTGAACCGCAGCGCCTATGAGTTCGCCAAGAAGCTGATCTCCGAGCACAAGGCGGTCATCGACGACCGCGACGCGTGGAGCGAGCACCAGCCCTCGACTTGGGCGGAGAACCGCTTCCTCGAGGAGCACGGCCCGCAGGCGTACGGCCGCTGGCACCTCGGCGTCGACGACGCCCACGGCCCGCGGACGAAGAGCCGCTACAAGTTCCCCTACGGCGACTTCGAGAACGTGCACCGGTGCGCGGTCCTCGCCGCCGAGTCGCGCGCCGGGCAGTACGACCACGACGACATCAAGCTCGCCGCCGCGCACCTGCACGGCATGCTCGACGCGCTGCGGTGACGGCCCGCGGCGCCTGCCGGGCGCTCGTTGCCGCTAGGCCGCGCGCGGGATCTCGTCCCGCGCCGCGGCATCCTCGATGAGGAACTCGCGCAACCGATCGAGCGACCGCCGCAGGACGCGCGAGACCTGCATCTGCGAGAGCCCGACCTCCTCGGCGATCTTCGTCTGGGTGAGGTCGTCCACGAACCGCAGCCGCACGATGTCGCGCTCGCGCCGCGTCAGGCGGCGGAGCATGCCGTCGAGCAGGACGCGCTGCTCGACGCGGTCGTAGCCATCCTCGTCGCAGCCGAGGACGGACAGCAGCGGGTCGTCGTCGGCACGCCCGCTGCGCGACTCCTCCAGCGAGCCGGCGTGGTAGGCGCCGAGCGCCTCGCGGGCCTCGAGCACCGCCTCGCGCGCGGCGCCGACGGCGTCGGCGACCTCGTCGACCGTCGGCGGTCGGCCGAGTCTCGCCGTCAGGCGCTCGCCGGCCCGCTCGACCCCGAGCCCGAGCTCCTGCAGATCGCGCGGGACGCGGACCGACCACGTCTTGTCGCGGAAGTAGCGCTTGAGCTCCCCGAGGATCGTCGGCACGGCGTAGCTCGAGAACGCGATGCCGCGCGTGCTGTCGAAGCGGTCGACCGCGTTCACGAGCCCGAGGCAGGCGACCTGGAAGAGGTCGTCGAACGACTCGCTCGTGTGGGCGTACCCTGCCGCGAGCTGGCGGGCCAGCGGCAGGAAGCGCCCGACGACCATGTCGCGGTCCACCGGGCTCGTCGGGTCCCGGTATCGAGCGAACAGCTCGCGGTCGCGCCGTAGGCGTTCGCGGCGCTCCGGCGAGCCCGCTCGGCGCGGCGGGGTGGGTGATGGAGGTGCCTGCACACCCGTCGCGGTAGGCCGTCGATCCCCCGCCCCAAGGGCTCTCGCGACGGGCCTGGCGGCAGCGGCGTGGCCGCGGGCGAGGACGCTACGTCGCGGCGCCGGAGAGCGGCCCGGCGATGTCCTCGAATGACGTCCGGACACCTCGGGGAACCGCGATCACCGGACACCGAGCGGACATCATGACCGCGCCGGACACGCTGCCGAGGAGCACCGCGCGCACAGGCCCGTAGCCGCGCGAGCCGCATACGAGCAGGTCGAGGTGCTCGGATGCCGTGACGAGCAGCTCCACCGGGTCGCCGATCAGCGCCTCGACCTCCACCGGGACGTCCGCGCCGAGCTCGTCGACCGTGCGCCGCAGCGCGCTCTCGGCGGCGAGCCGGTGCTCGCCCTCGACGTCCTCGGGGTCGCGGCGGTCGCGGGCGGGCGTGGTCGCCTCCGCCTCGGACGCGTCCGCGAGGCGCGGCTTGACGACGGTGATCGCGCGCAGCCGCGCGCCGACGCGCCGGGCGATCGCGTGCGCGCCCCGGAGCGCCTGGCGCCCCTCCTCGCTGTCGACGAACGCGACGCCGACGGTCTGCACGGCGTGCGCCGTCCAGTCGCGCGGCACGAGCGCGACGGGGCACGGCGAGCCGTGCAGCAGCCGCCCCGCCGTCGACCCGGCGCGCACGCGCCCCGGGTTCGACCGGCGCTCGGAGCCGACGACCAGGAGGCCGGCGTCCTCGTCCTCGGCGAGGGCGTGCAGCGCGCTCGCGGCGCTCGCGCCGCGGCACACGCGGACGTCGGCGTCGACGCCGAGGGTCCGCAGCTCGTCCTCGAGGTCGCGGAGCGCCTCGGGCGCCTCGTCGAGGAGGTCGTCGTCGACGACGCCGTAGGGCAGCGACTGGCCGGCCGAGACCGCCAGCACGGGCGCTCGGGCGTGCACCGCGGCGACGAGGAGGGGCGCGCCGGTGAGCCGGGCGACCGCGACCCCGAAGTCGACGGGGGCGCGGTCGCCGTGCCGCGGGTCGTAGCCGACGAGGATGGGCTTGCTCACCGAGCGCTCCTTCAGTCGTGCGTTGTCCGCGGGGGCGCCCGCGGTCAGGTCGTCCGGTCGTCCGGCGCGCCGACGGGCGCCGCGACGATCACCACGCGGCGCAGCCGCACCCCGACGATGCGCGGCGCGCCATTGCCGCCGTCGCTCTCGCCGGCCTCGCCGGCCGCCTCCTGGCGGGCGCGGTCCTCGTCCTCGTCGGGCAGCGCGAGGGCGCGCGTCCTGTCGTCGCCCTGCCACTCGTCGTAGTCCGACAGCCCGTAGTACTCCCAGAGCCGGCGCTCCTCGTCGGGATCGAGGTCGCCGTCGGGGTCGATGCGCGGCGCGTCCTTGACCTTCTCCTTCTGCACCGGGACGCGCACCTTGCCGTCGTCGGTGGGCTGCGCGTCGCGGATCGGCACGACGGTGTGCTTGAGGCCGAACAGCCCCGTCTTCACGGCGGCCCAGGCGGGCTCGCCGGTCTGGCGGTCGAGGAAGATGTCCTCGATCGTCCCGATGGTGTCGCCGTCGGGGTCGAGCATCTTCTTCCCCCGCCAGCTCTGGACGTCTTGGAGATCGGTCACGCGGACCTCCCGAATCGTGGGTTGTGTGTCACTGCCGGTAGGCGGTTGTGGCGGGCTGTCAAGGCATGCTCAGGCCGCGGCGCCCACCGGCTCGCGGGTTTCGGGCGCCTCCGCGTCCGGGTTGCGCCAGGCGACGACGAGCTCGTCGTCCTCGGCGTCGACGGTGACCGTCGCCCCGTCGCGGATGTCGCCTCCGATCAGCGCCCGCGCGATGCGCGTCTCGACCTCGCGCTGGATGAAGCGCCGCAGCGGGCGCGCGCCGTACACCGGGTCGTAGCCCTCGCGCGCGATGAGCGCGCGCGCGGCCTCGGTGACCTCGAGCGTGAGCCGGCGGTCGGCCAGCCGGGAGCGGATCCCGGCGAACTGCAGGTCGACGATCCGCTCGATCTCCTGGAGGGTCAGCGGCTTGAAGAGGACGATCTCGTCGACGCGGTTGAGGAACTCGGGCCGGAATCCGGCACGCAGCTCGGCCATGACCCGGTCGCGCGCGTCCTCGTGGATCTCGCCGCGGTCGTCGATCCCTTCGAGCAGGTGCAGCGAGCCGATGTTCGAGGTCATGATGATCACGGTGTTGCGGAAGTCGACCGTGCGCCCCTGCGCGTCGGTCAGCCGCCCGTCGTCGAGGATCTGCAGCAGCGTGTTGAACACGTCGGCGTGCGCCTTCTCGATCTCGTCGAACAACACGACGCTGTAGGGCTTGCGCCGGACCGCCTCGGTGAGCTGGCCGCCCTCCTCGTAGCCGACGTAGCCGGGGGGCGCCCCCATGAGCCGGCTGACGGTGTGGCGCTCCTGGTACTCGCTCATGTCGAGGCGGACGATGTTGTCCTCGGAGTCGAACAGCGCCTGGGCCAGCGCGCGTGAGAGCTCGGTCTTCCCGACGCCGGTCGGCCCCAGGAAGATGAACGACCCGATCGGCCGCCGCGGGTCCTTGATCCCCGCCCGGGCGCGGATGACCGCGTCGGCGACGAGGCGCACGGCCTCGTCCTGGCCGACGACGCGCTCGTGCAGGACCTCGTCCAGGCGCAGCAGCTTCTCGCGCTCGCCCTCCATCAGCCGCGCGACCGGGATGCCGGTCCACCGCGCCACGACCTCGGCGATCTCGTCCTCGGTGACCTCCTCGCGCAGCAGCGCGTCGTGGCTGCGCTTCTCCTCGAGGCGCGCCTCCTCCGAGTGCAGCTGGCGCTCGAGCTCCTGCAGCCGCCCGTAGCGCAGCTCTGCCGCGCGGTTGAGATCGTAGCTGCGCTCGGCCTCGTCGATCTCGCGGCGGACTTGCTCGATCTCCTCACGCAGGGCCTGGAGGCGCTTGATCGCCTGGCGCTCGGCCTCCCACTGCGCGGTCATCGCGTCGGCCTCGGCGCGCAGGTCGCCGAGCTCCCTGCGCAGCGCCTCGAGGCGCTCGCGGCTGGCGGCATCGGACTCCTTCTGCAGCGCCGCCTCCTCGATCTCGAGCTGCATCACGCGGCGCGTGATCTGGTCGAGCTCCTGGGGCATCGAGTCGATCTCGGTGCGGATCACCGCGCACGCCTCGTCGATGAGGTCGATCGCCTTGTCGGGCAGGAAGCGGTCGGTGATGTAGCGGTGCGAGAGCGTCGCCGCGGCGACGAGCGCGGCGTCCTGGATGCGGACGCCGTGATGGACCTCGAAGCGCTCGCGCAGGCCGCGCAGGATCGAGATCGTGTCCTCGACCGTCGGCTCGTCGACGACGATCGGCTGGAAGCGCCGCTCGAGGGCGGCGTCCTTCTCGACGTGGCGGCGGTACTCGTCGAGCGTCGTCGCGCCGATGCAGTGCAGCTCGCCGCGCGCGAGCATCGGCTTGAGCATGTTGCCGGCGTCCATCGAGCCCTCGGTCGCGCCGGCGCCGACGACGGTGTGCAGCTCGTCGATGAACAGCAGGATCCGGCCCTCGGCCGCCTTGACCTCGCCCAGCACCGCCTGCAGGCGCTCCTCGAACTCGCCGCGGTACTTCGCGCCGGCGACGAGCAGGCCCATGTCGAGGGCGAAGACCGTCCTGTCGCGCAGGCCCTCGGGAACGTCGCCGCGGACGATGCGCTGCGCGAGGCCCTCGACGATCGCGGTCTTGCCGACGCCGGGGTCGCCGACGAGGACGGGGTTGTTCTTCGTCTTGCGCGAGAGGATCTGGACGACCCGCCGGATCTCGGCGTCGCGCCCGATGACCGGGTCCATGCGGCCGACGCGCGCCTCGGTGACGAGGTCGCGGCCGTACTTCTCGAGCGCCTCGTAGGCGACCTCCGGGTTGGCGCTCGTCACACGCTGGCTGCCGCGCACCTGGGTGAGGATCTCGAGGAAGCGCTCGCGCGTGACCCCGTGCTCGCGCAGGATCCGCCCGGCCGCCGCCTGCGATCCGGTGGCGATCATCGCAAGCAGCACGTGCTCCACCGAGACGTACTCGTCCTTCAGGCGCTGGGCCTCCTGTTCGGCGCTGTCGAGGACCTGGTTGAGCGCACGGGCGACGTAGACCTGCCCCGGCGCGGCGCCGGGCCCGCTGACGCGCGGGCGGCCGTCGAGGTGCAGCTCGAGCGCCGCGCGCAGGGCATCGACGCTGACGTCGGCGCGGGCCAGCAGCCGAGGCACCAGCCCGTCGGGCTGGTCGAGCAGCGCCAGCAGCAGATGCTCGGTGTCGACCTCGGTGTGCCCGTAACGCAACGCCTTGGTCTGCGCGTCGTGGAGCGCCTCCTGGGTCTTCTGGGTCAGCTTGTTGGGATCCATGTCATCTCCTCGGGCGTTCGTCGCTCGGCTCGTGCCGGCGCAGCCGCGTTTGCAGGTCGTCGATGCGCGAGAGCAGCTCGCACGCGAGCACGGCTCCCGCGTAGCCGATGCCGAGGTCGCGCCGCAGGCGTTGGGCACAGGCGAGGATCGCGGCGGCGTCGCGCGGGAAGCGCGGCTCGCGGCCCGGACCCGGGACCGGCGCGAGCAGGCCGAGGTCGACGAAGCGCCGCACCACGTCGGGGTGCAGGCCCGCCTCGGCGGCGAGCGCGTCGATGTCGAGCGTGTCGCCCGCCCGTGGGCCGGCGCTCCAGCGCACGAGCGTGACCGTCCTCGTCGGGCTGCGCGTGGCGGCCATCGCCTCAGCGCCCCTTCCGCGGGTCGAACTGCGAAACCTTCGCGAGCTGCTCGAACAGCTCGCGCTCCTTCTTGGTGGGCTTCTTGGGGACCATGATCTTCACGACGGCGTAGAGGTCGCCCGCGCCGGCGGCGGAGTCCGGGAAGCCCTGGCCGCGCAGCCGCAGCCTCCGCCCGCTCGACGAGCCGGGCGGCACCTTCACGCGCGCGGTGCCGTCGAGCGTCGGCGTCTGCACATCGGCGCCGAGCGCGGCCTCCCAGGGCGCGACGGGCAGGTCGACGTAGAGGTCGCGCCCGTCCAGGCGGAACCGCGGGTGCGGGCGGATGCGCACCCGCAGGAACAGGTCGCCCGTCGGCCCGCCGCCGGCGCCCGGGCCGCCCTCGCCCGCGAGCCGGATGCGCCGGCCGTCGCGGACGCCGGGCGGGATCTCGACCTCGAAGTCGCGTCCGTCACCGAGCGAGATGCGCCGCCTGCCGCCGCGGGCGGCCTCCTCGAGCGTGAGCTCGAGCTCGGCCTCCTGGTCGGCGCCGCGCATGGCGAAGCCGTCGAAGCCGCCGCCGCGGCGCGCGCGGCCGCCCCGGGCGCCGCCGCCGAACAGGCCCTCGAAGATGTCGTCGAGGCCGCCCTCGCCGAACTCGACGCGGACATCCTCATAGCCGCGCCCGTCGCCGAAGCCCTCGAACCCGCCGCCGGGGCCCGGCCGCGACCGCGTCCCGCGCCCGGCGCGCTCGGCCTCCTGCGCCGCACGCCAGTTCGCGCCGTAGCGGTCGTACTGCGCGCGTTTCTCGGGATCGCGCAGGACCTCGTAGGCCGCGGCGACTTCCTTGAAGCGGTCCTCCGCGCCGGGCTCCTTGTTGACGTCGGGGTGGTACTGGCGCGCCAGGCGACGGTAGGCGCGGCGGATGTCCTCCTCGCTCGCCCCGCGAGAGACGCCGAGGGCGTCGTAATGGTCGCGCGAGCCGACGGCCGCCATCAGCCGCTGGTCTGCGGGCGGCGCGCGACGGCGACCTGGGCGGGCCGCAGCACGCGCCCATCCACCGCGTAGCCCGCCCGGATCACGTCGACGACGGTGTTCTCGGGCGCATCGGTCGTCATGCGGACCTCGACGGCGTCGTGGCGCTCAGGGTCGAACGGCTCCCCGGTGTCCCCGATCCGCTGCACCCCGCGGCGGGCGAGCAGGCCCTCGATCTGGTCGAGCAGCGCGCGCATCCCCTGGCCGAGCGGGCCGTCGGGATCCATCCGCGCCGCGCGTTCGACGGTGTCGACGGCCTCGAGCCACTCGCGCAGCAGCGCGTCGCGCCCCTCCTCGACCCGGCGCTCCACCTCGCGGGCGGAGCGCTTGCGGTAGTTGTCGAGGTCGGCGAGGGCACGCTTGTAGCGGTCCTCCAGGCGTGCGATCTCGGCCTCGTGCTCGGCCTGTGACCGCTCGCGGCGCTCGGGCGCCTCGGCTTCCTCGACCGGCGCGGCGGACGCCGTGTCCTGGCGGTCAGTCCCGGGTGAACTCGGCATCGACGACCTCCTCGTCGTCGCTCTGGGCGGCCGCGCCCGCGCCGGCGCCGTTTCCGTCGCCGGCGGGCTGCGCGGCCGCGGCGCTCGCGGGCAGCGCGGACATCAGCTGCTGCAGGTCGGCGATCAGCGGGCGGACACGGTCGAGACCGGCCTGCTCGGAGATCGCCTGGCGGGCGTCGGCGACGACCTGCTCGGCGCGGGCCTTCTCGTGCACGGGCAGGCGGTCCTGCATCTCGGCCACGAGCTGCTCGACGCGGTAGGCGAGCATGTCGAGCTCGTTGCGCGCGTCGATCTCCTCGCGCCGGCGGCGGTCCTCGGCCGCGTGCTGCTCGGCATCCCGGATCATCTGCTCGATGTCGGTCTGATCGAGGTTCGTCGTCTCGGTGATCGTGACCTGCTGCTCGGCGCCCGTGTCCTTGTCGCGCGCGGAGACGTTGAGGATCCCGTTGGCGTCGACGTCGAAGGTGACCTCGATCTGCGGCGTGCCGCGCGGGGCCGGCCGGATCCCCTCCAGGCGGAAGCGCGCGAGCTGGCGGTTGTCGGCGGCGAGCTCGCGTTCGCCCTGCAGCACGACGATGTCCACCGCGGTCTGGTTGTCCTCGGCGGTCGAGAACACCTCCGTGCGCCGGGCGGGGATGGTCGTGTTGCGCTCGATGACCTTGGTCATCACGCCGCCCATCGTCTCCAGGCCCAGCGACAGCGGGATCACGTCGAGGAGCACGACGTCCTCGACCTCGCCCTTGAGCACGCCGGCCTGCAGCGCGGCGCCGATCGCGACGACCTCGTCGGGGTTGACCGTCATGTTCGGGTCCTTGCCGCCGGTCAGCCGGCGCACGAGCTCCTGGACGGCCGGGATGCGGGTCGAGCCCCCGACGAGGATCACCTCGTCGATGTCGTCCGCCGTCAGCTTGGCGTCCGAGAGTGCCTGCTCGACGGGCCCCCGGCAGCGCTCGATCAGGTCGCCCGTGAGCTGCTCGAACCGCGAGCGCTGCAGCGTCAGGTTCAGGTGCTTGGGCCCGGCCGCGTCGGCGGTGATGAACGGCAGGTTGATCTGCGCCGTGGTGGTCGTGGACAGTTCGACCTTCGCGCGCTCGGCCGCCTCGTACAGGCGCTGGAGCGCCTGCGGGTCCTGGCGCAGGTCGATCCCCTGGTCGCGCTTGAACTCGTCGGCGAGCCAGTCGACGATGCGCTTGTCGAAGTCGTCGCCGCCGAGATGGCCGTCGCCGCTCGTCGAGCGCACCTCGACCACGCCGTCGCCGACGTCGAGGATCGAGACGTCGAACGTGCCGCCGCCGAGGTCGAAGACGAGGACCGTCTCCGAGCCCTTCTTGTCGAGGCCGTAGGCGAGCGCGGCGGCCGTCGGCTCGTTGATGATCCGCAGGACCTCGAGGCCGGCGATCTTGCCGGCGTCCTTCGTCGCCTGCCGCTGGGCGTCGTTGAAGTACGCGGGCACCGTGATCACGGCCTCGGTGACGCGCTCTCCGAGGAACTTGCCGGCGTCCTCGGCCAGCTTGCGCAGGATCAGCGCGGAGATCTCCTCGGGCGCGTAGGGCTTGCCGCGGACCTCGAAGCGGACCGCGTCGTTCTCCCCTCGGACGACCTTGTAGGAGACGATCTTCGCCTCCTCGTCGACCTCGCCCCACTTGCGGCCGATGAAGCGCTTGACCGAGTACAGCGTCGCCTCGGGGTTGAGGATCGCCTGGCGCTTGGCGACCTGGCCGACGAGCCGCTGGCCGTCGTCGGTGAACGCGACGACGGACGGGGTCGTTCGGCTGCCCTCCGCGTTGGGGATGACCTCCGCCTTCCCGCCCTCCATCACCGCCGCGACGACCGAGTTCGTCGTTCCGAGGTCGATGCCGACCGCCTTCGCCATGTCCGCTCCTCTCAGCTCCGGTGTCCGTTCAGTGGCGGAGATAGGGCGCCGGGGCGAGGCGTCAAGTCGTCGCGGTTCGCGGCCGGAGGTCGCCTTGACGGCGCCCGTCGCGGACCTACCGACTGCGCCGTTCCCCGACCGAGAAGGAGCAACACGACATGGCAACGATGGAGCCCTTCGCCCCGTGGCTGCGCGACCTGAACCGGTTCGTCGCGGGTGAGAGCGCCCCCGCCGCCTTCGTCCCGCCGGCCGACGTGATCGTCAGCGACGACGGCGTGAAGGTCCACATGGACGTCCCCGGCCTGCGCACCGACGACCTCGAGATCCAGCTCGAGAACGACACGCTCACCGTCCGCGGCGAGCGGCCCTTCCCGTATCAGTCCCAGGGCAACGGCGACCGGCGCGTCTGGCGTCACCTCGAGCGACGCTTCGGTCGCTTCGAGCGCTCCCTGCGCGTCCCGGGCGGACTCGACCCGAACTCCGTCGAGGCCCTGCTGGCCGACGGCGTCCTGACCCTGAAGGTCCCGCGGCCCGAGGCCCTCAAGCCGCACCGCGTGGAGATCCGCGCGGACGCGGCCGGCGAGCAGGCCGAGGGCCGCCGCGAGATCGAAGGCTCGGCGACCGCGGCATGACCGCGGCCGGCGCCATGGCCTCCGCCGCCTCCACGATCGTCACCTGCGAGCACTGCGGAACCCGCAACCGCGTCGCCGTCGCGGCGGAGGGCATCCCGCGCTGCGGGAACTGCCATCGGCCGCTGCCGTGGATCGTGGACGCGGACGCCGGGACGTTCGATGCGGCGATCCGGGCCACCATTCCGGTCGTCGTCGACTTCTGGGCGCCGTGGTG